>ERZ772893.201-NODE-201-length-83518-cov-32.036507_pt1 | contig 83518 bp, 74 predicted proteins | sample MGYA00511482_ERZ772893 | MGnify/ENA primary metagenome ERZ772893 (study PRJEB29015, sample SAMEA2737687) | human gut metagenome | biome: human gut; feature: human-associated habitat; material: faeces | place: China | collected 2012 ... | reverse complement strand
CTGCTGCGCCAGCTCGTCCATGGGCTTGCCGCCGGGGTAGGGCAGTCCCAGCACACGGGCCGCCTTGTCGAAGCACTCCCCCGCCGCGTCGTCGCGGGTGGCGCCCAGCACCGTCATATCCGTATAGTCCCGCACGTCCACGATCAGGGTGTTGCCTCCGGAGATGGCCAGTGCCACGAAGGGCGGTTCCAGCTCCGGAAACGCCAGATAGTTGGCGGCGATGTGGCCCCGCACATGGTGTACGGGGATCAGCGGCACCCCCAGCGCGTAGGCGGCGGATTTGGCGAAGGACACCCCCACCAGCACCGCGCCGATAAGCCCCGGGGCATACGTTACCGCCACGGCGTCGATGTCTCGCTTCGTCAGGCCCGCGTCGGCCAGCGCCTTGTCGGATAGGGCGGCGATGGCCTGCACGTGCTTGCGGGAGGCGATCTCCGGCACCACGCCGCCGTACAGGGCGTGCATGTCCGCCTGGGAGAGAATGGTGTCGGACAGCAGCTGCCGTCCGTCCCGCACCACTGCCACCGCCGTCTCGTCGCAGGAGGATTCGAAAGCCAGAATGTTCATTGTGCCGCCTCCTCCGTGTAGTATTTTGTGAGAATGAGAGCATCCTCCTTGGGCAGGTCGTAGTAGTTGCGCCGCCGCCCCACCTCCCGGAAGCCGAAGCCCTCATACAGCGCGATGGCCGCCGCGTTGGAGGGCCGCACCTCCAGCGTCAGGAACGCCAGATGATTGCCCTTTGCGAAGTTGTCGAACACCTGTAGAAGCTGGGCTGCCACACCCTGCCTGCGGCAGGAGGGGTCCACGGCCACGTTGGTGATGTAGCCCTCATCGGCCACCACCAGCAGGCCCGCATAGCCCACCGCTTTCTCCGTCTCCGGCTCCACCGCCACCAGAAAGGCGGCGCACTGGTTGTCCAGCTCCTCGGCCAGCATCTTCTTGGACCACGGGCGGGAGAAGCACATCCGCTCCAGCTGCTCCAGCCGGTCCAGATGCTCCGCCGCCATGGGTACGATCTTTACCTGTTTCATGTCTTACTCCTTCGCTGCCAGCCAGTTTTTGCCGCTGTGCGCCTCGGCGATCAGGGGCACGGACAGCTGGGCGGCCTGCTCCATCTCCTCCGTCAGCAGGCGCTCTACCTGCTCCCGTTCCGATGCCGGACACTCCACGATCAGCTCGTCGTGTACCTGCATGAGAAGCCGGGCGCGCAGCCCCTCCCGCTTCAGGCGGTGGTGTACCCGCACCATGGCCAGCTTCATGATGTCGGCGGCGGTGCCCTGCACCGGCATGTTCAGGGCCACCCGTTTGCCGAATTCCCGCATGTTGAAATTGCTGCTTTTCAGCTCCGGCAGGGCGCGGCGCCGGTGCATCAGCGTCTGGACGTAGCCGTCCTGCTCCGCCTTGGCGACCACGTCGGTCATATACTGCCGCACGCCCTGATACGTCTCAAAATACCGCTCCATATACGCCTTGGCCTCCGCCACGGATACGCCGATATCCTGTGCCAGTGAGAAGGCGGAGATGCCGTAGACGATGCCGAAGTTCACCGCCTTGGCGCGGCGGCGCATCTCCGGTGTCACCTCCTGCGGCTCCACATGGAACACGCGGGAGGCGGTGACGGTGTGGAAATCCTCCCCCGACCGGAACGCCGCCTGCATCTCGGTGTCGCCGGCAATGTGGGCCAGCAGCCGCAGCTCGATCTGGGAGTAGTCCGCGTCTACCAGCACGCAGCCCTCCGGCGCGGTGAACATCCGCCGCAGCTGGCTGCCCAGCTCCGTGCGAGTGGGGATATTCTGGAGGTTTGGCTCCGTGGAGCTCAGCCGCCCCGTGGCCGTCACCGTCATCTGGAAGCTGGTGCGCACTCGCCCGTCCGGCTCGATGACCTTCATCAGCCCATCCACGTAGGTGCTTTTCAGCTTGGCGTACTGCCGGTAGCGCAGCACATCCGCCACGATGGGCGCGTCGTACCGCAGCTTTTCCAGCACGTCGGCATTGGTGGACCAGCCGGTCTTGGTCTTTTTCCCGTGGGGCAGGCCCAGCTTTTCAAACAGGATCACGCCCAGCTGCTTGGGAGAGTTGATGTTGAACGTCTCCTCCGCCGCGGCGTAGATGGCCTGCTCCGTCTCATCCATGACGCCCTGCAGCGTCTGGCCGTACTCCGCCAGAGCCTTTCGGTCCACCAGAAAGCCCGCCGTCTCCATATCCGCCAGCACGCGGCACAGCGGCAGCTCCACCTCGTAGTAGAGTCGGGTCACGTCCAATGCCTCCAGCTTGGCCGCCAGCGTCCCATGGAGCGCCGACACCGCAGAGGTGTAGCTGATGAGCGCCGTCTGAGCCGCCGTATCGTCCCCCAGCAGGGACGTGAACGCCTCCGGCTCCAAATGGGCAGGCTTGGGCAGCTCCTCATTATAAAAAGAGAGAAACAGCTTGGGGATATCGTAGCTGCCGGCGGTGGCGTCGCAGAGGTACGCCGCCAGCGCCGTGTCGAACACAAAGCCCTCGGCAGGCAGCTCCCGTTCCAGCAGGGCGCGTATCATATCCTTAACGTTGTGCCCCACCTTTTTGACGTCTGCGGCGAACAGAGCCTCCAGCAGGTCGTGCCAGTTTCCGCCGTACCGGTTCTCGTACAGCTCCGCCATCCGGACGGTGCCCTCGCCCGTCTCGCAAGCCACCGCCAGCGCGCTGAAGTCCGGCAGACCGTAGACGGTAACATGGTCCGCGCCCCGCCACAGGTCCAGCAGCTCCTGCGCCCGCTCCGCCGTCTCCAGGATCTCCACCTCGGCGGCAGCGTCCGCCTTCTCCTCTGGCTGGTGCTGAGGGGACAGACCGTACTTGTCGATGAGCTTCTGAAACTCCAGCCGCAGAAACAGGTCGTACAGCTCGGGTTTGAAGGGCTGGCGCAGGTTGTCCTCCGGTCTGAACTCCAGCGGCGCATCGGTGACGATGGTGGCCAGCCAGTAGCTGTGCCGCGCCGACTCCTCTCCCTCCTGCAGCTTCCGCAGGGCGGCGGGCTTGGCGTGAACGTCCGGCATCTGTGCGTACAGCGTATCGATACTGCCGTACTCCTGTACCAGGGCCATGGCGGTCTTTTCCCCGATGCCAGGCACGCCCGGGATGTTGTCGGAGCTATCGCCCATCAGAGCCTTCAGGTCGATCATATGGATGGGCGCGAAGCCGTAGGTCTCCTGAAATGTCTCCGGTGTCATGTCCTTGGTGGTGGTCTGGCCCATGCGGGTGGACACCAGCTTCACCTTGGTGTGGTCGGTGATGAGCTGGAGGCTGTCCTTGTCGCCGGTGACGATGACGCAGTCCCAGCCCGCCGCCTCGCATTTGCGGCTGATGGTACCGATAAGGTCGTCGGCCTCGTACCCCGTCAGCTCATACTGGGGGATGCTCATGGCCGTCAGCACCTGCTTCAGCGGCAGCATCTGCATCGCCAGTTCCTCCGGCATTCCCTTGCGCTGGGCCTTGTAGGCCGCGTCGGCCTCATGCCGGAACGTAGGCTCCCGCCGGTCGAAGGTGACGCACAGCGCCTCCGGCTTCTCCTCGTCCAGCAGGCGCTGCAGCGTGGTGATAAAGCCGTAGATGGCGTTGGTGTATAGTCCCTGCCGCGTGGTCAGGGGGCGGATGCCGTAATAGGCGCGGTTGACGATGCTGTTGCCGTCAAGGACCATCAATTTCATAAGGAGCCTCCGTTTTTATCCATAAGTAATTGTATTATACGCCGATTTCCCCCATAAAACAACCGTTTCTCTTGACAGCTTTCGGTTTTGTGATAGACTTGTCTGGTGCTTTGCGGAATTTTTATAAAGACATCGGCGCGCTGCGCCATTGGATAAAGGAGGCTCCCTGGCATGATCGAATCCTTTCTGACGGTGGGCCGTCAGATCATCACCCTATATTTGCTGATGGCCGTGGGCTACGTGCTGGGGAAGCTCAAGCTCATCGACGACCATGGCGCCGCCAGCATGAGCACGCTGGTGATGTATATCGTCAGCCCCTGTATGCTGCTGGTGGCCTTCCAGCGTCCCATTGAGCAGGATACGCTCCACAACTTTTATGTCGTGGTGGCTGTGTCCCTCCTGCTGCATGTGGCTTTCATTGTACTGTCCCGTCTGATGATCCACGACACGGACCGGCATCGCCGGAACCTGCTGCTGTTCGCCGCCGTGTTCTCCAACTGCGGCTTCATGGGCTATCCCGTGATGACCTCCTTGATCGGCACCATCGGCGTATTCTACGGCTCGGCCTACAACGTGATTTTCACGTTCCTCAGCTGGACCTACGGCATCTACGCCATCACCGGTGACAAGACCCAGCTGAAGCTGCGCCCCCTGCTGCTGAATCCCGGCGTCATCAGCATCGTGCTGGCTCTGGCCCTGTACCTGCTGGAGATCACTCTGCCGGATATCATCATGACCCCCGCGACGTACCTCTCGGCCCTGAATACGCCGCTGCCCATGGTGGTGGTAGGCTCCCAGCTGAGCCACGCCGACTTTCGCGCCGCCCTGAAGGGCGCCAGCTCCTGGATCACCATGCTGCTGCGTCTGGTGGCGTTCCCTCTGCTGTCTCTGGGCATCTGCCTGGCCCTGGGCCTGAACAGCGATCTGACCATGGTCCTGGTCATCGCCGCCAGCGCGCCGGCAGCCGCTCTGCTGAGCATGTTCGCGTCCAAGTTCGAGCTGGACACGGAGCTGGCCTCCTCCATGGTGTCGGTACAGACCGCCTTCTCCGCCCTGACCATGCCTCTGGTCGTGAGTCTGGTGGACTATCTGGCCTGATTTCTTCTGTGCATAAAAGTCTCCCGCAGCCTATGCTGCGGGAGACTTTTCGCGTTCTTCACTTGTTGTTCAGCTTCCCCAGATACCGGTAGATGCTGGCCTCAGAGCTATGGAGCGCCTGGGCTACGTGGCTGACGGAGCCCTTCAGCAGGAACACGCCCTTGCGGTTCAGGATGTCCATGATCTCCATCTTCTCGTCCTGAGTCAGGCGGTCCACCTCCACCGGATAGTCCGCCACCACCTGAGACACGATGCTGGCGGTGGCGCCGGCGATCGACGTGGGATATCCGCTGCGCACCGGCATCTCCACCGGATCGTTGCTGTCGGCGATGAGCCGCGTACCGCTGGGTACGCCGCGCTTCAGGCCGCCGCCGCACAGCTCCATGACCTTGCGGGCCAGTTCCTCATAGCGGCTGGCATCGAAGTTGATGCACAAAAATCCCGTCAGCTCGCCGGAGCGGCCGCGAATAAGCATGGAGCTGGAGCACATGGTCTTGCCGGTGGCGGAGACCGTCTCGAAATCCAGCACGTAGTTCTGCGTCTCGCTGAGATTCCCTGCCAGATACTCCAGCATCTTGTTGCTCAGAGGCGACCCCAGATGACGTCCCGTCAACTCGCCGTTGGCGATGGCGATGATCTCGTTGGAATCATCCTTCAGTTCGTGCAGCGCGATCTCGTAGTCGGGGCCCATGACGTGGCCCAGAAAGTCCACGAGCAGCGTATAGTGCCGCTTCAATTCTTTGTCCATGGGAGTCAGCCTCCTTTGTTTGTTATATTACGCCTCTTCCGGCTGCCGGGCGGCCAGCTTGGCCTTCTCCTCGTCCTCCAGCACGCGGTAGGCCACCTTGCCCACCAGCGTCTTGGGCAGTTCCTCGCGGAACTCGATGTCGTAGGGCATGGCGTACTTGGCGATGTGCTTGCGGCAGTAGGCCAGCAGCTCCTGCTTGGTGGCATCGTCGGCGGGAACGCCGGGCTTGAGCATCACGAATGCCTTGACCTTCTGCATCTTATAGGCATCGGGCACGCCAATGATGCAGCTCATCTGCACCTTCTCGTGAGCGTCCAGAATGTTCTCCAGCTGGCCGGGGTACACGTTGTAGCCGGAGGAGATGATCATCCGCTTGGCGCGGCCCTTGAAGTAGATGAAGCCCTGATCGTCCATGGTGCCCAGGTCTCCGGTGTACACCCACGTCAGGCCGTCCGCGTGCTTGCGAAGGGTTCTGGCCGTCTCCTCAGGGTTGTTCATGTACTCCTTCATCACGGTGGGCCCGGCCAGCAGGATCTCGCCCTCCTCGCCGTAGGGCACCTCCTCGTCGGTGTCGGGCTTCACGATCTTGATGTACGTGTCGGGGAACGGCAGGCCGATGGAGCCCTCCTTATAGATGTTGGTGGGCGTCAGGCAGCAGGCCGTCACCGTCTCGGTGGTACCGTAGCCCTCCCGCACCTGGATAACGGCCTTATGGTCGTACAGGAACTTGTCGAACTTCTTCTTCAGCTCGATGGACAGGCTGTCGCCGCCGGAAAACACACCCTTCAGACTGCTGAGGTCGGCGTTATCCATGCTGGGCAGGCGCAGCAGCGCCTCGTACAGCGTGGGGACGCCGGCGATGAAGTTGCAGCGGTACTTGACGATCTGCTTGGCGTAGCTCTTGGCGGTGAAGCGGGGGATGAGGATGCAGCGGCCGCCGTTGGCCAGCATGGAGTGGACGCACACGCCCAGACCGAAGCCGTGGAACAGGGGCATGGCCGCCAGCATCTTGTCGCCGGGCCGGAACATGGGGTTGGTGGCGATGATCTGCTGACCCAGCGCGTTGAAGTTGCCGTTGGTCAGCACGATGCCCTTGGTGGTGCCGGTGGTTCCGCCGGAGTACAGGATGACGGCGGGATCGTTGAACCCCCGCTCCACCCGGTAGTTCTTATAGAAGCAGTACCGGGACATCTCCATAAACTCCCGCCAGCGGATGACAGGCGCATCCTCGGGGATCTTCTGGATCTTGCGGCCCTCTGTGAGCATGTAGCCGGCGCGGATGGTGCGGCTCAGCTCATCCTTCACCGATGCGATGATGATGTTGATGATATGGGTGTTCTGGCGGATATGCTCGAACTTGTTGTAAAACTGGTCCAGCGTGATGGCGGTGGTGGACTCGGAGGCGTTGAGATAGAATTCGATCTCCTTCTCCGCCGACAGGGGGTGGATCATGTTGGCAATGCCGCCCACCAGGTTGACGGCGTAGAACATGTAGATAGCCTGGGGGCAGTTGGGCATGGCGATGGTGATACGGTCGCCGGGCCGCACGCCAAGGGTCTTCAGGCTCTTGGCACACTTCTCGATCTCCTGCACCATCCGGCGGTAGGTGACGGAGCGGCCCATAAAGTCAAACGCGATATAATTGGGATACATGTCCGCCATACGCTCCACAGCGTCGAACATGCTGCCCTGAAAATAGTCCAAATGCATGGGCACGTCGCCCATATAGTTCTCCCACGGGGTCTTTACTTCACTCATACTGTACCTCCTCGCTCAGCGGTTTTTCCAGTTCCTCGGGGTGCTCCAACAGATATTTCAGCAGCCGCACGGACTTGGAATAGTAATAGCCGTCTGCCAGCCGCTCGTCGATGGTCAGGCCAAGATCCAGCGTCTCCCTCATTGTCACATTCCCGTCCGCATCATAGAAGGGAAACAGCTTCTTCTCGCCGATGATGCAGAACAGGGAGCAGGTGCCCCAGTTGGTCAGGTGGTGATAGCCGCATTTGAGCTTGATGGAGCCCAGATTGGAGATGACCACCGAATTATAATAGGGGTCCGTGGCGATGATGTCCTTGGGCACCCAGCCGTGCTTATCCAGCCACATCAGGATGCGGATAGCGGCCTTGCTGACGAAGCGGGGGATCTTGTTGAGATAGTCCATGACGCCGGTGGTGGGGTCCACCTTCTCGCTGCGGCACTCCGTCACCTGCTGGCGGATATACTCGTGTACATCGGCCAGAGTGTTGTCCTCCTTGCCGCGCATGACGGCCAGCGCCTCGGCGCCCTTGTCGGAGAACTGCTTTTTCACCACAAAAGAGGCGGAGATATAGTTTCTCTGATAGAAATTGCTGTTGGCAATGAAGCGGTTCAGCTTGGGACGCAGCATGATCGTCTTCAGCAGTGCCGCCACCACCAGGTGGAACATGGTGTAGGGAAATTCCGTCTCCTCCTTGTTCTTCTCAGCCAGATAGGCGTTCATGGCCGTCAGGTCGATGCGCAGGGAGACATAGGCCTCGTTGTCGCAGCGGTTGGGGTAGATGATGCCCGTGATGTAGTGGAGGGAGTCCAACTCCCGCAGGAGCCGTCCGTCCTTCCGGTCACCACGGCGTTTTTTCTGTGTTTCCATATTTTTCTCCTGTAAGTTTACCTAATAAAAATGTCAACTATTTACAAGCACACCTAATATTTTATATCAGATAGCACCAATAACATGACTAACCTGCAGTTTTTCATTATAGCAGGCCACCCCCCAAATTACTACCCTTTTTTTCGTTTTTTTGCAGTTCATGATGAAGAAGTATCAAAAGGGACTGCGGCACATGGCCGCAGTCCCTTTGCCTGCACGGTTTTTTAGAAATCGGCGCTGCCCACAGTGCGGGGGTGCAGCTCCACATCACGAATATTGCTGACACCGGTGAGGTACATCACCATGCGCTCGAAGCCCAGGCCAAAGCCGGCGTGGCGGCAGGAGCCGTAGCGCCGCAGGTCGCAGTACCACCAGTAGTCCTCCGGCTTCATGCCCAGCTCGCGGATACGGCTCTCCAGCAGGTCCAGACGCTCCTCGCGCTGGCTGCCGCCGATGATCTCGCCGATGCCCGGCACCAGGCAGTCCGCCGCGGCCACAGTCCTGCCGTCGTCGTTGAGGCGCATATAGAACGCCTTGATCTCCTTGGGATAGTCGGTGACGAATACCGGCTTTTTGAACACCTGTTCTGTCAGATACCGCTCGTGCTCGGTCTGGAGATCGGTGCCCCACTCCACTTTGTAGTCAAACTTATCGTTGTTCTTTTTCAAAATCTCCACGGCGTCGGTGTAGCTGACGCGGCCGAAGTCGGAGGAAGCCACATGCTCCAGACGCTCCTTCAGGCCCTTGTCCACGAAGCTGTTGAAGAAGTCGATCTCGTCCGGGCAGCGCTCCAGCACCCTGCGGATGATGTGCTTGATCATGGCCTCGGCCACGTCCATGTCGCCGGCCAGATCGCAGAAAGCCATCTCCGGCTCGATCATCCAGAACTCGGCGGCGTGGCGCTGGGTGTTGGAGTTCTCGGCGCGGAAGGTGGGACCGAAGGTATACACATCGCCGAAGGCCATGGCAAAGTTCTCCGCGTTCAGCTGGCCGGACACGGTGAGGCTGGTCTTTTTGCCGAAGAAGTCCTGAGAGTAGTCCACCTGACCGTCCTCGGTCTTAGGGACGTTGTTCAGATCCAGCGTGGTGACCTGGAACATCTCGCCGGCGCCCTCACAGTCGGAGCCGGTGATGATGGGGGTCTGGACATACACGAAGCCGCGGCTCTGGAAGAACTCATGGACGGCGTAGGCCGCCGCAGAGCGGACGCGGAACGTGGCGGAAAACAGATTGGTGCGGGGACGCAGATGCTGGATAGTACGCAGGAATTCCACGCTGTGGCGCTTCTTCTGCAGGGGATAGTCGGGGGTGGACCTGCCCTCCACCTCAATGGCGCGGGCTCTGACCTCCAGCGGCTGCTTGGCATCCGGCGTCAGCACTACGGCGCCGTGGACGATCAGGGACGCGCCCACGTTCTGCGCGGCGATCTCCTTATAATTATTCAGCTCCTCGGCGGACATGACCACCTGCAGATTCTTAAAGCAGGAGCCGTCGTTCAGCTCGATGAAGCCGAAGGTCTTCATGTCGCGGATGGTACGCGCCCAGCCGCAGACCGTGACCTCTTTGCCGCCCAGAGACTCCTGATCGGCGAAGATCGCTGCGATTTTCATTCGTTCCATAGTCTTTCACCTTTTCTGTTGATATTTCGGGGCACACGCTGTGCCATAATATGCTTTGGCAATATATTATACACTGCCGCGGCAGATTTTACAAGGAGGAGTTTCGGGAAACCGCCGGAAGGCTCCTCTCTCCGCTTTTGGCATATTTTTTTCGATTGCAGGCGGGCAGCCCCGCTCTGGCAGGAGAACAGGGCTTGACAGAGCGCCATGCCATCCTGTACAGTAAAGGGATGAACTATTCCCGAAAAGAGGAACACTTACATATGACGCTGAGAGAATTAGAGGCAGGTAAAAGCGCCGTGATTCGCCGGGTGGGCGGTGAGGGTGCGCTGCGGCAGCACTTTCTGGATATGGGCATGATCCCCGGTGCAGAGGTAACGGTGGTAAAGCTGGCCCCCATGGGAGACCCCATGGAGGTGCAGGTCCATGGCTACGAGCTGACGCTTCGTCTGGCGGAGGCCGATCAGATCGACATCGAGCCGATCCGGCAGCGCAGCCGCAGCCATGTCGGTGTGGATCGCGCCCGGGACCCCGACCATCCCGGTCTTGGTGAGAGCGGCAAGTACCACAGCAAGGAGGACGAGCATCCGCTGCCGGAGGACACCGTCCTGACCTACGCGCTGGTGGGCAATCAGAACTGCGGCAAGACCACACTGTTCAACCAGCTCACCGGAGCGAGACAGCACGTGGGCAACTTCCCCGGCGTCACGGTGGACCGCAAAACGGGTGTGATCCGCGGCTATCCCAACACGGAGGTCACTGACCTGCCGGGCATCTACTCCATGTCCCCGTTCAGCAGCGAGGAGATCGTGTCGCGGAACTTCGTGCTGCAGGACAAGCCCAAAGCCATCATCAACATCGTGGACGCCACCAACATCGAGCGAAACCTGTATCTGACCATGCAGCTGCTGGAAATGGGCATTCCCATGGTGGTGGCGCTGAACATGATGGATGAACTGGTGGGCAATCAGGGTTCCATCGACGTCAACGCCATGGAGGCCATGCTGGGCGTTCCGGTGGTCCCTATCTCCGCCGCCAAGGACGAGGGTGTGGATGAGCTGGTGCAGCACGCTGTCCATGTGGCAAAATATCAGGAGCCGCCGCTGCAGCAGGACTTCTGCGGCAAGGACGACCACGGCGGCGCGGTACACCGCTGCATCCACGCGGTGGTACATCTCATCGAGGATCACGCCGTGCAGGCCGGTCTGCCGGTACGCTTTGCCGCCACCAAGGCCATCGAGGGCGACAGCCTTATTCTGGCGCAGCTGGCGCTGGATGAAAACGAGCGGGAAATGCTGGAGCACATCGTGCTGCAGATGGAGGCGGAGCGCGGTCTGGATCGCAGTGCCGCCATCGCGGACATGCGGTTCGATTTTATTGAACGCCTCTGCGAGCAGACGGTCATCAAGCCCCACGAGAGCCGGGAGCGCGTGCGCAGTGAGAAGATCGACCGCATCCTGACCGGCCGCTACACCGCGATCCCCTGCTTTATCGGCATCATGCTGCTGATGTTCTATCTGACCTTCAACGTCATCGGGGCGTGGCTCCAGTCCCTGCTGGCAGCCGGGATCGACAAGCTGTCCGCCCTGACGGACAGCGCCCTGACAGGGCTGGACGTGAACCCCGCTGTCCACAGTCTGGTCATTGACGGCATTTTCACCGGCGTGGGCAGCGTGCTGAGCTTTCTGCCCATCATCGTGACGCTGTTCTTCTTCCTGTCCCTGATGGAGGACAGCGGCTACATCGCCAGAGTGGCCTTTGTCATGGACAAGCCGCTGCGGAAGATCGGCCTGTCCGGCAAGAGCATCGTTCCCATGCTTATCGGCTTCGGCTGCACCGTCCCCGCAGTGATGGCCACCCGCACTCTGACCAGCGAGCGGGACCGGAAAATGACCATTCTGCTGACGCCGTTCATGAGCTGCACGGCCAAGCTGCCCATCTACTCGTTCTTTGTCAGCGTTTTCTTTCCCGGCCGGGGCGGCCTTATCATGGCGGGACTGTACCTGCTGGGGATCCTGGTGGGGATCCTGGCGGCACTGCTCTATAGGGGCACGCTGTTCAGCGGCGAGCCCATTCCCTTCGTGATGGAGCTGCCCAACTACCGGCTGCCCAGCGCTAAGAACGTGGCGCAGCTGCTGTGGGAAAAGGCCAAGGACTTTTTGCAGCGGGCCTTCTCCGTCATTCTCATTGCCACGGTGGTGGTGTGGTTCCTCCAGAGCTTTGACCTGCGCCTGAACATGGTGTCCGACTCTGCGGACAGCATGCTGGCCATGGCCGCCGGCGTACTGGCTCCGCTGTTCGCGCCGCTTGGGCTGGGCGACTGGCGCATCTGCACCGCCCTCATCAGCGGCTTCATGGCCAAGGAGAGCGTGGCGTCTACGCTGGAGGTACTATTCGGAAACAGCATCGGCAGCATTCTTTCTCCGCTGGCTGCGGCGACGCTGCTGGTGTTCAGCCTGCTGTACACCCCTTGTATCGCGGCGGTGACCTCCGTCCGGCGTGAGCTGGGCGGCAAATGGGCGGTCGGGCTGGCCGTATGGCAGTGTCTCATCGCGTGGGTGGTGGCTTTCGTGGTCCACGGTATCGGGAGTGTGCTGCTATGAACATCTGGGACATTCTCATTCTCGCAGCGGTGGCGGCAGCGCTGTTTCTTGCGTTCCGCACCGCCGTCGGAAACCGAAAAAACTGCTGCGGCGGCTGCAAGGGATGCAGCGGCCGCGGGAAACACGACCGGTCCTGCTCATCCTGCCGGTCGGCCCGCAAGGAGGAGACACTATGAAGAAACCCCATAAGCCCATTCCCAGCCCTCGTGACCTGAAGGGCACCATCCGGCGGCAGCCCGTGGTATTCGCGGTGTATCTGGTGCTGCGGCTCATCGTGCTGGGCACGCTGGTGTCCTCCATCATCCGCGGCGAGTACGAGAGCGCGTTTATCTGCCTGCTGGTGTTGGCGCTGTTCATGCTGCCGTTCTTTATCCAGCAGAACTTCGGCATCGAGCTGCCGTCCACGCTGGAGATCATCATCCTGCTGTTCATCTTCGCGGCGGAGATCCTGGGCGAGCTGGAGTGCTATTTCATCACCTATCCCCACTGGGACTCCATGCTCCACACCACCACCGGCTTCCTGTGCGCCGCCACGGGCTTCGCCCTCATCGACATCCTCAACCGCAACAGCCGCATCAAGTTTGAGCTGTCCCCCATTTATGTGGCGCTGGCAGCGTTCTGCTTTTCCATGACGGTAGGCGTGCTGTGGGAGTTTTTTGAGTTCGGCATGGACCGGCTGTTCCACATGGACATGCAGAAGGACACCGTGGTGCAGTCCATCACCTCCGTGATGCTGGACCCCACCAACAGCAACACTCCCGTCACCATCGACGGCATCCACTCCGTAGCCGTCAACGGACAGGATCTGGGGTTTGACGGGTATCTGGACATCGGACTGTACGACACCATGGCGGACCTGTTCGTCAATTTTATCGGCGCAGTGGTGTTCAGCACCATCGGCTACTTCTACATCAAGCACCGCGGCAAGGGGCGGCTGGCCCGGGCGTTCATTCCCACCATCACAGAATCGGAGAATGCCGCCGAGGAGCTGCCGGACACGGAAGAAACGCCGGATACACCGGAAGAAACGCCGGATACACCGGAGGAAACGTAAAAAAGAGACGCCCGAGAGGGCGTCTCTTGTTTTCTTCAGCCGATGTGGGCTGTGGTTTCCTTATTTTTCCAGAGACAGGGACACGATCTTCTCGCAAAGCTCCTGATACGTCATGCCGGCCTCCTTGGCGGCCTTGGGGATCAGGCTGTTGGGGGTCATGCCGGGGAGGGTGTTGACCTCCAGACACCAGGGGCGGCCCTCCGCGTCCAAAATGAAGTCGGCGCGGGAGTAGACGGACAGGCCCAGTGCATGATGAAGTTTCAGAGCCGTCTCTCCCAGCAGGCGGTGCTCCTCCTCCGTGCAGGGGGCGGGGCAGAGCTCCCGGGCCGCAGCGGCGCCGCTCTGGTACTTGGCCACGTAGTCGAAGGTGCTGCCCTCCGGCGGCACGATCTGGATGGTGCTGAGGTAGTCGCCGCCCAGCACCGGCTGGGTGAACTCGCGGCCCACGATCTTCTCCTCCACCACGATGCGGTGGCCGTAGCGCAGGACATCGTACAGTGCCTGCTCCAGCTGCTCCCGGGTGTCCGGCAGGGACACGCCGATGGACGAGCCGCCGTCCACCGCCTTCACCACGCAGGGCACAGGCAGCTCCTGCACAAGGGCGGGTACATCGGCGGCGGTGTAGGTGATCTCACGCCACTTGGGGGTCAGGATGCCGGCGCTCTCCATGATGCGCTTGGCCACGGCCTTGTCCATGGCCATGGCGCTGCCCAGCGGGCCGGAGCCGGTATAGGGCACGCCCAACAGCTCCAGCGCGGCCTGAATTTTGCCGTCCTCGCCGTCGATGCCGTGGAGGCCCAGGAACACGCAGTCAGCCAGAGCACAGATGTCCAGCACGCCCACGCCCAGATGGCTGGGGCTTTTCAGCCTGCGGGAGGCTTTCACGGCCTCCAGATCCGGCGCTGTCTCGGAAATGCTGACGCTGCCGCAGAAGCCGTCCGGCGCGTCGAAGGCGTCCTCCAGACGGCCGGTGTAGTTCTCCAGCCCCAGAAACATATCCACAAAAATGGCCTTGTGGCCCGCGTCACGCAGGGCGCGGCACACAGAGGTGGCAGTGACCAGCGAGACGCTGCGCTCCGTGCTGATGCCGCCGCCCAATACTACGATCTTCATGCTGTTACTTCCTTTCTGCTTTTCTCCGCTTTTCCCAAATTCCTCAAATCGCCATCAGCTTGCCATCAGCTTGCCATCAGCGCCGCTTCTGCGGGGGATAGACCCGCGGGACGCGCTTGGACACGGCGCACAGCAGCTCGTAGGGAATGGTGCCCGCCGCGTCGCTGAGCGCCGTGATGTCGTTGTCGGGGCCGAAGATCTCCACCTGACTGCCTACGGCGGCGTCGGGGATATCGGTGACGTCGATCATGCACATATCCATGCAGATGCTGCCGCACTGGGGGGCCTTATGGCCCGCCACGGCGAAGCTGCACTTGCCGGACAGGGTGCGGAACAGGCCATCGGCGTAGCCGATGCCCAGCACAGCCATGCGGGTACGGCGCTGGGTACGGAAGCGGCGGCCGTAGCTGACGCAGGTGTCCGGCTCGTAGGTCTTGATGGTGCTGATGGTGGTGACAAGGCGCATACACGGGCGCAGGCCGAAGCGGCCCGTGTCGTCGCCGTAGCCGTACAGCAGGAGTCCCGGGCGCACCATGTCCAGCGCCATCTCCGGATAGTGGACCACGGCGCCGGTGTTGGCGCAGTGGCGGATGGCAAAGGTCACGCCGCCGCGCCGGGCCACCGCGTCGATCATGCGGCAGAACAGGTCGAACTGCTGATGCGTGTAGCGCTCACTGTCGGCGTCCGGCTCATCAGAGACGGCGAAATGGGTGTAGATGCCCTCCGGCAGCAGGCCGGGCAGGCGGCAGGAGGCGATGACGTTGGCCACGCCCTCGTCGAAGCTGTCGCCGCCGCAGAGGAAGCCCAGACGGGACATGCCGGTGTCGATCTTGATGTGGATGCGGAGCTGCCGGCCCAGCGCCGCCGCGCGGGCGGAGAACTCCTGCGCCTTGGCAAGGCAGGACACCGTCTGGGTGATGTCGTTGTCGATGAGCGTCTCGGTATACTCCGACGGGGTGTGGCCCAGGATCAGCAGCGGCATGGTGATGCCGGCGCTGCGCAGCTCCATGGCCTCGTCCAGACAGGACACAGCCAGATAGTCCGCGCCCTCGCTCTCCAGCAGGCGGGCCACCGCCACGGCGCCGTGGCCGTAGGCGTCGGCCTTGACCACGCCCAAGAACCGGCAGCCCTCCGGCAGGGCGGCGCGGATGGCGCGGTAGTTGTGGCTGATGTTGTCAAGGCTGACCTCGGCCCATGTTCTCTTTTGCAGGCTGTTTCTCATACATTTCCCCTACTTTCCCATTGTAACAGTTTTATTCTATCACTCGGCGCAGAACGGGATGCCATGCCCCCGGGCGTACTGCTGGGCATAGGAACCCGCCTTGCCGTGGATGGTCAGTTTCTCGCAGTTCAGGAAGCACTCGCCGTCGATCTGGCGGACGGTGGCGGGGATCGTGATCTTCTCCAGCGCCTTGCAGTTACCGAAGGCGCGATAGCCCAGATGCGTACAGCCCTCGGCGATCTCGACGGTGCGCAGGTTCGCGCAGGTGCTGAAGGCGCTGTTGTCGATAATCCGCAAGGAGGGGGGGGTCTTTACGTTTTCAAGTTTGCTCGTCTTATAGAACGCGCAATATCGGATATTCGTCAGAGTGTCAGGGAAGGTGACGGACTCCGTATACTTGCTGCCGCTGAAAACGCTGCGCTCGATGCCCGTCACCGGAAGTTCCTCCACGCAGGCGGGTATCTCCACATCGGACACCGTGGTGAGCTTTTTGGTCACGACGGCGTGGTCGGTGTAGAGGCGGAAGGCCAGATCCTTTGTTTTGAACTCCCGCGTCTTGAAGTCGTAGCGCTCGAACTCCTCATGATACCATGTGCCGAATAGTTTATCCACCACGTCCTCCAGCTCCATGCTGTGGCTGCCCTTGAACAGGAGCAGGTCCTGCTCACGGATATAAACGCGCAGGGCATCTATTAGTTCTGCCTTCGTGGGAAAATAGTGAACGTCCAACGCCGCGTTGGCACGGGCTTCCTCGGCAATATAGCGGGCATCGTCCCCGTAGCAGAACAGGGCGTTGAACTGGGATGCAGCGGCGGCGCGGCCCACCTGACGGTGGTACTCCACCACATCGGCGCCGCCCTCCTTGATGTCGGCCAGCACGGCGATACGGCGGCCCTGACCGTTGACGGGAATGGCGGAAACGGTGGACAGAGCACTCTGCATGGATTCCACAGAAGCGTTGTAACAGTCCAGATACAGGCGAACACCGCCGTAGGACACGAGATTCTGGCGGATGCCGCTGGTACGGTAGCGGGCGATGCCGTCCGTGATCTCCTTGTCCGTCATGCCGATGAGCTTACCAGCAGCGAACGCGGCCAGCGCATAGAGAATGTTATGTCGACCGAAGCAGTGGAGCACCACCGGCGTCACTGTCCCATCGTGCTGCACGTCAAAGCTCATGCCCATTTCCAGATTTTTGATGTTGACGGCGCGGTAGTCCGCCCGCTCATCGGCGATGCCGTAGTAGAGGGCTTTGCGATCCTTTATCTCCGCGTTCCGCTGGAACGGGTCGTCGCCGTTGAGTATCAGCACACCATCGGCGGGCATGCCCTCCTGCACGCCAAGGCAGCTCTCCCAGATGCGCTGCTGGGAACCGAAAATCTCCATGTGTGAGGTGCCCACCAGCGTCATCACGGCAATGTCGGGCCGGACAAGTTGGGCAATGCTGGCCGCCGCGCCGTAGGGCGGCCCCTCCATCAGTTCCTGCACGTAGACCTGATGCTCCTGCTTCAGGTCCTGCACCACACTGCCGCAATAGCGGAAGTTGTTGGCGCTGCCGGTATTCCGATGGGTATTGAATTTGGAGTTGACCACGGTGTATATCAGTTCCGTGGCCGTGGTCTTACCGATGCTGCCGGTGATGCTGATGGTCTTGGGCGTGTAACAGGCGCGGCAGGCGCGGACGATTCTGGCATACGCCTGAAACGTATCGTCCACCACCATGCAGGGGTAATCTCCAATCTGCTCCGTAGCCAGCAGGAGCTTTGCGCCCTTCTGCATGGCCGTTTCCGCCAGCTCGGGCAGCTTCTCCCGCGGTGTGCGGTAGTTTTTATCGGATGTGATGTCGCTGACCAGCGCAACACAGCCCGGGCGGGCGTCCATAGCGAAGTTCAGCTTCGTATACACCTCGTCGGCGGCGGGGGCGGGCAGGCCCAGCGCCGCACAGATATTCTTCTTTGTCAATATCCACTCGCCGGTCATGTTGCCGTTCTTCGTGAATATTCCCTTTACTTTTTTGATGGCCTCTTTCATCTGCATGGCCTGTTTCCCCTCCCCTGTGATGCTGCGCTCCGGCAGAACGGGATAGCTCAGGCCGCAGGCGCTGTCAGGAATATAGCAGGGGATGAACGTCTCCCCCGTCACGCGGATCTTGCCGTTCTGCCGCGTCAGCTCTATTTGCAGGATGCCGGTGGACCGGCTGACGGACATCAGCTCGCTGGTGACAAAGTTGCCCATGGACCACGCCACAGGCACGATCCGTCCATCGCGGGCGGTGATGAGGTCGTGGGGCTGGACGGAATGGGTGTGAGAGCCGACAATATAATCGGCTCCGGCATCCGCCAGCTCCTGCGCCATGCGGCGCATGGAGGCGCTGGGCTCGGTCTTATACTCCGCGTCCACGCCCCAGTGGATATAGGTCAGGACAAACTCGGCTCCGGCGGCGCGGGCCACGGCGATGTCCGACGCCGCCCTGTCCGGCGCGTACTCGTTGAGCAGGGCGCGGCGGCCCTCGTCGGTGAGGCGGGTCTCGTTGCGGTTATACCACGTGGACCAGGACAGCAGGGCAAGGCGAATGCCGTTGACCTCCACCAGCGCGAAGCGGCGCTCCGCCGGGCCGGCGAACAGGCCGGTGCGCATGAGGCCGGCATCGTCGATGCGGTTCAGCGTCTCCCGAATGCCGGCGGCACCGCAGTCCAAGTTGTGGTTATTGGCCAGCATCAGGAAGTCGAAGCCCGCCTGACGCACCGCGTCCAGAAACGACTGGGGCGCGTTGCAGTGGTATTTGCCGTCCACCTTATACTGCTCGCCGGTGTAGGGCGCGGCGGCGCAGAGCATGGTCTCCAGATTGCCGACGGTGAGGTCGGAGGCGGCGAAATAGGGTCGGACGAAGGCGAACACGTCGTGGAAATCCGTCCGGCCGCCGATGAGATGGGACTTGTAGAGCTTCTCCTCCGCCAGCATGTCGCCCACGCAGGAGATCCGCGCCTTGTCCTGCCGGAGGGCGGGCTTGCGGTACACCCCATCGGTGGACAGGGCGTAGCGGAAGCGGGGCGGGTGCTCCACCGGTTCGTAATGGGGCGGCTCCGCCTCGTAGGTGCGGATATCCGGCTCCGGCGGCGTCTGCGGCTTTTTTGTGTTCCAGAATGCCATAGGTGTGTCCTTTCTGCCTTGCGGCGTCAGGTTTGCTCCGTTGGGAGGGGCAAAAGGCTGCCGAACAGGCGGTCCGTCTCCGGCAGGCGCGCCGCGTCCAGCGCCGCGCCGGGGGTGAACGTCAGCTCGCCGAAGTAGACGCGGCCCTCCACGTCGTACAGGTCCACCCGCACGAAGGAGAACGGCTGCGACAGGCGGGCGGCGGCAGACAGCATGTGCGCCAGTCCCGCAGGGCGGGGCAGCGTGAAGTCCGGCGGCGCGGCCTGCCCGTCACGGGTGATGGGCAGGAAATGCCAGTCGGGGTCGAAGAAGTAGAATTTCGGCTTGCCATGGCTGCGGCCCTCGCAGACCAGAATGTAGCGGGGCTGGCCGTGGAAGCAGTAAATTTTGTAGTCGGGCAGGTCGTCGCCGTGGCCCAGAAACCGCTCGCAGACGATCTTTTTGGGGATGGGGCGGTACTGCAGCTCCGCAAAGTCCCGCCAGAAATCGTGGCGCAGCCACTTGTTCAGTGTGCGGACAGCGGCCTCCCTGTCCAGCGCGGACTTGTCGGGGCAGAGGATGTTGTAGCCGCAGCCGTGGTTGCATTTCAGCACGAAGGCGTGGGGCAGGGCGTCCCAGGGGATGTCCCGGGGGCGGTCCCACACGCCGTACAGCTCGTTGAGGATGTCGCCGCAGCCGCAGGACTCCACGTAATCGCGGACGGCGTACTTGTCGGCGCACCGGGTCACCAGCGGGTCGCTGCCGTAGCGCCGCAGCTTCAGCCACATCAGCTTTTCGTTGAGCGTCCGGGGTGTGCGGAGGTCCAGCGGGCGGCCGAAGGTACGGCGGAAGCGCCAGCGGCTGCACAGCACGGGGCTGATGGGCGCCAGCAGGTACATGGCGCGGGCCTCAAGGCGGGTCAGGACGCTCATAAATCAGAACGTGTGGTGGCAGTTGGCAAAGACCTTCTGGATGTTCTCCGCGCCCAAGCGCTCGATGGAGCGGCCCTCGGCCCGCAGGTCGCGGCCCAGTGCGGCGGAGGCGATCTCGATGAGGGCGGTACACACCGGCGTGGGGATGCCCAGGTGCCGGCCCAGAGATTCCAGCATCACCAGACCCTGGGGCACGTCCTCGGAGATGTAGCGGGAGTCCACCACCACGGGGCCCTTGGCGCGGTACGGCGAGGCGGCGTACTCCTCGAACACGGCGCGGGCGTCGATGGAATCGTCCAGGCTGTTGCGGTACTTGCAGGCGTCGAAGTAGTTCAGGCGCTCGTAGCCCAGATGCTCCAGCACGTCCATCTTCTCCTTGTCCAGTTGATCCAGAATGCGGTAGACGCTGGGGGTCCAGACCTCCCAGTACATGCAGTAGTCGCCCTTTGTCTTTTCGATGCGGGGGATGCTCATCACCGCACCCACCGTGTGGACCATCATGTTGGGGTTATGCAGGGCGGCCTCCACCACGGAGGACAGGTAGACATAGTGGAACTGCATGGACTCCAGCATGTCCCTGACCTTGGGCAGGTTCTCCACGGGATACACACCCACGGGGTTGCGGACGTTGCGGAAGCCCACCCACACGAAGCCGGTATCGTCCACGCGGCAGTCGATGGTGGAGCTCTCGCCCTCGATGATGGTCAGATCCTTATCGGGGCAGTGTCTCAGGAAGTAGGCGGTGGAGAAGTAGCCCGGGGAGATAAGCACCACCTGGCCCTTCCGCAGCAGCGGCGCGATGCGCTGGATCAACTGCTCGTGGACGTTGGTCTGGGTGGTGATATAGACCAGGTCCGCCGTGGCAACAGAGGACAGGTCAGTGGTGACGGCGTGGATGCGCGCCGTCTGCTCCTCTCCCTCCTGCCAGAGGGTGATCTCGTTGTTGTGGGCACAAACATAGTTGAACGTCTCGTTGTGCATGGAGTGGGACGTTTTGACCAGCGTTACCTCGTGGCCCTTCAGTGTCAGGTCAGCCGCGTTGGCGCAGCCCATGTTGCCGGCGCCCAGAATCGTGATCTTCATATGGTAGCTCCTCCTTTATACGTTATGGATGCAGGTGCAGCCGCTTGTTCTTGGCGGCGATCTTGTCCTTGAAGTAGTTCTGGATCGTGTCGCCATAGTAGGCGCAGCGGTTCAGATCCTGATATTTGTTGATCTCCAGGATGCGGATGCCCTGAGACGAGATGGCCACGTCAAAGCCCAGATACTCCAGCTGGCCGAAGTAATTGCAGATGTCGGTCAGGGTCTGCTTCACCTTGTCCCACTCCGGCAGCTGGCCCTCAATGAGCATACCGGTATCCGGATGGTTGGGGCAGGATGTGATGACGTGGTTCTTCAGCTGGGTGCCATCGTAGAAGCGGCCGGTGTCCACATCCACCTTGGCAGACACGCCGCCGTACCCCAGGTTATCGGTGAGCTTGGTGGAGCCGGTGCCGATGCGCATGTAGGCGTTGGCGATATAGGGGGCGCAGCCGGTGGGATTCAGGACCATGACGCGGATGGTGTTGACGGAGCCCGGGTAAATGGGGCGCAGCGCCTCGTGCATGGTCAGGAACTCCGTGACATTGTAGTAGCGGTCCAGACTCTGGAGCTTGGTGAGCACCGCGTCGCGGTCCACCTCGTCGTGGTTGATGTAGTACTTGCCGTCGGCGTAGGAGAGCTTGCAGAAGCCGTCGCCGTGCTCGCCGGCGCTCTGCTTCAGAGCCAGCGTGCCCTCGTGCTCCAGCAGGGAAACGATGCCCTCAAAGTCGGAGGGGTACTCCGCAGGGCAATCCTCCATGCGCAGGGCGTAGGGGACGCCATTGCGCTGCATGATGTGGTAGTAGTAGCGGGGCGCCGCGTCCTTGAAGGGCTCGATGACGTGGCGATAGGTCATCTTGTCGTCGATCCACTTCTGATAGTGATTGTTGATGGGGCACAGCCAGTGGTAGTCGCGGTCGGACAGGAAGTCGCGCCAGTTGTCCTCCGTCAGCTGGTACTGATCGATGCGGAAGGAGTAATAGCCGCGGCGGTAGCTCCACAGCTTTTGACGCAGGGTGGTGTTGTGGAAGTTCCGCAGGTCATCGAGAACGCCATTGACATACTCGTGGAGCATATAGTCCCGATAGCCCGGGCGGCAGCACACCTTCTTAAACAGCTTCCAGCCCCGATCCTGAATGCGCTTCACCGTGACGACGGGGCGGGGATAGCAGCGCTCGTCCCGCTTGCGGCAGAGATAGGCCATCACCCGCGGGTCGATCGTACCATCGTGCAGCAGGGCGGGTGCGGGGTTGCAGCTCATGACGCACAGGCCCTTGGCGGTGATGCGGAAGTGGATGGAGTAGTACTCCAGCTGGGGCATGAACAGGCAAAACTCCCGTATCTGGGCGGACACCGACTGCCACAGGGGCAGCTGCTTGTCGTCGTCGAACACACCGGTGACGGGGTCTGCCTGCACCGTATCGCCATCGCGGTAGACGATGCGCAGGTCCACGATCCGGGGGTCCGTCAGCTGCTCGTTGAGGATGACGGCGCGCAGCTCCGTCATGTCGGCGCCGCAGACCGCCTGCTCCGCGTCCAGAATGTCCACCAGCTCCATGAGCACGTAGTGATGGCGGCGATTCTGCAGGGTGTACAGCAGGGCCTCCTCCGTCACGGGACGGCGGTTCATGATATAGTTTACGCCATCATAGGCCAGGCGGAAAAACGGCGCACCGGCGTGGTAGGAGGCGGGGCGGAACAGCAGGCGGCCCTTCTCCCGCAGCAGGCGCAGCAGCTCTCGGGCATCGCCGCCGGCATAGCCCGCGGGACAGTCCGGCATCCGGACGATCACGGCCTTGTCATCGCGGCGCAGCACGTGGTAATACATCTCCGGCAGGTACTGCGTCACGCCGGTAAGGCAGTAGCGCAGGGAGGGTACGTCCTCGATCCACTTTTTATAGCTGTTATTGACGGAGCCCAGAGAAATATAGTCGCGGTCGGACACGAAATCCCCGCAGTTGGCCTCGGTCAGGCCGTACTGGTCGATGCGGTCATAGAGGAAGCCGTTGCGGTGGGCCCAGCGCATCAGCTGCGGTTCGGCGTAGGGGTTCTCCAGCGTGTCGGCCTTCTTCTGCCTGTTCCATGCCTTCAGCGTACCGGAGGAGTAGCCGCGTTTGCCGTACCAGTACTGGTGATAGGCGAAGTCTCCGGCCTTTTTGGCGGGACTCAGCAGCTTTTCGCAGAGCTTGCCGGCCTTGCGGAGGGGACGGTTGACGTATACGTCCTCCTTCACCATCTCCGGAAAGGCGCAGTTACGGAAAAATGCCTCCCGCAGGGCGGGCAGATCCGCGTCAGGGCAGCGGCGCTTCAGCTTCAGGATGTCCACATAGGTGTCGGATGCCCGGGCGCCTGTGAGCCGCGCATCGGTGCGGCTCATGGCCTGAAGGTACAGCGGGTGCTGCTCCCGCTGGTAGGCGTGCAGCAGCTGGAAAAAGCGGCTGCGCTCCTCCCTGCGGTCCACGCTCTGGCCGGACTGCTTCCGGCGGTAGCGCTCCGCGCAGACCTGAGTGTACGTAGCTTCATTGGGCTCCCGCAGGAATGTCTCGAAGCAGTCGGTATATCGTTCGGCGGTGTGTTCCATGTTCTGGTCCCCCTGTGTTATATAGTATTCCCCGGCGCGTATGGCCGGCGTGAAAAGTGTCTGGTTCGTTACCGCAGCTGCGGGCCGTGCTCCTGCCGTCGGGCGCGGAGGTACACCAGCGCCGTCGCCGTGACCGGCGCGCAGGCGTAGATGTGCCACAGCAGCTTTTTGGCCCGCGGCGAGGTGCGGTAGCCCTCCGCCGTTCTGGCCGCCGGCCAGTGGCGCTTGAAGATGCGGTGCATGCAGTGGATGTGCCGGATGCACACCGGCAGCGGGATGGCGTGGGAGGCCGGCAGGAGCCGGCCGGTGCTGGGGATCTCCCGGCAGACGAAGAAGTCGCCGTCGGGGTGGGCGGACTCCGCCGCCTGAGAGTACGCGGCAAACAGGTTCTGCATGCTGCGGACGTGGGCCATATTGCGGCGGCCGCGAGTGATGCTGCCGCCGTCGGTGTTGTAGTGGTACAGGGCCGCATCGGTGCGGCTCAGGCAGGCGCAGCGCTCCGGCAGGCGGCACATAAAGGCCGCGTCCAGATGGTACAGGCCCTCTTGGAAGTGAAAGCCCTTCCATATTTCAGCGCGGTAGAGCTTGTTCATCAGATTGTGGCTGATCTCGTTGCGGAACATGGCTTCCGTCAGCTGCTCCCGCCGGTAGGTCACGGGGCCGCCCAAGGTGACGGAGCGCATCTGCTGGTACGCGCCGTCGTTGACCATCTCGCACTGGGCGATATCCGCCGCGGTATCCCGCAGCAGGGCGTACAGCGTCTCGTACATATTGGGCTCCAGCCAGTCGTCGGCGTCCACGAAGCCGATAAGTGCGCCGCCGGCGGCGTCCAGCCCCGTGTTGCGGGCGGCGAAGGCGCCCTGATTGGGCTGGTGTATCACATGCACCCGCCGGTCGCGGGCAGCGTAGTCATCGCAGATGGCGGGAGAACCGTCGGGCGAGCCATCGTCCACCAGCCAGATCTCCAGATTGGTATACAACTGGCACAGCAGGCTGTCGACACAGCGGCGCAGGCTGCGCTCCGCCTTGTAGACCGGTATGATAACGCTGAGCAGCGGCTGATCTGTCACGGCTGTTCCCCCTTATAGTACGATGCGATCATGGCGGCCACGGCATCGATGGAGAACCGTTGGCACACCTCGGGGCCGCTGTCCCTGGTTGCCTCGGACGCGGCGGCGGTCAGCAGGGCCTCCGCCCATCCGGCGGCGTCCGACAGCGGCACCCGCCGCGTCTCCGGCGACAGCAGGGCCTCGATGGGAATATGCTCCGAGCATACCACCGGCAGGCCCGCGGCCTGGGCCTCGATGGCCACAATGCCCAATCCCTCGAACCGGCTGGGGAACGCGAACACGTCCATGGCCCACAGCAGCCGCTCCACGCCCCCGGTCACGCCGTAGAAAATGACGCGGTCCGCGATGTTCAGCGCGGCGGCGCGGGACCGGAGCTTTTCTTCGTCCGCGCCCTCCCCTACCAGCAGCAGGCGGGCACGAGGCTCCCGCGTCAGAATGGCGGGGAGGATGTCCAGCAGGAATTCCTGATTTTTCTGATAGCACAGGCGGCCCACATTGCCGATGAGCACGCCGTCGGAGCAGCCCAGCTCCGCCCGAGCTGCCTCCCGCTGCTTCGGATTGAAGCGGAAGCGGGACAGGGCGATGCCGTTGGGGATGAATGTATAGCCCCTGGCGGCCAGATCCCGCTGGGAAAACAGGAAGTTCGCCGCATCCCGGGAGCAGGCCCAGAGCGCCGTGGCATAGTGCCCCAGATACTGCCGTCCCATGCGGTGGAGCAGCATCTTCGCCCAGCGCAGCGGGCTTTTCCGCAGGGCGGTGTTATGACTGTGGGCGATGCGGACCGGCACACCGGCCTGCATCGCCAGCTTGGCGTAATATAGAGAAAGGCTCTGAAACGCGTTGATGTGCAGCACATCGTAGTGCCGCTCCCGCAGCAGGCGGCGGAACATGGCGTGGTTCGTCAGAAGGCGGCGCTGGCTGCCGGACAGCTGGTAAAACCGGATGCCCAGCTTCTCCAGCCGCGCGGTAAACACGCTGTCCAGCAGCTTGGAGGTCACAATGTCGATCTCCAGCTCCGACAGGTCTGCGTGGGTATAGACGCTGGCCAGAAACGACTCGATGCCGCCGGACTCCCAGCTCTCGCAGAAGCAGCATATCCGTTTCACCCGCCGCTCTCCCCTTTCCGTTTATAAGGTCAGCTCGCCCTCCAGATACGCCTGATAGCGGTCGCAGATGGGGGCGGTATCGCCGAAGTCAATCTGGCGGCCCCTGTGGAGCCACAGCACTTTGCTGCACATCTCCCGCACCTGGGTCAAGGAGTGGGAGACCAGGATGGTGGCAGCGCCGCCGTGGATGATCTCCCGCATCTTGGCCTCGCTCTTTTTGCGGAACGCGCCGTCGCCCACGGAGAGTACCTCGTCCAGAATCAGGATGTCCGGCTGGACCAGGCTGGCGATGGAAAACGCCAGGCGGGACTTCATGCCGGAGGACAGCTGCTTGAAGGGCCGGTCCTCGAAGCTCTTGAGCTCCGCGAACTCAATGATGCTGTCATACGTCTCGTCCATGAATTTGCGGCTGTAGCCCAGCATGGCGCCGCGGAGATAGGCGTTCTCCCGCACGGTCAGCTCGCCGTCGAAGCCGCTGGCCAGCTCCAGCAGGGCGGCCACCTCGCCGTTGCGGCGGATGCAGCCCTCCGTGGGCTCCATGATGCCGGAGACGGCCTTCAGCAGGGTGGATTTCCCCGCGCCGTTGGTGCCGATGATACCCATCATCTCCCCCTTGTCCAGGGAAAACGTGATGTCTCGGTCGGCCCAGAACTCGTTGACGTGATAGTTGCCCTTGAGCTTGCGCACCACATACTCCTTCAGGCCGATGTCCTTGAAATCGCCGGTCATGTAGCGGATCGACACATGATTTACTTCCAGAATGCTCATATTGCCCCCGTTACACGTAGTATAAAAATTTGGTATTGTTCTTTTTATAGATCAGGCAGCCCAGCCCCAGCACGATGACCACGTCCGCCAGCATCAGCAGATGGAACCACACGCTGGGGATGGTGGCCTCGATGACGATCTTCCGGAAATAGCGGATAAAGAGGTACATGGGGTTCAGCAGGAACAGGTTCCGGATCATAGGCTCGTAGGTGTCGATGGAGTAGAAGATGGCGGACATATACATCAGCAGCTGCAGAAACACGGTCCACAGGTACTGGATGTCGCGGAAGAACACAAACAGCGCCGATAAGATCAGCCCCACGCCGATGTTGAACAGCAGCAGCAGTACGATGGGGTACACCAGCAATATCAGCTTCCAGGTGAACGTGATGTTGTCGATGATGCAGAACGCAAAGAACACACACAGCGTGATGCCGAAGTTGATCAGCGTCTGCACGTTCTTGGAGAACAGGAACAGGTACTTGGGCACGTTGACCTTGGTGAAGATGGATGCGTTGCCCATCAGGGACATCATGCCCTGGGACGTGGATTCGTTGAAGTAGGTGTACACCAGGTTGCCGCAGAACAGGAACGTGGTGTAGTGCTCGATGTGGCGGCCGAAGAAGTGGGTGAACACCAGGCGCATCACCAGCAGCATCAGAAGGGGCGACAGCACGCTCCACAGCATGCCCAGCACCGTCCGCTTGTATTTTTTCTTAAAGTCCCGCTTCACCAGCTCCTCGAACAGGAAGCGGTAGCGTGTATATTTTTTCAGCATGTGTACTCCGTTGGTCATAGAAATTTTGGCGTTGCAGACTGCCTCCGCAGCCCACAGAAAGTCGAGGTTATCGTATCACTTTTCACCAAGAAAGTCAAGAGATGTGCGGTAATCCGCTAATTTATAGTGTTCTACCTGAAAACGTTTTTATCCTCCTCTCCCCCGCTTCTGACACGAAAAATAGCGGCGCCGCAGGCCTATGCGAGGTGCATAGTCCTGCGGTGCGGGGCCGGTCTGCGGGGCGGTGCGGAAGTCGAGGAAAAAGGCGCAGACTTTCCTATTGACAATGCGGCGGAACTATGCTACCATGCAGTTAGATTACTTTAACCGCCACGTGAGCGGTTTTTTCTCCCATGGCGGTTAGAGTAGTCTAACTTTGCTGTGGACATAGAACACCCACATATCACAGGTCTGACGTCCACCGCGGCAGGCGGCGCGGGAACATGCCGTCTGCGGTGACGGTCGGAGCCAAATAGAAGAAAGGAATCTGATACTATGAAGACTGCTGTTATTTACTGGAGCGGCACCGGCAATACGGAGGCCATGGCAAACGCTGTGGCAGAGGGCATGAAGGAGGCCGGCGCAGAGGTCACCATGCTGACGCCCGATCAGGTACAGGCCGGCGAGCTGGGCGGCTACGGCGCCATCGCCTTCGGCTGCCCCGCCATGGGCTCCGAGGTGCTGGAGGAGATGGACTTCCAGCCCATGTTCGACGCCTGCAAGAACATGCTCAGCGGCAAGCGCGTGGCGCTGTTCGGCTCCTTCGGCTGGGGCGACGGCCAGTGGATGCGCGACTGGGAGAGTGACTGCAGCAATGCCGGTATCTCCCTGACCTGCGAGAGCGTCACCTGCTGCGAGACGCCGGACGACACCGCTCTGGCCGCCTGCCGTGAGATGGGAAAGGCGCTGGCGGGCTAAGCCCCCTGTTCCAGACAGAAAAGGACGCCCTCCGAGATCTCGGAGGGCGTCCTTTTCTGCGTATCTCCGATGTCAGGAGGGAAACGTCAGCCGCACGATCCGCATGCGCATCATGCCGTCGTCCAGCAGCGCCAGGAACCGGAGCTTTTGTCGGTAAGTATTGCGTAAACATGCCGCGTCATAATGCGTTCACCCGGTCAAAATATTGGCAATTCTCTTGCAGGTGAAACCATCGCCACAGGGATTCGCAGCGTTACTCATCTTGGCGCATTTTTCCAGGAAATTCAAGCAGTGATGGCAGTTCGATCGAGGCAGCGCTGCATGAACTGATGGATCGTAAGGCGGAACAAACGGTAGAATTCTTTTCGCATATCTATGGGAAAGCGCCAAATGCCGATGCGATCCGTCTTTTGATGGGCTCACAGTTCTGGTACTTCCGCCAGCTGCTGGATCAGCATATGGAGGAAGACGGAATGCTTACCTGCTTACAAGCGGTCCTTGATTTTACCAACGCCGGCTGACGGCAGTTATGCGATACCTTGCAATAAATCCGAAAAGTTGACTCGGACGGTCCATCCGTCCGTTTCTTATGGCCATCCGGAACGGCTGAAGGACCGCAGCGTTTATGCGCTGTCCAGCGGCGAGGGACAGCGCATCTCCATCCTCTCGGCATGGGCCATGGACACAGATATTTTTTTCCTTGACGAGCCAACGGCAAATCTCGACTTCGCCGCCACGCAGCAGTTAAAAGAAATCCTGCTGGCGCTGAAAACGCAGGGCAAAACGCTGCTGCTCAGTGAGCACCGGCTCTGCGACGTTCAGCCATATTCCATTCAAAACGGAGTCTTTCACCATGTCCATTGCGCGGGCCATCATGAAGGACGCGCCCATCATCATTCTGGATGAGGAGACAGCCAATGTGGACCCGGAAAATGAAAAGGAACTGATGGAGGCCGTTGCAGAATTGACCCACGATAAGACGTGATCGTCCACCGGCTGAAAACCGTGCGCAATGCCGACCGGATATTCGTGGTCGATCACGGTGAGATCGTCCAGCAGGGCACCCACGACGAACTGGTGGCCGTGGACGGGCTTTACCGCCGCTTCGTGGTGGAGCGCCAGCAGGCGGCCGGCTATGAGCGCAGCGAGGCCCGTCAGGGCTACCGCAGCGGTCACTATGACCGGAATCTCACCACCACCTCCGGCGACGTCACGCTCCACATGCCCCGGCTCAAGGGCGTGTCCTTCGAGACCGCCATCATCGAGAGGTATCGCCGCCGGGAGAGCAGCGTGGAGGAGGCCCTCATCGAGATGTACCTGGCAGGCATTTCCGTGCGCCGTGTGGAGGACATCACGGAGGCACTGTGGGTCAGCAAGGTTTCGCCCGCCACCATCAGCGAGCTGAACAAGAAAGCCTACGTTCACATCGAGGACTGGCGCGCCCGCCCCTTGCGGGGCGGGCGCTGTCCATACGTCTACGTGGACGGTATCTACCTGCGCCGCAACTGGGGCGGAGAGTACGAAAATGTGGCGATTTTGGTGGCAATTGCCGTGAACGAGGACGGTTTTCGTGAGGTTTTAGGCGCTGCCGAGGGCATGAAGGAGGACAAGGCCAGCTGGGTCAGCTTCTTCCAATGGCTTCGTGGACGCGGCTTGGACGGCGTAAAGCTCGTCGTCGGTGACAAGTGCATGGGGATGCTGGAGGCCGTGGGCGAGGTGTTTCCGGACGCCAAATACCAGCGCTGCACGGTGCATTTCTACCGCAATGTTTTCTCCGTTGTGCCCAAATCCAAGGTCAAAATTGTGGCAAAAATGCTCAAGGCGATCCACGCCCAGGAGAGCAAAAAAGCGTCCCGTGAGAAGGCGAAAGCCGTGGTCGCCGAGCTGCGCGCCATGAAGCTGAAGAAGGCCGCCAAAAAGGTCGAGGACGGCATTGAGGAGACGCTGACCTACTGCGATTTTCCCAGCGAGCACTGGACGCGCATTCGCACCAACAACGTGATTGAGCGGCTGAACCGTGAGATCCGCCGACGGACGCGGGTGGTGGGGACATTCCCGGACGGCAACTCCGCCCTGATGCTGGTCTGCGCCCGCCTTCGCCATGTGGCGGGCACCCAGTGGGGCAACAAGAAATACATGAACATGAAGCACTTGGAGGCGGCTCTGGACAACGCCTCTATTGCCGGTTGACTTCATTCAGCCGGAGCCTGCAAACAATTTTGCGCATAATCCTTTATGGGACCTCTGTTTTATCAGGCAAGGACGTCCCGCATGAGTAAAGCTGAAATGTCGGAAATCCCAAACAGGAAAAACAGAGGGCAGAGGAAATTCCTCTGCCCTCTATTCATTCCTATACCACACCGGTCTTGCAGCTGTCTCAAAGCCATTGCGGCGCGAGATTGCCACGCCGTTCGTACCAGCGGCTCCAGCCGCTGCCCCGCTTTGCAGGCGGTGGCTTTTGTCTATTGGAGCATTGCGATAAAGCGTATCTGTTTTCGGGGAACAGAATCTCGATGTAAAAGCCGACCTCAAGATAGTTCCTGCCGAAATGGCTCATATCCTTGATGATGATTGTTCCGATTTTCCCGGCTTCGGCTTCTGCAAGCATTGCCTGAAATCTGGGATGGTTGAAGTTGTTCCCCATGTAACCGTCACCGGCAAAATGCTTGATGTTCGTCATACCGCTTTTTCGGGCAAAATCTTCGAGCAATCTTTTTTGATGATAGATATCCTCGTCATCTTTGCCAACAAGCGAGTAACTAATAGATATATACTGCAGCGCATCGTGGTCAACTCCTATGGGCAATTTTGAAGCTGATAGTCTTTATATATCTTATAATAATCCGGAATTCTTCACGCCGCCTAAATAGGAGGAGGAAGAGTGCGTTCGGGAGTACTGCGCACAGAATTATATCCGCCAAAAAGGCAAGCCCCCGATTCTGAATAGGAATATTATTGCTAATCGCAAGGCAAAGCACCCCTGCGCCAAGAGTTGACATCCCGTAGAGTATATAAGTTGCAAAGTAGTGTTTCAACTTCCGTCTAAACAGCGTCTTATGGATAATGTACGGGTCATACCAGAAATAAACACACAGCCTGCTAATAATAGTGCCAAGTAAGATGCCGGAAATGCCCAGTGGACAGGCCAGAATAATAGAAACCGCCAAATTGATTATGGCAGCAATGAGCGGTCGGTACTTTCCTACCTTAAATAGGCCTGTAACCTCTCGATATGTAGTAGATGCATACTGGACACCAGCAGTATAGTAATTGACGATGATAATAAAAACAGTCCAGTTCGGGAGCAAATAGTCTGCTCCGATCCATAGTGCAATAAATGGATTCAGCAACACCCCCAGGCAAATTCCGGTAAAACCATATAGCCAAAAAGATGCAAAAAAGAGATTATAGAACATTTTTTCGTTCGCTTCTTTGCTCTCTGTAGCGTTATAATTGCCAATGCTGGCCGTCATCGAATAAAAAATGTAACTCAGGAACGTCCGAATCACATCTACAATGTAAACATAGTTGGAATAAAGGCCAACCGAAGCCAGTCCCTGAAACTTTGAAATCAGGATATTGTCCGTGCTGCTGGTAATCGTCCCGCTGATTTTATAAAGGAACAGCGATTTCACATTATCCTTCAGCGCCTTCTTTTGCTTAGGAGAGATTTTCCCAGCACTTGCATCTGTCAGGAACGGAAACTTTTTATCCGTTACTCTTGCGATCCATGCATTTTCGGCAAGCTGAAAAGCGATAATGCAGATCAACGTTGGAATATATGCACGGAAGGAAAACAGAACCACCATTTCTCCCAGATTCCGCAATACCATAAAAATCGAATGGTATATGGAATTGATCCGGTTCTGTTGGCTGGCTGTCAGAAGAGACTGCTTGTAGGAGAAAAAGTATGAGCTTGCAGATTGCAGTAGGAAGAGGACATAAATAATATTTATGTCCTCCGAGATCGCGGCCTCGCCGTTGATCAGATACGGCAAGAACGGCATCAGGACGCAGCCAAACGTAAGAACCGTTACGCCCACTATGGCGTATACGCGTTTGTATACGCACATATATCCCTTTACGGTAACCATGTCGCCTTCTGCAAGCGGCTTATACAGGCTGTAAATGATGGCCGTATCAAAGCCCAGATTGGCAAGAGACAGCAGTGAGAGCACATTGGTAAATAATCCCGATACGCCAAGGTATTCTTTCCCTAACAGAGCAATAAACATCCAACGGGTAAAAAAGCCCATTAAGATGCTGAGCATTTGGCTTCCTATGCCAAATACCATGTTTTTCAGTGAATTTGACGTGCGGGATGTATCCATAGTTATCCTCTTCTAATAATGCTCCTCAGCTTTCTTTTGACAATTGAGAAAAAGTTTTGACGGTAGTAGCGCCAAAGGCCATGCTTTTTTTCTTTTTCAAAGTCGAAAGTAACTAAAAAATCTGCAGTGTCTTTATCGAGTAACTTGTTGTAATTCTCAGACATTCGTGCAATAGCATCCTTCCAAAAGACAAGGTGATCATTATCAATTTCCTTGACATTATTTTTGAGGAACGCTTTCAATGCTTCGCAAAAGCTTCCCTCAATATGAAAACCAAAATCATTTACGTTACCGCCTTCCGCAACGATCTCTATCATTGTACGAAAGCATTTTTCGCATTGATTACAGTTTTCTTCTTTGAATGAGCAAACTCTGAGATTTACTTGTACATCAGCTTCTTTCTTTGCATCGACAATTACTCTAATCTTTTGCTGTCTACTCAATTCGTAAGCGTCATGGATAACATTACATGATGCTACCGCAAATTCACGATCAATTCTGGGGTCTGATACACAATTAACCGCTTGGCCGAAAGTGTATGAACTACCAATATATATTGTCCTAATATGATAGTAGAATGCCACAATGGAAGCCACTCCCAAAAATGCAAGAGAATGTTGAAATCCGAACCACCATGAGTTATGGAGTTTCCTATTCAGAACTTTATTTACCTTTTCCGGCTTAATAAAAGTTGCAAAGTTAGATTTAATGTATTCCGCTTGCACACAGTGTTCTTCTGCAAATCTATTGATTGCAGATATGTCTGCTTTGAATACACAGCTCTCGTCGTCTCTATCGTTACACCATCCAAATGTATCTATCAAAATTGGATGTGTATCTCTTATCCGCAAAAAGGTAGTTGTTGCATCAACACCTCCGGTAAACAAAAGAGCGCTCTCCTTTTTTACAGAGTGTTCATTGTCTATAACTTTTGCGGCAATTAGAGAACCGCCGAAGCTATAGTTCCGGTACATTTCCTGGAAGCTTCTCTTGATTCGTGGCAGACACTCATAAAACTGCTTATCAACTGATTCAATCCAAACAAGGCAGTCAAATAGCCACGCAAATTGCATGATATTAGAAAGTATTGGAACTGCTAAAACACTTTTGGGGATGGCAGAAATATCAAATCCAAACTCCACGAACATTTCGCGTTTATCGTTAAAATAACAAGCTAAGCCTGTTGATATATCAAGATGATATGTAACACAACGTCCATCAACTTCTATATTCTTTATCCAAATCGTTTCCACTTATTATCCCTCAAATTGTTCTTTCCAATGTGTGATCTCCTCAAATGGAATATTCAGTTTGGTCTCAAATTCACTGTTTATCAGTGAAGGCAATCCATTCAGCATGTCTTTTTCAATAGTTATTAGGCCTGTGTCCGCGCTGATGTTTCGTGCACGCTCATCTATCGAAATGATGATTGCTCTCTTTTTGTGCCGCAGTGCGTAAATACCGCCGTGCAGACGCGTGCCCACATACTCGATATTGTCTCGCAGGAGAACGGCCTCATAAGCCGCTTTGTGCGGCGGAATGATTTCAATATCATCCGTATTTGACAGTGTTCGGAAATACGCTTCATCTTTATCGCCCTGTATCCAGAAGGAAACATGATCGTATTCCCGTTTAAGTGTATCAATCAACATCTGATCGCATAGGTCTTCCTGCACTCTTGCAGTCAAAGTGAAAACTACATTGTCCGCTTTTTTGGCCGGGATCTGTGCGCAAAAATCAGGTGTCAGTGCCCACATGGTCACGCAGCCGGTGTTGATTGCCTTTAATCCAAGAACATCTTCCACATAGTGCTTGCTGCGCTCATCACGAACGCTGTGATAATAAGAATGGCTGAGTATCTTGCGGTATAGATGCGTTGTGTAAGCATCGGTATGTTCTCCGGCACCTGCACCCACTCCAATGCAGACAGAACCCGACAACGGTTTGCAGTTGAAAATGTTTACATTCCATTGCGGATAATGCGTTCGCATGTCTTTCGCCAGAATATTGCTGCCGCCGATAAATTTATAATCACAGGCCGCATAATTTTGAACGGCAAAGGAATCTTTCCAGATAGCATAGCTGTGAAAGGCCGGAACATGTGTGGGCAGGCGGAATACAAACATATTGGCTAAAATTGGAGCGAGTTCCTTCTCCACACACTCCATAATGATATCATCGCCAACATTGCTTGTACCGATCGAGGTATCCAATAACAGTGCTTTTTTCATATTATTTCCCACTTGCTCCCCGCATTCTCCGCCACACGCGTCCCAGCTTTGCTCTGATCTGTGTGCGTTTCGGAAGCCAACTCATGGAGTACCAGTGGATCGAGTATGTATTCTCTGTTTTCGCCAGTTTCCCAGTTGTACTGTCCATAGGGTTGAAGTAATCATCCGGATAGACATGGATACCTGCGACGATCTGTTCCTGCCCATTACGGATAAGTCCAAAGCGTTCCAACACATCGCTGTTCAGGCGCGGACACCCTATCGGCATAACGCTGCTATCTGGCTGCATATAGTGCAGCTTTTTGTATTCATCGATCATCGCCTGCACGACAGGCTGATGCGGAACAGCTGCCATCACCTGTCCGCTGTTGACAAACCGGTTATTTTCAAATCCAATAAATCCCTCGTCATTCAGCAATGGCGAAATATCCCGCACAACCTCCACATCGGTGTCGAAGTACACGCCGCCGTACTGCTCCAGCACGATCAGGCGCATGACGTCGGACACGAAGGCGTATTTTTTCGCGGCATACGCCTCCGCCATGAAGGGCATGGCGAGGTAATCGCAGTTGTCCTCGTTCCACTCTCGGATCTCAAAATCCGGGCAGAACTTCTTCCAGCTGGCGATGCACTTCTTGGCAAGCTCCGGCTTTTCGCCGCGGCCAAACCAGCAGTAATGGATGATTTTCGGGATCATGGGTCACCCCTCCATCAGCGCATAGATCTTCTCGACCTCCGCGCTGTTCGTATAGTCTCGCTTTGCGCAGTTCTCCGACAGCCGCTGCATCCGGGCAGGGTCGCGCAGCAGCGCGGCGATTCCGGCGGCGCAGCCCGCGTTATCCATGGGAACGATCACGCCGTCCACCCCGTCCTCCAGCTGGCTGCCGGAGGTGGCGTAGTCCGTGATGACGACGGGCTTTCCGAGTAGCTGTGCCTCCCGCACGGTGACGGCCTTGCCCTCATAGCGGGAGGGCTGTACATACAGGTCGCAGGCGCGCATATAGGGGTAGGGGTTGTCCCGCTTGCCGAGGATGATAACGCGCTCCTGCATGCCAGCCTCGGCGATTTTTCGCCGGATCAGCGCCTCGTCGCCGCCATAGCCGATGAGATACCACGTTACGTCAAGGCCGTCCGCCACCAGACGGCGGCAGATATCCGGCACATTGTCGAAGTTCTTCGCCTCGCAGAAGCGGCCGACGGAGAGGAGGCAAATACCTTTTTGCGGCATTTCGCCAGAGACGTGAAATGCCTCGGCGTTCTTTTTTACGAAATCTGCGGGCAAAATATTTTCAATAACGATAACGCGGGATGCAAGTTGTGGAAAAACAGAAGAAAACGACTCTTTGCATGCCTCGCTTACAGCGACAATCATGTTCAATCGGCTATACTGCGACAATAAGTACGTAAAATCAGCCTTTTCAGCGGAATAGTCTGCGTGAATCCACCCAATTTTAATTGATGCATCGACTCGTTCATGCAGGAAATCAAAGGGGAGAAAAAAGCTCATAGCAACATCGTAATGCTCTGCCAACGGCTTTGTACAATGTCGCATAACCTGGGCCCACGTTCGATCATTGTTGACATCGTGAAAAATTGAATACACAGCATCTCTTAATCGTAAAACAGCAGAATAAACACATTTATGCTTAATTTTATCGACAAATGATTCACGCAGATGGGCCAGTTCTTGGCATTCCGGAAGGACATTCACATGAGGGTCTATCATAGGAAAGAGTGTGCCGTGGTGGCCGTACAAGAATAAATCAACATCGTAGTAATCGTAATCTACGCTCGACAGCAGACCAATTAAGCTACGCTCCACACCGCCTAACTCCAATGCGCCCGGCATGACAATCAAAATTTTCTTCTTCATGGTTTATCTCTTCGTTGACTCAGTAACGTATAGGCGGTAATTGCAGATACTCGTCAGAATGTATGTATTTAATGCCAGCCTTTATCCCACGCATAACCGCGTTGAAAATCGGCCAATACCCTCGCGTGAGAACAGCTTTCAACAGTCGGTAGGCAAACGAACTAACCATCCAATAGCCAATACAAAAGGAATTAACCACTTTCATGAACTTCAGCGGCTCATCATCTTGAATGAATCTATGCCAAAACACAATTTGGAAAAAACCCGTGCAATAGGGAGGCGTTGTATTAACTATTTCCGTAGATGCTGTTGACGTTTTTGCATCATTATGTTCATATAGCGCTGTTGATACAATGCAAGCCCGATATCCACGCTTGACCAACTTGTACGCCATAACGCGGTCATCGCCAAATGCGTACTGATTTTTTTCAAGCCACGGTATTTCATCCTCCATATTCAGGTTGCGCATAACCTGCGTGCGGATAAAAAAGCACGTCCAAGCAAACGACTCTGTCGGATAATACCTTTCTTCGCTTGTGTCAAACGTGTGATAAGACCATCCGCCGCTTCTAAGAATTTTTACATACATATCCCGATGAAATAGAGATACGCTTACTGATGCGGTAAGTATCCCGGCAATAGTCCCTGCCTTACTCGCTGGAAAAAAGGAAAACAATGGGCCCGTCGAGCAATCGTACTTCTTCTCCTGCAATGGCTTGGCTAATTTGAGTATAAAATCAGGCTCAAAAGAAATATCATCGTCTAAAAAAAGAGTATACTCAGACTTGATATATTTTAAGGCCGCCAACCGCTGCCCAACCATACTCTTGCGGCAATGGACAAATACCTCATACCCAAGTTGCTCTTTCGGCTTAGAATAGCCTTCTGGTAAAACTACAACAACCTTTTCTGGCTGAACTGTAGAGTTCCTTATACTGTCAAGCAGTTTCTGGTACTTTGCGCCAGCCCGTCCTAATGTTCGGATTGCAATTGAATAGCTTATCACTGCATATTTCACCACTTTCGGCCTGTTTTTTTGTGGAACTTCATATACAACCATTCCGGCATGAGAACTTTTATAAAATTACACTTTTCTCCTGATATAACCCGTCAGCGCCCACCCAGCCGGTGTACACAGCACCGTCAGCAGTTTGCGGGGCGATTCCTTGATATAGTTCCGCTTTCCCGCGATCTGGCTGCTGGAGCAGTAGTGGATACAGTCCAGCAGCAAGCGCTTAAAGGACTCCGGATGCTGCATCTTCACCACGCGCCAGAAAGCAAAACCCTGCGGATTTTTGAGATACTGCCGCAACATGTTATTGCTGGAACCATCGGGCTGGTATTCTACATTGCAAAGCACCTCATTCAGCACGGCCAGTTTGTAGTCTTGGTCTATCAATAGATATTTATAGGCCAGACTGACATATTTTTCGCCTTCAAACACGGGGTACTCCGGATATGCATTGATGATACCCGTGCGATAGACCAGCTTCTTGTCGCCGGTTCCGCCCGCAGCATAGTAACCGGAGAGCGTTGTTTCTGTCACAGCAGCAGGGAAATCCTTGCCGATAATTTTTCCTTCAAAGTCGGCATCCAGACCAACGATGCCGGCATAGCCCTTGTCCTTGACCTCGGCCCATTTGCGCAGGATCTTCTCCACCGCGCCAACTGCCAGCACGTCGTCGGAATCAATGCAGGTGTTCAGTTCCGTGTGGATATTGGCGTAGGCCGCATTGTGAGCCGTGTGCATTCCGCCATTTTCCTTGTAGATATACTGAATCTCAAATCCGTTGTCGCGGCTCTGCCAATCACGCACTAGTTCTGCGGTCTTGTCGGCAGAGCCGTCGTCTACGATCAGCCAGATGAATTTCTTGCAATTCTGGCGGCAAAGACTTTCATAGGTGCGCGGCAGGGTGTGTGCGCGGTTGTAGGTAGGGGTGAAGATCGTGAGGATAGGCTCAGCAATTCTGTTCATAAGCGTTGATGTAGAACTCCTGTAGTTTTACGGCCTCGGTAGTGATATCGAAGCCATGGGCGGCAATTTCGGCTCGGCGATCAGTGCGGGGGATGGCTCGCTTCGCAAGGATCTTCTCCGCCCATATCTCCGGGCTTGCGGACAAAGGCATGACATCCACCAAACCCTCAGTCAAGATGCACTCGGGAGGAATCTTGTCGGAGATAATGCACGGCAGCCCCGCCGCTTGCGCCTCGACCATGGTGACTGGCAAGCCCTCATACAGCGACGGGAATACAAACACGTCCATTGCCTGCATCAAATCTGCGACATCGCCGCGGACACCGAGAAAACGTACATGCTCTGCAATGCCCAGCGCGTGTGCTTTAGCCTGTATCTTCAGCATATTCTCGCCGCCGCCGACCAGAAGAAGAACTGCGGTCGATTCTTTTTTCAGCAAGGCGGCAAAGATATCCAAAAGAAAGGGATGATTTTTAGGTTGATTAAATCGTCCAACGTGCCCAATAGTTAATTCATTTTCAAGTCCAAGCTGCCGCCGCATTTCTTGACGCTTGGTTGGATTATAGGCATAAGCCTCAACATCTATGGCGTTATTAATAATTTGGAACAGTGCTCCGCCAAACATCCAATCGCCAGCATCTTTCCCACAAGCAAATAAATTAGTGGTATATTTAGGGATGCTCCGCTTATACCATAGCTTGATGGGATATTTCAGATTCTTGTCTTGGTTTGCACTATGGCTGTGGGCGATGCGGACCGGAATATTATGCTGTGCAGCGGCCCTCAGGATTACCGAACTAAGGCAGTCCTGATGTACATGAACAATTTTGTATTCCGGGTGTTCATCAAAAAAGTGATTCAGAGCAGCTAAATAGCCTTCGCTCCAAGGCACCAGCCGGGGCAAACGATAGAGCTTTCCACCAAGGGATTCGATTTCATCGTCAAACGCCGCTCGCTCCTGGCGGTGTACCAGAAAATCGAACTGCACCCTTTCCCGGTCAATGTGGCGGTAATAATTCATGAGCGTGGATTCCAGGCCGCCGCGCTCCATGTGGGTGACAACTTGTAAAACGCGAATTGGAGTCATCATTTATCTCCCTGCCAAGTTTAAGTATTCTGACAAGCTCAGTCGTGCAAAATCCTGGTCAAATGGCCGATTGATCGCATTTTCATAACAGAAATACACAAGATAACCCGCTACCATCAAAATTTTCAATATTCTCCCGTCTCTGCCGCCGATCTTCTTTAACATCCACGGGAGCGACAGCGACTGAAAAATCAGGAAATAGTTTGCCAGCCGCGCAAAATAATTTGCCGTACCGAACAGGCCCACAAACATAATGGTGCCATTGAGCATGGTCAGGTTCACCATGAGGTTCTCCGTTTCAGAGCTGTCTGCGAACAGCTTCTTGCGGTAAATATACGACAGCACCAGCGGCACATTGCAGACAAGTACACGGAAAATATTAACGCCCTCGCCTGTAAACTCAGAAATCGTGTATTCCTCTCCCAATCGTGTTGTGATATTGACGACCATGCCAAGCAGCGGGCGGAGGAGAAATCCCGCCGCAAGGGAAAATGCCAGCATCCAGTAGGTCCTCTTTGTCCACGGACGAAACTCCATGAACGGCACCAGCAGATACATCAGCGAATAAGGGTGGATCAGCGACGCGATCAGGACGCCCGCTATAAAGAAAAACCACTTCCTTTTAAGCGCAAACGTTACTGCAATGACTGCAATACCGACGGCGGCGGCCTGCTTGATACCCGCGAAAACAAACGTATAACAGCCGGTGGTAAACAGCAGGAAAACCGTCAGCGGATAATCTGCAGAATATCTGTGCACAAAAATAAAATAGCAGGCAACCGTCAGGAAAGCCCAGAACATCAGAAAATTCTGTGTGGATACACCGCAAATTTTCAACTGGTAATTGATCCAGTTAAAGAGCGGGTTCGCGCCTACACTCTTGTCTGTCATTTTCCACGAGCCTTCTGTGATCAGCTCATAAGCATAACGATACGCCTCCGTATCATTGCACTGTGTCCGCAGTCCCGCAAAGCCTGCCAGCAAGATGATGATCAGCAGGGTGCAGAAAACCAGTCTGTGCCGTTGGGCATGGTTCATCGGTCCCATCGTAACATGATCCGCACACCACGCCAGTGCAGCCGTTATGAGCATGAGGATGACTAACTCTCGCATTTCAGATCTCCAAGTGTTTAATCGTCTCCGCCACAACGGCGGTTTTACTGAATCTTTGCTCCATCCGCGTCCGACCGCGGCGACCCATTTCAGCCTGCCGATTCTCCGGCAGCTCTGCAAAGCGCCGCATCGCGTCGCAAAGCGCGTCTGCATCCTTTGTCGGGCACAGATATCCGCTGACACCGTCCTCCACCGCCTCGCGGCAGCCGGGGATATCGCTGGTGATGAGGGCACGGCCAGTGGCGGCACCCTCCAATAGAACATTGGACATGCCCTCATGGTACGATGGCAGCACGACGCAGCTCGCCATGGCGTAAAAGCGCTTCATATCCGACTGATAGCCGTGATACTTGACCACGCCAGCCTGCTCCAATTTATCCATGAGGGGCTTATATTCCTCTTCAAATGAGCCGACGATATGAAACTCTACGCCGTCGCCGTATTCCTGCTTCATTCGCTTTGCGGCGGCAAACAGCTCGTCCACACCCTTTTCGCGCATGACGCGACCCACAAAAAGAAACCGTACCGGCCCCTCCTGCGGGTAGGGCTGATAGGGATAATCTTCTAAATTGACGCCCGCACCGCTCAGCACCACGTCGCGCCCCTTCGGCACAACGCCGGTGGCGGCAAGGGTATCCCGGTTCCCCGCATTCTCAAAGAACACACTCCTTGCACCCTGCAACGCCGGTTTGCAGAGCGCCAGCACAAACTTCTTGAGCCAGCCGCCGTTTTCGATGGCGCTGCCAAGTCCCGTGATGTTCACGGCATAGGGGATGTGCGCCATCCGGCAGGCAAGGCCGCCGTAGATGTTGGGCTTGATGGTGTATGTCAGAACCAAATCCGGCTTGACCTCTTTCAGCATGGCCCTGTACTGCCGGAAGAGTTTGCTGTCATGGATGGGGTTCATTCCTCGGCGGTCAACGGGAAGCTCTATCACCTCATCCACCAACTCATGAAGCTCCTCCCAGCGATCGTTATGTGGGACAGCAACCGTAACATTCGCGTGTTTTTTCAGTTCTGAGATCAAGTCCTTGCGGAAATCGTAAAGGCCGCCGCTGTGATTGGCCAGTATTGCAATTCGCTTTTTCATCGTCTCTCGTCCAACGCAAGTGTTTTTAGCTCGTTGTACTTCATCATAACAACATCGCTTCTATATTTCCCCACGGAGGGGACATTTTGCTGCCCGCTCAGGTTATTCACGATCATCTGCGGCGTTTTTACGCCGCATTCATAGGCGTGCGGATAACCGCCTCCAAAGCGCGGATTGACCTCGGAAATATAATACGCATCCCCGATTTTGAAGATATCCATATCGATCTGCGCACGATACCCGCTTTCTTCAACAAAACGCGAAATCAGCGCAAACAGCTGTTCGTCCTTAAAGGAGATCGCCTTATCCGTCTCTCCGGCCCGCATCACCAATTTGTTCTTCGTAAAGGCGGCAACAACATGCCCGGAAAGCATATCCGTGTAAACATCCGCGCCGATTTCCTGCCCATTCAGAAACTCCTGAATGATCATGTCTGGCTGGTGCTGAAAGAGGAAGGCTGCCGTTTCCATATCCTCCGCCTTGGAGATGTGCAGACTCGCGCTGCCAAAGCGTGGCTTTACAAAAACCGGAAATGCGACCTCGCCATCAGCCAACGCCTGTTCAAACGCCGAGAATTGTACATAGGTTTTTGCACAGTGGTAGCCATGCTCTGTCAGCCAGTTATACATTGCCCATTTGTCAAGGGCCATTTCACACAACTCGTAGGAGGAACCTACAACCGTTGTGCCAATAGCTTCAAACGCTTCTTTGTGTTGAGCCAAAAGCGACAGTTCCGGATCAATCAGAGATAAAACACCATCGATGTGCTCACTTTTGCAAATCGTTAATATCTCATCGACATAACCAGGTGCGGTCATTCGAGGGACGATATAGAAAGAATCTGCATCATAAAGCGCAGGTGCATACGGGCTGCAATCGGTCACAAAAACTTTGCCAGAAGGGCCGACCGCATCTTTGAAATATTGAACAACTTTATTTCTCGTTCCGCAGCTAAGAATTAGAATGTTCATGATAAATCACTCCACTTTTTCTCCAACACAGCTTCTAATCCGTGCGAGATTTCCCTCACTACTTTGGGTGTTGACCTGCACTCCCGACCTGTTGAGCACCTTGCCAACTGTCCCCAGTAGAATGCGTAAATCCGCAATAAAACTGATATGCTGCACATACTCCAAGTCATATGCAAATTTCTGCTCCCACGTCAACGTGTTTCTTCCGTTTATTTGAGCCAGACCTGTGAGTCCCGGTCGCACATCGTGCCTATGGCGCTCATTTTCCGTGTAATATGGCAAGTATTCGACCAGCAGCGGTCTCGGCCCCACGATGCTCATCTTGCCGCGGAAAATATCCCACAGCTCCGGCAGCTCATCCAGGCTTGTTGCTCTCAAATTGCGGCCAAACCTCCCTAACCGGATTTCGTCTGGCAGCAGGTTGCCGTTTTCATCCCGTGCATCGCTCATACTGCGGAACTTATGGAGTTTGAAAATTTTCTCATCCCTTCCCGGACGCTCCTGGCAGAAGATCACAGGACTGCCCAGCTTCACGCGCACCAATATCGCCGTCACCAGCAGCAGCGGCGACAGGACGATCAGCGCGCACCCGGACAGCACGATGTCCAGCAGGCGCTTGATGTATTTTTCATAAAACCCCGCCTTGTGCCGCATCAGAACATCCCCCGGATGACCTCGCACACGCGGTCAACGTCGTCCATGCTCATTTTCGTGTCGCTGGGCAGGCACACGCCGCGGGCAAACAGATCGTCGCACACCGTCTTTTCGCTGACGCGGACAAAGGGGTAATCCGCAAAGACCGGCTGCAAATGCATGGGCTTCCAGAGGTAGCGTCCCTCAATGCCAGCCTCGTTCAGCTTTGCCAGCATCTCGCCGGGCGTCACGCCGCAGCCCTCGTCCAGCAAAGCGACAGACAGCCAGCGGTTCGATTCCGCGCAGTCCAGCTTCGGCTGCATGGTCAGCGGCAGGTCTTTCAGATTTTCGGAGTAGCGGGCAAAGATAGCCCGCTTCTGCTCCACGCGCAGCGGCAGCACCTTCATCTGGCCGCGGCCTATACCGGCGGAGATATTGCTCATGCGGTAGTTGTAGCCGATCTCCTCGTGCTGGTACCACGGCGCGTTTTCGCGGGCCTGCGTTGCCAGCTTCAGGGCATGCTTGGCTTCCTCTTCCGTCTGGCACAGCAGCATCCCGCCGCCGGAGGTGGTGATGATCTTGTTGCCATTGAAGGACAGACCGCCGAACTCGCCAAAGGTGCCGCACTTCTGGCCGTTGTATGTAGAACCCAGCGCCTCGGCGGCATCCTCAATCAGGGGAACGTTGTGCTCATGGCAGATGGCGATGATTTCATCCAGCTTGGCTGGGTTGCCATACAGATGCACCGCGACCACCGCCTTGGGCACACCGTATAGTTCAAAGGCATGGCGAAGAGCAGCGGGATCCATGTTCCACGTCTCCCGCTCGGAGTCGATGAACACCGGCTTCGCTCCGCAGTAGACGACAGGGTTGGCCGAAGCGGAGAAGGTCAGGCTCTGGCAGAACACCGCATCGCCGCGCTTCACGCCCGCGAGGATCATCGCCAGATGCAGCGCCGCCGTGCCGGCAGACAGAGCGACAGGATAGCCCTTGCCCATGTAGGTACCCATCGCTTTTTCAAATTCGTTAACATTCTCGCCCAGCGGCGCGATCCAGTTCTTCCGAAATGCGTCGTTAATGTACTCCAGTTCATAGCCCTCACCCGACATATGCGGGCTGGCCAGCAAAAGGCGTCTATCCATTTTCCGCTCCTGTGTTTTTTGTCCAACGGATGCCAAAGTATGCTTCTGTCGGGCATGTTGGTTGTGTTCAAAAGTATAGTGAATCCGCGTCATGTCTTTCTGCCGCTATGGCATGCAGCAATATGCAAGTTCATCGATCTGGCATATTGCTGCTTCCCACCCGAAAAAACGTTTGAATTAAGCCATTTTTATCGCTCAATTATACTGCATATAGGCAAAAAGTGCAATACCTAACAACAGATGAAAAAGCAGGGCGTGGTCACGAGTCAGCATATTCTCCTTCCTTTCACAAGGGAGTTGCCCATGGAATCCTTCAATCTGGAATATTACCGCGCCTTTTGTACGGTGGCACAGACCGGCAATGTCACAAAGGCCGCCGAGGCTGCTGTGCCTGTCCCAGCCCGCCGTAACCCGCTCCATCCACCGGCTGGAGGAGTCTCTTGGCTGCAAGTTGTTTACCCGCGTTTCCCGCGGCGTACGGCTCACCGTGGAAGGCGCGGCGCTTTTTTCCCATGTGGACAGCGCTTTCAAATCTCTGTCCAACGGCGAACGCGAGCTGAAGTGGCTGGCCGCTTTTGAAGCAGGTACGCCGATCATCGGCGCTGCGGAGACGCCGCTGTACCATTTCCTGCTGCCGAAGCTGGGACAGTTCCGGGAGATGCATCCCAATGTGACGCTTCAGGTGTAGGGCAGCTCCACACATGAGACGATCCAGATGCTCCGCGCAGAGCAGGCGGACGTAGTGCTGGCAGTTTCTCCGCTGATAGATGTGGAGGACTTGTCCGTGACTGAGCTTGCCTCTTTTCGTGACGTGTTTGTGGCCGGGCCCAGATTCAAATCGCTGGCCATCGGCATTCTGCCATCCCTGTTCGCACAGAGCCTTCTGGCACAGGAGGGCTTTTTCGCGCTCGATACAGACCCCATCCCTGCCCGCCAGATTCTGTTGGTACATCGCGGCGAGGGCCGAACCTCACTGCTGTGCATACTCACAAGCAGTAAAAGAAAAAAACCTTGCCATATCAAGGCTTTGCAGATGAGAAGAACTCCGCTTTTCGGCAAGAATGCCCGAAAAACGGAGTTCATTTCATTACCACAGCCCCATCACACGCTGCATCAGCAGACTGACGGCGGTGATGCCCGCCCAGCAGCAGGCTCCCAACAGCAGAGGTTTTCCCCCGCTCTTTACCAGCTTGACCACGTTGCTGTTCAGTCCGATAGCCGCCATAGCCATGATGATGAAGAACTTGCTCAGCTCCTTCAGCGGCTGAAACACCACTGAAGGTACGCCCAGGGACGTGCAGATGGTGGTGACTACCGACGCGCAGACGAACCACAGGATAAATAGGGGGAACGCGTTCTTCAGCCGGAAGCCGCCCTGCCCCGTTCCCGCCTTCTTCGCCTGCATCAGCGACAGCACCAATGTGATGGGGATGATGGCCAGCGTACGGGTCAGCTTGACGGTCACCGCCTTGTCCAGCGTCTGGCTGCCAAGCTCCCACATGCTGTCCCACGTGGAGGCCGCCGCCGTGACGGAGGAGGTATCGTTCACCGCCGTACCGGCGAAGATGCCGAAGGACTCGCCGGAGGCAGTATCAAACCCGATGGCCTGTCCCAGCAGCGGGAACAGCAGCGCCGCCAGTACATTGAAAAAGAAGATGACCGAGATGGCCTGCGCCACCTCCTCGTCGTCGGCGTGGATCACCGGCGCGGTGGCGGCGATGGCGCTGCCGCCGCAGATGGAGGAGCCTACGCCGATGAGGGTGCTGATATTGCCGTCGATATGCAGCAGCTTGTGAAGGGCAAAGGCCACCAGCAGCGATGTGGCGATGGTGCAGATGATGATGGGCAGGGACTGCTTTCCGGTTTGCAGCACCACGTTCAGATTCAGGCCGAAGCCCAGCAGCACCACGGCGGTCTGGAGAATTTTCTTTGAGGTGAAGCCCACGCCCGGCTTGCAGGCTGCGCCGGGCGTCCAGAACAGGGCGATGACCATGCCGATGACGATGGAGAACACCGGACCGCCGATGACCGGTACCAGCTTGCCCAGCAGCCACGAGGGCACGGCGATGGCAAGGCACACCGCCATGCCGGGGAGATATTTTCTAATGGTTTGCATACGATTTCTGATTTACTCCCGTTCCTTGCGGATGGCCTCCACCATGCGGGTCAGTCCGGTTTCGATGATGCTGCGGGGCATGGCCAGATTCAGCCGCACGTAACCGGCGGCGTTGCCCACGAACAGGCCGTTGCCGCCCTCCAGCAGCACGCCCGCCCTGTTGGCGAAGAAGTCCGGCAGGTCCGTGGTCTCCGGCAGGCATTTGCCCAGATCGACCCATGCCAGATAGGTAGCCTCCGGGATATACATCACCGCCTCCGGCAGCTCACGGGTCAGGAACTCCTTCACAAAGGTGAAGTTTCCATCCAGATATTCTTTCAGCGCCTCGTGCCACGGTCCGCCCAGCTCATAGGCCGCCTTGGCCGCCGTCAGGGACATGGGGTTCACCGCGCCGAACAGCTTGTCCCGCTCCTTGAACCGCGCCCGCAGCGCCGCGTCGCGGATGATGATATTGGAGAAGGCCAGGCCTGCCAGATTGAAGGTCTTGCTGGGAGCCATACAGGTGATGAGCTTGGGATAGTCCTCCATCACCCTGGCCATAGGGATATGGCGGCGGCCGCAGCGGATCAGATCACAGTGGATCTCGTCGGACACCACCCAGAGGTTATATTTCCGCATGATCTCACCGGCCCGGCGCAGCTCCTCCTCCGTCCACATGCGGCCGGTGGGATTCTGGGGATTGCACCAGAATACCAGCTTGCAGGCGGGATCGGCGCACTTCTTCTCAAAGTCCTCGAAGTCCATCTCAAAGGTGCCGTCGGCCTTTTTATGGAGCGGGGAGGTCAGCACACCCACACCGGCGTACTCCGCCGCGTGGACAAAGTAGCCGTAGGCCGGGGTGTTCACCAGCACCTTTTCATCCTTGGTACACAGTGTCTCCGTCAGCTGGTACAGGGCGGGAATGATGCCCGGCGTCACGCACAGCTGCTCTTCAGGGAAGCTCCAATCGTAGTGGTTTCTGCACCATTTGGAGAAAACATTGTAATATTCGTCGTTATACAGGCCGGTATAGCCGAAGATGCGGCGGTCGATACGGCCGCGGAGAGCGTCCAGAATCTCCGGGGCCACGCCGAACTCCATGTCGGCCACCCACATGCGGACGAACTCCTCGTCCTTGTAGGGGAACACCTTCTCCGGGCCGGCATGGAAGATATAGCCCCGGAAGCCGTCGGTATTCAGTGCATTGGTGTGGCGGCGGTCGATGATCTCGTCAAAGTTGTAGGTCATTGTGGTTGCTCCTTTCTTTTTCAGTGATGGTCGCATTTCTGACACTGTATCATGGATGTTTCACCCGCGTCTTTATAAAACACACCCGCCCACTGGCAGATGCTCTGCAGGATCGGCACCACGGAAGCGCCCTTTTCCAGCTTTCTCTGGTACATATCCACACCTCCTGTGTCTTCTTTATTATAGTGGGATATGCAGGCACTTTCAAGTCACTATGAAATTTATAAGCGGGTGTTTTTACACCCGCTTATGGCCTCAAAGCCCCTTCTTGTTGTCCGCGCCGGGGGTGGTGACGATGACCTTCTCCGGCGTGGTGTCCAGAAACACATCACCGACAACCAGCTTGCCTTCGGCCGTCACGTCCTTGAACGCCACAGGCACCACATTGAGTGCGCCATTGGCGCAGGTCGCCAGCGTGTGTCCTGTCCGTCAGGAAGCCCTCTCCGGCGAGGAAAGCGCCGAAGCGCCGCCTGCGGCGGAAGAAGCGAAGCGGTTTCGAGGAAGTGTCCTGACTGCCGGCCGCGGCAGCGGCTGGGAGCCGGCTGACACGACGGTGAGCGCCGAGGAGCACGCGAAAAAATCACCACCCAAATGGGTGGTGATTTTTTTGGAGCGGGCGACGAGGCTCGAACCCGCTTCCCGGCATCCCACGAATGGCTGTCGCCATTCGCAGGAGCCCTGCCTCACCTCTTGATTTGACGCGCTTCGCGCAGGTCGAGGCAGCGAGTCCAAGCCTGCCCGCGACATTCCAAAAAGAAAACACCATCCTGACGGATGGTGTTTCTTTTTGTGATTGTCCACAGGTTCTGTTGTCTGCACTCCCGCCCACCGCAAGGAAGGGGGAGTGTGAGGGGGAAACCTTTGCGGGTTTCCCCACTCGCGTTCAATCATCCGCCCACAGGCGATCACTTTTGCGCAGCAAAAGTGCCGCTCCAAAAAAGAAGAGACACACATTCGTGTGTCTCTTCTTTTTTGGAGCGGGCGACGAGGCTCGAACTCGCTACCTCGACCTTGGCAAGGTCGCGCTCTACCAGATGAGCTACGCCCGCAAACGGCGCCGCTGCTGCAGCACCTTGGTGCCTCCGGTCGGAGTCGAACCAACGACACGCGGATTTTCAGTCCGCTGCTCTACCAACTGAGCTACAGAGGCATATGGCGACCAAGAAGGGGCTCGAACCCTCGACCTCCAGCGTGACAGGCTGGCGTTCTAACCAACTGAACTACTTGGCCATGTGGATGGTGGGAACAACTGGACTCGAACCAGTGACCCCCTGCTTGTAAGGCAGGTGCTCTAACCAGCTGAGCTATGCTCCCGTACCTGCCGCTCTCGCCGAACGACATGGGCTATTATACTAAAACCATCCGCATCTGTCAATAACATTTTTGCAAAAACTTACTTTTTTTCTTGCAGGGACGCCAGCAGCTGCTCCAGCTCCTCCTTGGAGAAATCGTACACCGTGTCGCAGAACTGGCAGCTCAGCTGGCAGCCGCCCTGCTGGCGGATCATGTCCTCCAGCTCCTGACGGCCCAGAGAGATCAGCGCCCGTTCCACCCTCTCGCGGCTGCAGTAGCACTTGTAGCTCACCGGCTGTGTCTCCAGAATTTTCAAATCGAAGTCGCTCATCACTGCCCGCAGCAGGTGCTCAGGATCGGGGTCCTGCTCCAGCAGCGCCGACACCGGGCCGGCGGCCATGATGCCGCCCTCCACCTTGACAATGGTGTCCTCTGTGGCCCCGGGCATCAGCTGGATAAGGTAGCCTCCGGCGGACTTCACGCTCTGGTCGCGGTCCACCAGCACGCCCAGACCGCAGGCGGTGGGGATCTGCTCCGACTCCACGAAGTAACCCGCCACGTCCTCGGCGATCTCGCCGCCCAGCAGGTCGATGGTGCCCACGTAGGGTTCCTTCATGTGCAGGTCCTTGATGACGGTCAGCGTGCCCTCATGGCCCACGGCGCCGCCCACGTCCAGCTTGCCGTCCGGCCGCAGAGGCAGGTCCACCTGGGGGTTCGTCACGTAGCCGCGGACATTCCCCTCGTGATCGCTGACGGCCAGCACGGTCCCCAGCGGGCCGCCGCCCTTGAGCTGAAGCGTCAGGCTGGCTCCTTGTCCCTTCAGGGCGTCGCCCATCATGGACGCGGCTGCCAGCGTGCGGCCCAGTGCCGCCGTGGCCACCGGCAGCGTCTTATGGATCTGCCGTGCCCGCTCCGTCAGGTTCCGGCTGTAAATGGCCGCCGCCTGCACCATGCCATCGCCGGAGATGGCCCGCACGATCTTGTCTTCCATATTATGTCAACCTCTCTCATTCAGTTTCGTATGCAGCAGAAATACACCCGCTGCTCGTCCTCCCGCGGATGGCGCAGCTTGGCGTCGCCATAGACACGGATGTCGCCGAAGCCTGCCTCGGTGAGCCACGCCGTCAGCTCCTCCACAGTGTAGGCCCGCTCGCGGTGCAGCTCCTCCCGCCGATCCCAGGCCTTGTCTCCGCGACGCCGGAACAGATCCATGTAATAGGTACAGAGTCCCTTGTGATACTCGGCGCGCCACACGCAGTAGGTATTCTCCGTCTCGTCCAGGAACACCTGTCCGTCCAGTGCTGCCAGCTTGGCTACGGTATTCACGTCGAACACCAGCACGCCTCCCGGAGCCACGAACAGGTGCAGCCGCCGGAACGTGCGGCGCACGTCGGCGGGGTCAGTGAGATAGTTCAGGCTGTCCAGACAGCAGATGGCGGCATCCACGGTGCCGTACAGATCCAGCTGCGGCATGGACTGATGCAGGAAAATGGGCGGCACGCCCTGTACGGTGCCGCCCTTGCTCATGGCCGCAGCCAGCATCTCCTCGGAGCCGTCCACACCGATAAGCTCATACCCGCGCCCCGTCAGCAGCCACGTCATGGTGCCGGTGCCGCAGGCCAGATCCAGCACCACCTTCACGGGGATGCGGCTGCGGCGGAACAGCTTTTCCAGAAAGTCCGCCCGCTTTTCGTAGCCCACATCCTCCGTCAGCGCATCGTAGGAGGAGGCCAATGCCTCGTAGCAGCTCATTTGCCCTCTTTCTCCTTCATCTTCTCCAGCACGCTCTCGTACCCGCCGTTTCCGTAGATCAGCGAGCGGTTGACGCGGCTGATGGTGGCGCTGGACGCACCGGTCTTTTCCAGAATGTCGTTATAGATCATGCCGTCGTTCAGCAGGGACGCCACCTCATAGCGCTGCTCCATGCTGCGCAGCTCCGAGATCGTACACAGGTCCTGGAAGAAGTTGTAGCACTCCTCCTCCGTTTCCAGCGTCAGGATCGCCTGATAGAGCCGGTCGCTCTTCTCCTTTTTTGCGATCTTGGACTTGGCTGCTCTTACCATGTCTTGCTTCTCCTCTTTTCCTCGGGCCCACGGGCCTGTTCGTTGTTTCACATTGTACCATTTTAATCCGTGAAAGTAAACCTCCGTCCACAATTATTTTTTTCTCGGCAAAACAGAAGGCGGAGCGTCCAAATGGACGCTCCGCCGACAGCGGCGCTGGATATAGGATCAGTTTTCGGTCTTGCCGTGCAGCTTCTTCTGCAGCCAGTCCTTGCCGTCCACGTAGCGGGAGACGATGAAGGACACCACATAGTCGCCGGCGGCGTTGACCATGGTGGCGGGAGGGTCCACCAGATTGCCGATGGCCAGTGCGATGGGATAGGCGACAGCCAGCTGGTCAGGGAAGAAGATGGTGCAGACCACCAGCTCGCCGGTGCCGCCGCCGCCAGGAATGCCGCTCATGGCCACAGAGGAGAACACCGCCACGATGATGGCCAGGATGGCCTTATCCGTGGAGAAATCCAGGCCGAACACTCCGAACAGGAATGCCACCTTGATGATGGCGGACATGGCCGAGCCGTCCATGTGCATGGTGGCGCCCATGGGCAGTACGATCTCGCTGACATCCTTGCTGATGCCGGTCTCCTCCGCCACCTCCATGTTGGTGGGGATGCAGGCCACAGACGAGCAGGTGCCGAAGGACACCGCCGCCGGGCGGAAAAGCTTGGAGAACATGATCTTTGCGCCGCCCTTGCCGCCGCCGAAGCGGGCGTAGATGGGGAAGAAGATGAACATGTAGGCAAAGCTCATGACGTAGTAAATGATGAGGGTACGGCTGTAATCCTTCATCAGCTCGGGTCCATAGGTGGCCACCAGGTCGGCGAAGAAGCCGAAGAAGCCGATGGGCGCGTAGTAGGTGATGAGCTTCACGGTCTTCATGATGCAGCCCGTGACATCCTCCAGAAATTGAGCGGTCCTGGTCTCGGGCCCGCCGTTCATCTGGACGCCGAAGCCGAACAGCACCGCCGCCACGATCAGCGGCAGGATGGCCTTACGGCTCAGCAGCTCCATGAAATCCGGCTTGGTAAAGAAGTTCACGATCATGTCGCCGAAGCCCAGGGCCTCGCCGACCTCGCCCTCCACGATGGTGTACTGACCGTCCACCAGCGGGAAGATGCGGCACACGATGTACATCAGGACACCGGCGATGGCGGCTGTCACCAGAAACGTGGCAACGGTGACGCCCATGATCTTGCCGGCGCGCTTGACGCTTTTCATATTGGCGATGGCGGAGGCGATGGAGCAGAACACCATGGGCACCACCACGCAGAACATCATGTTGATGAACAACGTACCCAGAAACTTGATCTTGCCGCCGAAAGCCGGCGCGAAGGCGCCCACCAGGCAGCCTCCCACGATGCCCGTCAGCATGCACAGGATAAACCAGTAATTTTTCAGGAATTTCTTCATAGCTCTCCTCCTAAGATACTCCAAACAGGATGTTACTGCACTTATTATACGGGCATTTTTCTCATTGTAAATCGCAATTCTTGCCTAGTTCCATGCAAATCGTGCTCTCGTGAACCACATCCGCCGATGGGCCGCGGCCGAACTGCTTCTTGTAGGCGCGGGAGAATGTGGAGTAGTCCTGATACCCTACCTGTGCCCCCACCTCCGATGGCGAGGCCCCCTGGGCCAGCAGCCGCTGGGCCAGCAGCAGCCGTTTCTCCGTCACATAGCCGTGGATGGAATAGCCCGTCTCCCGCCGAAACCGCCGCATCATGTGGTACTTGCTGACGTAGAACCGCTCCGACAGCTGGTCGATGGTCAGCTCCTCCGTCAGGTGCAGGTTCAGGTATTGCAGCAGCGCCACCACCTTGCTGTCGCCGGAGGCTGCCTGCACCTGATGACCGCCGCGGCACACGCGGTTTACCTCCACCATCAGCTCCAGAAACTGAGCCCGCTCCAGCAGGGCCGCGCCGTATCCCCCCTGCCGCACCGTCCGGGCCAGCGTCTCGAATAGCTGACGCACGCGGCTGCCTCCCTCGTCGCGGTACACGTAGCGGAAGGAGTCCTGGGCCTGCCGGAAGCACTCCTCCAGGTCGCAGTCCTCCGTGCCCAGCGATGCCAGATACTGCGGCGCGATATACAGGATCATTCGCTCGTAGAAGGCGTCCTCCGCCACCTCCGGCCGGTGAATGCTGCCGCGGCCCACCAGCACGAAGTCCCCGGGGCTCAGATCGTACCGCTCGCCCTCGATGGCGTAGCCCGCCTTCCCTGCCAGCAGAATGATGATCTTATGAAACGTATGATAGTGGTATTCGATGCGCTCCCGCCGTCCGTCCGCCAGATGGAACAGCCGGAACGGCTCCCGCAGATAGCCCCTCACCTCGTACTGCAACGGTTCCATACACGCCACCTCCGCATTTTTTGCAGATATTATATCACCAACTATGCGCTTCGTGCAAGTTTTCCCCAAATTATTACTATTCTGAAAATTTTGTTGCCATTTTGTAATTTTTGTGTAGCTTTTTTGAAAGCCGTGTGGTATGATAGGATGCGTTGGGGGATAGTCCCCATGGAAATCTATGACACGAACGGCAGGTAATACCCATGTATCTGAAACAATTGGCCGCGTTCGGCATGTCCGCCGTCATGATGCTGTCCGGCGGCGTCGTGGCATCCGGTGCGGAGACGAAGAACGACAGCGAGACCACTCTGGTCACACCTTATGAATACAGCGCAGCCGTGGAGACTCTGGCCGCCAGCGGTGTGGCCGCCGGCAGTGCCACCGCCCTTCAGGCTGCCGACGGGCTGCGCCTGGCCCAGGAGTCCGGCGCGCTGGAGGAAAGCGAAAGCTCCCTGTCCCTGACGGAGCTGGCCGCTCAGGCCCTGATCCGCGAGACGGAGGAGCTGCAGAAGCAGAACTTCCTGGCGGAGTACGATGGCGTGCTGACCACCTGTGAGAACTACATCACCCTGCGGGCTGAGCCCGATCAGGACGCCGCCGCCCTGCGGACCATCTGGGCCGGCAAGGTGGCCCACCTCATCGATGTGGAGAATGACGACTGGTACAAGGTGAGCTACGGCAGCTCCACCGGCTACGTCATGGCCCAGTACTGCGAGCCGGTACACTACGCCGATTACGAGGGCACCTACGCCACCAGCACGCTGGTGGAGGACATCATCGCCTTCAGCTACACCTATCTGGGCACGCCGTACCGCTACGGCGGCACCAGCTACAGCGGCATCGACTGCTCCGGCTTCACCATGAAGGTGTTTGCCCAGTTCGGCATCTCCCTGCCCCACGGCGCCACCGGCCAGTACGCCCTGTGTACCCCCGTTACCACGGCGGAGCGGGCCCCCGGCGACCTGGTGTTCTTCAACACCAGCGGACGCGGCATCGGCCACGTGGGTATCTATCTGGGCGGCGGGCAGTTCATCCACGCCAGCACCAGCCGCGGCGTCATCATCAGCTCCCTGTACGAGAGCTACTACGCCAATACGTATCTGTACGCCGGCCGCATCATCAGCGGCTGATCATATTGAACCTTCTTCATGTTTCTCCGAAAGGACAGACCGGCCCGCGCCGGTCTGTCCTTTCCTTATATGCGGTATATTTGCATATTTATCCAATTATACACGTCATTTTTCCGTCATCCCGTCACGAATCCACTTTCATTTTTCTTAATATATGCACATTTTTTACAAAACCGCGCGTTCAATTGAAATTTTATTCATTTAGCGCTTGACATTTATACACCACAGGCGTATGATAGCCACTGTCAGGAGGAACACCTCCTGCTGCATCATCAATATTCCGGCATACCGGAGCCATAAGAAAGAAGAAAGGAAGTACATCCCATGAAAAAGATGATCGTCATGCTGCTGGCGCTGGTCATGGCCATGAGCCTGATGGCCTGCGGCAAGCAGAACGACAGCAATGCCAACGACAACAACGACGCCAATACCGGCGACGACCAGCCTGCGGCCAAGACCACCCTGGTGGTGGGCGTCTCCGCCGACTATGCCCCCTTTGAGTTCATGTATCCCGACGAGAACGGCAACATGGTCTACGGCGGCATCGACATCTCCGTGGCCCAGTATGTGGCCGATGAGCTGGGTCTGACCCTGCAGGTGGAGAACATGAGCTTCAACAACCTGCTGACCTCTCTGGACAAGGGCGACTTCGACATGGTCCTGTCCGCCATGGAGGCCACTCCCGACCGTCTGGAGAACGCCGACTTCTCCACCGGCTATTACAGCGATACCCCTCCCGCCATTCTGGTGAAGGCCGACAAGGCTGACCAGTACAAGACGCTGGCCGACTTCAACGGCAAGGCCATGGGCGCGCAGGCCGCCACCACCAAGCTGGACATGGTCAACGACATCGAGGGCGTCAACGCCGTCTCTCTGGAATCCGTGCTGGATCTGGTGAACGAGCTGGTGTATGACAAGGTGGACGCCATTCTGGTGGACGGCGGCGTGGCCCAGCAGTACGCTGACGCCAACCCTGATCTGGTCATTTGCAGCGCCTCCTCCGAGCTGCCCACCGCCGAGCCTTACTGCATCGCCGTGGCCAAGGGCGACCCCAAGGGCCTGCTGGACGGCATCAACGCCGCGCTGGCCAAGATGGCCTCTGAGAACAAGATCGAGACCTTCATCGCCGATGCTGACGCTCTGGCCAGTGTGGCCGTGGAAGTCTCTGCCGATTAACTCCTTCCAAAATTGTGCGCGTAGTGCAAAGCCGTCCGCGACTTTGCACTTTCGCGCGTCTCCAACCATTATTTACAGAAAGGACTGACCGCGTATGTGGTGGAGCAGCCTGTTCACGGATATGCGCCCCTCCGACTTCTTCAATTTCTCCTTCCTGCCCAAGTACGGCGTGGCCTTCGTCCGCGGCATCGAGTACACGCTGCTGCTGGCGGTGGTGTCCGTGCTGCTGGCGGTGATCCCCGCCCTGCTGCTGGCTCTGATGCGCCTGAGCAAGGTCAAGCCCGTGAAATGGCTGTCCGGTGCGTATATCGCCGTATTCCGCTCCACCCCCATGCTGGTGCAGCTGTCCATCATCTACTTTGGCCTGTTCTATGCCATCTCCCTGCCCCGCGTCAGCCTGTTCGGCTTTGTAGATATCAGCCGGTTCGTCCCCGGCGTGGTGGCGCTGGCCCTGAACAGCTCCGCCTACGTGGCAGAGATCTTCCGCGCCGGCATCCTGGCGGTGGACAAGGGACAGACCGAGGCCGCCCGCTCTCTGGGTCTCAGCAGCTGGCAGGCCATGCGCCTGGTGGTGCTGCCTCAGGCCATCAAGAACGTGCTGCCCGCACTGGCCAACGAGCTGGTGACCATGGTGAAGGAGAGTTCCATCTGCTCCATGCTGGGCATGGCGGAGATCATGTTCGCCGCCAAGACCATCGCCGGCTCCACCGGCATCTCTCTGGCGCCCTACACCCTGGCGGCGCTGGTGTATTTCTGCATCAATTATCCGGCCTCCAAGGGCATTGAGGCCATCGAAAGGAGGATGCGCCGTGGCGACAAGCAGTAAGGTCCTGATCTCCGTCCAGCATCTGGTAAAGGAGTACAATCACGGCGCTGTCCACGCCCTGAACGACTGCAATCTGGACATCCACAAGGGCGAGGTGGTGGCCATCATCGGCCCCTCCGGCTCCGGCAAATCCACGCTGCTGCGGAGTCTGAATCTGCTGGAGGAGCCTACCTCCGGCGCCATCTTCTTCGACGGTGCGGATCTGGCGGGCAAGTCTGTGAACATCGACCTGCACCGTCAGAAGATGGGCATGGTGTTCCAGCACTTCAACCTGTTCCCCCACAAGACGGTGCTGCAGAACATCACCATGGCCCCCGTGACCCTGAAGAAAAAGACTGCCGCCGCAGCCAAGGAGCAGGCCATGGCCCTGCTGGAGCGCATCGGCCTTGCCGACAAGGCCAACGAGTTCCCCAATATGCTCTCCGGCGGTCAGAAGCAGCGGATCGCCATCGTCCGCGCTCTGGCCATGGATCCTGAGGTCATGCTGTTCGACGAGCCCACCTCCGCCCTGGACCCCGAGATGGTGGGCGAGGTGCTGGATCTGATGCGGGACCTTGCCAGGGAGGGCATGACCATGGCCGTCGTCACCCACGAGATGGGCTTCGCCCGGGAGGTGGCCGACCGCGTGGTGTTCATGGCCGACGGCAAAATTCTGGAGGAGGGCACCCCCGCAGAGCTTTTCGACCGCCCCAAGGACCCCCGCCTGCAGGACTTCCTCAGCAAGGTATTGTGAGACAACAAAAAACCGCCCCTCCGGCATGGCCGGAGGGGCGGTCTTTCGTTGTTTGTTCAGCTTTTCCCGTGGATCTCGCCGCCGCACTTGGGACACGTGATGACGATCTTGCCCTTGCCCTTGGGCACGCGGCACACCGTGCCGCACTTGGGGCAGGTGAAGTACTTGTGCTCCTTGTCCATCCGCTGCTGCTTATTTCCGGCGGCGCGGCGCTTGATGGGCCACCATACCTTCTCCAGAAAGCGGGCGTTCTCTGCCCGCCGCTTCTGCAGGCTGCGGGAGAACATGCGGTACACGGCGATGACCAGCAGCACCGTGGACAAAAAGCTGATGACCAGATGCACTGTCTGCTGTTTGATGAACATGTTGGCCACATCCAGGAGCAGGGCCGCCCAGATAGTGGTCAAGCCCAGCTGATCTGCGCCGTTGCGTCCGTACATAAAGCGCGACAGTGCGTTGCCGATTCTCTGCAGAAAATTCATACGGAAGTCCGTCCCCCTGCTCTTGTGTCATTTCAAAGTGCTATTTTACAGGAAAACTCCGCAAAGGTAAAGGGCTTTTATGTAAAATTCACAGAATGGACAAATTTTCGCCGCGGGCATCGCGTTCTTGCCAACTCCCCGCCCGCCGTGGTATAATGGTATGAATTTGTATCGCCCTCCTCCGGAGGGCCGGTCCCACCGGGCCGGTCCCCCAGAGGAGGAAACGGCAGAGCACCCCGTCCGCGGGCGAAACCGGCTGCGCTTTCAGGCTGCGCCGCGGCGCCCTGCACGACTTATACTATGCCGCGCCGGCTCTGCCGGTGCCGCCGAAAGGAGTCTCCGTATGATAAAAGTCGCTCCGTCTATCCTCTCCGCCGATTTTGCCCATCTGGGCCGCGATATCGAGGCCATCTCCACCGCCGATTACGTCCACGTGGACGTGATGGACGGTCTGTTCGTGCCCAACATCTCCATCGGCATCCCCGTGGTGAAGTCCATTCGCCCCACCACCACCCTGCCGCTGGATGTCCACCTGATGATCGACCGCCCCATCCGCTACGCAGAACAGTTCTGCGATGCCGGCGGCGACCTCATCACCTGTCACGTGGAGGCGGACACCGAGGAGAACATCCACGCCGCCATCGACAAGATCCACGTCAAGGGCAAAAAGGCCGGCGTGGTCATCAAGCCCAGAACCCCTGCCAGCGCGGTGCTGCCCTTCATCGACAAGGTGGAGCTGATCCTGGTGATGACGGTGGAGCCGGGCTTCGGCGGTCAGAAGTTCATGGCCGACATGATGCCCAAGGTGCAGACCGTCCGGGGCTATATCGATGCCCTGAACCCCGCCTGCGAGCTGGAGGTGGACGGCGGCGTGGACGCCCAGACCTGCAAGCTCTGCATCGCCGCCGGCGCCAATGTGCTGGTGGCCGGTTCCTCTGTGTACAAGTCCGCCGACATCCCCGCTACCATCGCCGCATTGAGAGGTTGATACCATGGAATACTTCCCCGCACCGCTGGAAAAGCTGGTGGAACAGTTTGCCAAGCTGCCCGGCGTGGGCTACAAATCCGCCCAGCGTCTGGCCTTCCACGTCCTGAGCCTGCCCGCCGAGGAGGCCCAGGCCTTTGCCGATGCCATCACCGACGCCAAGCGCAGCGTCACCCTGTGCCCCATCTGCCAGAATCTCACCGCCGGCGGGCTGTGCCCCATCTGTGCCGACGCCAAGCGGGACGACGCCACCATCTGCGTGGTAGCCGACCCTCGGGATGTCATCGCCATCGAGCGCAGCCGCGAGTACCGCGGCCGCTACCACGTGCTCCACGGCGTGCTGTCCCCCATGAACCATGTGGGCCCCGACGATCTGCACATCCGTTCCCTGCTGGACCGCGTGGCCCAGGGCGGCATCACCGAGGTCATCATGGCCACCAACCCCGACACCGAGGGCGAGGCCACGGCGCTGTATATCGCCCGGCTGCTGAAGCCCTTCGGCGTGAAGGTCACGCGCCTGGCCTACGGCATTCCCGTGGGCGGTCATCTGGAATTCGCCGACGATGCCACGCTGATGCGGGCGCTGGAAGGGCGGCGGGAGCTGTGAAACGCCTTACCTGCCTGCTGCTGGCCTGTCTGACGGCGCTGTCCCTCACCGCCTGCGGCGCACCAAAGGCCCAGGAGGTGTCCCTGTTCGCCATGGACACCTACATGACCCTCTCCGCCTACGGCGACAGCGCGGAGGAGGCGCTGGCCGCCGCGTCCCGCGAGATCAACCGGCTGGAGTCCACCCTCTCCCGCACCATCGCCGCCAGCGATGTCAGCCGCCTCAACGCCGGTGAGACCGTGACGGTGCAAAAGGAGACGCGGGAGCTTCTGGAGCGGGCGCTGGCCCTGTCCGATGAGACCGGCGGTGCCTTCGATATGACCGTGGCCCCGCTGGTATCCCTGTGGGGCATCACCTCCGACGCGCCCCATGTCCCCTCCCAGGAGGAGATCGATGCCTTGCTGCCGCTGGTGGGCAGCGAGCACGTCCACATGGACGGCAGCATCGTCTCGCTGGATGCGGGCTGCGCCGTGGATCTGGGCGGCATCGCCAAGGGCTACGCCTCTCAGCAGGTGGCGGACATCCTGCAGGCCCACGGCGTCACCTCCGCCGTGGTGTCACTGGGCGGCAACGTCTATGTCTGCGGTGCCAAGCCCGACGGCTCCGCGTGGAACGTGGGCATTCAGGACCCCACCTCCAGCGGCTATGCCGCCACCGTGGCTCTTACCGACTGCTTCGCCGTCACCTCAGGCGGCTACCAGCGCTACTACGTGGCGGAGGACGGCACTGTGTATCAGCACATCATCGACCCCCGTACCGGCCGTCCCGCCGACAGCGATCTGCTGTCCGTCACCGTTATCTCCGACGACGGCACGGCGGCGGACGCCTACTCCACCGCTCTGTACGTCATGGGTGAGCAGGAGGCCGTGTCCTTCTGGCGCACCCACGGCGGCTTCGACCTGATCCTCATCACCGCCGACGGCCGGCTGCTGTACACGCCGGAGCTGGCGGATACCATTACCGCACCGGAGGGCTGCGCCTATGACTTCCAACCCATCATCGCCCAGCCTGCGGCCTAAGCCGCTGGACGCATTGGTGGCCGCCGCCGTCATCGCCCTGACCGTGGTCACGGCACTGCTGTTCTACGCGCCCAAAACCGGCGCAGGACAGCTTACCGCCGTCATCACCCAGCACGGGCAAACTGTCCGCACCGTGCCCCTCACGAGCCTTGATAAGGAGCTGGTCATCCCGCTGGACGACGGCAATTATCACCTCACCGTCCATGTGGACGGCACCGGCGTGTATGTCGCCGACTCCGACTGTCCGGGGCAGGACTGCGTCCACACCGGGGCTATCTCCCGGGCGGGACAGTCCATCGTGTGCCTGCCGGCACAGGTGGTCATCTCGCTGGAAAGCGCCTCGTCCGACGTGGACGCGGTGCTGGGTTAGGAGGTGCGCCGTGAAGCTGAACGCCCGTTCCATCGCCCTGTGCGCCGTGCTGACGGCATTGGCGCTGGGTCTGAGCACACTGGAAAACCTGTTCCCCGTGACGCTTATCGTGCCGCTGCCCGGCGTAAAGCTGGGTCTTGCCAACATCGTCACCGTGTTCGCTCTCTATGAGCTGGGCGCCGTCCCCGCGCTGACCATCCTGGCGGCCCGGTGCCTGTTGGGCGGCGTATTTGCCGGCAATCTGTCGGCGCTGCTGTTCAGTCTGCTGGGCGGCTTCACCGCCATGCTGGTGATGATCGCCCTCAAGCACTGCAAGGGACTGTCCATCTACGGCGTGTCCATCGGCGGCGCGGCGGCTCACAACATCGGCCAGATGGCCGCCGCCTGCATCACTCTGGGCAATACCATGGTGCTGGGCTATCTGCCCTTCCTGTTGGCCGTATCGCTGGTCACCGGCACGCTCACCGGCTTTGTGGCCGGTCTGCTGTTCCGCGCCATGCGCAATATCCACCTATCCCACTGAGGAGGTCACTCTATGGACAAGAAAGACAAGATCATTCTCCAGCAGCTGGACGTGATCCGCTCCATGACGGAGAACAACATGAAGCGCATGAACAGCGACTTCTGGGGCACGCCCTTCGAAAACGTCACCGGCAGTGCGCCCAAGTCCCCCGCCCCCACCGGCAGCAGTTCCAATGGCGGCAGCGCCCCTGCGCCGGAGAAAAAGCCGCCCCTTACCGCCACCGCCAAGCCCGGCGGCGAGAAGCCTGCCGAGGAGGAGCTGCCGCCGCCGGAGAAGATCGAGGATCTGCTGGCGGAGCTGGACAGCTACATCGGACTGGGTGTGGTGAAGGAGGAGGTACACAACCTCATCAACATGGTGCAGGTCTATAAGCTGCGCCAGCAGCACGATCTGCCCACCACCGATATGTCCCTGCACATGGTGTTCACCGGCAATCCCGGCACCGGCAAGACCATGATGGCGCGGATGATGGCCCGCATCTACCGGAGTCTGGGCATTCTGTCCAAGGGCCAGCTGGTGGAGGTGGACCGCAGCGGCCTGGTGGCAGGCTACGTGGGTCAGACGGCCCTCAAGACCCAGAAGGTCATCGAGAAGGCCATGGGCGGCGTGCTGTTTGTGGACGAAGCCTACGCACTCAACGGCCGCAGCGAAAACGACTTTGGCCAGGAGGCCATCGACACCCTGCTGAAGGCCATGGAGGACCACCGCGATGATCTGGTGGTCATCGTGGCGGGCTACACCGACCTGATGGAGAAGTTCATCCACTCCAACCCCGGTCTGGAGTCCCGCTTCAACCGTTTCCTGCTGTTTGAGGACTACTCGCTGGACGAGCTGGTGGCCATTTTCAAGATGCGCTGCGGCAAGGGGTACGTCCTGTCGCCGGAAGCGGAACCGCTGGTACGGGACTACATCGCCGAGGAGAGCGCCGCCGGAGACAGCTTCGGCAACGCCCGCGGCGTCCGGAATATCTTCGAGCATATTCTGGTGGCCCAGAACAACCGCCTTGCCAAGCTGGACAGCGTCACCCGCGATGACCTGATGACCCTCACCGCCGATGATGTGCTCCACGCCCGAGGCATGGTGGACGAGCCGGAAAAGTCCTGAGCCGCCGCGATAAAAGGAGGTCTCCCCATGCGTGAACTGAAAAATACCTGCCGCGCCGCCATCGTGCAGGCCACTCCCGTCATGTTCGACAAGGCCCGCTCTCTGGAAAAGGCGCTGACGCTTATCGACGAGGCCGCCCGGAACGGGGCGGAGCTCATCGTGTTCCCCGAGCTGTTCCTCCCCGGCTATCCCCTCGGCATGACCTTCGGCTTCACCGTGGGCAGCCGCAAGGCCGCAGGCCGTCAGGACTGGAAGCAGTATTACGACAACTCCCTGCTGGCCGATGGGCCGGAGCTGCGGCAGCTCATGGACAAGGCCCGCGCGCTGGGCATCTACCTGAGTATGGGCTATTCCGAGCGTGACGCCGTCACCGGCACGCTGTACAATGCCAACATGATGATCGCGCCGGATGGCCGCGCCATGAACCACCGGAAGCTGAAGCCCACCGGCAGCGAACGGGTGGTCTGGGGCGATGCGGAGCGGGACTATTTCCCCGTCATGGACACCCCCTGGGGCCCCATGGCCAACCTGATCTGCTGGGAGAGCTACATGCCGCTGGCCCGTGTGGCCCTGTACCAGAAGGGCATCAGCCTCTATATCTCCCCCAACACCAACGACAATCCCGAGTGGCAGAACACCATCCGCCACATCGCCATCGAGGGCCACTGCTACTTCCTCAACGCCGACCTGATCTTCCGCCGCAGCGACTACCCCCGGACCGCCGGTGCCGAAGCGGAGATCGCCGCCCTGCCGGACATCGCCTGCCGCGGCGGCAGCTGCTTCATCGATCCCTTCGGCCACGAGGCGTCGGAGACGGTGTGGGACCGCGAGGCCATCATCTACGCCGATCTGGACATGCAGAAGGTCCCCGCCAGCCGCATGGAGCTGGACTGCGTGGGCCACTACGCCCGCCCCGATGTTCTGGAGCTGCGGGTCAACGAGAAGTAAAAAAAGACGGACGCCTTCGCAGCGTCCGTCTTTTTTACTTCTCCTGATGTTCCAGCGCCGCGGCCACGAACCCCTGGAACAGAGGATGGGGCCGGTCGGGACGGCTCTTGAACTCCGGATGGAACTGGCACCCCACGTACCACGGGTGCTCCGGCAGCTCCACGATCTCCACCAGATGACCGTCCGGCGACGTACCGGCCATGCGCAGGCCCGCCGCTTCCAGCTCCGGCCGGAACGCGTTGCTGCACTCGTACCGGTGGCGGTGCCGCTCCCAGATCTCCGCCGTACCGTAGGCTTCTATGGCGCGGGAGCCCTCCGCCAGCACGCAGGGGTACTTGCCCAGCCGCATGGTGCCGCCCTTGTCGGTGACGCCCACCTGATCGGGCATCAGGTCGATGACAGGATGGGCAGTGGTTTCGGAAAACTCGGCGCTGTGGGCGTCGGCCCAGCCTGCGGCGTGGCGGGCGAACTCGATGACCGCGATCTGCATGCCCAAGCAGATGCCGAAGTAGGGCACGCCGTTCTCCCGAGCGTACTGTGCCGCCAGGATCATGCCTTCGATGCCGCGGTCGCCGAAGCCGCCCGGCACCAGAATACCGCTGCAATCCCCCAGCACCCCGCCGATGCTCTCCGGCGTCAGGGTCTGGGAATCCACCCATTTGATGTCCACGTGGCTGTCGCAGGCGGTGCCGGCGTGAAACAGAGACTCCACCACGCTGAGATAGGCGTCGTGCAACTCCGTGTACTTGCCCACCAGCGCGATCTGCACCCGCTTGTGGACACCGTGGATCCTGTCTACCATAGCCTGCCAGTGGGCCATATCCGGCACGCCGCTGCCCAGTCCCAGCTTGCGGCACACCACGCGGCACAGCCCCGCCTTCTCCAACAGCAGCGGCGCTTCGTACAGCGTGGACGCCGTGACGTTGGGGATGACGCAGTCCTCCTCCACGTTGCAGAACAGGGCGATCTTCCGCCGCACGTCCTCGGTGATGGGCCCATCGGTGCGGCACACCAGCACGTCCGGCTGGATGCCCACGCTGAGAAGCTCCTTGACGGAGTGCTGGGTAGGCTTGCTCTTCAGCTCTCCGCTGCCCGGGATGGACACGATCAGCGGCACGTGGATATACAGCACGTTATCCCGGCCCTTTTCCGCCGCCACCTGCCGGATAGCCTCCAGAAACGGCTGGCTCTCGATGTCGCCCACCGTGCCGCCGATCTCCGTGATGACCACATCGGTCTCTCCGTTGTCCATGGCGTAGACGCGGCGCTTGATCTCGTCAGTGATGTGGGGGATGATCTGCACCGTGCCCCCCAGATAGCCGCCCTGCCGCTCGCGGTTCAGCACCGCCCAGAACACCTTGCCGGAGGACACGGAGGCGTTGCCGTCCAGCGCCTCGTCCACGAACCGCTCATAGTGTCCCAAATCCAGATCCGTCTCGGCGCCGTCGTCGGTGACGAACACCTCGCCGTGCTGATAGGGGCTCATGGTGCCCGGGTCCACGTTGAAATAGGGGTCGAACTTCTGGTTGCGCACCCGCAGGCCGCACTGCTTCAGCAGCCGTCCCAGCGACGCCGCGCAGATGCCCTTGCCCAGGCCGGACACCACGCCGCCGGTCACAAAAATGTACTTCATCCCGCCATCTCCCATTTTCAAAAATATGCTCCTATCCTACGCTCCGCGAAAAGTGATGTCAATGGTTCGATTCGTCAATATTTTGCCTGATTTCACCGTCAAAATGTGGAATCGCGGAGAAATAGTTGCAAAGCCTCATTTTTTTCTTGCATTGGCCGCTCCATCGTGCTAAAGTAGAAATAGTCTCACCCCTGCCGCCGGTGAGTACGCAGGAAAAAGCCGCCCGTTGGGCGGCTTTTCGCTTGTTCTTCTCCGGTCACGCAGGCAATGCGCGGATGCATTTCCGGCGTATTCCGCCGCGTGGACAATGCAGCCCCGGAAGCCGTCGGTGTTCAGGGCGTTGGTATGGCGGCGGCCAACGATCTCGTCAAAGCTGTACGTCATGAGGATGGCTCCTTTCTCTTTTCAGCGGCGGGCCCGTGTCCCGCATGCCTTTCCAAGTCTCAGCATACCACAAATACCGCCCTGCGGTACAGAAAAAATCCGGCTTTTTCTGAAAAAATCAAAAGTGTAGAAATTTTGTTCGCCTTTTCTTGACGGGCTCCATCGCCCAATTTATAATGAGCATCATATGCAAGAGTGCAGGGAGGCGGCAGACATGTATTTCACCTACGGGGAGACAGAGCTCTCCTACCTGCGGCAGAAGGACAAGCGGCTCGGTGAGGTCATCGACCGCGTGGGCCCTGTCCGCCGCGCGGTAGACACGGATCTGTTTTCCGCCGTGGTCCACCATATCGTGGGCCAGCAGATCTCCACCAAGGCCCAGGCCACCATCTGGCAGCGGATGCAGGACGCGCTGGGCAGGGTGAACGCCGAGAACGTCCTGGCCGCAGGTGTCCCCCGGCTGCAAGCGCTGGGCATGACCTTCCGCAAGGCGGAATACATCACAGACTTCGCCGAAAAGGTCCACACCGGCGCCTTTGATCTGGACGCCGTGGCGCACATGCCCGACGCGGAGGCCATCCGCGCCCTGAGCGGCCTGAAGGGCATCGGCGTCTGGACAGCGGAGATGATCCTGCTGTTCTGCCTGCAGCGCCCCGACATCCTCAGCTATGACGATCTGGCCATCCTGCGGGGCTTGCGGATGGTCTACCACCACCGCAGCATCGACCGCAAGCTGTTCGAAAAATACCGCCGCCGCTTCAGTCCCTACGGCAGCGTGGCCAGCCTGTATTTGTGGGCGGTCGCCGGCGGGGCCATTCCGGAGATGAGGGACTATCAGCCGAAAAAGCAAAGGAGAAGCACGCCATGACGTTTACGCAGCATTACGATTCCCCGCTGGGCGGTATCCTGCTGGCAGCGGATGAGACGGGGCTCACCGGCCTATGGTTCGACGGGCAGAAGTACTTCGCCCGTGACCTGCCCATCCAGCACACGGAGCAGGACACCCCCGTTCTTTCGGAGGCCAGACGCTGGCTGGATATGTACTTCACCGGCAGGGAGCCGGACTTCCTGCCGCCGCTGCACCCCACAGGCTCCGCGTTCCGCCGCCGCGTGTGGGATCTGCTTCTCCGCATCCCCTACGGCCAGACCGTCACCTATGGCCAGCTGGCGCAGCAGCTGGCCGCGCAGCAGGACCTCGCCCATATGTCCGCTCAGGCAGTGGGCGGCGCGGTAGGCCACAACGCGATCTCCATCATCATCCCCTGCCACCGCGTGGTGGGCGCCGGCGGCAGTCTGACGGGCTACGCCGGCGGCATCGACAGAAAGGTGCAGCTGCTGACGCTGGAGCATGCCGATACATCCGGCTTTTTCGTGCCGAAAAAGAGCACCGCTCCTTGAACCGCCGCAATAGCAGCAGGGAGGGGTCGGCGAAAACCGATCCCTCCCTGTATTTTCCACATATTTCCCGCGTCGAGTCGCTCCGCGAGTTCCTCTCGCCGGAGTCTTTTTTCGGTTTTCTTTCCCTCAGCCCCGTTGGCGCGGCTTCGCGCTCATGCCTCCGCTGCGGCCCACAGCTGACGGGTGATGTCCAGAAACAGCTGCGCAGCCTCCAGGCTTACCGCCTTTTTCTGCAGCGCGTGGATGCGGCGCTCCGGCAAGGGGAACGCCGCATCCAGCCGCCTCCCGCCTGCGGCGCACAGCCCATCGGCCACGCTGCGGGGCACCACGGCCCAGCTGTCCCGCTTGGTCATGAACATCTGCAGCTGGCTCATGATCTCCAGCTGGATCCGGGGCACCGCGTCCACGCCCCATAGCTCCTGATGCCAGCGGGCAAACTCGTCGGTCCACTCCACGTACACCTCCTGCTGGACGGGCAGCTCGTCCGGCCCGATGCCGTCGGAATAGCAGGAGCCTGCCGCGCAGATGAGGTCCATAGGTTCCGCCATCACCAGCTCCGCCCGTATGGCGTCGGTGCGGGGCGCGTCCGAGGTGAACGCCAGGTCTGTCTCGCCCCGCAGCAGGCTCTGGCAGGCCGCCTCCACGGTCATGTCCTGTATCTCCAGGTGGATGTCGGGGTGGTCCCGCATGAACTGCTCATACACCGGCGGCAGCAGATACGTGGACACGCTGTTGAGAGCGGACAGCCGCAGACTGCTTTTCCGGTTCCCAATGGCCAGCATACTGCGCACGATGTCCTGATATTGCAGGGACAGCCGGTAAAACCGCTTGCCCTCCTCCGTCAGGACCATCTCGCGGCTGCCCTTGTGCCGGAAGAACAGGGGGCATCCCACCTCCTTTTCCAGCGTCCGCAGACGGATGCTCAGGGATGACTGGCTGATGAACAGCTCCGCCGCCGCCTTGGAGATGCTGTGCTGCTTGCAGACGATGAGAAAAGCCTCGATTCCCGCGTTTGTCATATGGTAAAGCCTCACTTCTATTGAATCTGCTCAATAGGATAGCATGATAAATTGTATTTTACAACCCCTCTATCTCTCATTATAATAAGGACGCAATTTGAGGAGGGATATTGACCCATGGAGCATACACCATTGAAAGACCGTCCCTGGATGCCGCTGGCCATGGCCGCCCTGGGGCATATCATTTGGGGCTTCAGCGTCCTGTTTTCCAAGGTAGCCATGGAGGTGGCCCAGCCGGACGTGCTGCTGTCCATCCGTTTTCTGCTGTCGGCGCTGCTGATGACGCTGATGATCCTGTTTGGCAAGGCGAAGCTATCCCTCCGCGGAAAAAATCTGAAGCCGCTGCTTCTGCTGGCCGTCACGGAGCCTATGTACTTCTACTTCGAGAGCTACGGCATCCTGTATACCAACGCCACGTTCGCGGGCGTGGTGCTGGCGGTGGCGCCGGTGGTGGCCATTCTGCTGTCCGTGCTGTTCCTGAAGGAGTACCCCACCCGCCGCCAGGCCGTGTTCTGCCTGCTGCCGGTGGCGGGCGTCATGCTGATGACGGTCTCCGGCAGCTCCATGGGCATCATTCGCCCTCTGGGCGTGGTGTTCCTGATGGGCGCCTGCCTGACCTCCGGCGCGTATAAAACGGTGAATCGCCGGACGGCTCAGGAGTTCACCGCCTTCGAGCGGACATATGTCGTGATGCTGGCCTGCGCGGCGGCGTTCACCCTGTCGGCCCTCCGCACCATCAAGGGTGACCTCGCCGCCTACGTGCGGCCGTTGTCGGAGCCGAAGTTCCTGATCTGCGTGGTGGTGCTGAGCCTGTTCTGCTCCATCCTCTGCAACAACATGGTCAACTACGCGGCGGGGAAGATGTCCGTGGTGAAGCTGTCGTCCCTGGGATCTCTGACCACCCTGTGTTCCATGTTTGCAGGCGTAGTTCTCCTGCATGAGCCGCTGACGCCCGCCCTGCTGCTGGGTTCGGTGCTGATCCTGGTAGGCATCCGTCAGGTCACGAAGCAGCAGTAATTCGCATAAAAACGGGAAAGCTCAGGAGAGCTTTCCCGTTTTCCCTTAGATATGAAACATATTCACCAGAAACACCAGCGCCAGCCCATAGTAGGTCACCACGGCCACCAGATCGTTGACGGTGGTGATCAGCGGGCCGGAGGCCACGGCGGGGTCGATGCGGATCCTGTGGAACAGCATAGGAATAAGGGTTCCCACCAGGCTGGAGATGACCATGGCCACCACCAGCGACACCCCCACGCAGCCGGAGATGAGGAATGCGGACAGCCACGCGTAGCCCTTGCACACGCGGATGTAGACGCCCAGGAACGCCAGAGCCATTACGCCCAGGCACCCGCCGTTCAGCAGGCCCACCCGCATCTCCTTGCCCAGCAGGGCCAGTTCCTCCCGCCACGTCAGCTTCTCGTCCATCAGCACGCGGATGGTGACGGCCAGCGACTGGGTACCCACGTTGCCCGCCATGTCCAGCACCAGTGACTGGAAGCAGATGACGACAGGCAGCACCGCCACCACCGACTCGAAAACACCCACCACGGACGATACGCCCATACCCAGAAACAGCAGGGCGATGAGCCACGGCAGCCGCTTCTTCATGCTGACCAGCACCGGCTCCCGCAGGTCCTCCTCCGATGTCAGGCCGCCCAGCTTGGCGTAGTCGTCGCCCATGGCGTCGTCCACCAGCTCCACCAGCTCCTGCGCCGTCAGAACGCCTGCGATATGGCGGTCCTCCGTCAGCACCGGCAGGGAGTCCTCCTCGTAGTCCGCGATGCGCTCCGCGCAGTCTGCTGTCCGCTCACTGGCGAAAACGTAGGGATAGCCGCGGCGGATGATGTCCGCCAGCCGGTCGTTTTCCCGTGCGATGATGAGATCCTTCAGGTCGATGGCGCCGGCGTACACACCGCCCGCATCCACCACATACAGCGTGGCGATGTTGTCGTGGACTCCCGCCTGCCGCACCAGCTCGCTCATGGCCTCGCGGATGGTCAGCGTGTCGCGGATGCACACGAAGTTGCCGCTCATCCGGCTGCCGATATCCTGGGTCAGATCCTTCTTTACCATGTTGTTCATCATAGTCGTGTCCTCCTTTGGCTCTGAAAATAGGCGCAAAAATGCACCGCCTCAGCGATAGTTGCCGCAGCAAGACGCCTGAGATGCGGTGCAGAAGAACACGACAAAATGGAATGTGGTCAGTTCAAGTCCATGAATGACCGCATCCGAAGCCCATATTCCCACGCGCCGCTCATCCGGCTTCGTCCTGTACTTCCGCAGCTATCCATGAACCTTCACCTCCGTTCAAAATTCGCCTTCTCGGCGTACCCACCCATGGTAGCAGTGTCGGCGGGAAATGTCAATCTCTTTTCGCAGCCCTCTCCCGCGCAAAAATTTTCAAATGCATCTTGACAGAAAGCCAGGTGCAGGTACTATTATGAAAATACAACAGGGAAAATCGAAACGCAAGGAGTGGTTTATCATGAGCAAAAAGGTACGGATCATTTCCTCCAGTCCCCGCAGGGGCGGCAATTCCGAAACACTGGCAGGCACGGTGTTCGCAGGCGGCGTGAACGGCGTGGGCGAGATCGCCGGGCATCCCGCGCTGGAGCAGGCCTATCAGATGGGCAAAGAGGTCTAATCAGACAATATCTGAAGCACTTCCCTCAACCGCGCAAATATAGCAAGTCCCCAAGCCGTTGCGACACAACGGCTTGGGGACTTTTTCGGTCGGAAACGGCAGCTTCGCTCAATACTTGAGCATGACCGTCCTGCATTCCTCGCAGATGGACGCCGGAACTCTCGTCCGGTGGCTGGCCTTGAGGTCTGTGATCTTCACAAAGCCATCGGCATTCTTCGCGTTCTCAAATACACCCGGCACCTCGTTTGCAAAGCTGAACGCGCCGTCCTTGCTGCAAAAGAGGTATCCCTCCCGCATTTCCTTTCCACATTCGGGACATTTCATGATCGCACCTTCTTTTATTCGTTGGATTTCTGACCTGCACGCAGGGCCTCCTGCATCCGCTCCTCAAAGACCTCCGCCTTGATGAGCGCGATGCCCTGCTCCTCGTCCCCGAGGACGACCAGGCGGTCGCCTTCGCTCAGATGGAAGGTATCCCGCGCTGCCTTGGGGATGACGATCTGCCCCTTGGTGCCCATCGCCACCGTTCCCCACAGGTGCTTGCCCACCGGGGCGGGCGCCACCCGCATCCTGCCGATCTCCTCATCCTGATGGACGAGGGCATCGATAGCGACCCCGTAGAATTTTGCCAGCCGGTCGCATTTTTCAATATCGGGGATCGTTTCGCCCTGCTCCCACTTGGAGTAGGACTGGCGCGAGATGCCGATGACCTCCGCCACCTCCTCCTGCGTCATGCCGCGGAGGTTTCGCAGGAGCGCCAGATTCTCTGCCAGCATATTGACCACCTCCTTGTCTGTGCCATCATTATACAGCACACAAAGGAAAGCTTCCACCATACAAACTTGTCAGAAAAGTGCTTTTTGTGTTCGTCTTGCCTGCGCACCTCGCAGGTCATGCGGCGCGGTTCATTTGTGCGGCCTTATCGATGAACGCTTTCATAGCCTCGCGAGTCGATTATCTGTTGTACTTTTTCCTTCTGCTGACAACCGTAGTGCCGATGGCTGCGCCGCCGCTGGCAAACAGCAGAGCGATCCACAGCGCAAGGTTGCTTGTGTCGCCGGTACCCGGCGATTTGGGATCGTCCTCCGGCTTCGCCGTTGCGGAACTGCTCTTCCGCTTCGCCGTTACGGTGTCGGCTCTTCTGATCTCCTTTGTACCGTCCCTGTCGCTGAAATACCTGCCGCAGCCTTCGCAGTACCAATACTCGATATTGCCCTCGGCGACCCAGGTCGCCGCCTTTGCCGGGATGTGCCTTAAGTCGGCGTGGTTCTTCGCATCAAGCTCGCCGTAGGTCTTTCCGCAGACCGCGCACTTGGCCTTGTCCCTACAGGTCGCTTTCCCGCCGGAGCAGTCTTTGGTTTCGGAGCCAGCGCAGCCGTCTACCGTGCATTTTCGGGTGTGCGTACCGTCGCCGTTGGATGCCCATTCACCGTAAGTGTGCCCGTCGTTGACCGTCACGGTCATTTCTGTGGTATTGCCGGCCTTGTCGGCAACTATGATCTTCTGTCCGCCGTTTGCCGGAGCAAGGCGGAAGCTGTCGCTTTCGTCAAGCTCGACCGTCGTGCCGTTTACGGTAACGGTATCTATATACTTCTCGGTAATTGTAACCGTCCGTGCTCCACAATAGGTCTTGCCGTTTTCTACGCCGCTGATGACAGGCTGCACATTATCAAGCGTCAGGCGGTCGGAACGAAGATAGGTTATGTTCAGGCTCGCGTCAACAAGCATTACATAAACAATATACTCTCCGTTGGGTTCTATGCGGAACGGCTCATCGTACCCACGGTACACAAGAGATTCCAGCTCCTCTTCGGAGAGATCCTGATCTGTTACCAAATAGGAGGCAAACACGATCCCGCTGTTATCGGCGGCGTTTATCGTTACCTCCTGCGTATCCTTAAAGAACAGGCCGGAGGTGAGCTCGTTTAAGAATTCCTGCCATTTATCTGTGCCTATGATAATTTCGCCCGTCGGCTTTTCGATGTCTTTCCACCGTGCGGTGATTGTGATGTTTTCCGCAGGCATGGTTGTGGGAATCGCCTTATCCCAACCGATGAAAGTATAGCCTCCTCTTATCGGATCGTCGGGCCGGATGGCCGTCTCACCCTTCTGGACGATCTGTATGGCATAGGTCCTGTCCAGCTCACCGTACTTATAGGTCACGGTGACAGGCGTGCCGTTGGGGTCGGGGATGTTGGTCTTGTCATTGATCACAGTGCCGGTGTTCACGGGCTTGCCGCTGAGCTTGGCGTTCTTTTCCAGAGTCAGACCGCCGTAGAATGTGCCGCCGGAGACATGGCCCTCCGTGCGGACGGGGCCGTAAAAGCTGCCGCCGGAGATGTTACTCCAAAAGTTTTTAATTATGTCCCAATCCAGGTAATTATCAGGGATTGCCGCGGTGACGCTGCCATGGAAAATACCGCCCCGGATGTCGCCCTCGCAGTAGACATCGCCGGTGAAGACCGTGGTAGGCTTCCCGTCCGTGTGGTCGATGGCGTTGGTGGCCTTTACGGAGTCTAAGTAGTTATTTTTTGTGCCAATCTTGTTCGTTCCCACATACACCGTGCCCTCCACCCGGCCGCCGTTGGCATAGAGGAAGCAGCCGGGATAGTTGACGGTATAGGTCGAGTCAAGATCCATATAGATCGCGGCGCCGTATTCGATGGCGCCTGCCTCGGTATCGTCCTTTTCGGTGGCCGTGCAGCCCGTGATGCGGGCATTCTCCCCCAGCTCCAGCTCAGCAAAGGCGATCAGGGCCACGCCGCCGCCGCGTTTCGCCTCGCAGCCGGAGATCGCAGCGTCCAGAACAGATATCTGGTCTGCATGGCCGCCGATATACAGGCCGCCGCTGTGTTCGCTTGCCTTGCAGTTTTCGATGCGGCCGCCGGTGATCCGGACGGTACACCCGGATGCCGAGATGCCGCCGCCGTACATGGCAGAGCAGCCGCTGATGACGCCGCTGGTCATGGTGACGGAGCCGGCCTTGGCATAGATCGCGCCGCCGCTGGCACTGTAATCGGCTGAGACAGCGCAGTTCCGGATGGCGCCGCCGGTCATGGTGACGGAGCCGCCCTCGGCATAGATGCCGCCGCCGAACGCTTGATTCGCTCCGCTCTGGACGCCGCAGGCATAGATGGTGCCGCCCGCCAGCACGAAGGATGCACCCGTCTCCACATACACGCCGCCGCCATAGTAATTGTAGGACTGTCCCGCGCCATTGTCATACTTAAACCCCTTGCCGCCGGTGATGAGGCCGCCTGCGGGAAGGGATGCGTCGCTGTGGGTCGCCGTGGGGGCGCTGTCGGTCAGGGTCAGGGTGCTGCCGCTGGTGACGCGGAAGATGCTGTCCGGCTCCGCTTCTTCGGCATAGCGCAGGATGTGGCCGTTCAGGTCCACGGTGGCCTCGCCCGTGACCCGCAGCGTGCCGGAGATGGTCACGTCCTCCGCCAGCGTATACACGCCGCCGCCCAAGCCGTTAGCGATATAGGTGGCGATGTTGTCCGCTTTCAGCTTTGTTCCGGCGGTTCCGGCAAGCGCCCGCGCTGATACGCCGGTATCCTCGCCCACGGTGTAGGCCGAGTCCTCCGCCAGTGCCTGCACCGGCAGCAGCGTCAACACCATGCAGCACATGAGCAGGATACTAAGTATTCGTTTCTTCATGTTGTTACCTCCGTTTCGCTGCCGCTCGACAGCTTAAAATCGTATTTCATCTCCAGCATGGCGAATAGCTTATACATGACCTTGGTGGCAATTGCCCTGATATCCAGTGATCGGATAAAGGCCAGCACCCTTGCCTGTTCCTCCTCCGGCACCTGATACACCCGCATGGTCGCCGTCAAAAAGCGGCTGAGCTTGCGTTCCAGCGGGAAATGGATGTCGCATTTCCGTGCCATATAATTGCGCATCAGCCCCGCCGTGCCGATTTCCATCTCATAAAAATCGCTGTCGCTGTAATCCGGGAAATTCGCGCCGAAGATCTGCTTCAGCTCCGCCGTGGTATGCAGGTAGATATACTCCGATGTTTCAGGCAGGGAGTAGGCTTCGATGTAGATCTCCCGCAGATTCTCGTTCAGTTCGGTAAGAGTGAGCTGTATCGCCGTTTCCACCGCATAGGCGTAAACCGGCGGCAGCTTGCTGTCCGCAATGCTTCTCGCCACGCCGAACTGCCCGCCGAACATCGTTTCGGTCAGCTCCAGCAAAATTCTGTCCTTGGTCGGAAACAGATTCAAATAGCTTCCCCTTGCCACGCCTGCTTCCTCCACGATCTGGCTGACAGAGGTGTTTTTATACCCCTGCTCCAGAAAGAGACGGACGCACACGGTCAGTATTTTCCTTTTTGTTTCACTGCTGTCTCTCCGCAAAAATAGCACCTCTTCCCAAACGTTTTAGTACACATACCAATAGTATATTATATCATGCGCAAAAAGGCAAGCGGTATTTGAAGCTCACCACCGCAAATTGTGATGCTCCCGCAAACGCCGGCTGTTTCTATTACCCGCAAAGCGTATGACCTCTTGCATATGCCGGGAGCCTTTTTGCTTCTGCGCCGATGTATGATATGGCAAGATGGCTTCCGCAAACGCAAAAGCCATCTTGCCATATGTTCCATATGTTTACATATTCACCAAGCGCAGGTCATGTTATGGTCAGATTATTTTCTGCGCTTCTAAATATTACTCTGCCCTGCAAGTACGCCTGCACCGCATACCTTCAGCTTTCGCATCAATCATCTATCTCTGTCTCGTGCTTGAGGACCGCGCCGGTGGCGGCGTTGATCTCGTAGCTGTACTCCATGCCGCCGGATTTGAACTCGACCTCATAGACGAGCGTGCCGTCCTCGTCGTCCAGCTCGATCTCCATGTCATACGCTTTATTTTCACTCACGCCCGCGTGGTTCAGGGCGATGGACTTCGCCTTGGCATGGCCGATATCCGCGCCGCCGGACGGTGCAGTGGGCTTTGCCGCCTCATCCCCTGCGGGAGCTGTGGCCAGCAAGTCCTTCTGCCCGCTGAGCACTTTCCCCGTGTAGGCGTCCACCAAGTACTCAAACTCGCCCCATGCCGTATGCAGCTCCACCTCGTAGTGCGCGGGGGATTCGTCCAGTTCGGAATCGACCTCCGCCGTGACGGAGTCTGACGCCGTTGTCCCGGCATACTGCTCCGCAGCGTAAGCGGCGGCATCCCTGCCGATGGGCATGGCGGGCGCGCCCGCTTCCGCAAGATCCTTCAACTCCTCCACCGAGAGCTTCGCCAGCGCATCAAACTTCAGCGACGGGTTGATGGCGAGGACGCGGTTCACCAGCGCCGCCTTGCCGGTGGAAATGTTGTTTTCCCGAGCCTGCTGCTCCCGCGCCGCGTCCTGCGTCAGCGTCTGCGTCAGGACGGCGGCCTTCGCTTCGCTGGTCTGCAGCACGCCGTCCACGGCGCTGGTCAACTCACGCTGGAGCTTTTCCGCACGGGCTGCATCCTTGTCCTCCACCGAGATCATGATGGCGGAGGAAATACTGTCGAGATAGCCGTTTCGCACGAGGCTGCCCACGATGGCGTTCACCGCCACATCCAGCTTTGCGCCCTTGAGGTCAGCCCCATTACTCATATCCGCCAGGATGGCTTTTGCATCCTCGTTGAGCGGCACGCAGGCCAGTACCTTTTCATTCCTGCTGACCTTCAGTTCAATGCTGGGGTTCACATCCAGCGACACCACGGACGCCACCGCATGCGCCTGCTGATAGAACACGCCTCCGCCGCACAGCAGCATCACCGCAAGGCAGGCAGCCACAAGCGTTGTCCATTTTCGATTTACCGTTTTCTTTGTTGTCATGGGAATTACCGTTCCTTTCCGCGCTTCACAGCGGGAGAGAACGCCGCTCACATCGTCCGGCGCAGTCTTTTCAAGCGCCGCAGCCAGCCTCTGCTCCATTTTTTTATTGGTCATCGGGCGTCATCTCCTTCCAGACAGCTGCGCATCTTTTTCAATGCTCTGTGATATTTCGACAGGACGGTGGGAAGCGGCAGCTCCAGCAGCGCCGCGATCTCCCGGTGCTTCATGCCCGTGACCGCGTGGAGCAGCACAATGCGTCGCTCCTCCTCGCCAAGCACAGCCAACGCACCTTGCAGCAGTGCGCGCTCATCGGCGTCCAGTCCGCACTCCCGCGCGGGAATGGCGTCCCATTCCTCCTCGCTGAGGGCGGCATGGCGTTCCTCACGCCGCAGACGCATCAGGCACAGGCTGCGGCACACGGTCAGCAGCCAACCCATGGGCGAGCCGGTGGGACGGTACTGCGCCGCGCAGTCCCACACCTGCACATAGACGTCCTGCGTGAGATCCTGCGCGTCCTGCGCGTTTTTGAGATAGGAAAGCGCAAGGCCGTACACCGCCGTCCGCGTGCGCTGATACAGCGCCGCCAGCGCGTCACGCTCCCCGCCGGCAATGTGGAGCAACAACTGCTGCAGCTCGTGTCGATCCTCCGCCGGCGCATATTTGGTTGTCATCAGCATACTGAGCATGGGCTTTTTTCTCCTGTCATCCGTGTAATGCGCGGAAAGGGCGTTTTATTGCATTTGGAATTAAAAAAATTTGGTTGGGGTCCGCTGAGCACCTCATATGAACCCCGCATGGAACTGGCTGCGGCAGGCACAAAAGAAAACAGGCAGCCTCGTTATAAGGTCAACTCCTTTCACATTATTCTTATGCCGTTTCCTGCATCCCGTCCGTCCGATAAATCGAATTTACATGTTTCTCATAACGATTGGAGATTGTCTTATCAACAAACTCTTCTGTGTCTTTTGACCCCAATGCCAGGGCAAATGTTCCCGCGGCCAATATACCCGCCAACATGAATTCTGCAATTCCTAAAAGGATAAAATTCATGTTCGTGCAGCAGGTATGCCGGAACACATAAGGCGTGATGTGCGGCAGAGGCTTGTCCGGATGCAGCTTTTGATGCTTCTTTGCCCAGCGCATTTCATTCTCGCTGTGCAAAGCGACCTTCGGACTGTCGTTCTTGTCCAGCATGATGAAGCCGTTGCAACCGTCTACCATAAAATGCCATTGATTGCTTCTTGCAGCGAAAAAGGAACAGCTCAGCTTCCAGCCAAATACCCGGAAGCTGAGCTGTTTGTTGGCCTTTAAGGCATGATAAGGCGATTATCGTGCGCGTTTTCTCTTGTAGTGGACAGCGCCGGCCAGAGTAAGGGTGCTTGCCAGCAGGAGGGCGCTCCACAGCGGAAGATCGCTGCCGTCTCCAGTGCGGGCGCTGGCGGTACCCTTGACGAAGATGACCTCGATGGTATGGGTCCTGCTGACATTTTCAAAGGTGTAGGACTTTACCGCGCCGATGCTCTTGCCGTCGATCTTGACATTGGAGACAGCATAGCCCTTATCCGGGGTGATGGTGAAGGTCTGATCTCCGCCCTCACGGACGCTGACGCTGCCGGAGGGAGAGATAGAGCCGCCAGCCCCGGCGGTTGCCTCGATGGTGTAGTAGCTGTAGCCGCTGCTGCCACCACCGTTGGACTTGTGATACAGCAGCTCGATCTCGCCGGTCAGGGTCGTGTAGTTGGTGTCCGTGGGCGTAAAGCGCCACTTGTAGGTCGTGTTGACTTTGACCCTGGTATCGTCGGGCAGCGCATTGCCCTTGTCATCCAGCCATTCCAGCTTGCCGTCATTGGGATGCAGCGTGCTTCCCTTGGTGGTCAGCGCCGCGTCCTTCAGCGTCTTGCCGCCGGTGGTGATCTTGGTGTAGTTCGGCTCACCGGTGGGAGTGGCCGGTTTGATCATGAGCACGAAGGGGGCGCTGGTGACGTCGTTGTAGTCGTTGTCGCCCGCCTTGGCAGCGATGACACTCACAGAGCCGACCCTGACCGGAGTCAGAACGCCGGTATTGGGATCAATGGCCGCTTCGCCGGTGCTGTTCGCAGTGTCAATGCGGTAGGTCACAGCGCCTGTGCCGTTGCCGCCGCTGGTGGTCAGCGTCAGCTTTTCACCATAGATCACGGAAGTGTTGCCGGTGATGGTCAACGGCTTCTGATCGTCCTTTTCTGTCAGGGTGATGTTCAGCGTGATGGTGAAATCCTTATAATTGTCGCAGGACGCCTTGAGGGTGAGGGTGATCTTGTCGCCCGCCTTGCCGCCGGAAATCGCGTAGGTCAGCAAACTGCCATCCGCTGCGAAATCTTGCTTGGTAAGTGTGACATTCGAGCCGGTGCTGACGCTGTATTCGCTGTTATAGCGCCACGTTTGTCCGTCGGGAAGCCCCGACCAGTCCGGTGTGTAGGTGTGCTCCGAGGTGTCCGTGTACTTCTGCGCCAGCTCGACCGTTTTGAGGCTGCCGCCATCCGCCGGTCCGACGGTCACGTCAATGGCGACGTTGAGCACTTCGCTATAGTTCTCATTGTCGGGCTTGAAATCAGCATAGAAGCTTCGGGTACCCAGTTGATCCAGCACCGTCTCCGGTTCTTGCCAGCGCCATGTGCCGGGTGTATTTCCCTCCGGATTGGGCAGAGCGATCTGGTTGAGTTTCTGGCCGTATTTGGCTGTCAGGCCGGTGGGTTTCGTGCAGGTCGGTATCGCCTTCATTACCCAAAACTTCACACAATCCGTGGTGAACGACTCGTAGTTCTCCGTCTCGCCAAGTTCTGCGTACATATAGTAGCGGGTTCCGGCGCTCAGCGTGTCCGGCTGAATGTTCACCCACTTTGTGCCGCCGCTGTTGGAATTGGTGGTGTTATAGTAGTAGGTCACTTGAGCCTTCGCGTCACCCGTCCGGTCTGTCAGGCTTGGCGTGCTGGGCGTCTCGCCGTAAATGTAGAATTCCATGCTGACCTTGCCGTACTGTTGGGCCTTGTCGACCTTGACCGTTGCGGTGCCGGTCACTTCCGTATAGGCATTTCCATCCTTCGGGGTGAACTTCCATCCGATATCATGGCCAAGCGTACTCGCATCCAGGATCGTATCGTCCGGTTGCTGCCACGAGAAGGTGCCTTCAACCGCTGCGCCGGTGGTGGGATCCTTCATCGTGCCCGAAATCCGGCTCTCGCTCAACGTCTGACCGTAGGTGATTTTGCTTGCGGTGATGTCGCCATTCGGCTCGGGCGTGATCCGGTTCACCGCGTTGAGGACGAGCGTCAGTCTAAAGTCCTTGTAGTTGGTGGTGGTGACCGTCACCGTGGCGGTGCCGATCTGGCCGGTCGCTGTTCCATCTTTCGCATAGAGACCTACCAAAGTCAGCTTGCTCCCCTCAAATTCCGCTATCTCCGGGTCGATATAATATCCATGAGCGGTGAAGTTGATAGCAGTCTGCCGATTCCCCAAATCGTAGCGCACGGTGCCGTAATCTCCATGGGGCGCGGCGGGCAGCAGCTGCTGGAAGTCATAGGTGTACGTCCGCTGCGTGCCGTTGATCACATTCAGTGTGCCATGTTGGATATTCGTGGGTGCGGCAGCTTGATCGATGGGGAAGTCCCGGCTTATCGACGCGATGATGTAGTTGCCGCCTTCAACATCCTTGATGGCCACCCGGCCGGTACCGGCGTTGGTGTTGTTGGAATACTCTGCCGTGTATTCTCCCTCCGGAATGACCGCATCTCCGTCCTTGAGGGTCACGGCCGGCTCCAGCGCATCGCCGGTGTAGGTGCAGGATGCGACTTTCATCGTGGGCGTCACGGTTTTTGGCGTGATCTTCCACTCGACCGTGGCCGTGCCGGTGTAGTTGCCGGTACCTTCGATGGTCAGGGTGATGCTGTCGCTGACATCGGTAGCCTTGTCGCCGCTTTTGATAACATAGGTGATTCTTGTTTCATCCCAGTCCTCCAGCGTCACGCCGGTGATCTTCGGCGATTGCTCCGCCGCGTTGTACTCGAGGCTGGTAGCTTCCAGCGTGATGGCTGCGCCCTCGATGGACTTGGGGGCGACGGGGACTTTCACGATGCCGGTTGCGGCTGCGTAAATGCCGCCGTAGGATTCGTCCGGGGTGAATGTCCAATCGAAGTACACATCGCCGGTGTTAATGGGTAAGTCGTATTTATTCTTCCACGCGAAGGTGCCCTTGACCTCTTCTCCTGTGGTGGGGTCTTTCATCGTGCCCTTGACTGTGAGCGTGCTGTTTTCCAATGTCTGGCGGTAGGTGATGCCCGTCGCGCTGATTTTGAAGTCATCTGACGTTACAGGCGTGATCTTCTCGCCAATAACGACCTTGATGGTCAGCTCAAACTGCTGATAGTTCGCGGTTACAACCGGGGCGGTTATCGTGCCGATCTGCTTGTTCACATCTGCGGAGTGCGCGGCCACGATGGGCAGAGTCAAAATGCCCTCGTTTGACACGAACATACCGTTGTTACTGTCGAGGTAGGTGCTATCCGTAAAATGGTAATCACACCCTTGATACTTGATTTTGCCGTACTCGCAGCCCGAAGTCAGCTCCGGCAGGAGCGTGGCCAGATCGAGCGTGTAGGTCTTTGCCACGTCGTTGTAAACAAACAGCGTGATCTCAGCCGGGGTCACAGTGGCCTGATCGATCTTGAAAGACTTATCATCCAGCTCCGCGCCGTTCAGCGTAAAGGCCTTTTCCGTCGTGCCGTCTTCAAAGGTATAGTTTGTATCTGTCAGCTTGACGGTGAAGGAGATGTTCTTTTCTGTTTCGCTTGCGTTGGCGGAATCATACTTGGCGTCGGTCAGCTCGAAACCGTTGCCCTCCGACAGAGGAAGCGGCAGTCCGGCCTGATAGCCTGCGGAGCCTGCTGCGCTTACAAGCGAAATCCTGCCGTCGGGCAGATCGGTCGTGCCGTCGTAAGCCTTGATCACGTCTCCGACCTCGACCTTCGCCTTGTGCGGAACGATTCTCCATTCGGCGGTTTTCGAGCCGGTGTAGTCGCTGCCTTCGACTGCCTTGATGGTCAGCGTCTGGGTGCTTACGCCAGCAGAGGAAGCAGTGCCGCTGGCGGTGTAATCAACGCCCAAGTTCAGCGTCTTGCCGTTGTACGTTACGGTGAAGCCCGGCGCGGTAGTGGTGGCGCGATAAGGCTCATAGGTGCTTTCGTTGCTGCTGCGGAAGGTGATCTCGGCATTGCTTAAGTTCGGCTTGGTGACGGTCAGCTTCTTTTCGGCGCTCTGCACCGTATAGCCGTCCTTGGCGGCGGTGAAGGAAATCGTGTAGCTGCCGAAATCGTTGAAGGTGTACTCCGCGACGTAGAATTTGGTGGTGCCAGTGCCGACTGTCGTATATTTCACATCGCTGCCCGACAGCGTGATGGGCGTTGTTTCGCCCGTCTTCAGGATGGAGAACGTCACCGTCGCGCCCTTCGCATTGCAGCTGGCGCAGAGCTGGACGGTCATGCCGCGCTCCACCTTCGGCGAGCTGCCGGTCAGGTTCTTACCATCGACCTTCAGATTCAGGGTCTTGGAGGTGATGGGCAGGCTATTGATAATAACGTTGTTCAACTGCGAGTCCTTGACATCATTCGGGGCGTACCACTTGTGGGTGCCATCCGCGTTGAGTACCTTGTATCCAAGTGTTTTAAGATTCAGAATATTTTTCCATGTCGCGCCCTCTGCCAATGTCAATTTACCGATCACGGCAGGATATCTCGACCCGGCGAGTTTTGCTCCCCTGTGGGCAACGACCGCATCAATGCTGGCTGTGGTGGTGTTCTGTGTGTTGCTGAAAGTGGTGGTATTGTTGCCCGCAGCCGCCTTGACCGTCACCGTACCCTTGATGCAGTGGCCGTTCAGGTCAAGTCCCGTGTCCCGCGTGCCGTCGATGGTGTAATCGCCGGTCACGTCGGTCAGCAGCCGGAGGGTCGCGCCGCCGCCTCTGTCTGCATCAAGGGCTGTCTGCAAATCAGCAAATCTCCGCTGCAGGCAGCTGCCCTCGCCATTGTTCAAGGCTGTTTCAGCCACCGCGGGCGCGCCGCAGTAGGGGCAGGCAGTGGCGGTTTCGTCAAAGCCGTTCCTGCCGCCGTGGGCGCAGGACTTTACCACCAGGTCGCAGGTCTTGGAAGCGGCTTCCTTCAGCGTGAGCTGCGTGTCGCCACAGTAGTAAGCAAGCCCCGCTTCCTGGGGAAGCAGATCGCCCAATGTGATGCTGTTATTCAGCCGCAGACCTTTTCTCAAAATCTTTCCGCCGTGCAGCTCGACTTTGCCGCCCCAAACCTCCAGCTGGAGCAGGGTGGTGCTGTCATTCTCCGGATCAAATACCAGTGTACCGCCGTCCCGCACGGTCACTCCCACTGCGCCGTTGCCGCCGCCGCTGTCAATGACCGTCAGATTACCGGTGAGAGCCTGACCCGTGGCCGTAGAGCCGCCCACATTCAAGCTGTACCCATCCAGGCTATGTCCGTTCAGGTCCAGCGTGAGGGTCTTGCTGGCATATATGCCGTAAGGCAGCCTCCCGTTTGCCAGCAGGGTGATGGTGCTGCCATCTGCGGCCTCGTTAAAGACCTGTCGCAGCGTATCATCGGTGCCGTCTTGAGTGGTGGTCTTCATGTACAGCTTGTTCGATGTGATACCCACGCTATCGGTACACTCCACCCGCACCGCAAACGGCGCGCCGCAGCGAGCACACTTATCGTCGCTGGTATACTCGTCATGGGTACACGCCGCGTGGCAGATGTCGCAGATGCTGTTCGTGAAGCGATCGTGTGGGCATACGAAGCCGCAGTCGCAGGTGTAGATGTAGGTTTGGAGCGCATCCGGGTCGGGATTCTGAGTACACTTTGGGCTATGCGTGTGCGCCACAACGATGACATCCTCGGTCAGATTCTTCACATTGCCGTTGACGAGTTCAGTTGGTTTATCTTTCTTCGCAAAAGCAAGCCCCTCGCCCAGCAGCCCCAGCACATTGCTGTAAGTATCTATAGATCGCTCTACAGAAACGCTGTATGTACCGTTGCTTGTGATAATCGTGCCTTCCTTCA
>ERZ772893.196-NODE-196-length-84981-cov-5.168900_pt1 | contig 84981 bp, 69 predicted proteins | sample MGYA00511482_ERZ772893 | MGnify/ENA primary metagenome ERZ772893 (study PRJEB29015, sample SAMEA2737687) | human gut metagenome | biome: human gut; feature: human-associated habitat; material: faeces | place: China | collected 2012 ... | reverse complement strand
AGGCGGCGCCGTGGCCGTCGGGGCTCTGGGCGCAGGCCAGTCCGCCATGCTCAACTACAGCCGTCTGGACGAGAACGAAGCCGACCAGATCGGCCTGCAGTACCTGACCAAGGCAGGCTATCCGCCTTCCGGCCTGGTGGGCGGCTTCAAGATCATGCGCCAGAAAAGCTGGATGGCGGGAGCCAGCGTGCCCGCCTATCTTTCCACCCACCCTGATATCGGTGACCGTATCAACGGCATCCAGGCCCGGCTGAGCTCCTTCCCTGCGAGCATCCGCAACCGGACTTTCGACAATCGCCGTTTCAAAAGGGTCCAGACCGTCCTCTGGGGACGTTATGGCGACAGTCAGGCGGCCCTGCAGCGTTTTTCCGGCAAGGACGCCCTTTCCTGCATGGGCCGGGGCATGGTCCTTTCGCGCAGAAACAACGTGCGCGAAGCTGCCGCCGCCTTCGATCAGGCCTTGCAGCTGGCCCCCAAGGACCCGCTGGTACTGCGCGAAGCCGGGACCTTCCACTACCGCAAAGGCGACATGGCCAGGGCGGAAGGCCTGCTGCGTCAGGCCATGCAGCTGGACAAAAACGATTTCATGGCCAGATTCTTTTATGCGCGCATGCTGGATGAGACCGGCCGCGCCCAGCAGGCCCAGCCGTACTATACGGAAGTCCTGCGGGCCGTGCCGGAAGCCGCCGATGTCCATGAAGCCTACGCCCGTTCGCTGGGCTCCATAGGCAAGACCGGACTGGCCTACATCCACATGGCCTACAGTGCCATTTACTCCAACAACCGCAAGCTGGCAGAGCGCTACTTCAAGCAGGCCAAGGCTAAGACGGAAAAATCCGCCGACAGTGCGGCTTTCCGCAAGCTGGATGCGGTGTACAAAGAACGCAAGGAAATCTGGGAAGACCGATGATAGAAACGCACGCGACGACGATTCTGGCAGTCAAGAAGGACGGACAGGTTGCCATGGCCGGGGACGGCCAGGTCACCCTGGGCCAGTCCATGATCATGAAGCATACCGCCCGCAAGGTGCGCCGCCTGTATGACGGCAAGATCGTGGCCGGCTTTGCCGGTGCCACGGCCGATGCCTTCACCCTGTTCGAGCTGTTCGAAGCCAAGCTCAAGGAATTCCGCGGCAACCTGCAGCGTTCCGCTGTGGAGCTGACCAAGGAATGGCGCAAGGACAAATACCTGCGCCGTCTGGAAGCCATGCTCCTGGTCTCTGACGGTGAGCATATCCTGCTGCTTTCCGGTAACGGAGACGTATTCGAGCCCGACGATGACGTGGCTGCCATCGGCAGCGGCGGCCCCTACGCCCTTTCCGCAGCCCGCGCCCTGCTGCGCCACAGCAGTCTCCCCGCCCGGGAGCTGGCCCTGGAATCCATGAAGATCGCTTCGGAGATCTGCGTCTACACCAACGACCATTTTGTGGTCGAGACCCTGTAGGGGGACAACGTGGAGATCCGCACCGGTTGCAAGATCAATCTGGGGCTGGAGATAACCGGCGTCCTGCCCAACGGCTATCATACCCTTGATTCCGTGTTCTATCCGCTGGCCCGGCCGTTCGACGTTCTGGAAGTGGAGCGCAGGGAAGCGGCAGGCATCCGCGTGTTCTGCGATACCCCCGGAATCGACCTGGAGCACAACACCCTGACCAAGGCCCACGCCGCTTTCGCGGCCCTGCTGCCGGAACAGGTTGCTTGCCCGGGCGTGGATGTCACCCTGCGCAAGGGTATCCCTCACGGCGCAGGTCTGGGGGGCGGCAGCAGTGATGCCGCAGCCCTGCTCCTGTGGCTCAACAGCTGCCTGGAGACGCCCCTGCCGCTGGAAGAGCTGGAAAAAGCCGCCATTAAGGTCGGTGCGGACGTCCCCTTTTTCCTTCACGGGCAGCCCCGGCGCGTGACCGGTATCGGCGAGGTGCTGACGCCCGCGGCAGTGGATCTGCCCGGCTGGTGGCTGGTGCTGGTCTGTCCGCCCGTGTCGGTCTCCACCCCCTGGGCCTACCGCGCCTATGACGATTTGATGGCGGAAGCGGAAAAAGCTGGTGATAAAGGCTTGACAAATCCGGAGAGCAAGGATAATGAAACGCTTCTCGTGATGGGTAAATATGCCGGGACGGGAACGACGTTCCGCATCACCACAGAAAACGTGCTCCAAATCCGTAACGATCTGGAGCCCGCCGTTGTGCGTGAATACCCGCAATTAGAGACAATCCGCCAACATCTGCTCCATTCCGGGGCCGCTTGTGCACGCATGAGCGGCAGTGGATCGAGCATATTCGGTCTGTTCTCAGCCCGTCACGCAGCCGAGGCGGCAGCGCAAAGCCTGGAGTCACAGTACGGGAAGGTCTTTGTGCTGCCCATGAATGCTGGGATGTAGCCAAGTGGTAAGGCAACGGGTTTTGGCTCCGTCATTCGAAGGTTCGAGCCCTTCCATCCCAGCCACACCCAAACCATAACTGCTGCCGCTATCGGCAAGGTGAACGGACCATGTTCAGCGATCTCAAGATTGTCACGGGTTCTTCCAATCCCGAGTTGGCCAAAGCCATTTGCGACCACCTCGGCTGTCAGCTTACTCCTACTCTGGCAACCACCTTCAGCGATGGCGAGCTGCGCATTGAAATCGGCGACAACGTGCGCGGCGATGACGTGTTCGTTGTCCAGCCCACCTGTCCCCCGCTGGTCAACCGCAACCTGATGCAGCTCTGCCTCATGCTCGACGCCCTCAAGCGCGCCAGCGCCGGCCGCATCACGGCTGTGATCCCCTACTACGGCTATGCCCGCCAGGACCGCAAGGTGAGCCCCCGCGCCCCCATCAGCGCCAAGATGGTGGCCGACTTCATCAGCGTGGCCGGTGCCGGCCGTGTGGTGACCATCGACATGCATGCCGGTCAGATCCAGGGCTTCTTCAACTGCCCTGTGGACAACCTGTATGCCGCTCCTGTCATGATGGAACCCCTGCGCCAGATCGAAGGCGACATCGTCATCGTCTCTCCTGACGCCGGCGGTGTGGAACGCGCCCGTTCCTACGCAAAGCGCCTGAATGCTCCTCTGGCCATCGTGGACAAGCGTCGCGACAAGCCCAACCAGGCCCAGGCCATGCACGTCATCGGTGACGTGGAAGGCAAGACCGCCATCATCGTTGACGACATCATCGATACTGCCGGTACCCTGTGCGCTGGTGCTGACGTGCTGCTCAAGTACGGCGCCAAGAAGATCATCGCCTGTGCTTCCCACGGTGTGCTGTCCGGCCCCGCCATCGACCGCATCAATGCTACCGAGGCTCTGGACCGCGTCATCGTGACCGATACCATCCCGCTGGGTGAAAAGCTGGCACAGTGTCCCAAGCTGCAGGTGGTGTCTGTGGCTGCCCTGCTGGGCAAGACCATCCACAACATCCACACGGGTTCCTCCGTCAGCGTTCTCTTTGTATAATGCCGGGTTTTCCCGACTCCATAATAAGAAAACTTCCCGCACTTTCATGCGGCACTAGGTAAGGAGTTAAACATGACCATTGAAAAGACGTTGAGCGTGCAAAAGCGTGAAGGTAGCGGCAAAGGCCCTGCGGGCCGTGCGCGCACGCAGGACATGATCCCCGGTGTGTTCTACACCGCCAAGGGTGACAACATCGCCGTGCAGGCTCCTGCTCTGCCTCTGGAAAAGATGTACGCCGAAATGGGCCGTACCGCCGTGTTCAACCTGGAAATCGACGACAACGGCACCAAGACCGTGCATCCCGTCATGTTCTGGGAAGTGCAGAAGCACCCCTACAAGAAGGCCTTCACCCATGTGGACTTCTACGGTGTGGATCTGGACAAGGAAGTCAAGGTCGACGTGCCGATCGAATTCGTGGGTGTTGCCCGCGGCGTCAAGCTGGGCGGCGTGATGGAAACCTACCGCGAAAGCGTGCGTCTGTGCAGCAAGCCCCTGGATATGCCCAAGAAGGTGACCATCGACGTGACCGACATGGGCATCAATGACAGCGTGACCGTGGAGACCCTGGCTCTCCCCGAAAACGTGAAGGCCGTGTTCGACAAGAACTTCGCCATCGTGAGCGTGTTCTCCAAGAGCAAGGACGCTGCCGAAGCCGCCGAATAAGGCGCCTTTCACCGCAGTTTTTTTCAGGCCGGTCTCTTTTGAGGCCGGCCTGATTTTTATACGTATGTCCAGCCTCCCTCGCCTGCAGTATCATACCCTGCGCAACGGAAACCGGCAGGTAAGCATCGAGCTGTGGCCCAGACCGGGCGCCTCCTGCCTTGTTTTTTATCCGGGGACCATGTTCTGTCCGGTCCAGTACCGGACGTTCCTGTATTGCCTCTGGAAAAACGGACTTGCCGTCGCGGCCCTGCACCTGACCGGGCATGGCAGCAACCCGCACCGGCGTCTGTTCAGTTTTGACGACCTGCTGCAGGACGGCCTGGATGCGGAACGCTGGCTGCATGGTCACGGCATGGGGCCTCTGCTCCTTGCCGGTCACAGTCAGGGAGGGATCCTGGCCATGGCCCACGCCTCCCGCAGTCAGCGGATGCGTGCCTGTTTCGCATTCAGCGGGATCTTCCCGCAAAGCCGCCGGGCCATAGAACTGACCCGATTCGCTCCCTGGGCAGCGCAGCGTGATCGTCTGCTGGCCGGGCTGAAGATACTCAGTACCTGCTTGCCCCGGCTGCCGTTGCCCGTATTCAGCTATCTGTCGGTCAAAAGGATCCTTGCCGGCTGCCTGCGTCTTTCCCTTGATCGCCGGCAAGCCAGGACAAGCTATCCTCTGGCGTACCTGTACTCCCTGTTCAGCACCTCGGTAGCGTCCACGGTCCACTGCCCGTTCTATCTTTTCAATGCTCTCGACGACGCTCTGTTCACCAGACCTCTGATCGAGGAGACGTTCGCCGCGGTGACGGCCCCGGAAAAACATTGTATCTGGCTGCCTCGGGGTGGCCATCTGGCCATCCTCTCCCCCGTCGTGGCCGCCAGGACAGCTGCCCATGTGGCGGCGCTGGCCAGTGGTCACGGCCTGCCACTCTCTCTTCACCTGTAAGGAAACTGTCATGGATTTTGGTGGTGTCGTCGTTGGTTTGGGCAATCCCGGCAACCAGTATGCCGGAACGCGCCATAATTGCGGCTTTGCCTTTGTGGAAAGCCTGCTGGATCATGCCCGCCGGGAAGGCGGCCAGGTACAGAGCCAGAACGGAGGCAAATTCTCCTGCGAACTGTGGCGGCTGCGCTATGACGGGCTGCCCGGAGACTGGCTGGCCGCCATGCCCCAGACCTTCATGAATCTGAGCGGCCAGTGTGTCCAGCCCCTGCTGGCCTGGCACAAGATCCGCCCCGATCAGCTGGTGGTGGTGCACGATGAACTGGATATCCCCGCCGGGGAGCTGCGCTTCAAGAAGGGGGGCGGCAACGCCGGGCACAACGGGCTCAAATCCATCACCCAGCTGCTGGGGACGCCGGACTTCTACCGTCTGCGTATCGGTATCGGGCGGCCTCCCCAGAAAGGGGACGTCATCAACTGGGTGCTGGGGCGTCCTTGCAGTGAAGATGCTGACAAGATACGGACAGCGACTGATAAGGCGCTTGAAGTACTGGAAATTTTTGCAAAAAAAGGACTGGAAGCCGCTGTGCGGGCGACCCGTTCCTGATCATGAGCCGGCCTGTGGCCGGCTTTTTTTTGTCACGATTCCAGTAAAAAAAATTTTTGCTGGACTAATGATTGGTTGTGCGTTATGTTCTTTTAACAGTGGAAAAGATTACCTGAATCTTTTCCACATTTGCTATTTTTCTTCGCGTTTGGCGCGGGCACTTCAACCCTTGGACGGAAATGTTTACATCCGAACAGCTTGTAGTGTACCCAGCTCAAGGAGTGGGCCAGATAGAGCGCATCGACAGCCAGAATATTGGTGGTTCGGCGTGCGATTTCTACATCGTGCGCATCCGGGCCAACAGTATCACCCTCATGGTACCTGTCAAAAATGCCTCTAATGTTGGTCTGCGCACTTTGGTCAGCACCAAGGAAGCAGAACACATCTGGGAAGCGCTGCGCAACAATCCCCAGCAGACCGTCCACACAGGCCAGAACTGGAACCGGCGCTTCCGCGAGTATTCCGAACGCCTTAAGAGTCCTGACCTTTCCATCGTCGCCAACGTCCTGCGCGAACTCCTCCTCATCGGCCGTACCAAGGATCTTTCCTTTGGAGAACGGCGTCTCCTGGAACAGGCCATGAGCCTTGTGACCGGTGAACTGGGCGAAGTCCTCAAGACGGAACAGCGGGACTTGCAGTCCGAGCTCATCTCCCTTTATTCCCCGCCTGCCAAGCAACCTGCGACCACTGCGCATTAACTATTTTTTACTTGCTTCCGGTCACAAGATAGGCTACACGCTTTTCACACGCCTTTTTTCTTCCAATCCCATAACATCTTTTTGCATCGCATTGCCGTTTTTCGGTGATGCGTGCTTTCTACGCCCATGGAAAAAGCACCCCGTAAATACGTCCGTAAAAAAAAGGCTGCACCCGCCTTGCTTTCAGATAGCGGCCTGAGCCTGACAGAACTGAAAACCCGCAGCATGCAGGCCCTGATGGAACTGGCTGAGCAGTACGAGATCGAAAATGCCAGCTCCATGCGCAAGCAGGAACTCATCTTCGCCCTCCTGCAGGCCTGTGCCTCCCAAAACGGTGCCATCTACGGGGATGGCGTCCTGGAGATCCTGCCCGACGGCTTCGGCTTCCTGCGCTCTCCCCTGTGCAGCTACATGCCCGGCCCGGACGACATCTATGTTTCTCCCTCCCAGATCCGCCGCTTTTCCCTGCGTAAAGGCGATATCGTTTCCGGCCAGATTCGCCCCCCAAAAGAAGGTGAACGCTACTTTGCCCTGCTCAAAGTGACGGAGATCGGCTTCGAACCGCCGGAAAATGCCAAAAATCTCGTTTTGTTCGACAACCTGACGCCCATCTATCCTGATCACCAGCTGATCATGGAAAACGGCGAGAAAAATCTTTCCAACCGCGTCATCGACATCATGTCGCCCATCGGCTGTGGTCAGCGCGGTCTCATCGTGGCCCCGCCGCGTACCGGCAAGACTGTTCTGCTGCAGTCTTTGGCCAACGCCATCAATGCCAACAATCCCGACGTCTATCTGATCGTCCTGCTCATCGACGAACGCCCCGAAGAAGTCACGGACATGGAACGTACCGTGAAAAAGGCCGAAGTCATCAGCTCCACCTTTGACGAACCGCCGCAGCGCCACGTGCAAGTCTGTGAAATGGTGCTGGAAAAAGCCAAGCGTCTGGTGGAACGCAAGCGGGACGTGGTCATCCTCATGGACTCCATCACCCGTCTGGGCCGCGCCTATAACGCCGTGACCCCCTCGTCTGGCCGCGTGCTTTCCGGTGGTCTGGACGCCAACGCCCTGCAGCGCCCCAAGCGTATCTTTGGTGCCGCGCGCAATATCGAAGAAGGCGGCAGCCTGACCATCATCGCCACGGCTCTTATCGACACCGGCTCCCGCATGGATGAAGTCATCTTCGAAGAATTCAAGGGTACCGGCAACATGGAGATCTATCTGGACCGCCACCTGGCGGAAAAGCGCATCTTCCCGGCCATCGACATCAACCGCACCGGCACCCGCAAGGAAGACCTGCTGCTTTCCGACGATATACTCAACCGCGTCTGGATCCTGCGCAAGATCCTGGCTCCCATGTCCTCCATCGACAGCATGGAATTCCTGCTGGACAAGATGCGCGGGACCAAGTCCAACAAGGACTTCATGGACGCCATGGGCAAATAGCAACAACGTATCAGCTTTTCAGAAAGGCGCTCTTCGGAGCGCCTTTTTTGTTATTTGCCCTGCTGAACGCCACAGAGCGAAATGAAAAGACACGCGTTGGGTGTTTTTTGATGGGCGGTTTTGATTTGTGGCCCGTACATCCGCTCTGCCCTGCTCCGTTTCTTTTTTCCACGAGTCATCCAGAAAAGCTCGTGACACGGCACGCTTCCCTTGGAGCATTTGCCAGTCCGTCTTTACCGAGGGACATTGCCGTCTTGTGCCACTCCATCAGCATCTCTATGATTTGCGAGGGACAGTGCTCCCTGACCTGCATCCGCAGGGAGAACGACAAAGACAGGAAGGACTCCGGCGCGAGCGACGACACAAAAAAAGGGCTCCCCGAAGGGAGCCCGGAAGCATCAGAGCAATGGATGGGAGCGGTTAGGCCAGCTTCTTCACCGCTTCCAGAACGGCGTCGTAGTCAGGCTCGTTGGTCACTTCGGGCACCAGCTGGCTGTAAGCCAGCGTGCCGTCGGGAGCCACCACGAAGATGGCGCGGGCCAGCAGACGCAGTTCCTGGATCAGCACGCCGTAGGTTTTGCCGAAATCCACGTCCTTGTAGTCGGACAGGCTTTCCACGGCCTGCACGCCGGCGGCACCGCACCAGCGGGCCTGAGCGAAGGGCAGGTCGCAGCTCAGGGCCAGGATCTGCACCTTGTCGGACAGGGCAGCAGCTTCCTTGTTGAAGCGGCGCACTTCCATATCACACACGGGCGTATCCAGAGAAGGCACGCTCACCAAGACCACGATCTTGCCCGCGTAGTCTTTCAGGCTGCGGGGTTCGAGGCCATTGTTGCACACCGTGAATTCAGGGGCCTTCTGGCCAACGACGGGCAGGTTGCCTTCGAGGTGGAGGGGATTACCCATGAAAGTGACAGTATTCATAAAAAGCTCCTTGCGGCTTTTGCGTTCAAGATGCCCTTAAGTAGCAGGAGATCCTGTCCTTGTCAAGAACATTTCCTATTTAACAGAATCCCAGACCAGGGCGGCCCATTCGCCGTCGATGATACGGCGCGGTTCGGGCAGTCCCTGGGCCTTGTAAGCCGCGGTCACGCCGTCAGCCTGGATTTCCAAGAGCCCGGAAAGGACGAGGCAACCGCCGGGGCGGCAGGCGCGCACGATATCGGCCGCCATCTCGGTCAGCGGACGGGCCAGGATGTTGGCCAGCACCAGGTCGAACTGCTTGCCGGCCACGGCACCGATGCTGCCCTCGGCCACGGTGAAGTTCTCAGGCGCGATGGCGTTGAGGGCACGGTTCTCGACCGCGTTGTCCACGGCCAGCGGATCGATGTCCAGACCTTCGCCCGTAAGGCCGAACTTGCAGCAGCCGATGCCCAGCACCCCGGAACCGGTGCCCAGGTCGAGGAAATGCTGTCCCTGCTGCAGGCGTCCGGCTTCCAGCAGGTCGCTGACTACACGCAGGCACAGGGCCGTGGTGGCATGATGGCCGGTACCAAAGGCACTCTTGGGCTCGATGAGGATGGGCGTCCGGCCGGGGAAGTCCTGCGTATCCGCCAGCCACGGCGGCAGGACCACAAAATGGTTACCACAACGCACAGGCGTGAAGAACTGACGCCAGGCCGCCAGCCAGTCGGTCTCCTCCAGCTCGGAAAGAGCGCTTTCCGCAGCCGGGACGGTCTGCTTCAGCAGCTGCTGCAGCCGTTCCAGAAAATCCTTCTGCTCGCAGTGGACCCGGAAGCGCGTCTCGCCGGTGGGCAGGCTCTGCTCTTCCCAGCCAAAGGGCACTTCCAGGGCCAGCAGGCCGGTGGCGCAGTCGTAATCACTTTCCGCAACAACAATTTCGAGGCGATGGATGGTTTTCATGCATTCTGCCTAGCCCGCACACCGGGCCCTGTCAAGCCGGCATGTTGATTTGCGGCGCAAATGCCTGTATGGATTGTCGGCATCGGCCTTTTGCCGTCTGCTTCGTGAGTGCGTCCCCGGGCGGGGCGCCTCCTTTTTTTCAGCTTTTCAGATTTTCCTAGTGATCCCCTGAGAATTCCACAAGCCTTTTCCGGCCAGCCGGGACGTATCCGGCCAGGCGGAAAAATATACGGGAGACGACGATGCTGGACCAGATCCTTGCGGACATCCGCAAGACCTTCGATGTGGACTTTGTTCCCTTGCAGCTGGATGACGGCCAGCTGGAGGTCCTGAACATCAACAATATGCAGAGCCATCTGGACGGGCTGCTGGCACGGCACGCCATCCATGACCCGCTGAAAGACCTGCCGCTCTGGGCCAAGGTCTGGCCGGGCTCCTTCGTGCTGGGGCGCTTTCTGCGCAAGCTGGAGCCCGAGGGCAAGACCATGCTGGAGCTGGGCGGCGGTTGTGGCGTGCTCAGTCTGGTGGCCTCCCGTTACGGCTTCCGCCATATCGTGACCAGCGACATCGTCAATGATGCCCTCCAGTTCGCCCGGGCCAACGTGCTGCACAACAAGCTGCAGGACCTGATCGACGTCTGCTATCTGGACGTTTCCCGTCCCGGCAAGGACGAGCGCTTTCCCGAAGGCTTCGACCGCATCGTCGCTTCGGAGCTCCTGTATCTCGATGACCTGCACCGGCCGCTGCTGAAGTTTGTGGACCGTCATCTGGCCCCGGGCGGCAAGGCCGTGTTCTGTACGGACATGGCTCGCGCCAAGCCGCATTTTGCCAAGCTGGCCGCCAAGACCTTCCAGGTGCAGGAAGGCCATATCGGCGTCAAGAGCCAGGATGCCGACGGCAAGGAACAGCGCCGCATCTACGTCCTGCATATCCTGGAGCGCAAGCAGTAGCCATGAGCACGACCACTCTTCCCGTCATCCGTCTGCAGTCCTGCCCCAAGGGCTATACCCGCGACCTGGACAAGACCATCTCGCCCCAGGAGACCTATGAACGCGTGCAGGCCCGCATGCAGGCCGCCGGTCTGGACATCCTGGCCGAAGTCCGCCGCGTGGACGTGGGCCGTCTGGGCATCCCGGTCTACCTCAGCGTCTGCGGCAGGGACGCCCGCGGCATCATGCCCACCCGCAAACAGATGGGCAAAGGTTCCTCGCCGGAACAGGCCCGTGCTTCCGCTCTGATGGAGCTGATGGAACGCTTTGCCTTCTTCAGCTTCTGGCAGCGCCTGCCGCATATGGTCAGCGCCACCTGGGCCGAGGCCGAAGAGCGCTTCGGCAAGGATCTGCTGCCCATCGAGGAGATCTGCCGCTCCGTGGACGACAGTCTTTCCCCGGAACAGGCCCGCGAAGCCATGAGCACCCTGCGCTGGAATTTCTTCCCTGCCACGCATCTGGCTGACGGCCGTACTGTCTGGCTGCCGCTGGACTGGTTCAAGCTGCTGGGCGAATTCAACGGCACGTCCGCCGGCAACAGCCCGGAGGAATCGCTTCTGCAGGGCCTTTCCGAACTGGTGGAGCGTCATGTCTGCTGCCGTATCGACCGGGAACGCCTGACCACCCCCACCATCGATCCTCATGAGGTGGACGATCCCACCCTGCGCGACCTGCTGGCCGCCTTTGAACGGGAAGGCATCCATATCGTGCTCAAGGATTTCTCCCTGGGCATGCCGCTGCCCACTGTCGGCGCGGTGGCCTGGGACCCGGCCACCTTCCCGGCCCGCTCCGAGATCGTGTTCACGGCCGGCACCGCCGCCTCTCCAGCCAAGGCCGCCATCCGTGCCGTCACGGAGATCGCCCAGCTGGGCGGTGACTTCTGCACGCAGGCCTGCTACGAGGCCTCCGGCCTTTCCAAGTTCGAGCGCCTGGAGGATATCCAGTGGCTGCTGGAAGGGCCCGTCTGCCGCCTGTCCGACCTGCCCAGCGTGGAAGCGCCCGACATCCGCGACGAGCTGCTCCGGGCGCTGCATGATCTGGAACCGGTACAGGTCTACGCTGTGGAGACCACGCATCCCGATCTGGGCGTCCCGGCCCACTACTGCATCGCTCCGGGGCTCTCCTTCCGCGAGCGTGACCGCAACCAGAGCATCGGTCTGTTCGTGGGCCGCAAGCTGGCTGAAGAAGCGGACGAGGAAACGGCCCTGCATGGGCTGGCCGTGCTGGAGCGTTGCTACCCCAACGCGCATTTCCTGCCCTTTTTCCGGGCCATGCTGGCTCTGCGTGCGGAACGTTTTGAAGAGGCTCGCGACCTTTTCGCCCAGGCCCGCCCCCTGCAGCCCGAAAATGACGCCAAGGGGCTGGCCGCCTTTTACGAAGGTTATGTCTCCACGCTGACCGGCGACTGGGAAAGTGCCCTGTCCCCCCTGCGTGACGCTGTGGCCCTGTGCCCGGACATGAAGGAATACGGCAATCTGCTGGGCGTCTGCCTGTTCAAGCTCAAGCGTTATGAAGAGGCCGCTGCGGCCTTCCGTGCCGTGCTCAAGGTGGACAAGGGCTCGGTGATGGACCTGGCCAATCTGGGGCTGTGCGAAAAATTCCTGGGCCAGAAGGAAGCCGCCATGGAACATCTGGCGGCCGCGCTGGAAGTGGATCCTTCGCTGGACTTTGCCCGCACGCATCTGGAAGAGCTTAAAGCATCGCTTTAAGTATTACCGCATTCCATGACTACCGGGGAGAAAGTCCTGTACAGGGCTTTCTCCCTTTTTCATCCTCTCAGGCTGACCTGACGACGGCTGCCGTGTCCTACTCCGTTTCCTGAAAAGACAGGGGGAAAGCGGCTTTACAAGCCCGGCCGGGACGCGTACACCTCTTCTCCTGATACGATTTTTTACCGAGGTACCCAATGACCCGTTTTCTTCTGCTGCTTTGCGCGGCTTTTCTACTGGCCGGTTGCGGAGCCAAGGGCGTGACCGTTGTGGACAAGCCCGGCTTCGTGACCATGAGCCAGCGTATGCCCCAGGAAATGAAAGCCCGCGGCCTGCTCACCGACGACGGCAGCTATATCTCCCTGCCCGGTGGCGGTGGCGAGAACTATGGCGAGATCCTTTTCCGCCAGCTCTCGCCTGAATTCCTGTTCAATGACAGGGGCCACGTCTATCTGGGCAGCACCTTTGCCGCCACGCGCACGCCGTCCAGCCATGCCACCGTGCGCAAGACCGGCTTCACCATCGTCCATCCCACCCAGACCATCAATCTGGCCATGCTGGGCATCGTGGACTGGAATAACGACGAAAAGGACGAATGGCTCATTGCCTGTGATGTCCGCCCGCACCTAGGCTCCGAAAGCCGTACCTATTACGTGCTGGTACCGCCGCCGCTGCGTAAGGGCGAGCCCCTGCAGGCCACTGTGGCCGCGGTGTACGAGTGCTACGGCCTGGCCTGCAAGCTCACCGTGCGCGACAGTCGCGCCATCCCCCGCGTGGGCGAAGGCGAACTCCCCCCCACGGACGTGCATGATGCCCTGCCCGGCATGGAAGGCGTGACCGAACCGCCCAAGCCCGACAGCACGCCCCGCTCCGGCCTTCAGGAACGGTCGCTGTAGCATTGGGCACGCCTTAGCCGCTTAGTTATCACTATCTCCCCATATAGGAATATTCACATGAAAAATATTTCATTGCCCGCCGAGGAGACAAGCAAGGCTTTGAAAAAACTACTTGAAGCAGCTAAAGTATCGACTAATGAAGAACAGCTTAAGATTAATGCTGAAAGAATAATTGAGAAATTATGTAAAAAGCTAAATATTTTTTGGAATCCATATACATATGAATATAGATTAAATTATAATAATTATCGCATTGATGCTATCCATGGTTCGACAATCATAGAGTATGAGTCACCACGATCATTTAATGCTTCAGAAAATGCCCAGCTTCGTCATGCACGTAAACAAGCTGAAGAATATGCTGTTCTTTTATCACAAGAAGAGGGACGACAAATTAATAGATATTCTCTCATTGCCTGGGATGGTGAAACAATTACATTTGGATATATATTAAATAACAAATTTATCTGGGAACCTGCACGCCAACTAGATGAACTTTGTCTCAATCGGCTTTTATCTCTTATATCAGATGGCGGTCGTCCCTTAGTAAGTCCATTATTGCTCAAACAGTTTATTGGTCCAGATACAGAGGTGGGTCGGAAACTTCTACCGGCATTATTCCGTTCAATATGTCAAGCACAAGCATCTGGTTCAACCACCAGAACAAAGCTGATATATACTGAGTGGACTAGACTTTTTGGCCAGGTCGATGGAACTGAAACCGAACGTCTTGCGCGCTATCTAGAAGATTCAAGCCGAAGCCACGGAGTCAGATATATGGATAATCCTCAAGCGTATGTTTTCGCTTTGAGTACATATATCGCTATTGTTGCAAAAGCCTGTGCGGTTTATGCACTAGCTTCCCAATCTCCCGAGGCAGTTAGTCCTTCTTCAAATCCTAAGACCTTTCTTAAAAATATTGAAGAGGGAGAATATTTCAAGATATTTGGCATTATTAATATGCTAAGTACAGATTTTTTCTCATGGTATCTCGGAGACGATGTTTCCGAAAATTTGGAAGAACCATTAGGGATTTTACTGGAACGACTGAGAACCATTGACTTCGATGTTACAAGAAAAAGCCCAGAATCTATCCGAGATTTGTTTAAAGGGCTATATATGGGATTTACACCTGCATCAATGCGACATGCGCTTGGTGAGTATTACACACCAGACTGGTTGGCATCACATATCATAGACACTGCAGGTTGGCACACTGACCAATCTCTTCTGGATCCAACATGTGGAAGTGGAACCTTTATTTTAGAAGGACTACGTCGTCGCCTTGAAAAAGCCTCAAATAATACATCTGCAAAAGAACTATTAAATGGGTTATATGGGTTTGATCTCAATCCTCTCGCTGTCCTTACTGCTCGAGCTTCTATCGTTGTATTTTTATCTGGAAGATTTTCCTCATCGTCCCCTGTTCTTTTGCCAATATTTTTAGCGGATGCTATTAATACTGCAAATCCTACAAATGAGATATTCACACATTCAATACTGACAGAAAAAGGAGAGCGTACATTTTCTATCCCTGTATCACTTGCTGAATCCTCCGATTTTTTTTCAGTGATGGATCATCTAAGAGCATGTATTGATGCCGGATTAGCAAGCGATGATATTATGTCATCTTTAGAATCTTTTTCTTCTGCTATAAAACATTTAACTACATTAAATTTAAAAATTCTCAAACAGACAATTACAGCCCTTGTTGATTTGCATCGTAATCATTGGAATGGCATTTGGTGTCTGATTCTATTCGATCGTATCAAGGCAGGCTGTATCAAAAACATTGATTTAGTGGCAGGTAATCCTCCTTGGGTTAAATGGAGTCATCTCCCTCGATCGTATGCTAACTTCATCAAGCCCATCTGTGATCGGATGGATATATTTAGCGAAGATGTATGGGTAGGGGGCATTCAGTCGGATATATCAACCGTCGTGACATACCATGCACTAGAACGATTTGTAAAAAAAGAAGGGAGCTTAGCTTTCCTTATTACCGGTACAGTTTTTAAAAACGAATCCAGCCAAGGTTTTCGCCGTTGGAAGCTTCGCAAGGAATTGGGTAACGACGAGCCTATGACAGTAGAAATTGTGGAAGACTATGCGAAACTCCGTCCATTTGAAGGAGTCGCCAATTGGCCTACATTGTTACTTATACGACGTAATGGGAAAGCAACTACTTATCCAGTTAACTACCGCCGGTACTTCAAAGGAGAATCTAGGGGAAATCTATCCTTATATGAGGATCTTCAGGCTATACCAGTACCAGGAACCGATGCTGGTCCGTGGCTTATTGGCACTAGTGCAGAAATACAAATCTGGCCGAAGCTCTTTAAAGCTTCTGACAAATCTGCTTATCGCGCACGAAAAGGTATTACTACTGACGTAAATGGTATATTTTTTGTTTCTGTACATCCTGTTCCCGCTAATGATAAACTACTTCGTATAAGTAACGATCCTCGCAAGGGGCGTCGCCGTGACATAGTTGAAACAAGTGCCATCGTAGAAAGGGATGATATATTCCCATTACTCAGGGGGCGCGATGTCCAAAGATTTACGGTCTCCCCTCAAGAGGGACAATGCGTAATAGTTCCACAACGCGGGATGTTTGGAGATGAAACGCTTCCCATAACAAGGCCACGCACATTTAAATTCTTAAGTAAATTTCAACAAATTCTAGAAACGCGCTCTAGTTATCGCCGATTCCAACATGGTAAACCCTTTTGGTCAATCTGGTCTACGGGAGAATACACGTTTGCTCCATATAAAGTTGTCTGGAAAGAAATGTCTGGTGGAGGGTTTGTTGCCGCCTATGTGCATGTTAGTGAAATTTACGGAGAGACGAAAGTAATTATACCTGATCATAAAGTCTATTTCGTTCCATTGGAACTCGAAGATGAGGCTGCATATCTAACTGCTTTCCTCAACTCTCGAATAGTCGCAAATGCCATTAATGCGTATTCTTCTGCCCTGAGTTTGGGAACAAGCGTTACAGACTACCTTAATATTCCTAAATTCGATAAAGCGAACAGTATGATGATGACAATGGCTGATATGGCTAAAAGATTTAAGCTAGGAGTTATTCCTAACAGTCATGATGAACTCATATTAGATACTTTTGTAAATTCGCTGATCCAATAATTCTTGAGCTGCCTTAGCTAATAAGCTAAGGCAGCTCTTCGATTACAATGACTCTAAGCCCTCTAATATGTCGATTTGAATAAAAATTGTATTTTTCAACTGTTAAAAAAGAAAATCCCTAAAAAAAGCGGAGAAATATACCTCTCAATAGTATATTTCTCCGCTTAATTTCTCATTGGCGTCCCCAAGGGGATTTGAACCCCTGTCGACGGCGTGAAAGCCGTTTTACATGCGCCTACCGCCATTATATTTCAATGAGTTATAGCACATTGAGGGGCATAAAATGTCACCAAAACTCTCTGTGCTTGTAACCCGCTTTTGTAACCCATGCTCTCGGCGCGCCGTCCTGTTTTTGCCCGCTGAAAGTATCCCTTCTCACACCGTCCTTTCTCTTCCTGTCTTCTCTCACGGCTCCGTCTTCTCTTCCTGGAGTCGTCTTCTTCGCCCTCTGCTCCCTCAAAAAATCTGCCCTGTTCCCGTGCTGAAAAAGCACCGCTGGAGGCTTCTTCCGCATCTGAAGCGGCCCAGGATTCTGCCGCGTCTCATGTGCGAAGAGGTCTTCTGTTGAAGCCTCTGCCATCCCCCCGGCAAACAGCACTCTGCCTGCTCAGGTTCCTCAGATCCCTTCAGACCGATCGGCGATTCCTCAAGCGCCGCTTTGTCAGGGCGCCACCAGCAATCCTTTGCAGGTCATGCGACAGGCGCAGTTCAGCGCAACCTGCCTCAAGGTTTTGAGGATGAAAAAGGCTTCGGAAAAACAAAAAGCCGTCAGGTGGCACCCCAACGGCTTCTTGCAGAACATTTGTTCTTTCTCAAAAGAATCTGAAAGAACAATAGCTGAATTACCGGTTATTGTCAATATTCAGCTCTGCAAAAGTATCTTTTTCCTTGGCCTGGAGAAAGACATATGGAGACATTTGCGCCTAAAGGAAACATTTTTGGTCCTATTCTTCCACAATTTATTTTGGAAAAACGCATCACACTTGGAGCAAAAGTCATGTATGCCTTACTGTGCAACTATGCTTCTGAAAAAGATCATTGTTGGCCGTCCCATGCCACTCTTGCTTCTCGCCTATCATGCAGCATCAGCAGTGTAAAAAATTATCTTGCTGAACTTGTGCGTGAAAATCTCATTGCCATACGAAAGGAGCATTACCGCTCTTCTGTGTATTACCTTATAAGACCTGAACATAATGATAGCGCTGTCGAGTCAAATTCTGAAAGAAGTAAACGAGTTTTTACCTGTAACAAGTCAAATTCTGGCTACATAAATAATTTTAACAAACAAAAACAAGAAAAAAACACCCCCCTTCCCCCCAAAACGACAGAAGAGACTCCGCAGCCTACGGCTCTCTCTGCGCCTTCGGCGGGGGGTGGGATTTCTTCTGAACAGGATTTTGAAAACGTATGGAATCTCTATCCCAAAAAAGAGGCAAAAGGCTTCGCCCGGCTTGCCTGGTTCCGTCTGGCCCGTTGCGGTCTGCTTCCTCCCGTATCTGAACTTCACGCCGCTCTTCAGCATTGCATGGCTCAGGAAAGCTGGCACCGGGAACAGGGACGATTCATCCCCCAGCTTGGAAACTGGCTTCGCGGGCAGCGATGGCTTGATGCCCTTTCTTCCGGCTCTCCTTCGGGACGGCGGCCTGATCCCGGTGTGCAAAAGGCCATGCAGGAAAGAGAGGAACAAGAAAAACGCATCCTGGAACGTCAGAAAGCGGAAAAAGAAAGACTGCGTCCTCTCTTCCGGGCATTTGTGGAAAAATTTGACGCTCCCTTCAACGAGGCCATGGCTTTCGGCATCTGGCTGCATTTGCACTCCATTCACAGCGCTCCCGCTGCCGAAGATGTTCCTGCGGACAACACCAGGAGCATTGTGGCCTTTCTTCTTGAGTACCGTCGGAAAGCACAGGAACGACGCTATACGCCCAACGCTGCCAACGTGCAGACGCCGATTTCCTATTTTCACCGCCCGGAACTGCTATTCGGCAGAAATTCCGAATCCACAGTCATACCGACATACGCATAAGGAGCTACCGTGAAGCAACTGATTTCTTTAGGAATACTGGCTCTGATTTCGCTGCCGTGGGACGCCCAGGCAGAGACTTCCGCCGCATCTCGGACGCCTCTTTCCCCCGCAACGATGGCAACCGTTCACGGGCAATCCGCCGACTCGGCCTCCTTGCCCGAAGAATCGGCACAGAAATCGCCCGCCCCCTCAGGTTCGGACCTGAAAAAGGCCCAGGAAGCGCAGGCGCTTTTTGAGGAAAGCCTGCGGCAGATGATGCCGCTGGATAAGGAACACATACAGGAGTACCGGAAACGGTCGGATCAGCGTGAACGAGCGCTTTTGCCCGTTTCCCCCGACCTGCGGACCCGAACGGTGCGCGTCACGCTGGAACCCGGTCGTGCGCCGGTCAAGGTATTTACCACGGCCAACATCGCCACATCGCTGGTTTTTCATGACTCCACCGGCCAGCCGTGGCCCATTACTTCCGTGACCAACGGAGGGCCTTCCTCGTTTCAGGTTCTCCGCCCGGAACTGCCGGAAGGCAATCTGCTCAATGTCATGCCCATACAGGGCTATGCCACGTCAACCCTCGTGGTCACTCTGGAAAATCGGGACATACCGCTGGTCATCAGGCTTGAGTCGGATTCCGTCCGCGCTCCTGAACGCAAAGCCGACGCGCTGGTGCTGATTCAGCTCGCTCACCATGGTCCGAAGGCTGCAATTCCCCTGACCAGCACCATCAAGGAAACCGCCAGCTCCGCCATGCTGTCCTTTCTTGACCGCGTCCCCCCGGATGATGCCGTGCGTCTTCGCTCCGAACCGGATTCGGATGCCGTGATGGCCTGGAAATACAACGGAAAACACTACGTCAGAACCACGCACAGCCTGATGTGGCCGGCATGGACTGCCGTCGTCAACGGGGCAGGCTCCACCAAATGTTACGAGCTGCCCGTCACGACAAGAATCATGCTTTCCCGTGAAGGAAGCGTGCAGACCATCCTTCTGAAAAATACTCTCAAATAAGGCGGACACATGGCTATCACCAGCACGGAAAAAAAGCGGCGATTCATACTCTTCAGCCTTCTGGGGCTGGCTGCCGCCGTTGTCATTGTTCTTGCCTCGTTTCTGCTGTTCACGCCGGAAAAGCCGTCCGGCACCTCAAAAATGGCATCGGCAAGAACGGAAGCCGTAAGCGGGCAGGCGGGCGGCGTCGGCTCTGAGGAATACAACCAGAAGTTGAAGGAACACGACGCGCAACAGGCCAACGCGGCGCTTCAAAGCGGTGCGAGTTTCATTCCCACGCCGATAGGAGAAAAAAAGTCCGTTGTCGTCAAGAAGCAGGATACCCCTCCGTCGCCTCCGCCAGTTGCTCAGGTACGCACCGTGCCTGTTCAGACGCCGCGCACGGACAACGCCATGCTCAAAAGGATGATGGATGACCTGGCCGAACTGGATACCAGGCTGGCCAGCGCTTCCGTGTGTCAGGGACAAATCGCCTATGTCCGGGAGTTCCAGGATGAGACCGGCCAGCAGGAATCCGAAAAACAGCCAGCCTCCGGGACGCCGTCGGTCGCAGCATCCTCCAGACCTGCGGTGAAACCGGGTGACCTGTTGTACGCCATCATAGATGTGGGAGTGAACTCCGATGTTCCGTCCGCCGTGCTGGCGACCGTCACCTCAGGCACATACAGAAATGCCCGCCTCACAGGCTCTTTCCAGCGCCATGACGAACGCCTTGTGCTGGCCTTCAATCGGATCATTCTGCCCTCCGGCGAAACCATCCAGGTGGAATCCTATGCCGTTGATCCCACCACCTCGGAAGCCTCGGTAGCCAGTTCCGTGGACACTCATTTCTTCAGCCGGTGGGGCGGTCTGGTCGCCTCGGCGTTTCTGGAAGGACTGGGTACGGCCAAACGCTACAGCGGTGCCCAGAGTACCATCTACGGCTACGGCAACGACGTCACCGACCAGATGGTCTGGAACACCTACAGCGTCAGCGATCAGGCATGGATTGCCGCCGGAAAGGTCGGCGAGAAGGCCGGAAAAATCTTTGAAAGAAACTTCGACCGACCGCCCACCGTCAGGCTCGAAAGCGGCACTCCCGTGGGCGTTCTGGTCATGAACGTCAAGGACAGGTGACGCCATGGAAAATTACGTTGCCAACGTCATTCCGCATTTGCAGCAATGGTGGCCCGTCATCATCCGGCTTGCCTATCTCATCGGCATTGTCTTTGCCGTTGTCTCCCTTGTTCAGGCCGTCAGCCGGAAACAACGTTTCAACCGCTCCACGGCGGTCTGGAGCTTCATCTGTGCCGTTCTGCTGCTGAATCTCCCCGCGCTCATGGATTCTCTGTCCATGACGGTTTTCAACCAAAGCTCGGAACAGGCCCTGAGCTACAGCCCGCCTTCGTCCCCCGGTTCCATCTATATCCAGTTCGCCGTGTACGCCATTGCCTCCATCGGCGTCATCGGCATTGCGCGGGGGCTGTGTCTCATACGCGACACGCCGAACCAGAGCATGAATCTCAGCCGGGGCCTTGTTCATCTGTTCGGAGGCATTCTCGCGGTCAACCTTGTCACTTTCCTGCGCGGCCTGGGGGCCACGGTAGGCGGTGACGTGCAAACATACATCGCCAACATCATTGGCTGAGTACGGAGGACTCTATGAACTTCATCAATCAGCAGCTCTCCATTTCCCCGCTGCGCTGGACTGCCGCCGTTATCGGTGTCGCCGCCGTCTGGCTCCTCATGCCTGAGATTGTCCAGGCTGCCGTCACCTTCGGAGAAATCGGCGAAAATGTGGCGGAAAACGCCAAAGGCGTCGCCAAGGGCGTCACCCTTGCCGGATACGCCTCCGGTGCGGGCATGGGCGTCTGGGGTTGCGTGGACATGTACAAGGCCACCAAACGCCAGGGCGAATCGACCTATCCCGGCGGCCTCATCAAGATTCTGGTCGGAGCCGTGCTGCTCGGCCTGGGAGAAACCCTCGGTTCCGGCTCGGCCACGCTTTTCGGAGCCGATCAGACTTCCGGCATGAGTGATCTCGGCCTGTAACCTCAAAAGAGACGAGGCATGAACATGTTCAAAAAAAAGGAAACATCTTCCCTGCCGGAAGCTCCGGGGCAGGCTCTGAGCATGGAACCTCATGCCTCGTCTCCGGCCCCGGACGCGTCTGCTGTTATCGGAGGTCTCGGCTGGTACAGAACCCAGTTTCATCGCGCCATGAAACTGGCGCTGGGACTGAGCCTGGCGCTGATGGTCAGCCTGGCCGTCATTGCGCTGCTTCTACTGAATCAGCCGAAACCCCGATATTTCGCCGCCACGCCTGATTTGCGCCTCGCGCCTCTGGTTCCTCTCGACCAGCCGCTGCTTACCCAGAGCGGGCTGCTGACGTGGGTGTCGGACACCATTACTGGGGCCATGTCGCTCAACTTTCTGGAGTGGCGCGAAAAGCTGGAAGCCGTCAGACCGAATTTCGACGACGACACGTTCAAATCCTTCCTTTCCTCTCTGGAAAGCTCCGGGATTTTGAACATGATTCAGGAAAAACGGCTTTCCGCCTCGTCCGTTGCCACCGGTGCCCCGGTCATCATCGCCTCCGGGCTGGTCAGCGGGAAGGCCACATGGCGCATCGAGTTCCCTCTGGTGGTTTCCTACGAATCAAGCCAGGGGGTGGAAAGCACACAGCGTCTTATCGCCACTGTTCTTGTCTCTCGTGCCTCCACGGCCACCACACCGCGTGGAGTGGTGATTCAACAGGTCGTTCTGAAGAGGGAATCCTGATGCTGGATAAACTTGTCAATGGTATAGACGGCGGCATACGCGCCATCTCTGAAGTCTTCGCCGGACCGGTGTACGGTTACTGCCGACTGGAAACGGTTGATGACGACGTTCTGGTGGCGGACGACGGAAGTCTCGTGAGTCTTCTGCGTCTTGAGGGTTCCCTGAAACATGTGGGCGTAGAAGAATACGGAAGCATTATTTCCGGTCTGACGGAAAAATTTCAGTCTTCCTTTTCCAAGCCGGGGCACCTGCTTCAGGTCGCTTTTGAGTACGACCCGGAAAGCAGCGCCTCCCGAATTACCGAACTTCTGCGTCCTTCCCGGCTGACGGCACAGAATCTGGGCCTTCATATCGGCCCGCTGCTGGATGACTGGGGAGCCACGCTGCAGCGCTACTGCGCTCTGGAAACCTGCTGGCTCGTTCTTTGGACAAGGCCCGCCGTTCTGCCGGATTCCCTGCGGAAAACAGCCCTGAAGGAACGCAATGCAGCCATGTCCAAGGTGCCGACGATTCCGGGATGTCAGCAGGTATCCCGTGCCGTAGCCGCACTGCATGACGCCCATAACGGTTTTCTGACCGGCGTGATGGACGCTTTCCGTCAGGTTGACCTGCTGGTGCATCCCCTTTCGGCCCACGAGGCTCTGCGGGACATCCGCTTGTGCATTTCCCCGGACATGACCGGTCGGGACTGGCGGCCTCTTATTCCCGGTGATCCCTTACCTCTGCGTCTGCCTGACCCCGACACAAGCAGGGCGGACAGTCTGCATAACATGCTGTACCCGGATTTCAAGACACAGCTCTGGCCCCGTGAGGGAGAACTGATTTCCCGCAACGCCATACGCATCGGCGACAGAATATTCGGGCCTCTCATCATGACGCTCATGCCCCAGACGCCGAAACCGTTTCAGGAACTTTTCAGGGTACTTGCCAGGCGTGATGAACGACTGCCGTACCGCATTTCCTTCCTGCTGGAAGACGGCGGCCTGAACATGGGCCTCCGCCCCCTGCTTGCGGCCATTCTGGCCTTCAGCTCTTCGGACAACAAAAAGTTCAATAAGGCCGTCGATGCCCTGAAAGAGCTGGACCTTGAAGGCGTATGCTGCATCAGGTTCCGCATCTGCTTCTGCACCTGGGCCAGCGTGACGGATTCCGAGCAGGAAGCCCATCTGCTGCTTCGGCGGCGCGTCGCGGAACTTTCCAAAACCGTTCAGGGATGGGGAACGGCGGATGTTTCCGAAGCCACAGGCGACCCGCTTCTCGGTTTTACCGCGACGCTTCCCGCCATGATGCCCGCAAGTCCGGCTCCCGTCACCGCCGCGCCCTTGCAGGACGCTCTTGGCATGTTGCCGCTGCGTCCGGCGTCGCCGTGGCGGGAAGGAAGCCTGCTGTTCCGAACCCAGGACGGTAAAATCATGCCTTATGCGGCCAACTCTTCGGAACAGGCCGCCTGGATAGACCTCGGCGTTGCCCCCATGGGCGGCGGCAAGTCCGTTTTTCTCAATGCCTTCAACTTCGCGTTCGTCACTCAGAGCGGACTGTCACGTCTGCCGTGGCTGTCCATCGTGGATGTCGGTCCGTCCAGCTCCGGGCTGATAACGCTGCTGAAGGAAAACCTGCCTGAAGGCCGCAAACATCTCGCGGCCTATCACAGACTCAGGATGACGCCGGACTATGCCATCAATCCCTTTGATACGCCGCTCGGCAACAGAAAACCTCTGCCGTCTCACAAGGCCTTTCTGGTCAATCTGCTGTCTTTGCTGGCCACGCCTCTGGATGTCACGGCTCCGGCAGACGGCGTTCCCGGACTCATAGGCAGAGCGGTTGATCTCGCCTATGAGGAACTCTCCGACAACCATCACCCCCGGCTTTACCAGCCGAACGTGCTTCCGAAGCTGCACGCCCTCATCACGGAAGAAGGCATACGCCGTGACGCTTCCACGTCCTGGTGGGAAGTGGTCGATGGACTGTTTGAACGGGGCTATGTCCATGAAGCCTTGCAGGCCCAGCGCTACGCCGTGCCTCTGCTGGCGGATGTCGGCTCGCAAATCAGGCAGAACAAAGGTATCCAGAACACCTATGACGAAAATCTCATCCTCAATGTCTGGCGCTCCCTTCTGGATGCCATCGACGCCTATGTCATCCTGAAGGAACCCACGCAATTCGACCTCGGCGACGCTCAGATCGTCAGCCTTGACCTTGATGAAGTGGCTCCGCGCGGCGGTTCCACGGCGGATCGTCAGTCCGCCGTCATGTATATGCTGGCCCGGCACGTCCTCGGTTCACGCTTCTTCCTGATGCCTGCGGATGTGCAGCTCATGCCCGAAGCCTACCGGGACTATCATGCCGGGCGAATCGAGGCGATTCGAGAGGACCCTAAAAGGCTTTGCTACGACGAAGCGCATCGCGTCACCAAAAACACCTCGGTTTCCGGCCAGTTGCAGGCGGATATGACCACCATGGCCCGTGAAAGCCGCAAATGGAACCTTTCCATCGGTCTCTATACGCAATCCATCGACGATATTCCCAAAATCATCACGGACGAACTGGCCACCACGGTCGTCATTCTGGGGTCCGGCACGGAAAAGAGCATTGAGAATCTGAGTCTCCGCTTCGGTCTGAACGGGGCCTGCCGTCATGCCCTTTCCCGTCTGGGAAAGCCCGGCAAGTCAGGCTCCAATCTCGTAGCCCTGTTCCGCACAGGTTCGGGCATGTCGCAGCTTGTCCTCAGCCTGACCATAGGCGGCCAGTCTCTCTGGGCCTTCAGCACCACCACGGAAGACGTGACTATCCGCAATCACCTTTATCAAAGGCTGGGACCATCCGAGGCCTTGCGCAGACTGGCTCGACGTTTTCCCGGAGGTTCGGCCAAGGCCGAAGTGGAACGACGCAGACGGCAGGTGGAGGACAGGAGCGATTCCGACGATGAAGTCGTCAACGTCATTTTGGAAATTGCCAATGAACTGGCGGAGGAACAATGAAAAAGCTCTTTTTTGCCCTGGCGCTTGTTCTGTTTCCGGTCCAGGTCTGGGCCGCTGGCTGTGGCTGCGGTTCCATCAACGCCATGATTTCTTCAGCCAAATCTGAAACGATTCAGGCCGTCAACGCCTATACCGCTGCGGAAGCCCAGGCCATCCGTTCGGAAATTCTGCTGGCCGCACAGAATATCATCGGTACCATCAAAAGCGAAACGGCAACGGTCGTCCGGGCGCTGGTCGCGCTCAAGGAAAGCAATGTCGCCGCCATCAAGGGGCAGGCCGTCGCAGGCGAAGCCATGAAAACCGAAGATCTGTACGGCACTGCGGCCCAGCCTTCAGGGCTTTGCGGCGCAACCTCGCTGGGCGCGGGAATACAGCTCGGCGCACAGGCAGGGCAGGAAATTCATGCGACCATGAGGGAAAAACAGTTCGCCTATGCCAACACACCCGGCGCAAAGCCGGTGGAATTTCTGCACCGTATTCTGGCCGACGACCAGCCTTCCGAACCCGAAAGTCTGGATGCGCTCTTTCCGCTCCAAAGCACGCTTACGGAAGACCAAGTGGCGCAGGCGCATGAATCCATCAAGACACTGGCCAATCCCCGTCCGCTTCCGATGGTCACAGACGCACAGAAGGAAACTCCGGCAGGACAGACCTACGCGGCGGCAAGGAAGGTTCACGAAGAACGTCTGGCAGCCGTTACCGAAGCGCTCAACCACCACGTCGTGCTGCACGCTCCCACATTGCCGGAAGACGTGACCGAATGGGCGCAGAATCAGTGGTCGGAAGCGGGAGGAAGCGGCACTCCTCCCGGCATTGTGGACGGAAAACTTTCGGAAGCCGGGCTTTACAAACTGCTCTCACAGATGCGCGTGGGCAACCCCAACTGGTTTGCCCAGATAGCCACGGCCACGGATGCCGGACTGTTGCGGGAAATGGCGGTCATGCAGGCTTTTCAGATGGAGCTTGCCCGAAAAAACATGGAGCTTATGGACCGCCTGACCGTCATTGCGGCGCTGGACTTCCTTTCCCGCATGGAAGGAACCACCGGCAGGGACATGGACGACCTTTATGCCCGCATGGTCGGCGCACAGCAGTAGGAGACCGCCATGCGCCTATTACAGCGAAAAAAGGTCGGCATGTGTGCCGGTTCTGGCAAAAAAGCATTGCTCCCCGGAAATCTGGTAAATCAGCAGCCAGTCAGGTTCAATGTGCAGCTCCCATTTCGGCTGCCATTTTCCTCTGAGAGGATGGTCTTTGTATTTTGGCGGAAGAGGTCTTTGATTCAGCAGGATGAGCTTTATCACTTCCTTCAGTTTTTCCATGTCGTAACCGCGTTTTTCAACGCGCTTAACGTCCTTTTGAAAAGAGGTCGTGAATACGGGCTGAAGCATTTATATGCCCAACTGCCTGAACATATCATCCGCATCCTTGGCGTAATGCAGACCTTCCCGATTATCAATCGCCTCGAACGCCTTTCTGGTTTCCTCATTGGGTACTTCCAAGTTGAAAGGCAGACGCTTTTCATGAGCCACTCTGGTCAGCGCCATGCGGCAGAGATCGGATACCGTCAGCCCCATGGTTGCCAGTACGGCGGCGGCCTCATTCTTGATGGCGGGGTCAATGCGGGCGCGAACATAATCGTTGGCAGGCATGATTGTCCTCCTGTTTTTAGAAAATGTAGCTCAATTGAGCACAAAGTCAACAGCACCCTCAATGAAGAAAGGGGAAGACGCCATGGCCTCTGAACTCCCTGCCACCTCGGAAATTCTTCTGCCCACGGATGCCAGCAAGCAGATTCTCGACACCTTCCTCGGACAGGGATGGGATACCTGGGGAGCCGGTCTTGGAGGCTCGCAGGCTTCGGAGCTGATGCTCCAGATTTTCAGCGCCTTCAATCTGGTGGCGCTGGCCGTCATTTCCGCGCTGTTCCTGTGGGTCATGGCTCTGGCCGTGGCCGGAACGGCGCATGAAGGCGTACCATTCGGCAAGCGTTTCAGCTCCCTGTGGATGCCCCTGCGTTTTGTGGGGGTCATGGGCGCTCTGGCTCCGATCTTCAAGGGACTGAGTCTCTTCCAGGTGGCCATTCTGGCCTGCATCGGCTTTTCCATCAACCTCGGCAATTTTGTCTGGGAACTGGGGACCGACTACTTTGTGGAACACGCCGGTCAGATCACCGTACAGGCACCGGACCAGAACGTCACGCACTATGCGGCCATTACCAACGGCGCTCTGGAATCTTTGACGCTCCAGTATTACCTGAACGAACGTCGCGGCATGAACATCCCGCCGGGCGGAGAATGGAACTACAAAAGCAACTGGTTCCGCTCCGGGGGAGAATACCAGTTCCTTTTCAACGGCAATGCGGGTTCCATTCAGATTTCCTGTGTGGATGAAAGCGATGCCCTGTGCAGGGGCAAGGTCAATGCCGTAGGAACGGCCATCTCCGCTCTTTCTTCTGTGGCGCAGCAGCTTGCCGACCCGGAAACGCCGTCTTCCTCCATTGACCCCCGCGCGCTGCACAGCGCCGCAAATCAGGTCAATGCGGCCATTCTTTCCGAACTGCAAAGCTATGCCGGACAGGGACAACTTCAAAGCAAGCTCGCCGACTTCCAGGAAAACTCCGCCCAGTACGGCTGGCTCATCGCCGGTTCTTCCTACTGGTCCATAGCATGGATCAATCAGGAAGTCCGCGAGGCCATGTACTCCGGCATCACCTACAGCCCGCACCAATATACCGTCTCCGAACTGTATGCCTGGACGCACGGCCTGCAGGACTATGAAGCCGCGAAGGAACGTGTGGCAAACTATATCAAGACCGCCTATTCCAGCCGAAGGGGAATCACGGACATCACGGCCACGCCGTCCGTGACGGATGAAGGCCGGGCCTTTGACGAACTGACCAACTGGCTGCGGGCCACGTTGAATCAGCTGGTTGCCGCAAACATTCTGCCCATTGCCGTTGAAAAGCTCTCCAGCCAGGACCCCATCATGGCGATTTCCAATGTGGGGGACTACTTCATCGGTACGGCATGGGGGCTGGCCTCGGCTCTCGGCGTCGTGGATGTGGCGCACTCCATGGGCAAGGAGCTGCCCCTCGTAGGCAAGGCCATTCCGAATCTGGACAAATATATCTCCTTTGCCCTGTTCGCCGTTTTTCTTCCCCTTCTGCTGTACGGGCTGGCGCTGGCCTACTACCTGCCCGCCATTCCCTTCATTCGCTGGATTTCGGCCATGGTGGGCTGGATCATCCTCATTGTGGAAGCCCTGGTCGCGGCCCCGCTCTGGCTGTGCGCCCATGCGCTGCCCGACGGAGACGGCGCTGCCGGTCAGCACGGCAAAAGAGGCTATTTTCTTCTCCTTGCCATCATCATCCGTCCTCCTCTGATGGTGGCGGGATTCTTTGCCGCCGTCATTCTCATGAATGTCCTCGGCAGACTTCTCGGAGCCAGCTTTGAGATGTTCGTCGCCGGAACCGCACAAACCAAAATTCTCGGCATTACCGGCACGTTCTCCATGCTGGTCATCCTCGGCATCGTCGTCATCATGGCGGCCAACAAGTTCTTCTCCCTCATCCATTACCTGCCGGAGCATGTGACCAGCTGGATAGGTCAGCAAATCCACGGGCTGGGAGAAAAGGAAGACCAGGCCGGAGTCAAGAGCATCTTCATCGCCTCCACCAATACCGTCAGCTCCGGGGCGCAGGGCGCAAGAGAGCTTCGCGGCGACATTTCGAGGCAATGGAACAACCCCGGCTCCGGGCACGCGATGCCGACGCAATCGCCGTCAGGAGTTTCCCAGACTTCACGAGTATCACAGGATAACTTCAGAAGCTGACGCCTATGAAAAAGTATCTCTCGACCACGGCTTTTGTTACCGCTCTTTGCGAGTCTAGGCGGCAATGTTCCCTTCTTCGGAACAGACTTTGTGCCCGTGTCGCTTTTTTCCGCAGTCATCGCTCTTCCCAGGAACAACACGCGGTTGCTCAGGACTTTTCTCTGCTGCTTGCCGCCTGGGGCATCGCCGACGACGCGGATATTCCCGGCGTCATCAGGGTGCTGCGTCTGCGCGTTCCGCTTTTTATCGCTCCCGTCATCCTCTGCGCTCTGGCGGCGATATGGCAGCGAACCATGCTGTCCGTCATCGCCCTCTGTCTCATCTCTCTGCCATGTCTTCTTGGAATCCTCACGACGCTCTGGCGCATTTCCCTTTTGCGTAACCGCCGTTTCCTGCCGTTCGGTCGCTGGCTGCTGCAAGGAGTCGGCGTCGTTTCTCCTCGCCCGTAAGGCGGGCGGGGTGTGTCTTTTCATCCATAAAGGAGGTCCATCATGTTCCGCAACCTTGTGCTGTGCTTATGCTGTCTTTTTCTCGCCGCCTGCGCGGGAAGGGAGCAATCTTCCGCTCCTCCGCCCGCCGATTTCGTATCAACCACCCTGGGACACGCGGCAGAACAGGCTCATGGGGAACTCGCCATGATCGCCAGACTGCGCGGACAGGGTTTGCAGCCTCTGCTGCTGCCTTCCGACCCTTCGCTGAATCTGCCTGTCTCCATTACCTGGACGGGACCTGCGGAAGGAGCGCTCAAGGAAATCTGCCTGCAACTCGGCTTTCGCTACAGGGAAGCGGGAACACCCTCCGCACAGGTCATGACCGTGGTGGTGCATGGGCTGAACCGTCCCGCGCATGAACTTCTGGAAGACATCGCATGGCAGATACAGCCCCAGGCCGCCGTGCGTTTCGACCCCATCAACCGCGTTCTCACGCTGGCAAGAACCACCGGTAAGGAGCTTCATTCATGACGATGTTCGCCCGTCTCATCCCTGCGCTTCGGCTTCGTCTTTTCGGTCCCCGGAAGGCGGCTTCTCTTCTGCTGGCCTTCATCGCAGCCGTCTCTCTGACCGGGTGCGCGGGAATGCTCCCGCAAAATGCCCCCACGACTCCCGTGCCCGTTCCCCCCGGCACGGTCAATGCGCCGAAAGCAGCGGACAAAACAAACGACGACCATGCCTTCACCCCCTACGACGCCTCCTATGCTGAAGACGGCAACGGGCAATACCTGGCCGTGCATGTTCCCGCCGACCCCGCTTCGGGACCGCGCAAAGGCGATCCCGACGAGCTGGCGGAACTTCTGGAAATGAAAGGCGGCAGTGAAAAAGAGCATACCGCCGTCAAGCTCATGCGCCCCAGAGCCATCAAGGAGGCGGCCCGGCTTGTTACGTTTCAGACGGCCATAACCTGGCGCTACCGACAGCTTGCCGCCAGAACCGAAGAGTTCAGTACCATCATGGATGCCGCCTTCAACTTCACGCCGCTTGTTCTGACGCAGGGGGAAGCCCTCATCATGCCGCCGCTTCTGGCACGGGCCGGAGCCTCCATGCGGATTGAAGAGCCGGGAACCGCGACAGCAGCAAAAGCGACTTATGAAATGCTTGAACCGGCACAGTACATCGCGGTTGTTCCTCACTGGCGAACCTTTCTGATGATGGACGATTTTCCCGAACCGGAAAAACCGAACCCCGCCGTTCTGCCCAAAAACAGCGAAGAGCGGGCCATCTGGCGACGCGCCGTGCGTGATGCCTGGACACAGGGGCTGAAAGAGGCGGATCAGCTTTACGCGGACAACGTGGCGCGGATGGTGCGGAGCTATCGCGGAGCCATGCTGTATCATCTGCTCACGGCCCAGCATCTTCTGAGCCGCATCAGCACCGCCTCTTCCGACCTGGGAATGCACACCACGGACAACGGAAACAAGCTGAACATCGGCCAGCGCGTTTATCGGATTACCGCGCCGTCATCCTTCACGGTCGCCCCGTCTCCTTCCGTAAAAAAGGGGAGAAAATGACCATGACGAATCCCGGCTGGTATCCTCGTGAACCGCGTATCCGCTGGGACTATGCGGGCATCAACGACCTGCTGCTCTGGGGAACCCGTTGCGGTATGTCCGACCTGTGCCTGCGTTCCGCGCTTCCGGCATGGATGCGCCTCAACGGAACATGGCGGATGGTCACGCAGCGGGCCATTACGACCGATGAACTTCTGTCCGCACTGGAACGCCTGACCCGGAACAATTCCGTGGCCGCGCTCATCAAGTCCGGCCAGTCGGACTATGACTTTGCCCATGAAATCGAGGAAAGCCGAGGTGTGCGCCGCCGCTATCGCGGCAATGCCACCCCGGTGGCCGACGGCTATTCCACCGGCGTCAAAATCGTGTTCCGTGCCATTCCTTCCATGCCCCCGGCCCTGGAAGACCTGCATGTGGAACAGGAAATTCTGGACCATGCCATGCCGTCCAACGGCCTGGTTCTGGTCACAGGCGTCATGGGAAGCGGAAAAAGCACACTGCTCGCCGCCATTCTTCGACGCATCATTGAACAAGGCGGGCGCAACGTCAGCACCTATGAATCCCCCATAGAATTCGACTTTGACGCCATACCGAACCCCGGCGGTCCGGTATCGCAAAGCACCATTCCCGAACATCTGAAATCGTTTCTTACGGCCACGCGCAACTCAACACGCACGGCTCCGGACGTGGTGCTCATCGGGGAAAGCCGTGATCCCGATACGCTCCGGGGCATGATAGAAAGCGCGGAAATAGGCGTTGCCGCCTATTCCACGGTGCATACGCGCTCCGTGCCGGAAACGCTTTCCCGCATCATCAACGTCTTTCCCATTGCGGAAAGGCTGCAAATCACGGCGACGCTCATTTCCAGTCTCAGGCTCATCATTTCCCAACGTCTCGTCCCGTTGCCGGACAACAGCGGACGTACGGCGCTGCGCGAATATCTGGCCTTCACGCCCGAAATCCGGGAAACCCTGCTGAACACGCCCCTGGAACGTCTGATTCCGCAGGCCGAAGAACTGCTTTCCTCCTCCGGCCAGCGCATACAGGATGCCGCCGAACTCGCCTATGCCGGAGGCCACATAGGCAGGGACATCTATCAGGCCATTCTGGCGGAGCGCAAGGCAAGGCAAAACAGTCCGTCCCACGCACTCGCTCTGGAGGAAACCTCATGAACGGTGAAGTTCTCTGGCGGGATACCGGTCTCACGCCGAAAATTTTCATTCTGGATGCCCGTGCCATCTTTCCCCTGGCGCTGTGGCTGTTCCACTGGTCCTGGTGGACGGCAGCCATTGCCTGCCTGGGCATTGTGGCCCTGTTCTTTGTTCAACGCTCCGGCATGTCGCCTCTTGCCTGTCTCAGAGCGATACGCACGGCGTTCATGGGCAGACGCCGGGAGACCAGATACACCGAAACCCTCTGGCGCAAACGATGCCGCTGGTAATTCAACAACCCGAAAGGAGTTCGACATGAAAGACGTTCCGCGCAACAGTTTCGGCCTCTTTGATTCCCCTGTCCGTTGCCGGGAAAAGGAGCGCGTATCCCTTACGCCCCGGCATATTGAACGACAGCTCGACGCCGGGGCCTTCCTGATGAGCAGGGATGACGCCGTTCTGGCGGGCTTTCTCAATCCGCACGACGAACAGGATTCCGTCATCGTGGAACTAAGGGAGGAAAACGCATGAGTGAGCAGCCGCGCGAAAGAAAAAACCGCTTTCAGATAAGCCGCGAAGTCCAGGAAGAGTTCGTCAACGGCATCGCTGAAACCATGCTTTCCCTGGCGGAAAAAGCCGGGGACTGGCAACGTGGCTGGACCTCCGACACTCCTGTGGGAATGCCGTTCTGTCCCGTGACCGGCAGAGAGTACAGCGGGGCGAACCTGGTTCGGCTGCTGCTGACAACCATTGTCAGGGGATACGCCGATGACCGGTGGATGACCTTCAACCAGCTTCAGAGCTTTCAGAACGCCCACCCCGAACTGCAAATGAACATCCGCAAGGGCGAACGGGGCGTCAAGGTGCTGCGGCCGGAGGAAGTCGCCTACATTGTGGAAGAAAACGGAGCCTGGAAATTCCTGACCAGGGAAGAACTCCGGCGCATCGAGGAAATGAAGGACCGGGGGCAGGACGTTCCCGACGTTCAGCGCAAAACGCTTTTCTATCCTTTCACGGTCTTCAATGCTGCCCAGATTGAGGGATTCCCCGCCAAGGAACGTCCCGCCCATGCCATGACGCAGATTGAACGGCATGAGATGGTGGAACGCTTCATCGCCAGCTCCGGCGTTCACGTCAGGCACTACGGCGGCGATCCCTGCTTCAACATGGAAAAAAACGAGGTGGCCCTGCCGTATCCCGAACGGTTCAGCGGTACGGATGAATATTACGCCGCCAAACTGCACGAGTTCTTCCATGCCACCGGGCACGAAACGCGGGAAAACCGTCAGCTGAAAAATGCGCAGACCATAAAGAGCTACGCCTTTGAAGAAATGCGCGCGGAAATGTTTTCCATGCTGGCCGGCGCGCATCTTGCGCTGCCCATGCCGGAAACGAATTCCGCCGCCTATATCGCCAACTGGAATCAGAAATTTTCCGGCGGCGATGTCAAAGCCGTGTTTCAGGCGGCTTCGGAAGCGGCAAAGATACTGACGGTGCTGCATCAGTTTGAATCCGATGAACAGCCTGCGGCAAGGTGGTTTCCCAGACGGGAAGCATGGCCGGAACTGGTGGAACTTCAGAAGCAGCGCGACGCGGCCTGCGGCGTTTCCTTCCATGCCGAAGAGTCTTCCGGCTCGCAGGTCTTCGAGCGCCTTTCCCGAAACAGCGCCTTCTCCGAACCGCTGTCTTTCACCGAAGCAGCCGTTGCCTTCAAGAACACGGACAACCCGGTCACAAAAACACGCCTCATCCTTCAGAACCCGGACTTCCTCAATCTGGCCCTCAAGCAGGACCCCGACTCCGTGATGGAGCTTGCCGCGCTTTTCGACAAGATGGCCCACGTTCTCCACATGGAAATGGACGACAAACTCCGCTCGGCTCCGGGCGCTCTGGAACATAACGCACCCTTACTGGAACAGCAGGCTGCCTCGACGCAGCGCATGAGGATATAACGCATGAGACTTTTCATCGCTGAAAAACCGAATCTTGGAAAAGCCATTGCCAGAGGACTTGGCGGGGGACGCACGGAACAGGGCTGTATCCGGTGCGGAGACAACATCGTCACCTGGTGCTTCGGCCACCTTCTTGAACCCGCCTATCCTGAAGCCTACTGCCCGGAATATGCCCAATGGCGGCGCGAACATCTGCCCATCATTCCTTCCTCATGGAAATATGTGGTCAAGCGCACATCGAAAGCACAGCTCGACACCATCGGCAAACTGCTGCGCGACGCCGCCTCCGTCGTCCATGCGGGCGACCCTGACCGGGAAGGCCAGCTTCTTGTTGATGAAGTGCTGGAACATTTCCGCTATCGCGGCCCTGTCTTCCGTATCTGGTTGCCTTCCCTGGATGACCGCTCCGTCAGCATCGCCCTCGGCAACATCACGGACAACGCCGCCAATGCTCCTTTGCGGGACGCCGCCCGCGCCAGAATGATGGCCGACTGGCTGGTCGGCATAAACGCCACCCGCGCCCTGACCATCACAGGCAGAGAAAACGGACGCACGGAAGTGCTTTCCCTCGGCAGAGTCCAGACGCCCACGCTGGCGCTGGTTGTGGCCCGCGACAGGGAGATCGCCCATTTCAAGCCCTCGGATTATTTTGTGCTGCGGGCAAGCATCATCCACCCCCACGGAGAATGTTCCGTCACCTTCGTGCCTTCCGACTCGCAGGACGGACTGGACAGCTCCGGGCGTCTTGTGGACCTTGCTCAGGTTGCCGCCGTTCTGGAATCGGTCAACGGCAAGGAAGGAACGGTTCTGGAATCTCTGCGGGAAAAGAAAACCAGACCCGCCCCCTTGCCTCATTGCCTCTCTTCCCTGCAAAAATCCGCTTCCGCCAGACTCGGCATGTCGGCCAAGCGCGTCCTGGATGTCGCCCAGAGCCTTTATGAAAAGAAACTCACCACCTACCCCAGGACAGACTGCCGCTATCTGCCGGAAGAGCAGCATGGCGAAGCCGCATCCATTCTAAGCAGCCTTGCCGGAGTCTCCGGCCTGGAGCAGCTTGCGGGCAAGGCGGATTCCCGCCTGAAAAGCACGGTCTGGAACACGAAAAAGATTACCGCCCACCACGCCATCATTCCCACCGGGGAACCTGCGGAAAGCCTTGCCGGGGAAGAACGCGCCCTTTTTCTGCTGATCGCCACGGCCTACTGTCTGCAATTTCATCCGCCCATGCGCTATGAAGCCCAGAAAATCGCCGTGGCTCTCGGAGATACCCGCTGGGAAGCCTCAGGGCGGCGACTGCTGGAGGCCGGATGGACGGCGCTTTCCAGGGATGACGATGATTCCGATGAACAGGAGCAGGAACTTCTGCCGCTCATGGAACAGGGCGACGCCGTGCGCTGCCGTAACGCGGAAAGCGTGCGGAAAAAGACTTCTCCTCCCTCACGATTCAGCGAGGGGAGCCTGATTGACGCCATGGCCCACGTCCATCTTCTGGTCAAGGACGGTCAGGCGAAAGCCACGCTCAAGGAAAGCAAGGGCCTCGGAACCGAAGCCACCCGCGCCAATATCATTGAGACGCTGAAAGAACGCGGCTATCTCGTCGCCGAGAAAAAATCCATCGTATCCACGCCGCTGGGGCAGGAAATCATCGACCTGACGCCGCCCGCTCTGAAAGACCCCATCACCACCGCCGCATGGGAAGACCAGCTTGAAGCCATCGCCCAGGGCAAGGGCAGTCTGGACGCCTTTCTCTCGGAACAAAAACGTCTTCTGCCGACGCTGCTGGCTCCGATTCTGGAACGCAAAGCCAGTCCCGCCCATGTCTGCCCCGACTGCGGGGCCGCTCTTCAGCGCCGTAAAAGAAAAAAGGACGGCTCATGGTTCTGGAGCTGCTCCGCCTATCCCGACTGCAAGACCATACTTCCCGATGACAACGGCAAACCGGGAAGTCCCAGACCGAAACCCACGCTTTCGGAACACGCCTGCAAAGTCTGCGGCAAGCCTCTCGTCCTGCGCAGCAGCGCCAAAGGCAAGTTCTACGGCTGTTCCGATTATCCCCGCTGCAAGCAGATATATCCGGTCGGAGAAAACGGGGCCCCCGTTTTTGAAGGCCGGAAAGGGAGGAAGGAACAATGAGGACTGCGCTTCTCCTTATCCTTTGTCTGGCACAGGCTTTTCCCTGTTTTGCGGCCTCCTGTCAGGATATGCGGGATGCCGTCGGCTCAGCCATGCAGCAGCGCAACGGACGGGTATCCGATACTCACAACACCATGATTCCCGACCCTGAATCCGAACGGGATGCGCTGTCCGGCTGTCTCGGCTCCATCAATGCCCTCGGCGACGCTTTCAGCCTTGGCGTGACGTTGCCGGGCATGGACCAGATCGTCGCGGGAATGTGCCATCAGGTTGACTCCCTCATTCAGCAGAAAATCAACGATGCTCACAATCAGGTCCTCAACTCCATAAACGGCATCGGCGGCAACAATCCGTTCAAGGTGTACGGCACGGGCGGAGACTATGTGGTGAAGCTCAAGGAGAAATTGAAATGAGAACGCTCTGCCTGTTTCTGAGCATCCTTTGTCTGTCTCCCGGCATGGCCTTCTCCGCCGAACGGGCCAAAGTCGTCGTTTCGATGACACGACCTCTGACCACGGGCTGTGTTCTGAATGCCGCCCGTGTAAGCGGAATGCCTCCGGCCGCGCTTTTCGGTCTGCTCGCCACGGAGGGAGGAAGCATGGGCGAAGCTCTGAGCAACACCAACGGCACCTGGGACCTGGGCTGTTTTCAAATCAACACCGTTCACGTCAATGAACTGGCCGCCATGGGCATAGCCCCGGAAACCCTGCTTCGGGACGGCTGCGTCAACGCCTATGCGGCGGCATGGCTGCTCCGCAAGGAGTATGAACGGACCGGCGATCTCTGGCTGGCCATAGGCGCGTATCATTCCAGAACGCCCCATCGCAGGGATGCCTATATCAGAAAGGTCAGAACGAACCTGGAAGAACTGCGTCGCCGGGGTATCTCCAGCCTCTCTTCCCTTCAGGAGGCGCAGCCGTGAGTCAGCTCCGCGACGAAAGAGACGACATGCTTTTTCTGTGGTTTGCGCTTCTGGTGCTGATTTTTGTCGTCATCCCGGCTCTGTACGCAGCGCATAAGGGAAGCGTCAACGCGCCTCTGGTCTGGCTGGCAAGTATCCAGCTCAGAGTCTTTGCGCCTTTTTCAGAAGAAGTACGGACCATCCTTGAGCGTCTCACCGAGGTGGAACCCGCCGCACTGACCTGGGAACAGGTGCGGGGATTGCTGCGCTATGCCGGGTCATGGATGCGATGGCCGCTCGCGCTGCTTCTGCTTTTGTGCGGCTGCACCGCCATTTTCATAGGACGGGTGGGAAGGCTCGTCCGGCATTTCAGCATGAAAAGCCTGCTGAAAAACAACGCGGAATCCTTCCCCTGTCTCAGACCGGTCGTTGGTCGCGGCAAGTACCTGCTTTCGCCCAAATCCTACGATTCCGGCTTATGGCGCATTGCCCGAACTCCCGTTCAATTCGCGCTGGAACAGGAACTTCTGCTCAATGAAAACGGTGAAGCCTTCACTCCGGAACAGGCTCTGCATAACGGGCTGGCGGATACGGAGCTTCCCGCATGGGGCAATGCCAGGCTGGATGAAGACAAAGCTCTCGCCGCCTTTCAGGACCAGCTCGGCAAACCGTTCGAGAACCATACGGCCATGACTGCCTGCCGTCGTGCGCTGGCCGCCGCATTCCTGGCCTATGCGGACGGAGACAAAAAAGGCTGCGTTGCCGTACTGGATGCCGTCTCATCCTCCTATCGGGAAAAACGCGACAGGGCGACATGCCCCGTTCTGGAACAAAAAAACTTCCATCTGAATCTGAACCGCATCTGGGAAAAGCATCAGTCCGTTCTTTCCGAAAAATCTCTCCGTATCCACGCGGCATTCGAGCTTCCGTGGTTCATGGCACTGCTGTGCCGGGCAAGGAAAAAAGGCGTTCTGGCCAGTTCCCAGTTCCTGTGGCTTCGCCCGTTGGACAGGCCGCTCTGGTACGCGCTCAATCAATGCGGGGGAAGAACCGCGTGGGTGGAAAGCCTGGCTCCCTGGGCGCACTACAAGGCAGAAGAACAGGTGGGGCAGGCCCTGACCGAGCCTCACGTTGATCTCGCCGTCACGAGTCTCAAGGATTCCTTGTCCGCCCAGGGCTGGCTGACGGACATTTTCATTCCGCCCATGTTCGAGCAGTCCTTTACGCCTGCCGTGGAACAGGCGGAACCTGTGTCGGATATGGTGTACGCCGCAGCAGAAAACGACCCGGAATACGATGCCAACGACGACCCTTCCCTGTCGGAAGAACACTATTGAGGTGCGTATGGAACGAAAAATCAGAGGTCTTGAAGACCACGAAACACAGGAACGGAAACGGCTCTTCCGGGATGTGCGCTCCCCGCTGCAACGCCTGGGAGACACGCTCAGGCTCGGCCATGTGCAAACCGGCGGCATCTTTGCGGCGGGGGTGTGTCTTTTTCTTTTTCCCTCGCTCTCCATGCCGTTCTTTATCGCCGGGCTTGCTCTGTTTGCCGCCCGCTGCGTCTATGTCGAAGACGAAAGGCTGCCTTTCCGAATGCCGCTCGGTCTCTCCGGCACGGATAAAGGCGATCCTCTGCCCGGCAGACGCGGCTACGCCAGACCGGAGGGCATCTTCTTCCTGGGAAACAGGGTACAGGACCAGAAAGAACTCTGGCTGAAGGCCAAGGACATTCTTACCCACTGCCTGCTTTTCGGCACCACCGGTTCCGGCAAGACGGAAACCCTCGTTTCCCTTTCATACAATGCTCTGGCTACGGGAAGCGGGCTGTTCTACATCGACCCGAAAGCAAGTCCGAAACTCGCCGTACAGATATGGCAGATGGCCCGCTTTCTGGGACGGGACGACGACTTCCGCGTACTGAACTACGGCACTTCCGGCAAAGTCAAAGGAAAAACTCCGCGCCGTCTTTCCAACACCAACAATCCCTTCACCTTCGGCAGTGCGGAAGCCCTGACGCAGCTTCTTGTTTCCCTCATGCCCGCGTCCGACGGGGCGAACAGCATCTTTGCCGACAAGGCGCAGGCGTTGATTTCCGGCGTCATGTACGCCCTGGTGGACCTGCGCGACAAAGGGCTGCTCAAGCTCTCCACCAGCGTCATCCGTGAATCGCTGGCGCTTGAAAAATGTGTCGCCCTCGCGCTGCGGGCGGAGCTTGATGAAGAGTCCCGCGCCTCCATCCATGCGGCTCTCGGCACCTGCGGCTGGATTGCCGGACGGGAAATGAAAGACCAGCCCCAGTCCTTTGCGGAGCAGTTCGGCTATGCCCAGAGCTACTTCGGAAAGGCCCTTTCCAGCCTGACGGACACCTATTCCCACATCTACGGGGCTGAAGACGGAGAAGTCGATTTTGCCGACGCCATCATGCAGCGCCGCGTGCTGGTCGTTCTTCTGCCTTCGCTGGAAAAAGCCCCCGCAGAACTGGCCAGCCTCGGAAAAATCAGCCTCTCCGCCATACGCAACGCCTGTGCCGTGGGCCTCGGCGCACATATTGAAGGCGACGCCGCCGACGTGCTGGAAGCCCTGCCCACGGACACTGTGGGCATCGGCCCGTATCTGTGCATCGTGGATGAATATGCGGCCATCGTCACCCCCGGCTTTGAGGTCGTGCTGACACAGGGGCGCGGTCTCGGCATAGCCGCCATCGTCGCCTCCCAGGATTACGCCGGTATTCTGGAAGCGGACAAAAAAGGCGCGCAGCAGATGGTGGCCAACACCTCCATAAAAATCTTCATGAAAATGCAGGACGCGGAAAAAACCTGGGAACTCATACGGGGACAGGCCGGCCAAGGCACCGTCCTCCGCACCACCGGCTTCAACGTCAACGAAAAAATAAGCGCAGGTTACCGCGACGCCATGAACACCACCGTGGAACAGGAAGACCGCGTCGTCCTGCGCGACTTGCAGGAACAGATCGAAGGCGAAGCCCATTTCATCTTCAGCGGGCAAATCGTCCGGGGCACCATGTTCTTTGCCAACCCTTCCCTGAAAAAAGCGCAGCTGCGCGTCCCCCAGCTTGTGCAGCTCTCCCAGGAGAAACACTATGACCATGCGGCATAAAAGAGAAAAAGCCCGGCTAGCTGAAAATGGTCGCCAACCTTGCAAGAACTTCATCCATAATGACGGGCGGTACTTGTTCCAGCCGTCTGCCGGATCTCGCCCGCAAGTCCAGCGCCCTGGGCTGGTCACAACGAACTACTCCTGTAGTACGCGTGCCGCATCCGCTGAGCGACACGGCGAATCCTGCAGTACGGGCAAAATTCCCCCCGCTGGTAATCGGCAACACTACGGGAACCTGCGTCACTCTGTTGAACTCGTCGGGAGAAATCACCAACACCGGTCGCGTTCCCTGTTGCTCATGCCCTTCTGTAGGATCAAGCGTCACCAGATAAATATCACCACGCCGCATCAGATCAGCTCCCCGCCCGTGGCTCCAGCCCCGGTCCACACTCCATCCTCAGGGGAAAGCGGCGCGGAAGCATCACACTGGGCCAACAGTTCCTGCAGGCTGTACTTCTTCCTGACGTTCGGCTCAATAATCAGACGCCCGGATTCCACGGCCATGCTTACCGATGACCCCGATTCCATTCGCAGCATTTCCAAAATGGCGGGAGGAACGGCCAGCATCACTGAACCGCCGACTTTTCTCAAATTAGCTGTGTACATCGTCATCCTCCATAAGTTATATTTTTATATAACTCGCAATCGCCAATATGGCAAGTCCCCTTCGACAATACCGCACCGGAGAACAGTTATGACGCGACTCGTACAACTTATTACTCTTTTCATCTGTCTTTTGCCGGGATCGGTTCCTTCTGCCCATGCCGGAACGCCCATGTCCGACCGGATAGCCGTGGAAGCTGGCGTAAAGGCGGAACTTTCAAAAGACCTGGCGCTGCCTTACGCGCCCGATGCGGCCCTTTCCGGCAGAACCTGTCTGGACGGCAGGCCGACAAAAGAATTTCAGGGCGACCTTGTGGAATACTGGGTCAACCTGGAATGTCCTTACTGCGGTATTGAGGAACCGCTCCGGGCACAGCGGGAAAATCCCGGCATGTGCATTGTCGTGCGTCACAGCCCTTCGGACAACTACGGAGAGTCGTTGAAAAAAGCCCTGAGCTTTGAAGCGCTCCTGCGCTTTTCTCCGAACGCCGCGCACAGCTTCTGGAATGCCGTGGTTCCCCGGACACCTCTCGGCGTTCCGAAACCCTATGAGGCCGCGCTGCAAACGGCGCTTCAGGATGCGGCCATTGTGCCGGAGGACTTTGCCGACGCTCTGCAACAGGTCGCTCCTGTCGTGGGCGCGGATATTATCGCCTCGCAATCCAGAATCACCTCAACTCCCACCTGGATTCTGGACGGCATTCGTTTTCCCGCCTGTGATTTCACGGCCTCACAAGTGCCGCTGGCTCTCGAACTCGCCCATAAGGCCCGCGCCGACGACGCCGATGCCAAAGAGCGCATCGTCCAGATGATTACGCGCGGCCTTTTGAATGAGTCCGTTTTATGACGCCTTCTTTCCCTGACCCGTCTTGACGAACGCTTCCCTTCTCACTAATCTTATAAATAAGATTTATCTTGTAAGTAAGATTTCAGGGAGAACTCATGGAACTTGCCAAGGTCACTTCGCGCGGTCAGATCACGCTGCCCCTCGCCATTCGCAGAAAGCTCGACGTGAAAGAAGGGGATAAGGTTGTTTTTTATGAAGAAAACGGGCGCATTGTCGTTGAAAACGCCGCAAAGCTGACAATCGCCCAGGGAAAAAAGCCCGGCGAGTAGGAACAGGCTGTCTTCATTTCGAAGCGCCGCCTTTCCTCCGCCCAGCGGCAAGGAAAGGACAGTATGGCCAGACGGCGCAAGCAGACCAGTGATTCCCGTCAGTTGTCGCTGTTCGACATCATGGTCAGCCATATCGAACAGATCAGGGAAGAAAACATTCAGGATGACATAAGGGAAGAAGCCGGAACACGGACACTCCGGGAGCCGACGCACGAACAGCCCCCGTCCGCTACGCCTCCGGTCAGCCCCGCCTCACACGAAGAACTTCCGAAAGAGTCGGAACATCACGGCAAACGGAAGCCGCTGCTTCCGCCCGATGACAGCATCCCCCCGAAAAGGCTCGGCGTGAACGGACGCGGTTTTTCTGTTTATGAAACGTCGGACGGGGGACGCATGTACAGTCCTTCCCTTCAAATCGTGCGCTTCATCGACGGCGACAGGGACACGCCGGAAGAGCTGTTCCGGAAAGGAAACGAAGACTACCTGACCGTGCAGGAAGTCGCGGCCTTCAGACAACAACATTCCTCAACTCAGGAGGTTTCCCATGCTGGACAGACAGACAAATCCGCTGGACATCGCCAGAACCGTTCTCAAGCCCGAAACCATTCACGATCTCAAGGTCAGAGGGTTCACCAATTCAGCCTACTTGATTCTCGACCGCTGGGCACTGAACAGCCCCGACGAACTGAAGCGCCTGGAAGCGGAAGGGAATCTGGCCTTGCAGATACGACTGGATCAGCAGCAGGCCATAGAGAAGAGGACGCTGTGCAGCGAATCCGCCCGGCAGGCGAGCCTGCGGGGGATGTCGGACTGGGAGATTTTGGAAAGCTGCGGGGTGGAGATGAACCTGAAAATTACCGGATAAGCCCGGAAGATCAGCTTGGCGTCGGCGGCGCAAAGAAAAAATATGCGGATAACCTCGCCGCCATACGTCTGCTGAAGCAGCTCCAGGCCAACGGTGCGAAACTGGCCACCCCGGAAGAAAAAAGCACGCTGGTGCGTTTTGTCGGATGGGGTGGTCTTCCGCAGGTCTTTGACCCCAAAAACGACAAGTGGGCAGCGGAATACCGAGAACTTCAAGGCGTACTCTCCCCCGATGAATACGCGGCCGCCCGGCGCTCCACACAGGACGCTCACTATACTTCGGAAACCGTTATCAGGGGCATCTATCAGGTGCTTTCCAGACTCGGCGTTGAAACGGGAAAGGAACTCCACGTTCTCGAACCTTCGGCGGGTATCGGCAACTTTATCGGACTTTGCCCGGAAAGTTTCCAGGCCCGGTTCCTGGCCGTGGAACTGGAACCGACAACAGCGGCCATTGCCGCATACCTGTACCCCAAAGCCCGCCACATCAATAACGGCTTTCAGAACATCCCCCTCAACACGCCGAGTTTCGATCTTGCGGTGGGCAATCCTCCTTTCGGGAATCTGTCTCTCTACGACCCCGAATTTCCCGAACTGAAAAAATTTTCCATCCACAACTATTTTCTCGCCAAGTCCATGCGCCTGCTGCGCGAGGGCGGCATAGCCGCCTTTGTGGTCAGCCGCTACTTCATGGATGCCGTCGATTCCTCCGCCCGCGAACATATCGCGGGATATGCCGACTTCCTGGGTGCAGTGCGCCTGCCTGAAACCGCTTTCCGGCAAAATGCCCTGACGGATGTCACCACCGACATCGTTTTTTTTCAAAAGCACAACGGCGAAAACAAGCGGAGTCTGGAGTGGCTCCACACGTCCAGCATGGAAGTGGACGATCTCAAGCACGGCGGCAGGCGCACCGCCGTGGTCAACAGCTACTTCGCTTCCCGCCCGGAACAGATCATCGGAAGAATGGCGTATTCCGGGGGCATGTTCGAGGACAGCCTGAACTGCGTGTCCGATGCGTCTCAGACAGACCTCGGCGAAGAAATAGCCAGGCGTCTGGACGCGCTGCCTGCCGTGCAGTTCAGCCCCTTACCCTCTGCCGAAGTCCGTGAAGCTGAATCCGTCCTCAATCATGACTTCCTGGCTTCCGACTACTTCCAGTCCCTGAAAATGGGCGCACTCTGCGTTGAACCTCAAAGCAGAAAAATCGTCTTCAAGACTTCCGGGGAGTTCGGCGACGGAGGTTATGAAGCCGTCACCGTAAAAAATGAAACCGCCCGACTGCGCCTGGCTTCCATGATTCAGCTCAGGGATACCCTGCGTGAGCTGCTCAATGAGGAAAAAGGCGAAGGAAATGAAAGTCGTATGGCGAATCTGCGCCAGCGGCTCAACACGCAGTACGACGCCTTTGTCAAAAAGTACGGGCACCTCAACTCACAAACCAACCGCAGCCTCATGCGGGAAGACCCTGAACACGCCCTGCTGGAATCCCTGGAAGCGGACTACGACAAGGGGATCTCGCCGGATGTAGCCCGCAAGACCGGCAGGCAGGCCAGACCCGCTTCCGCCAGAAAAGCTGCCGTATTCCGACAGCGCGTGCTTAAACCGGCGACGCTCGCACAACAGGCGGAAAGCCCCAAGGATGCCCTTGTCATAGTGCTTCGGGAAAGCGGCAAGGTGGACTTTGCCCGCATGGAACAGCTTCTCGGACGCTCCACCGATGTCATTCAGCGGGACTTGCAGGAACAGGGCCTTATTTTTCTCAACCCCGCCACGGAACTCTGGGAAATCAGGGATAAGTATCTCACGGGCAATGTCCGGGCAAAACTGCGTCAGGCACGAGATGCCGCAAGCTCCGACCCTCGCTTTCTGCCCAATGTGGAAGCGCTTACGGAGGCTCTGCCGCCCGACATAGAAGCCGTGGACATCGGCGTCAAGTTCGGCTCTGCCTGGCTTCCTCCTTCCGTCATATCGGACTTCATCGAACATCTGCATGGCGGAAAAGGCTCTCAGCAGGTGGATTACCTGCCCACGCTCGGTCGATGGAGCGTCCGTGTCTATCTGTACGATGTCGCGCTGAATACCACCGTCTGGGGCATCCCGGAATACCCTGCGGAAAAAATCATTGAAGCCCTTCTGATGAACAAGCCCATCAAGGTGGAAAAGGAAACCGGCCAGCGCGACGAACAGGGCAGACCCATCACGGTTCTGGACCAGGAGCTGACCGCCGCCGCCATGCAGAAGGCCGACGAAATAAAACAGGCCTTCACAGACTGGATATGGACGGATGACGACAGAAGAGCCAGCCTGTCCAGGCTCTACAACGACCGCTTCAACACGAACGTGCCTCCCAGGTATGACGGCTCCCATCTTGAGCTGGTCGGCGCTTCTTCAGAAGTAAAACTTCGGCCTCACCAGAAGGATGCCGTCTGGCGGGCCATTCAGGAAGGCACGGCCCTGTTCGATCACGTCGTCGGCGCGGGAAAGACCATGGCCTGCATAGCGACCATCATGGAATCCAAGCGCATGGGCTTTGTTTCCAAACCGATGGTGGTCGTACCCAACCACCTTCTCCACCAGTGGCGGGATGAGTTCTACAAGCTCTATCCCAATGCCCATATTCTGGTGGCGGACAAGACCGACTTCACCAAACAGCGCCGGGAACGGCTTTTTTCCCGTATTGCGACCGGAGACTGGGACGCCGTTATCGTCGCGCACAGCTCCTTCCGTAAGATCGACATGCCTCACGACATTCAGCGGGAGATTCTGAAGGAGCAGATAGACGCCGTACTGGAAGCCATTGAGGCCGTGAAGGAGGCGGAAGGAGGCCGGGCCACGGTTAAGCAGCTTGAAAAGCAGCGGGAAAACATGGAAGCCCGCTATGAACTTCTGCTCGCGGGTACGGGGAAAAAGGATACATCCGTTGATTTCGCCGACCTGGGCGTGGACGCGCTCTTTGTGGACGAAAGCCACGAGTTCAAGAACCTTGCCTACCAGACCACCATGAACGTCTCCGGTCTGGGCAATATCACAGGTTCGGCCAAGGCGCTCGATCTCTTCATCAAATGCCGCTACCTGCAACGGAAAAACGAAGGCCGGGGCGTGTACTTTCTGACCGGCACCCCCATATCGAACACCATTGCCGAAGTGTACACGCTCCAGCGCTACATGCAGTATGAGGAATTGCAGGCCAAGGGCATAGACCATTTTGACTCCTGGGCCTCCACCTTCGGCCAGGTCACAAGCGGCTGGGAACTCGACGCCACTGGGGTGAACTACAAGCTCAAAAGCCGCTTCGCCAAATTCCAGAACATCCCGGAACTGCTCGCCATGTACCGGACCTTTGCCGATGTCGTCACCAAAAACGATCTGGATGAACAGGCAAAGCAGGCAGGGCTGCGCCCCCTGACTCCTCCCGTCACTGATGGAAAGCCGTATAACGATGTGGCCGAACGCTCCGGGGAACAGGCGGCCTACATGGAAAAAATCATCAACCGCATGGAAAACCTTCCTCCCGACCCGCGTCGGGACAATCCGCTCAAAATCACCAACGACGCCCGCAAGGCCGGTCTGGACTATCGCCTGATAGAACCGCACGCGGATGATTTCGCAGGTTCCAAGGTCAACGCCGCCGTTGAACGCATCTATCAAATTTGGAGTGACACGGCGGCGGACAGAGGCACGCAGCTCGTCTTCTGCGACCTGTCCACCCCCAAGGGCGGCAGAACTCCGACTTCCGCACCGGACACCCGTAACGACCTGGAATTGGAAACACTGCTGGACGTGGACGGCACACTTCTGCCTGAACAGAAGGATGAGGAATCTCACGGAACAACACAGGCGGAAAAGGACGACAGCGGTGAAGACACCTCCGTCGCTTCCGACATGGATGCCGTCATTGCGCTGTCGTCAAAGTTTTCCGTCTATGACGACATACGAAGCAAACTTGTCGCGCGGGGGATTCCGCCGGAAGAAATCGCCTTCATCCATGAGGCCAACACCGACATCCGCAAGGCAAAACTCTTTTCCGACATGAATGCCGGCCATGTTCGTATCCTGCTCGGCTCCACCAGCAAGATGGGCGCTGGCATGAATGTCCAGAAACGTCTGGTGGCCGCACATCATCTTGATGCCCCCTGGCGGCCTTCCGACCTGGAACAGCGTAACGGGCGCATTATCCGCCAGGGCAACCTGTTCTATGAGCGAGACCCGGAACACTTCTCCGTGGGCATTTACAACTATGCCACCAAACAGACGTATGACGCCAGGATGTGGCAGACCATAGAGTACAAGGCGGCTGCCATCGAGCAGTTCCGCAAGGGCGATCTGCTCCAGCGCGTTATCGACGACGTGCAGAGCGAGGCCGCCAACGCCGCCGAAATGAAGGCCGCAGCTTCAGGCAATCCGCTGATTCTCATGCAGGTTCAGCTTGCCGCAGACCTTCGCAAGCTGGAAGCCCTGTATTCCCAGCATCAGCGGGGACAGCATCGTCTGCGCGACAGGCTGAAGTGGCTCAACGGAACCGATGAGCGTCTTGCCAAGGCGGAAAGCGCCTACGCCGCCAACATCCGGCACCGGGACAGCCACACCCATATCGTCAAGGAAAAAGACAAGGAAAAAATCCGCATAGAACTCTTTGCGGGAGACAAGATGCTGACGGACAGAGACGGCGAAAAAATAAAGGATATTCTGCTCGGCTGCGTGAAGGAGATCACGCGCAATGCCGGAGTCAGGGTACTGTTCGGCTCCTATCGGGGCTTCGCCATGCACCTTGAACGATATGCCCAGTCCTTCGGCGGCAAGGAGGGGTTCAGAATCGTTGTGACAGGTACGGATGGACAGGAGTTCAAGCCGGACAATCTCGTCTATCTCTTTGACGACAAACTCAGTCTTTCCGGTCTGTTCCAGCGCATGGACAACTTCCTGGCCAAAGGTTTCGATGAAGCCATGGAAAAATTCCGGGAAACCTGCCGTCATGAAAAGGCGGAACTGGAAACAACCAGAGAAGCGCTCGGCAGGGAGTTCCCCCAGAAGGAGGAACTGACCCTGGCGCGAGAAAATCATAGCGCCATTATCCGGGAGTTGCAGCGTATGCAGGATGACGCGAGCTATGTTTCCCACTGGACACCAAAGACTTCCGACGCCGGGGCCGACACGACTCCGGCAGAAGAGACCAGGCAGGAAACTCCCGACGCCCCCTTCTCCATGGCAGACGCGGTGCCGAAAGACCACCGTGTCTGTACGCTTACCTTTGGTGAGCAGGGGGACCAGACGGAGTACGCCGTCACGCACAGTCCGGTCGGGTATCTTCTGAACCGTTCCCATGTGCGTGAAACTACGAGGTGGCCCATCCATTGCCTGTACGACGACAATCTCTGGCACTCCCTTGTGAAAGGCCCGCCCGGTGTCCGCTTCAAGCAGTTTGAGAGCAGAGAAGACGCCCTGAATTTCGCACGCCAGGATGCCGCACTGCTCGGTTTTGCCGATGCCATGACGCATCCTGAGAAGGATCTCTCCGCAGCTTCGGCAACGGAGGGCGACTCCTATCGTCAAGCCATGGAAAAAGCCGGATTCCGGCCTTCCGGCATGGATTTTTACGGCAAACAGGAACACGAGTTGAAGGTTGAAACGGGGGACGGCGGAATATTTGAGCTGAGAATATTCCAGACGGAAGAGGGTAAAGTCGGCCTGCGTGTTCAGTATGAAAAAGACCACATCATCAACGGAGCGCGAACCGTCCATGCTTCTTTTGATACGCTCAAAGAAACTCTGGACTATGCCAGCGCCTATAAGAACATGGCGGAAACACAAAACATCACTGCGCCTCCTGTGCAGGAGACTTTCTCCATGCGAATGAGATAAAGCATCAGCATGACAGAAGCGCCTTTTGAATTGATAGCTCAAAAGGCGCTTCTTACTGTGAATGATTCGCTCAAGTTGCCGCACTGCTGTCCGACTTCCGCACTCCCCAAAGACTGCATATTACCTCATGCGTGTATGGAGTGCAGACTTTTGCTGCATACCGGCACGTTCCTCCACTCGTCGCCACAGCTCCCGGTATGTTTCATACTTCGCCAGCTCTACATCTCCCGCTGTGCCGAAAGCGTAATCCGCCGTGCGTTCGGCGTATCGCTGCCAGTCTCTGCGTGCGGGCGTCTCCCGGATAGCGGGAGCGCATTGCCGGACAGCATCCATCACTGCATCCCGGCTATGACCGGTAGCGCGAAGTCGCAGGGCGATCATGGCATCCACACGGGAGTAGTCTTCAATGGTCAGGTGACGGCGAATATCCTCCAGGTGAGCATGATAGGCGGTAACGGCATCGCCTGACGGTCCGCATCCAGGAGGCAGTACCGGCCATCGTTTTCTGTTCTCAGCGGCGGCCTCATATTCCCCGGCTATCTGCCGGGCCAGCTCCAGCGCCTTGCGGCACTCACGTTTTTCGGCAACCAGAAGTTTCACCTCCGGGAAGGAACCGTCTTCCCGACGATGCTTCGGTTTTCGATTCTCAAAGCCCGGCGCTCTGTGCGGGTGGATGCAACCGCACAATTTTTTATCTCCATACTTCCTGTTCAGCCGTTCCGTAAGTCGGTTGCCCACATCCCGGTCAAAACGGCTCCCCAGTTTTGCGACGGTCAGAAGGCATTGAAAATTCCCCGGAGAACTCTCCAGAATGACCGCAGGCCGGTATCCGTCCCTTTGCAGCCGGACCAGACTTTCCGCCGTCATGTCGTCGATAAGCACATGATGTTTTTCCTCGGATAACGGCGTGTAATATATATTCTCTCCGCGCCGCTGGAGCCTGAGCATCTCAGGTATGCGCAAGACCAGTTCTTCAGGGGTAAATCCCCTGGTAACGCCGCCTTCCTTGTCGAGAATGAAGGTCTTTTTATTCCCGTTTGTCTCTATGGCGATGCAGGTCACTCGATACCTGTCCGCTCCGACGGCTGCGGCATAACGCCTGAAATTCTCCATTTCCCGCATGGATTCTCTTCCTCTGTCCGGCACCGGCGGCGGGGTGTGTCTTGTCTTTTCCCAGGCGGAACGATACCTCCAGAGTCCTGCCTGACGATGCAGTCCTTTTGCCCGCAGCCATGCCTCAAACCGGGGTTTATGCCGCCTGACCTTTTTCCCCGTGCCCCGCAGGAAACGTCGCTCTTCCCTCTGCTGTATTTTCAGACAATGACGGGCAATATTCAGTACCGGCACGCCGTATTGCGCCAGCCGGGCAAGACTCTTCCGACGCTGTTCTCTCTGCCGCTTTCGCAGGGAGTCGACCGGCGTTATTGCCTCGTCGTTTCGTGCCTCTTTTTCTTCCTCAAATTCCTGCTGATAGAGTTTCCATTCTTCCAGGTTTACCGAACTCACCGGCTCCGGCGGCAATGCTTCTTGCTCCTTCGTATAGTTTCCTTCCGTGAACTCTCCCCATTTTCTGCAAAGTTTTTTCATGCTGAAAGCCCGGTCCACGGAAGAAGCCTTCACGGCAATGTCTCCCACAAAAATGACCGCGCCGGACCCTTTTTTCTCAAAACGGAGACCGACTTCTGCCAGCTTCCGGTGCATGTCTTCCCATGAGTCTGCATCCCGTATGATGTCATGCCCCCGCTCCTGTGCGATACGCTGGGCAGACTTCTCTCCCGTGGCGTGTTCAACGTCCAAGGCGGCCTGTCGAGGTTTTATTTCCCTGCCGCTCTTTCTCCGGGCCAGTTCACCGTTTTCCAGCACGACATACCGGGCTTTTTCCTGCGGTTTCCATCCCTGTCCGTGTTCAATGAGCGCAAGAATCCTGTGCGCCGCATCAATATCAAATCCTTTGTGCGGCTGAACGACTTTTCCCGTTTCCTCATTCATGCGGTTCACCGCAATGTGAAGATGGTAGTTATCGGTATCATAATGCAGACCGTACACGGTCTGATGACCGGTCAGCCCCATGTGCCCCAGAAAAATATCCACAGCCTCATCCACCTGTTCCCTCGTGGGCTGCTCTCCCTCTTGCCATGAAAAAATCCAGTGCTGCACCGGCATTTTGCTGTGAACCGACTCTTCGGCCAGAGCGATCATTTCCATCTTCTGGCCGTTATGCGTGGAAGTCAGGAAATTCCTGCTGCCCGCATGGGCGACCTTTTCCTGCGGATTCTTGTTGTGAGGAAAGCGGATGTAATCCACCAGATCCCCGATCTGCCACGTCTTCGGCTTATCGACGATTTCCCGTCTGACTTTCTTCACTATCATGGCCGGGCACTCCAAGATGCTCAATGGCGGAAATCAGAAGCCCCAACGCCCGTTCCTGCCGCTCAAGCATATCCGCACCGGCACCTGACTGCCGGAGCGTTTCAAAGTTGTGCTTGAGCAGGCCCCCGATACGGCGAAGTTCCCGAATCATCATGGCGTCGGTGTGGGCTATGAGCGGGCGTCCTCCGAAAAACCTCCGGCGCAGATACGCGGAAACGGACAGCCCCGCCATATCCGCCTGCTGTTCAAGACGCGCTTTTTCCTCCGGGGAAACCCGCACTGTAACCCAGAGTTTTGATGAGGAAACACCGCCGCCTTCCGCATTGCTCTTTTTGCCTTTCATGCCTCTTGCCTTTGGAATGCGAGAAGCGAAGCGCCGAGCATTCCGGGAGTCCAGAGGGCTTCAGCCTTCTGGCAGGATGGTAGTTGTGTGTCACAACTACCATCCTGCCTCGAAAAACCCCTGTCGGGGAGTGGCCTTTTTATACATGGGATAAAATTTTGGTAGGCTGACAGGCATCCAAAAGGAGGAAAACAATATAGCAAAATTTTCTGTCGTCACACCCCACCATGATTTAGCTGCCCTTCAATTTTAGCAACTCGTCGTCCAGGCCGTAGCGAACCATCTCAATTCGGTCATTATGCAGAGATACAAAATCGCCGGTCATCATAGGCAACCGAAATGGAAAAAAAGCCGGATTGTTCAGGAGCAGCACCATTGACCCCTTGGCCTCAGGGGTGGCCCAAAGGGCTGATTCGAGCATCAGGATGGCCAAGTCTGATTCGACAATGCTCACCGGAACAGTTTTCTCATAGCAGCCTTTGCTCTGGGAATCCTTTAGGACATCCCAGGCGATAAAGGAACGAATGACGAACCGGCCATAACGGCTTACGGTTTGCCGGTCGCCATACTGTTCCTTCAGGCGGTTGATGATCTGAGTCTGTGTCAGTTGATCCTGTAAGGCCAGCAATCGGCCGATCTGGCGAGCCACATTGAACCAGAAGGGATAGACCACCGAAACCATCCCCCAATGAACCGCCAGAGCCATAGACGGATTTTTCCGCAAAAAAGCCAGTGCGGCATCCCGGAACGGGATCAACTCGGGGTCAGGGGATACCCAGATCTTCATCAGGTTGTTGACGACGAAGGTCCGCGTCTGATTGCTTCGTGTACCTTCTGAGCCATTGCCTTTTCTATCCGCGAGAAATTCATGCAGCTCCTGACGGATAGTTTTTGCGTCAATTCCTGCCATCAGCAGATTGGCTGTCTTCTGCATCCACTCAAAACGGATTGCCTGCTTAATGCCGATCGATTCATGCCGTGTTCCCCTCACCGTGTTCTCCTTTCAAACTTCACAACGGGCACGATGACTTCTTCAATAGATACACCGCCATGCCCCACGATGCTACATCCCGGATTCAGGAATGCATCATGACCACCGGCCACCAGGGGAAAATAATCTGAGGGCAACCCAACCGGAGACCATTCATGGGCAAACGGAAAGGCCTTAGCCACCCGATCACGAAGTTCCGACGAAGGATAGACACGAACCCGCTCGCCACGAGTTTCAGCTATCCCCCCTTCAGATGGACGCCCTTTACCTTCACATTGAATGTTTCCGTGATCGGATGTCAGCCAAACATCATAGCCGTAATCCAATAGTTGGCCGACCATTTTAGAAAGAAATCCAGCACTGCACCATTGTATTATCTGGTTGTGCATCCCGGCAGAGCCGAGTTGCATGCCGTGCATGATTTTGTCGACCTTGTCAACGATCAACCCCACCACCTTGGTCTTCCCCGGTTGGATTGCCGAATCCAAAACTTCCCTAGCATTACCATCTCCAAGGCCTCGCTGGTAGGCTACATCGAACCGGGATAGGCCATATCCTTCCCAGAACTGCCTCCAGAGCTTCTCTTCGCTGTTGGTCGAATTGATGGATGACGGGAAATAGAGCGGCGGCTTGCCTGAGAAAATAGCCTGCCGCGACACTGAGGTCAGCGTCGGAATCCAAGCGAAGGTCGCGGATTCACGCATAACAAGATTGGCATCTTGCCTTTGCAGAAGCTGACGAATGGTCACCCACTGATCCAAAGCCAGGCCATCGACCACGATTAGAGCGACTCGTTTGCTGTCGGAGGACTCAATGTCCCTTGCCAGGCGGCGAGGTATGTGGTGCAGCATGGCTGGATTGGTCGGTGGCAAGCTGATCAAACCGGTATATTGCTCCGTCAGCCAAGCCGCAAATGTAGAGTTCAGTTCATCTCCGATTTCTCTGAGCCTGGTCTGATACTCGATGCTGCCGTCACAGTGAACCAATGAAGAAAGTTCAGCCCATTTCAATGCAAAGACAATCCAATCCGAATAGCGATCTTCCGCATTGGGTAGGTTCCTTTCAGCAAGGTCAAACAAGCGTGAAATCCGGAGTGCGTCATCGTCCGGGTCGGACGTGACAATGCCACTTCGAATCCAGGACCCGGCATCCAATTCAATACCTTTTGCCTCGACAGGGGTAAGTTTTCCCTCCAGAAACAGATTGTCGATGTAGACTTTGATGTCCTGATGGTCGAACGGCAGATAAGCCGGGCCGTGATACTTGAGGCCGTATTCCGGCGAATCTTTCCGTACAAAATCACTGCCGATCCTAGAAAGAAAAAGCGGCCAGCGTTCCTGCAAAAAGGCAAAAAAGGCCTCATCATCCGCAACGATTTCAGAAAGCGGCCAGGATTTGAATTCACCATGAACTTCGAGAACTTGGATGAGTCGTTCTGCCAGAATCTGTGGGACTTGAAGATTACCGTAGTGCAGGTGAAGCAAAGCACGGAGCAACTTTACTTCGTCATCAATCAATTCCGCTGCGATGCCGAATACATGACGGAGAATAAAATCCTTGGTAGCGTTGTCCCCCATTCGTTCCGGCGTATCCTTGCACTGGGCATCAAATATCGCGTCCAACATGCTCCGGTCGATCTTCTCGATAACCGGGTAGCTCAGGTTTGGAAAGATGTCCCCCAGGTTGAATGACAGCTTTCGGCCTGCCTGGAGCAGATCGTATGGCAAGGACTCCAGATCAGCACCCTGCAGGCGGAGAACCACCACCAAATCTGTGTGTTCACCCCGATCCCAGATTGAACGGTACTTGGACTCATAGGCATATCTGAATTCGACAGGGTCTCTGAACTCGATGAGATCGAAGCCTCTTCCGTGAAGATCCAACACCAGTTTCTCCTCGGTCAGCAGACAATCCGGGTCTGCCACCAAAGTCAACTTGCTGACGTTCGGTACAAAATTATTCAGAATGGCGTCTCGCCAACTCCTCATTAAACGCCCCCCTTGATAATCTGCAGCATCAGCAGCGGCCGGATTTCCGGCACAATCTGTCGCGCTTCCTGCAAAGCCCGCAGCCAATCAAATTCGTCAGCATCACAACGAGACGCTCTGAATTGCCGCACCTCCGGCAAGCCCACCCGCTCAATGGCCTTGCGTCGCGAGGCAAAGGAAATAATGCCGCGTTCCTCCTCGCGAGCTACAGACACAAGATGCGCATGCTGTAATGCATCAAACTTCTCCTGTCCGGCCTGTTCAGCCAATGTCTGCAACCGCTCATAAACGACAAGAGACTCGTCCTGACTGAGATTGGCCTGCACCTGAATGTCCGCTGTCTGCAGTGCATCCCAGATATGCCGGGCTGTGGGTAAAAACAATTTGCCTTCTCCACTCAGGAACACACTGACATATCCCCGCCGCACCATGGGAATGTGCAAAAGCTGTGTCTTATGATGCATTCCGGCCTGAAGACGAATTTCAAAGAGCCCCCAGAGTCCAGAAATACTGTCCGGCAATCCACTCACGCGTACACAAGGCAAAGGCTGGCCAGCCGCGACCTGCGGCAGATTTAGGGCCAGCCCACGGACACGGCTATTTTCAAGATTAAGCAGAGTTGCATCGGTCAGACGATTTGCTTCCCGTGCGCTGAACACAACCTTGTGATACTCTTGACCGTCCGGCCAGCTCAGATCCCACCAGGAGCGCTTACGGATTGCCGAACCGCCGTGAGAATTGAGATACCCCACGGTCATCCGCTCCACCCAATAAGGCAGTGGATGAGAACGCAGACGCTCAGCTACCTGTATATCCGGTGTTTCTGAAATATCATAGACGACGGAGGCCTCATGAGCTTGCTGAATCTCATTGCGAAGCCGGGCCACCGTGTGCTCCACGGATGTCTCAATGCCGTCAGGATTCATAATGGCCGAGGCGAACACGTTCTCGAACATCTCACCGGCTTGGGCAGAGTCGAGCACATCGCCGGTCTTGTCAATACCGAACTCTTCAAAAATGACCGAGAGTTTCTGCTCCAGCACTTCACGGACACGAAACTCAACCGAATCCTCAAATACAAAGTTGATTGCCCGTACCGTCTTGGGCTGTCCGATACGGTCCACACGGCCGATTCGCTGCTCCAGTCTCATCGGATTCCAAGGAATGTCGTAATTGATAATGATATGGGCAAACTGCAGGTTCAGCCCTTCTCCCCCCGCATCGGTGGAGACCAGCACGCGGTACGATTTGCTGAAGGCTTCCTGGACCTGCTTGCGTTCCTCCATATCCATGGATCCGTTCAGGGTGACGACCGAAATTCCCCGGGCCTCCAAGAACTCTTTCAACATCTGCTGGGTCGGCACGAACTCAGTGAAAATCAGCACCTTCAGGTCCGGCTCGTTTTCCTCGGCCTGAAGATCGTAAATCCAATTGATCAAAGCTTCAGCCTTGGCATCCGGTCCAGCCTGTTCGCAGCGAACCGCAGCGTCGAGCAGGCTCTCCACATAGATGCCCTCGCTCTGAAGAGCCGAGACCCGGGACTTCAACAGCTCATCAAGCAGTTCCTGGCCGTCCATATCGTAGAGCTCGGCCATTTCATCATCTACGTTTTCTGATCCTTCCGCGCTGTTTTTCAGCTCCGCCATACGCATACCGGCCTGATGTTTGCTCTCTTTGATTGCCGTAAGCCGACGCTCCAAGGTAGTACGGATAGCTCTGGTGCTGGAGACAACCAGACGCTGCATCAGGAGCATCAAAAAGCCTATATGGCGCTTTTTCTCGCGTAGAGCCTGATTGTAGCCCTCGCGTACATAGTCGGTCACCGCTTCATAAAGAAGCTGCTGAAGATGATGACGGCTCTCCCAAGTCACCGGAGCCATCTGTGTCCGCCGAGGTTTAAAGAGCGGCTTGCCGTCGGCATCAATGGCCTTGCGCTTTTCGGTACGGATGATATACGGGGCCACCCGCTCTCGGGAGACACTGGCCATGTCTGGAAAGGCATCTTCATCCAGCAGGTTCATCAGGCGATGAAAGGCATCGGTCTTGCCTTGGTGGGGAGTGGCCGAAAGGAGCAACAAATAGGGCGCGGCTTCGGCCAAGCCCTTACCGAGTTTATAACGGGCAACATGGTCTGTGCTGCCCCCCAGACGATGCGCTTCATCCACCACCACCATGTCCCATCCGGCGGTGATCAGTTCCTCAAATCGGCTGCGGTTGTAGTCGGCTATGCGCTCGGCTGTCCAGCCGCGCCGCTTGTCCATGGGCTTGACCGAATCCAAAGAGACGATGACCTGATCGAACATCGACCAAGCCGAGTTGCGCTGATTCGTCCCTGAGGCCATACGTTGCAGCGTGCCGATGTCGTCGCCCAGCACAAGCTGGAAATGCTCGTTGAAGTGAGTCTGCATTTCCACCACCCACTGGGAAGCAATGCCTTTGGGAACAACAATCAGAATTCGCCGAACCAGTCCGCGCAGTTTGAGTTCGCGCATGATCAGACCGGCCTCGATGGTCTTACCCAAGCCCACCTCGTCGGCCAGCAGGTAACGCACGCGGTCGCCTGAGACCGCACGGGACAAGGCATGGATCTGATGAGGCAGAGGAATGACGTTGGACTCCATGGGAGCCAGCAGCACATGACCGTCGGCTGTACTGCTGGCTCCTTCCAGCACTTCGGCCACCTTGGCTGCGGCGGCTACATAGGCAATGCGTCCGATCTCAATCTCCGGCCGCAAGTCGGCACTCAGCGACCGTAACGCTGAACGGGGCACGAGCACTACTGCGTTCTGATTCGGCAACCAGATGCGGCACACAGTCTGCCCCCACAAGGACTTCTCTTCAATGACCTTGCAGGCGCTGTTATGAACTGTGCTGTATTGCCAAATCGATGCCATCCTCAATCATCCTCTGCATTAATCAGTTGCCTGCTGAATCTGAATTGCAGGTGCAATTTGAGCTCGGATTTCGTTATAAACAGCGATGTCGACCCCCTCAGCTACCTCAAGCGAGACTACCAATCCATACGCGACAGGATTCGGTATTATACCGGCATCTTTACGGCAGTTTACTTTGATTTCGAGTCTTTCTCCATCAATAAATGGGTCCGCGCTCTGGCCTTCGAAAACTTCATGTTGAACAGTTCCACGTCGTACTGCGTTCCTATCGGCATCACTCCGACTTAACGTCAATCTATCATTGTTTATTTCAAACCAGAGGCTTGCATTACGATATTTTTGATTATTTGGCGAGATCGGGGACAACCATGCCAAGGTAACGGTTAGGCGTCTCCATTCAGGTCGAGCGCTCAAAGAAGGCGGCAATGGTAAACTGAAAACATGAGCTTCTCCATTGGAAAGCTGCCCGAATCCCAACAACGTTGCCCGCTGTTCTGTACAATCCAAAACACGGTCCACCCGTGGTACGCCATACCCAATCCACCGGCTAATCAGCCCCTTAAGCTGGTGGCCATTCCCAGGGGTACGAAGCACATCAGAAAGTTGCGATCCTATGTCGCCCCACGAGGAACCATGGATCAGCATAGCTTTCAACAAGGGTACTTCATAATTCGAGGGATCAACTTCAGCTGCTTGCTCATTGAAAATTTGCTGCAAAGAGTCGTAACAAATGCCCGCAGCTCTGCTGATCAAGGCTGTAGCGTTACTCGTTCCACGACTGTAAGAGGTGTTTCTTAATTCCCCAGGAAATTTTCCAGGGGATGCCACTTTGTTTCCAGGGGCAATACAATAATTTACTGTCTCAATGGTTACGGGGTCAGTTGACGGTAGATGTTCTCGGTACCACTGTCTCCCACCGTAAAAAATAATATCCGGTTTTATTGCGCGTCGATAACCGCTACCAAATGCTGACACAGGACTAGGTAATAAATGTACAAACGGCTCTATTCTATTTCCCTGATAAGCAACTTGTGCCTCGTCTGAGTGTACTGCTCCAACACTGATGCCATTAATTGTTTCGGCTGGTGAAAGAAGTCTTCTGTTTCGGGCATCTCTGTACAAGGCTTTGATCGTTACTGCTTCAAATTCATCTGCTGGAAGAGCAGTAAACTCTGTTCGCGATACGCCCAAGGAGATTGATTCTGGATGATTCCCAGCGCTGACGATAAACAGCACACCATACTTCACACTCAACCAGTCCAGCAAACGGGCAAGAGGGCTCATAGCCTGTGCAAATTGGCGGGTTGGGTCACCAATTGACAGGTTGATTACTTTAATTTGAGGGGCTACCGGTCCTTCTTCCTGATCACCCTCAAATAACCGTTTAACCGCTCTGTGGATAAGATCGACCGCAAGACAATTTTCTGGAACTCCCTCTCGACGAGGAGTGGTAAAACCGTTCATTGGCTTCATAATAGGCCGAACATAAACTGGCCTGGCTAGAGGAGGCTGCGGCTGATTCAAATCGCCATGAACGATAAGCGATGCCATTGCGCTGCCGTGGACTCGCTCTGATGCCGCGTAATCTGCTGCCCAATCATCTGGATCATCAATATGCAAACGGCCAGCCAGCAAGCTGTGATTGGTCAAAGGAAGTCCATCAAAAAGAGCCACAATAGGATCACCAGTAGGCATTGGCATCTCTTCAATCTGGGCGATTTCCACATCGCCCTCTGGAGATTTGTCTCCGACCACCATTTGCCCAACTGGCCTAAAGAACATAATATTCTCACATTTAACCAGTTCAGTAGTCGGATTCTCCACAATAGCTTGAATAGCCTTGGCTGGAAGTTCGGCCAGCATCCCATGGTAGGCAATGCCCTCAATCACTGACTGGCTCAGTATTCGACCGCCCTCCTGTTGAACAAGATTGGTGACTTGATTTGCACTAATTAATCGAAGATCATCACTTCTTCGAAACCACAGCTCAGCCTCAAACTGGATGACCCTATCACCATCGTATTCAAGGTCCTCCTTCCAGTTAGCAAGTACACCTGTTTCAAGCAGTCTGTCCTGAACATCCCATCGACGGATATTTTTCAACTTCAAGAACACATCACGGAACTTTGTAAGCCCACGCTCAAACTGCATATTTGGATTAGCCAGGTAGCGTTGCCACAGGGAAAGCATTTCATCGAGAGCTTGCTGATTTGTCATTACCAGGTACAGACGGCCATCCAGTTTCTTTCCAGGATGCTCCTCATCATAAAAATCCTGGTCGGGCGCAATGTTATCGATTTCGAGCTCTCCCATCCACTCGAACCCTTGGATGCGCTTTACAGCTTTGGCAAAGTCTTCAACGCTGCCAATAGTCTCTATGACCAAAACCTGCTCGGGGTCTGTACCGGCAGCGTTTTGCTGAATCTCAACTTTGCGGGCTTTAAAAGCAGCCTGGAGCTGATTGAACATCGGCGAAAGACGTTGACCTTGCCTTGTTATATCGGGCTTGTGAACACGTCCGAACTGAGGCATTACTCTTCTTGTCCTATCAGCCAGTTGTGGCGTCGGGAAAAGGAGCAGCGGGCGTTCAGGCATCTTTCACCTCCGGTTTGTCATGGTGAGTCACGGTGACAGATCGAGCGGACCAACTCTGGAGAGTTTTAGACACGATATCCTTCATGTCCGCATTCGGTTGGTCGAGTACATACTGACGAAACACTGTCGCGCCGAACTCTTCGATTTCCGCGAAATTTGCACCCAAAAGACGTTTTGCCAAAGTACTAGGCGCGTATCCCAAAGAGATTTTGATCCGACGCTCAAATTTTTCGAACCACTCAGTCAAACGTGCCCGGGTTGGGCAAGGGAGCGTCATGCGAACCTGAAAGCGTCTCCATACAGCCCGATCCAGTAATTCGGGATGATTGGTTGCTCCAATGACTACGACATGACTTGGCAGGGTATCGATCTGCATGAGCAGCGAACTCACCACGCGCTTAATCTCACCAGTTTCATGTAGATCGCCACGTTCCTTGCCAAGAGTTTCAAACTCGTCAAAAAAGAGGACGCATTTTCGGGTAGAAGCGTACTCGAATATTTTCTTCAGTCGGACAGCGGTCTCCCCTAGGTATGTACCAACAACGCTCTCGTAACGAACCACAAGTAGGGGGACCATCAGTGCTTCTGCAATGGCTTCTGCCAAAGATGTTTTGCCATTGCCCGGAGGTCCAATCAAAAGTATGCGGTTACGAGGCTCTAAGTTATAAGATCTGAGAAGATCTGTCCGGTGCTGTTCCTGAATCAGGGCTTGACAAATCTGCTTCACCTCATCTGGAAGGATAAGATCAGACAGCTTTCTCTGGGGCATAACCTCATGAAACAGGCTGCCCATGCGTTGATCCAGCATCGGGCCACCAGCATTGGTAACGCTGCGCTCAACCGGCACGACAGTAAGTAATTCTTCGAGCTGATTTGCCAGCACCTTGTGCTGCTTGGTTCGCTCTTCGGCGATGATTGCCTCGACGACCTTTCTAAAGCTAACCTTGTCGCCCCGTATGCCGGATTGGACAAGACGAATTAGTAAATCCGCTCTTGCCATTATTCCCCTCCCATCCTGGTTACTGCCTGGTCATACCACATGAGCAACTTGGGATCTTCTTCCATGACATTGGTAGGAAGTTTTTCAGCCACGGCAATGATAACGGCATAATCGCGTTCCTGCCAGGCTTTCTTGAAGCCAGCACGGACTGCCTCCAGACGAAATACCTTGAGTTTCTTTTTTGCCTCTTTGTATTCCTCGAACTCTTTGAGCAACGCCTTTTCGCGCAGCTTCTCCAAGTCTCCCGCCTTGCGGGGATCGGGTACATACCAGCGGTCACGAGCCTTGGCGAGCAATGTCGGATCATCCTTGGGCAGATTACGCAGCTCTTTCCAGTTGGTGGAAAGGTAGGCGTGTATCTGCTCGGGCACTGGGCCTTTGCCATCGAATTTGATAAAATTTTGCTCTAACAGTTCATCCAATTCAAGTAGTTTTTCTGTCTTTAGCCACCCACCAATTTCTTGCATGAACTGAGGTTTGAGTTCTCCTGATGTTTGAGGTCTCGTAAGTAGTTGCTGTCTTATCCATTGAATAGCGGTATTTTCGTCATTTATAAATAACTGTAGCTGTAAAACATCACGTACAGTCATCCTCTTTCTATCATATTCTGCAACTTGATCAGGAAGAAAGTACATTCCATCACGCTCAGAGAATCGCTGATTAAGACCTTGATAAAACTCAGCTGCAGACAAAGGAACGGCCACCCCTCTTTGGACATGAAATGCGACCATTCTGTCAAACAACAGAAAATTTTGTCTCTCCGAAATAATTTCAACTTTGCCATCTTTTGAAACAAAAACAGGAAGCTGGCCGAGATGCGTTCTGATAAAATCCCAAACAACCGTTTCAGTCCCCGCTCCAATCTCAAACGTTTGTTCTAATCCATTTGTCGGTTTATATGCGGATATAACAAGATCTTGATCAACAGCCCCAGCTCTATTTACTGCGTTGAACGATCTTTGCTGTTTATTAAGAACACGAACATCTGCTATAACAAGCCCGGAAGACTCTATAGCCTGCTGTATTGCACTCCAAACTGCATTCTGACTGTTATGGAATTCAATAGTAATCCATCTACCTGGTTTCAAAACACGAGAGTATGTTCTAAATGCTCTTAGCATCATATTCGAATAGAATGATAAATCTTTCTTGTGGACATAATTTAAGACACAATCGTTATCGACAGAAGTCCTAGTCTTAAGCCAGGCTTCTATAAACATATTTAACTCCGCATATTGCAAGGATTCTCCAAAAGGAGGATCTGTAAATATATAATCGATTGAATTGTCTGGATAATTTTTAAGATCGACAACACTTTGAGTAGATACAGTTGCAGCCCTGTGAGTTTCAACTGAAAGGGTCTTTAGCTTTTTGATTTTTCTCTTAAGAACATCAAATACATTACGCTCAAGGTGAAGAGAAGGTGTAAAAAGAGTGCCAGAAACGCCCCCCCCTCCTCCAAAATAGCCTTGTTTTCTTGAAATGTAGTTATTGATGGCAGTTAGGCAAAATCTGAAAAAGGCCGTTCTTCTGGGTGTAGAGAGCGTCTTCCCCCACAAGTATCCATAAACGAATAACGATCGTTTTGTGTACATATGTGCAACATGCGATATACCAGATCCATTTATGAGTTTGTTAGTCTGACGACCTGGAAAAAATTCATCTGAAGGAATGTTTGGCCAGTGACGATTTTCAAACATTAGATCAAATTCTTTACGTTCATTGAATGTAACAGAGAATTTCTTTTTTGTTATTCCATGTTTTATTGTCTGTTCGACAAGAGCAAACTTAGGAACAGTTACTATTTTTCCAAGTACAGGATCGAACTTAGATGTAAACGATCTTTCTAATTTTACAGCACCAGAAGATTTTGATGAAGCTTTTCCTACTATTATTCCACAATTAGGGCATGGAAACTCTCCATTCATCTTTCCATCTTTTACTGAAGCTTCCCAAAAAATAAACTCATGTGCACAATTTGGACAAATGAAAACATCTGACCAGACGGCGCTAAGTACTGTACCTTTTTGATGTTGATAGTAGATCCAGTTGAGTTCTTTTTCGGCACTATCGATAACATTTAGCGCTTCTGTGGCAAAAGAAGATATATCAAAAAGGTCTGAGTAATTACTTGAAATAAAGGTTGCAGCTGTTGAAAGGTCATTTACAAAAGCTTTTCTCTCCCCTATAGTAGAAAAAGGGATCCATACTTTTTCCCCATCGCTATCTATATCTTTCTGCAAAATTGTTCCATCTGTATGAACTCGGTAGCCTAACGAGGCAACTTCATCTATGTCCCCACACAGCTGCGCAGCTACACCCGTCATGCCGGTTCCACAAAAGCCATCAAACACGATATCCCCCGGCTCGGTATAATGGAGAATATAGCGCATAATAGCCTTATGCGGCACCTTGGTATGGTAGGAATGCGCGTTGTAGATGGGATCATTCTTCCCCTCGCTGACATCAGCCGCAAAAGGTTCACGGTGATAATGATATCCTTCTGGCTGCTTCGGCTTCTGTGCCTCCCACTCGGCAATAAAGTCGGCAATCCACGGATTCGGACAGGCGGTATAGTACGGCGGATCACTTAAATTCAAGATGTCCTCATCGCTGCCTATGGGAAAGCCTTCAATCTTGCGGAATTCCGGGTCCTGCAGCTTTTTGCGCAGTTCCTCAGTGAAATAGGCGCGACGTGCCTCATCATTTTCAAAAGTCATGCCGAGACAGGTCACCGGACCGCAGGGCTTCTGAGGAGCTTCAGGCAGCGTGTTAAACAAACTGAGTTCTTTCATCTTCATAATCCTTGTCTTTCGTCTGATGTCTCAGCCTAGTCGCTCTTATTCCATGACTATCCGCACCTTGGCCTGGTCCTTGCCTTTGGTGAGCTGATCAAGGTATGTTTCAAAACGTTTCTTCATCTCCGCCGGAGTGGCCGGACCGTCGGTAGCCTGCAAAGCTTGTTGCAACTCCTGTGCCTTGACAGTGACTTTGACCAGTCCAGAAAGCACTTCCTTCAAAGCATAAACAAAATTACTGTCCAGCGGCATGGGCAGTTCCTTGGACTTCATAAAGTCTTCCAAGCTATCGCGGTCATCGATCTTCAAGAGATCCATATTGGCTTGGATGATCGGGTCTTCCAGATTACTGAGGATGGTAGATGTCCAGGCCTTCACCATAGTGTCGAGTTGGGCATCCATCTGATCTATCACCTGTGAGCCAGCCGACATACAAGGTTCCATCGAAGGCCGGAATCCACAATGGGGACAGGTGGGCGACTTTTCGAGGTCCTGATTGGTCAGGGCAAAACAACTTTTCAGTCCAGCCAGACGAGTCTGGTAATCATTGAGCTGCTGCCTGGGCATCAGGTCGATACCGGCCAGCTTGAGCAGTGTCTGCAGCCGCTGATCATTAAGCAATCCAGCCTTACGCTTATCGTCGTTCACACCAAGTCGGGCTTTGGTGTGAAGGCTAATGTAGATAGTGATGTAATCCTTTTTCAGTCCTTGCAGTTTGTCCCCGATGCTTTTGGACTGACTACGCAGCTTGGTCACATTGATCTGCTTGAGAATATCCAGCACATCCTGCCGGATAGTTTTCATGCGGTCCACCCATTCATGTTCGGGAGGCAACACGGCCTCTGCTGTGGAGAGCCATGACACTGTCGGGCTGAAATTCATGATAAACTCATGCAAGGTATCCAACTCATCAAGTGATTTCACAGCCTTTTCATGAGCCAGCACTTCGGAAACGCTGTAGCGGAAATTTTTCAACTTACCCGTAGTAGAGTACCCCTGCAGCGATTCAAAAAACACCTTGGCACCGTCCAGTCCGCTGACCTGGCTGGCCAGATCTGTAGTCGCGAGCAGATCCACCCCCCAGAAGGAAATCCCCTCGCGCAGGGCCTGCTGAGTCATGACGATACGATTGACAATCTTGCTTACCGCCTGCTGCATGTTCTGCACAGGCTCGTCCTTGCCCTGCGTAACAAGCTGGGCCATGCCCGGTGTCATACCGAGCAGTTCAAACAGAGCTTTAATTGCAGGCAAATTCCATTCTTTGGGTTGCTCCAAGTGTTTAAATCGCGTCAACTCATCCATACTGGTTGCAGCCAATTGCTGTAAGCCGGTGGCATCGAATTTTTTACCTGGGATGGCAAACACGACATCCCCAGAATAGACCAGAGCTGCTACCAGCACGCTCACCCATTCGGGTTCCAGACGAAAACCTCCTGGGTTCATGTATTCCAGCCCGTGGTCGTCCTGAATAATCTCACTACGGTTGACAACCTGACCGTACCCCTTGGCCTTGACGACATTAAGGATGAACTGGGCATACTTCGACTTGCAGGGAGCAATTTTTTCGCCATCAAGCAGATCAAGGGCATCCAGCACGGCAGTTGCCTGCTTGGTACGATGCTGTCCGGCGATGGTCCGCAGAGCCTCCTGCGCGGCCTGAGCACGATTTTTATCGGTAATCAAGATTGAAAAGAAAGGATATTCTGGAGCCTGATTCTCGAAATTAGGAGCTAAACAGACTCCGGCGATGGTGTTGACCAGGTCACGGAAGTTGATGGTCTCATGGGGCGACAGACCAGACAGCTCTCGGATAGATTTCCCCTTGGCCCATTCGGTCATCGACTTGGTACGCCCCTGATATGTGACGTCAAAGGCATCACTCATGTGCTGCTGTAGCCAATGAACCAGCTTCCTCAGAAAACCGTTGGCCTTTGATTCATAGGTGGCCTTGGCATGGCCCGATGAAGTAGCTGCAAGGTCCAGCGCTGCCGCGTAGTTCTTCAGCGTAATCTGGAATTCCTCATCTGTAGTTTTCAGGCGGAAAAAGAGTTCGTCACTGGCCTTATCATCCTTAAAGCGTGGCGGGTCATTGGGCTGGAGGAAATAAAGGTAAAAATCCCGCTGTGGCACAGCGGTGGAACGCTCGTTGGGAGCACCAAAAAAGAGGTATCCGGTACGAGTCGTATTGTGCTCCTGCCAGACCAGTTCATGCTGCCAGATTTTGTAACCGGTGACATACGTCACATCCTGGCATTCCATGACCCGCTTGAGAGCCTCGTAATAAAAACGGTCGAGCTGGGCCTGGTCCAGGCTCTCAGCCCTTTTCTCGATCAACGCATCGAAATCGTCGGTCTTTTTGAGATCGAGATAAAACTGGCGATTATCGGCGTTAAAGGAGATGAACTGTCCGCTGACCGTTTTGAGTATCTCACGCAGGACCGTTTCCACATGGGTCTGCAGGTCCTTATCAGGTTCATCACCACCCAGCTCTGCGATCAACGGATCGAACAGGAAAAGGCGATCACGCAGCTCTTCGGCAGTCGCTCCCATGGGGGCATAGATGTCACCAGTAGTGAGCCGGTGAACGGACAGAGCATGGATCAGTCTCAACGCCATCGGCTTGTACTGTTTACGAGTAATGGCGTTTTCGATCCGGGATTCCAGCACCTGGCTGCAATCAATGACTGCCCGGATCTCAGGAATCGCACGAAAAGAAGGATTCTGCTTAAGAGTATTCCAGTAGCTGTCGAAGGCGATCAGGCCAGGTTCGTCCTGCGGCACATCCTTACCGAGAATAGCTTTCATGCTCATAGACAACGTCTTGAGCACCTCGCGCTTTTCCACCACGGTGACCCGTTCAAAAGTATCGATGTAATCGGGATGCACTGGAAAGAGCCGAACAAACTCATCCATACGCTCATTGAGTCCACCATAGTATTTGGCAAAAGGCATCAAATAGTCGCGGATTTGGGCTTGTTGTGCGGTAGTCTTTTTAAGCAGACGCTCGGCTACGACAAATTTCACGTCACTACGGGCAATAAGAACTTGCTCGAAACGATCCTTCACCCGACGAATGCTGTCAGCGACAAAAGCAAAACGCGGGCTATCGAAGATGGCTTCCTGAACGCCAGCCATGAATCGGAAGCGTAGGTCCTTGCATACTTCGCCTATCTCGCGCAGAAAGTTGAGGTCGAGTATCAGTTCCTGATCCTTGCGCGTGCGCAGGTAGTCGAGCAACTCATCGACCACCAATAACAGACCATGTTCGGGGAACACTTCGCCGAACTTGGCCATCATATCTTCAAAGGCCCGTTTATGGCTTGTGATGGTTCCGGCTTCGGGGAACTCATAGTCCACCCCAAGCTTATCAAGACCTTCTTCCAGCTCGGCCACCAGAATGTCACGCAAAGACATAGTAGTGGCACCAATTTCAGTACGAATTACCTTGAATCTACCGGCAATTTGAGATGCCGCATCGCGGACACCCGTGTGGTTCAGTTCTTCCAGCAAAGAGGCGTCTGCGGCAAGACTGGAGACCACCGACATCAAATGCGACTTACCTGTGCCGTAATTACCAACAACCAGCAAGCCCTTGTTATCGACCGGCATATCGAACTGCAACTGAGGAATGACAAGATGGATGAGCCGTTCAGCCATTTCCTCAGAAATAACATAGGTGCTCACGAGTGTATGTGCGGCACTCGATTTGTCCGCGTCACGCAACTGAACAACCGACTCAATCGGGTCGAATTGGATAAGGTCTCCGTATTTCATGTTTATTCTGCCTCTCTATTATTCTTTTACCGAATCCAATGTAGACGTACCATCCATGCTCACAATAAGCGCATCGACCGAGTCATAGTTGCGGTACTCAGGATGACCGTTTTCGGCGTACAACAGCCTCCCAGATGTTATGACTCCATTCCATGAAGCCACTACAGTTCTTTTTCTTGAGATGGACTGCAACAGCCGCAAAGGATCCTGCCGGAGGTTCTTGTCAAAAAGGATTTCGAGATTATCCAGCAGCACAGGTGATTGCATCTGTTCCACGAGCTGATCGAGGATGCCCGGAATCCGAAGAGACCGCTGCTTTACCGTCAGTTCTAACAGTTCTCCTGAAAGCGCCAAGTTGACGTTAACAACGGATGAACCGAACTCTTCAGCAACTTTCCGCAGAACGCCTGTTTTGCCAGATCCAGTCTTCCCTACCAGTAATATCAGGCGATAATACAGTCCTTCAGCTGCCTGAATGGATCGTTTTATCTTATCGTGAATCAATTCGGCCATACTTGCCCCTTGCTGCTCTATTTCCGGTTTGTCAGATCTATAAGCTGCACCACCGGACAAACTCCAATCAGCCAATTCGTCTTGTATAAAAATCCATCAACGCTCAATGCAATTGGTATAACTTGTTGTTTGATTCAATATAGACTATCTCGTCATTTACATAGAAATATTTATAAATGTCATCGACCGTCAGTCATCTTTCTTCCATAATCTACGTGTTCGTTCATTATGTTTTCAGTAAAAACTAAAGTCTCTGGAAACGCCTAACCACGGACACATGGCCGTAAATTCCTTTTCTTCTACCCCTCGAAATTACATTGGCGCATTGTCAAAATCAAACGTTTTGTGCTGACCATTGCAGCCGAGCCAAAACAAACGGTTCCTCCTCGTTTAAAGAAAGTGATTTTAAAAAATTATCAATAATTACATATTATTAAAGAATATATGAAGCCTAGTACTTTTTATCAAAAGATGTCCTTTTGGGTAATTTGGCCACTGCACGACATGATTTCTCCATGCTAAGAGGGAGGTAACCATAACTTTCCGACCTTGCAGGAGAAGTAGTAATGAAAAACTATTTTACACCAAGACAAAAAGAAATCATCACGTTTCTTCAGCTCGGGCTTTCCATAAAAAGTCATTTCCAAAAAACTCGGTGTCAGTCGTAAAACAATTTACCGTCATCTTGAAGATATAAGAAAGAAAATGAACGTGAATAAAACTATTAAAATATTATGCACATTTAATTATGGTCAAAATACATGCAAAGAAATTAAATTCACACCTCGTGGTATAGAAGTTTTTCACTTAATTCTAAAAGGAAAAACTAGCACGGAAATTGCTGAATTATTAAATATGAGCAAAAGTGGAGTTAGAAGACATAAAGAAAAAATGTTACTTCAGAATAACTGCACATCAATACTGGAGCTTGTTTCGAAATACAACAGATTCATATCTAAAAACTAAACAACAACAGTAAGGGTATTCCCGTGCATTGTGATCTTAATACGATTTTAACACTGCAACAAGTCGCCCATAGATTGCGCCTTGACCCCAGAACGGTAAAAAAGATAGCCTACTTATTAGGCGGCAGGCGCATTGGATACCGCTGGAGGTTTCGATGGGGCACAGTGTTGGAGTATTTCAGCAATGCCGACGTTGAGACCGGACAAAGGAAATTGTTGGATGGCGAGAGTCATCGTGAACGGCAGGCAGATAGCCTGCAAAATGTTCCCGGCAGGGAAAAAGCATGGCCCGGAATGGCGGGCCGCAAAAGAATGGGAGGAAGAGCAAAAAAAGCTCGCACGGGAAGGGATGACGATCCCCACGGCATTAGAACTGCTTATGGCGTGGGGAGATAGTTACCTTACCCATGTTCAGCGGACCATGAGCCGACAGACCTATGTAGAAAAGAAACTGGTAACGAAGGACTTTTTCGCCTACTGCGGCAAAAAGGGCATCCATGACATCGCGGAAATCACTTCGGCAAGAGCCTATGAGTTTCTTTCCAGAATCAAGGATGAGCGCGGGGCGAACGTCGCCAACAAGTACCGCAAGAATCTGCTGGCTGCATGGAACTGGGGTTCCGACTTCTTTGAGGGATTCCCACAGGTGGCACCACCATTTCTGAAGGTGAAGCCATTTCCCGTAAAGCACGGCGAGCGCTACGTTCCACCGGAAAGTGATGTCATCAAGGTGTTCCAGCAGGCAGAAGGGCAGGACCTGGTCATGCTGCTGACCCTGTACTTCACGGGAGGACGCAGAAGCGAAATCTTCCGGCTGACGTGGAGTGACGTGGACCTTCAGAAGGAAAAAATCAGGCTGACCGACAACAAGTCGGGGAATGGCATGGAACGGGTGCGCTGGCTCCGAATGCACCCGGAACTGGTCAAGGCGCTCAAGTGGTGGCGGGATGCCCGCCCCTGCAAGGTGGACAATGTGTTCATGCAGCTTCAAAACGACACGTTTCTGGGGCAACCGTTCACTCAGCGCATTCACTTCATGGAGCGTCTCTGCCGGAAAGCCCATGTGAAGCCCTTCGGCTTTCACGCCATCCGGCATAAAAGTGCGGCCATCACGTTCGTGAGTTCAGGTCTGAATGCCGCCCAGGTTCTCATGGGACATTATCGGGCGACCACCACGGACCGCTATACGAAGAGCGCAGGTCTGTACACGGACCAGAGCGAAATCCTTTCGGCTCTGGGAGGCAGCGGCATCGGGCAGGTAGTGGAAGACCTGCTTAAAACAAAAATTCCTCAAGAGAAGGTCTCCTGAGGAAAAATTGTAACCCAATTTTTGTAACCCAAAAACTGAGCTGCTGTAGCCTATTGAAATTTTTGGCGTCCCCAGGCGGATTTGAACCGCCGTTGACGGCGTGAAAGGCCGTTGTCCTAGGCCGGCTAGACGATGGGGACGCGGTGAGTTGTATCTACGGGAAAGACGGGCCGTCGTCAAGTAAAAAATTGCAACTCCCATTTTTGTCATCCATAAGCAAGAGCGGAAATGGCTGTCCCCACGCTGATAACAGGGCCCGACAACTCTTCCGGTAAAATTTAGCTGCCGTAGAATCTGACGGCCCCATTGTCTGGGACCACTGCCCTCTAGTGCCGGGGCATCCGCCAGTCCTACTGCGCATTGCGGCGTGACCGGGGCAGGTTCTGGCTATCGCTTACCCGGCGAACGCTGCCAACGCACCACGCCGTGGATGCGAAAAAGGCCCCCGACCGTCGATCGACCGGGAGCCCGATAATCAGGCGAAGATCCCCTGCCTAGCCCTTGCAAACCTTGCAGGGCTTGAAACCGGCGGCCTTGGCCTCAGCCGGGGAAGCGAAGACTTTGCTGGCGCCCTTGCTCTTGTAGTAGCGGCAGGAAGAATTGTGATAGACCTTGCTGGAAGGATTGCCACGATAACCGGCTTCCACCTTCTGCGAGGCAGCCGGTGCCGGTTTGGCGGCCGAAGCAGCAGGTTTGGCAGGTGCGGGCTTGGCCGCGGCAGCGGGAGCCGGAGCGGGCTGGGGGGAAGCCGCCAGGGCCATACCACAGGGAGCGCAGGTGAGTCCCAGAGTCAACAGGAGGGAAAGCAATTTTTTCATGGCCGAACTCCTCACAGGGAATTGGATGTACATGGGCGGCACACCATGCCCGGCATGGCAGTCCCAGCCCCGACTTTGTGCTATCCTACTTCATCCGACAGGTAAGATAAAGATTTTTCCCGCCCTTGAGACCGTTTTTTAACCTTTCTTTCCTCCCGGCTTTGCCCGCCTCCCTGCGGGCAAGAGCACAGCAAAGCCGCCATCACAGCAGCATCATGCAGGGGAGCCTTGCCCTTCCGGTGCGAGGCATTGCCTCGACCGTCCGTGGGCACTGTCCCGCGCAGGCGCCTTGCCGTGATTCCGGCACGCACGTCCGCAAGTAAAAACAGAGGTGGCGCGGCACACAAGGGTGGCGTATAATACCGGAAACCGTTTCAGGAGGGATTCGATGAGCCATCAGCATTCCCACCCGCAAAGCATGGCGGGGAAAAATTTTGCCAATGCCGATCTGGCCGGCAAGGATTTTCGGGGCGTCGAGCTGCGGGGAGCCAATTTTGCCGGTGCCGACTTGCGGGGCGCCAATCTTGAGCTGGCCGATCTGGCCGGGGCCAACCTTGTCAACGCGGAGCTGGCAAAGGCCAATCTTTCCTGGGCCAATCTGGCCGGGGCGGCGCTCAATGAAGCAGACCTGAGTGATGCTGATCTGCGGGAAGCCCGGCTGAATGGTGCCATCCTGGAGAATGCCCTGCTGGACGGTGCGAATCTGACAAGCGCCAGCCTTCGGGGAGCCGATCTGAGTGGGGCCAGCCTGCGTGAGGCCTGTCTGGATGGTGCGTGGCTGGAAGGCGTCACAGGACTTTCGGACAAATAAGCCAGTTCCTGAACAAGGTCTTTTCTAAAAAAACAGGGGACAGCAGCCGCTCCTGAAGGTGCCTGCCAAGACAGACACACGGAGGCCACTGTCCCCTGTTCTGCTGCCAAAGGATCCGGCAGACAGGCAAAGTCCTAGCGGATGCTCCTGCCCATATCGCGGGCAGCGTCCAGGGCCGCAGGCGTTTTCCGGATGTCGCCGGATTCCGTCACACCAAGCGCCTGCACCACGCCGCACAACCGGGTCTTTTCAAAACAGACCACCCAGCCCTCCATGGCTTTCTTGGGGCCGTCCATGGTCTTTTCGTCCGTATCGGCAACTGGCCAGCAAATAGATGTCGCGGAAAGCATAGTCCCCGGCGAACAGGGGGTTGGTGCGATCCAGCAGGGTCTTCAGCTGACCGCACAGCGAATAGAAATACACGGGGCTGGCAAAAGCGATCACCTCGGCCTGCTGCATGCGCGGCAGGATGTCATCCATATCGTCCCGAAGGATGCAGTGCTGCGTTTTCTGACACCCGAGACAGCCCTTGCAAAAACCGATCTTTTTATCATGCAGGTTTATCTTTTCCACGGTATGACCGGCTTCCCGCGCTCCCTCGATAAAGGCATCGGCCAGCAGATCAGAATTGCCCATCCGGCGAGGGCTGGAAGAAATGACGAGGACTTTTTTCCCACTCATGGATCTTTCTCCTTTTGGCTCTGACCGGGACACAGACAGATGACAGCGGCCGGCCACGTGAACGGGCAGATGGTCTTCTTTGAAGGCCCGTTCGTCAACCGTTTTTCATAAAAAGTTCCGGGGACGACCGCCGTGCCCTCCTCTCCCCTTCTGTCCTTTCCGGGCCGGATCAAAGACTCTCCCGCCCCTGCTCCGTAATCTCCGGGAGCCGGGGAGCCCGGCAGTCATATCCTTTGCTGGCTTTGCTCGCCGCGCGGAGCATCCTGTAAGGATGCAGGATACAAAAACAGCCCCTTCTCAGGGGCTGTTCATGGAGCATGATTACAGCTGTCGGGCGACTAGGCTTTGTTGCCGCCATCCAGCTTGTTACGGACCTGACGGCACAATCCCATCAGCGCGTCGTATTCATGCCGCCGCACCTGGGCCCGGGCCAGCAGACGCCGCCACGGCATCAGGAAATAATCCGGGTTGTCCCCATGCAGGCAATCCAGACGCAGCAGCATGTCCTTCAGATTGTCCAGCAGACGCTCGTAGTCGGCAGAGGAGATGACGCGGCCGGAGCCTCCCTCCGCCGGAGCCTTTTCCCCGGCAGCCTCATGCTGGCGGGCCCGTACGGCCTTGGCGCACTCATACAGCAGCAGCAATACCGACTGCGCCAGATTGAGGGAGCTGGCCTCGGGATTGGTGGGGATGGTCATCAGCCGCTGGCAATGCTGGATGGCATCATTATCCAGCCCCCGATCCTCAGGGCCAAACACGATGGCTACCTTTTCTCCCCGCTCCAGGGCCTGGGCCACTTCTCCCGCGGCCTGCTCGGGGGAAAGCAGGGAACGCCGCCAGCCACCTGTCCGGGCCGTCGTCCCGATGACCAGCGAGCAATCCGCCACGGCAGCCGACACGTCCGGCAGGACCTGGACGTCATCCAGCACGCCCTGCCCTTTGGGAGTGGCCAGAGGGCGGGCTTTTTCCCTGTCCCAGCGTTCCGGCGCCACCAGACGGATGCTGTGGCTACCCATATTCACGCAGGCGCGGGCAGCCATGCCGATATTCTCGGGAAAGCGCGTCTGTACCAAAACAACTTGCAACAAATCCAGTGACATGATCACCTCAACACAGCCAGTTCTTCAGCAGCATCACGACCTGCCCGGGTTCCGGCACCACAGGACGCAACGGCGGCGGTACCGGGGCCATATCCGGCCAGATGCGGTGGGCCGTCAGCACGACCATGGCGCTGCCCGTGCCCAGTTTGCAGACCGTTCCCAGAAAACGCCCCATCATGGTGCCGAAGGCCGCATCAAAGGCCTCCTTGCCGGGACGGCCACGCAGCAGTTCCATGACCAGGCAGCCCAGCCAGGCGCCCACCAGAGCCCCGATGAACGCTCCCAGTCCGAAAAAGAGCGGTGCCAGGAAGATGGCCCCGGCGATGGCCCCCACCATACCGGCCACGGTGCCGGACGTGCTGGAGCCGTGCCGTTTGGCATTCATGACCTGCACGCCCATTTCCAGCACCTCGCCCAGGACAGCCAGGCCCAGGAACATGATCCAGAACCAGACATCCAGGGCCCCGGCGGCCGGGTGCAGGAACTTCCACAGCACCACCAGCAGCACCACCACCCAGTTGGCGGGCAGGCCAAGGATGTTGAGCAGCAGGATCAGCCCCAGCAGGACGATGAACGCATAGGCCAGACTGAACGAGGCCAGCGCGATGAATCCTTCCATACAGGCTACTTCTTGACGCGGTTGTCGTACACGCGCACGGCCTTGCCTTCGCTGCTGGGCAGGCTGTTGCTCTGCACCAGTTCCACGCGCGGCGTCACCAGGATCTCGTCACGCAGCCGCTGGGCGATGGTCTTCTGCAGGCCCTGCAGGCAGCGCATGTCTTCCACGAAGTACTCGTCGCGGATCTCCACCTGCACGCGCATGACGTCGCCGATACCGTCGTTCTCCAGCAGGATGCAGTAGTTCTGCCCCACTTCGGGGAAGGTCATGATGACCTGTTCGATCTGCATGGGATAGACGTTGACGCCCTTGATGATGAACATGTCGTCCGCGCGGCCCAGGATACGGTCGATGCGGCGATGATGACGGCCGCAGGAGCATTCCCCGGGCAGGAAGCGGGTCAGGTCGCGGGTGCGGTAACGCAGGATGGGCATGCCCTGACGGCACAGGCAGGTCATGACCAGTTCGCCGATCTCGCCGTCGGGCACGGGCTCGCCGGTCTTGGGATCCACGATCTCCGGCAGGTACGCGTCTTCCCAGACATGCAGGCCGTTCTGGTTCTGGCATTCAAAGGCCACGCCGGGGCCGTTCATCTCGGAGAGGCCATAGGAGTTGTAGGCCTTCATGTCGAAGAGTTCTTCGATACGGCGCCGGAATTCCACCGTATAGGGCTCAGCCCCTACCACGGCGATGCGCAGGGGGAAGTCGCGCGGGTCCTCACCCATATTGCGCAGATGTTCGCCAAGGATGAGCGCATAGGACGGCAGGATATGGGCGACCGTGGTCTTGAAGTCCTTGGCCAGCTTGATCTGACGGCGCGAGTTGCCGGGACCGGCCGGAATGGTCATGCAGCCCAGGCGCTCGGCGCCGAAATGGATCCCCAGGCCCCCGGTGAACAGGCCGTAACCGGACATGTTCTGGAACACGTCGTCACGGCGTACGCCTACCATATAGAGGCAGCGGGCCATCAGATCGGCCCAGCAGTTGATGTCGTTCTGCGTATGGCAGATGGCCACCGGACTGCCCGTGGTACCGCTGGAGCAGTGCATGCGCACGATCTCGCTGCGCGGTACGCACAGGAGGCCCGTGGGATACTGGTCCCGCAGATCCTGCTTGGTGGTGAAGGGGATGCGCCGGATGTCGTCCAGCGACGTGATGCTCTCGGGCGTCACACCGGCTTCATCCAGACGGCGGCGATAGAACTCGCTCTTGCGCACATGGGCCACGGTGGCCTTGAGGCGCGTCAGCTGAGTGTGTTCGATCTGGTCCCTGCTCCACAATTCCGCTGCATCGAAAACTTCCATGTCAAAACCTTATTGCTGCTTGTCCATCTTGAATTACAAACGCCCGGCGGCGTCGCCCCTGTGCGCCCATCCCCAGAGCAGGCCAAAACAGCCTGCCAGCATCATATCGCCATACGGGGCCAGGAACTGTCCCTGTCCCTGCAAAAATTCCCGCTTCGGTCCCAGTATATAGGTAGGCTCGTAGCCTCCGGCCTCCTCACAGTAAGGCCCGAACGCCGTCCCGTGCCCTCCGTGTGCAAGGACTTCCTCGCACGGCAGCCAGGAACGCCGGAACTGCTCAAGATCCGCAAGGTATTCCTGCAGGGTACGCATGCCGGTATGGTGTTCGTAGATGCCGCGGACCTGCCCCTGATAGACCAGCGCCGCCACCGTATGGCTGTTGCCCACATTGATGATGGTGATCCCTTCGCGCCAGCTCCGCTTCATGACTTCCGGCACGCACAAGGCGCCCAGCAGGGCACAAGTCCCGGTATCCGCCACCGGGCCGCCAGTCTTTTTTTGCAGGGCCAGCAGGCGGGTGCATTCCGCCGGCGGCTGTTCGTAGATCCAGTTGGCCGGCAGGGCGGACGCCTGCAGCAGGGCCGTCCAGGCCTGCATGCGTCCCATGCGGTTGCCGTTGGGATGAAAACCATGATCCTGACAGCCCGCCAGTACCAGATGCGGCAACGGGAGCCCGGCCTGCCGCAGCAGTCCGGCAAAAAATTCCGGGGAATAATCGGAAAGAGGCACCGGCACGGCACCGGCCGGACACTGCTCCGCTATCTGGACGCCCATGCTGCGGACGACTTCGGGGTTGTCGTGCAGGGCGCTGGCAGCACTGGCTGTACTGTGGACAGCAAACCCCGCCTTGATGTGGTCACGCACGGCAAGACCAAAGCCGCCACCGATATTTTCACCATACAGCCATACCGGCTGCTTGAGCAGGGTCAGCTCACGAATGCGCTGCGCGGCCAGACGGGCCGGTGAAGGCAGGACGAAGCGTGGCCAGTTGTGGACTTCCAGTCCCGGACGGGCCAAAAGGACGTCCTGGGTGCCGCTGCCGATATCGACACAAAGAACAGGACCTGTTTTTTGTAAAAAAGTACGAACACCGTCATCCATGGTTTTTCTCCAGGCCAAACAATAGCAAAGTTTGCCGTTTCTTGGTGTACCGGTTAGCCGGGCCCAAGGCAAGCCCCCAGCCTTTCCGGCAGGGCTGCCCAAAAAAATTTTTTCCAAAATGCAAAAAAGTTCTTGCCAAGCCACCCGGTTTTCTGTATCACTCCACTTGTGCCGAGGTGGTGGAATTGGTAGACACGCTATCTTGAGGTGGTAGTGGCAACCGCCGTGCGGGTTCGATTCCCGCCCTCGGCACCAGCAAGACATCAAGGGTTGTGGCAAGTAGCCGCAACCCTTTCTTTTTTTCTTGTTTCGAGCAACGCTGCAAGCCCAGCCCGTCCCCTGTTTTCCTGCCTTTACGAATTTGGGTCAAACAGGTGGTACAAAAGGTGCCTCAAATGCCATCCGCTGCCGCTTCTTCCGCTCACCCGCACAGCGCTTTCCACTCCCACCCAATAACCCGTCGTTCCGGTCAGCATCTTCTTTGTGTGGGCCGCATCTTCTATTTTCGTTGTGCTCTGCCTGCTGCTGCCAAAAAACGTCTGGGAAATGCCGAGATACGCCTGAGCCTGGGAACATGTTTCCGACAGGAAGCCAAGCTGCTTGCCTGCCAGCTTTTTGCCTTGCTGCATACTTCGTTACCTGACGTACCTGATCTTCCCACGCTGCGGCATATCCTTGTCCGTCATCTGTCCTCTATACAGGGAAAGGATGTCAGTGAATACGGGAAACGTGGTCCCCGAAAAACGGCTCTGCCCTGCTCTTTTTCCCAACCACCAGCAATGACGGTCACAAACAGTATGGATGCAAGAGATGCGAGAGGCTTCACGGCTCCTTCTTTTGCTTGTGATCGGCAACCTGCATCATCGGCCACAGGAGTCACTCCATCTGCCAGGAAACCTGTTTGTCAGGATACCTGTCTTCATCCACTATCCCAACAAGTTACAGCAAAAATTTCCCAGCTTTCCACAACGATATTTCCTGGGAAACACGTAGCTGCCATATCACCTGACGGGGCTTTGGCTTCCTCTTCGACTACTTCCTGTTCCGCTGAAAACAGTATCAGGACAGACCATCCTCACGGGATGCTCTGCCCTGATACCTTGCTGTTATTGCGTGAAGAACTTTTGTCCCGAAATAATCTGAACCCGGATACCATTCGTGAAATCTTCAAGCGATACTTGAATAACTATGCTCCTGTCACTGTAGCTGCGGAACCTGAAACCTCACCGGTACACGTTTCCCGTAAAAAACGGGGGATTCGACTTTCCACTTTCATCCGGCGCTATACAGAGAGCAAGCTGGCGGATAAGCGTTGGACGGCAGATAATTTGACTACTCAGCAGGGACGGCTTGGAACATTGGAAAACCTTAATTTATATCTATCATATTTACTGTTATAAAAGATATGTCCAACCTAAGACAATAAATATCAAAGGCTGGACATATCTTTTAATATTTATTCTCTACTTCTTGCTGTCAGCAAGTCCAACCTCAGTCAATAAAACTCGATAAAGCTCAAGTTCTTCCTTCAAATATTGTTCATAATCCTTAGGTCCAATCCAGTGCGAGATACGGTAAGTATTATCCATAAACTCGTTCCACTTTGGGGAATTGACAACCTTTTGTGTCGTATCAACAAGAATCTTCAGCACATCTTCCGGCAAGCCCTTGGGCGCAAGCACGCCACGCAGAGGCGTAGAACTGAAATTGATCCCGATTTCCTTAAAAGTCGGCACATCCTTTAAGTACGGGCTACGTTCCGTTCCAGAAGAGGCAAGAGGTATAAAGATACCACCCTTCAACTGGGAAACAGCCTCATTAGCATCACAATAGATGGCATCAACATGACCACCCAGGAGGCTTGCATTCAGTCCACTGCCGCCATGGGCCGTCGGCAAAATAATCACATTGATATTGGCCTTCTTCACGAGATCCAGCAAAGCCAAATGGAACTGACCACCAGCATATGCCGTCCCAACCTTCAGCTTACCAGGATTTTTCTTTGCCTCGTTAAAAAAGTCTTCTGCAGTCTTGAACTTAGAATCCTTCTTTACAATCAAGAGGGGCATACCCATATCAAGGGTACCAATAGGCTGCATATCAGCATATGTATACTTAACATAGCCCATTGTTGGCAGCATAGAGATTGTTGAAGGAATACACAACAGCGTATATCCATCCGGATCAGCCTCCATCAACCCATTGACGCTATTAGCAGAGGCTGCCCCAGGAAGGTTGATAACCAGAAACTTTCTACCAAGTTCCTTGCTCATCAGCTCACAATAAGCACGTGCAACTTGGTCTGTACCACCACCAGGGCCATAGCCAACAAGAACTTGAACAGGCTTTTCGGGATAGGAAGTTTTTGATTGGGCATGAAAAGGCAATGCCGCAATGAGTACCATGGCAAAAAACATGATCCAGACATTTCTTAAAACCATTCTTCTAGTCATGACTCCCTCCTATGTTTGTTATTCGCTTACTGCTTCAGCACGATTCTTCATAAAACGCTTGCTGATGATCGGCCAAAGGATCAAGATGAGCGACAAGAGCATAATGACCAGGAAAATAGGACGTTCCAGCCAGAAACTGACCTGTCCGGCACTCATCAAAATTGCCATACGCAGATTAACTTCCATAATCGGTCCGAGGACAACCCCCAAGACCATAGGCAAAATAGGCAAGCTCAACTTGCGCATTATGAAGCCCATTACCCCAAAGACAAGAACAATATAAGTCCCAGAAATTGTATTGCTTACCGCAAATGGCCCCATAAGGCACATGAGCAAAATGATGGGAAAGAGCAAATAGTAGGGGATTGTAAGCAGACGGGAGAAGAAGCGTGCAGCGAGAAGACCTGTAACAACCAGGAAAATATCGGCAATAATGCCAGTAATATATACAGAGTAAACAACTTCTGGATGTTCAGTAAACAGCATAGGTCCAGGAGTTATGTTATGTAGCACGAATGTGCCGATAAGGATAGCCGTAACTGCGTCACCAGGGATGCCAAGGGTCATCATGGGAATAAACGCACCACCACAACAGGAATTATCCGCGGCTTGCGGTGCAGCCAACCCCTCAGGAACGCCCTGCCCAAATTCACTACGACGCTTATTCGTGCGGCTTTCATAATTGTAAGCGAGAAAAGCCGCGATAGTAGCCCCTGCGCCGGGAAGTGCCCCAACGAACGTTCCTATGATGGAAGCACGAAGCTGCGTAGGAAGCAGGCGCTTCATTAACGAGAAACTCGGCAAAACCTGCGAGATGTTTTGCGAGATCGGCTTAACATTGTGGAGTGAAACCTGGCTTAAAATCTCTGTAAGGCCAAACAGGCCAATCATTACCGGAATAAATTCAACGCCACTAGTAAGCTCTGCAACACCAAAAGTATATCGGTCGACGCCTGTAACTGGATCAAGGCCTATTGTACAAACGATAAGCCCCAAGCAGACAGAGACTATACCCTTTGCTAGACTATAATCGGTACATAGTGTACAGATAATGCTGAGACCAAAAATTGCCAAGGCAAAATTTTCTGGTGCTGAAAAGCGGATGGCAACGGAGCTGAGTAACGGGGCCATGATAATCAGGACTATCATCCCGAATAAACCACCGACAAATGAGCTCCATGTAGCAATGCCGATAGCTTTACCAGCTTCCCCCCTTTGAGCCATCGGATGTCCATCAAGACCGGACATGATGGCCCCAGGTGTTCCCGGGATGTTTAAAAGGATAGACCCAATACCACCACCATAGACTCCACCAAAATAAACACCAATCATCAAAGAAATGGCAGCAATGGAGTCCATTCCAAACGTGAATGATGTCATAATAGCAATAGCCATAGGTGGAGTGAGCCCAGGAATTGCTCCGATAACTATCCCTCCTGCTACCCCCAAGAATGTTACTAAGAGCATATACGGTTCGAAACAATTAGTAAATGATAACCAAAAAGTTTCCATACTCACTCCTTAAAACATTGTTGGGAAGGGGATGTACATCATCTTGATAAATATTGTATACAAAATGGCAGTAACAAGGACTGAAATTATTAATATCAGCTTGATACGTACCACATCTGCCAAGTAGCACATTAGTGAAATCAGGAATAATAATGTACAGATTTCCCACTTCAAAATTGGCAGCAAGAACGTATACGCTAAAAGGAAAGCGAATACGATAAAAACCTTAAGAATCGACTTTCCAATACCAAAGTTAATCTTCTTCTTATCTTTTTCGAAAAAAATACAAATAGAGCAAATAAGTAATGCTCCAGCAATGAGTCGTGGAATAAATTTTGCATCGACCATGCCACCCGCAGAATGGCCAGCCCCGATTTCCTCCGTCAGGAAAATATATACTACTGCAAGAAGAAAGATAAGAATTGCCGTAAATTTATTCAACGAAATGACTACATTCATACCGAACTCCTTGTTCAACTTTTGAATAAACATGGCTTCATCACTAGTTTATACCATACTTATATTTATAATGACATATTTTAATAATTAAGTTTTTACGTATATCGCTATAATAAAATATTTGCACTATTTATATATCATATTTAAAGATAATAAAAAACTCTTTTAGAATATTAATTAATCTATATTTTCCTTTCCCCCTGGAAGTATATCTACCACCTCCAGAGGGAAAGTTGTTATTGGTTAACTTGTATTCAATCCTTCAAAGGAAGATAGTGAACTTCTGCATTCCCGTCATTTATCTGCTGTTTATTTCCCAGCATATCGTTTACTTTTGCCGGTGCAGGAAAGGTTTCCTTTGAAGCATCAATCACTTGTAACAGCCAAACCATTTTTCTTCCTAACTCCGCAATATTGTTTGAACTGCCTAAATCTTGTTCAAAAAATTGTTGCGCTGACCTCCTAGTATTTAAACTATACAAATTAATAATATCGACGATAATCACATTTGCTCGATCCAAAAAATCCCGGACTAATTGAAATAACGAGCTGCATTGAGAAGTTGTCTTGCACGCAACGATGCAAGCTGCAGGTTTGGGTCCCCATTCATTTAATGAGTCTGTTTTACGCATCAATTGCTCAAGTACATCGATAAAAGAAATAGGAATCCCAGTTTCATCAATAAAGCACCCTAGCAATAGCCCATTGTAATGAGGAAGGATATCTACAATACTTTGTACAATATTTACCTGCCCTCTTTGATAAGGATATTCTTGGTTTGCACCATTATTTGAGCATTCCTTCATTGCAATATCATCAATATATACTTCATCAACGATGATATTCTCTTTCAAAAGTTCTTCTGCTACAATTTTTATTGCATAATGAGCTATTCCATATCTCTCTTTACTTCCATTGAGCGCAAGAACTCTCATATATCATCCTTTTGAATGCAAAAGCATTCACTAAGATTAGAAAAAGAATATCTATAAGCTCCTAAACTGCCTTGCCAACCCTTTGTTCATAAGCATTACGAACAAGAGCAGCGTATCTATATACAACATGCACAAACTTTCCATAAGGAAGCATGATAAAGAATCCAAGGACAAGACCAATATGAACACACAGCATCAAGCCCATCAGCGAAGTCGATCGCAGCATAAGCAGGAGCAGGCCAGAGAGCGAGATTAAAAACAGTAGGACTGTAAAGGAAACATCCATGCCTGTGGAGCTTTCATCGTGGGGGCGTCTGTCCATGACACACTTCAGCCATACAAGACCGCCTGTTCCTGCACACAGTCCAATACCACCAATGGTTCCAAGAATAACAGGTAAACTAAAGAAACTATACGGTGCAGGCCACCCCATTCCATGATCATAAATAAAGGCAATACTTGTGGAAAGAAGACACAGCAAGAAGCCATAAAAAGTTAAATGATGGAACTGCTTACGTGAGAAGCAAAACTTGTGGTCAGGATAGTTGCATCCATCTCCACCACCATCCAGATAACGTAATGTCGCGGCGTCCTTCACAGCCTGGATATAATCACATATGCCGTAGGAAACTTTATCACTCTCAGTTATTTTCCACATAGCACGAACACTATGGACAAAAGTAAAAATGGAAAACAACATAATGAGAGTAAACAATACCAGCATGAGCCAATAAGGAACAATTTTATAAAAAGATTCGGCACCGACATGCGCGCTGAAGAAATTCTGCACTCCATATGCTGCCATAGAGCCACACATAAATACAATAATGCTTAACAGACTAATCCAAAATACATGAAGACCATTGTTGGTAAACAATTTTGCAAGAGGTCTAGGCCATGCAAATTCTTCATATGTTTCTTTACGCAACTTAGCTAAAGTCTGCGGAGCATTAAGGTTAAACTCATGAGGTGGGGCATACTGGCATGCATAATAGCAACCGCGACAATTATGACACAAATTTGCAAGGTACTTTAAGTCAGAATCTTTGAATCCTCTGTGAAGTTCCATTGCAGGCCAAACCGCACAAAAACCTTCACAATAGCGGCAGGCGTTGCAAATTGTCATAATCCTATGCGTTTCATTAAGTGTTACTTGTTGAGACATTTCACAGCCTCCTTACCGGCAATACGGCCAAACACAGTTCCGATCGTCATACCGAATCCCCCCATATATCCTTGTCCGAGAACATTTCCTGAGGTCAACTCGCCTGCAGCGAAGATATTCTTGAAAGGCGTTCCATCCTGCTTGAGCACACGTGCTTGCTTATCGAGCTTGAGGCTCAGGTAGGTAAAAGTAATGCCCGGGCGCAGCGGATAACCATAGTAAGGGGGTGTATCAATGGGGCGTGCCCAGTTCGTTTTCTGGGGCTCGATTCCCTGAGTGGCGAGGCCATCGAGCTCATTCGGATTGAAATTGCCATTGGGATTTGTCGCCGCATTAAATTCACTGACAGTCTTTTCAAGCTTATCAGCATCTAAGCCAAAAGCAGAGGCCAATTCACGAATACTTCCGGCAACTACGGGAGGAAATACCGTGGGCATGAACAAATCAATAGACTTTGAATCGATGATACAATACGCAACCTGATCAGGCTGGTTTGCCACCAGACGTCCCCAAATAGCATAGCGCTTCGGCCAAACTTCTTCCCCTTCATCATAGAACCGTTCACAGTTCTTGTTCACCGAAAGGCTAAACGGGACACAGTCAATACGAGTACAAATGCCACCATCTGCCCGGGGAGAACGACCATCAATAGCCACACAATGCCCCTGATCAGGGGCACCGACAGTCATCGCTCCATGATCCATCATGACGCGTAGCATCCGGCCCTTATCATAGGGCGTCCCGCGGACAAGAATATTGTCTGCCTTGGGGCCCCATGCATCACGCAACCACTCACGGTTGCCTTGATACCCACCAGAAGCTAAAATAACTGCCTTGGCTTTGACCAAAAACTGTCCATCCTTCCCCTGTACAATGGCGCTTGCAAAAGTGTCGTTCTCAATATCGAGATCGATGACTTCAGAATCGTACATTACAGTGACGCCAATTTGGGCACATGTCTCATAGTAGGCATTGACAAGTGCTTTGCCGCCTCCCAAGAAAAAGGCATTTGTCCGGCCAAGATGAAGAGTACCACGCATAGGGGGCTGGAAGCGTACTCCATGGGCCTGCATCCAATCCACGCAATCTTCAGATTTCTGGATGACAAAACGAGCCATCTCTTCATCGGTATTACCCTTGGTGACGAAAAGAAGATCCTTGAAACATTCGTCTTCAAGATAGGGACCCGTTAAAAAGCTATTTGCCTGCCTATGAATACTGCGAAGATTACGTGTATGCCTACTATTTCCCCCTCTAAATTCTTCAGGAGAAGATTCCAGTAAAAGTACGTTAGCTCCTTGTTCTCTAGCAGTAATTGCTGCACACAGAGCTGCATTCCCTCCTCCTACGACCAGCACATCGACCTGTGCCTTTACAGGGAGTTGCTCTTTTGATCCATTCATGCTTTTCTCCTTGCTTTAAATGTTTCTTATAACTCCTATCAATTCATTGATAAAATAATTTATAAAAATATATCTATTTTGCTCCAAGAACTACTGAGACAGGATGACATCACGAGATTTAAAATTGGAAATGCAAAACCTAGACCAATATATTTTTTTAACTATTATTGCATGTTATAAAAAATTTCCTAAAAAAACACGCCAAACACGGGCAACTTGTTGCTTTTTCAAAATAAATGAAACATACTGCGTCAAGGTAACTATATCGATCAAAAAGCTGATAACATATTTTATATATTTAGAGGATGTCCGGCATGTTTTTTGATTTTAAAAGGTGTGGTAATCTCGTCCCATGAAACAAACAGATTTTCGTGATGTGCCTGATGAGCT
>ERZ772893.186-NODE-186-length-87421-cov-6.020592_pt1 | contig 87421 bp, 76 predicted proteins | sample MGYA00511482_ERZ772893 | MGnify/ENA primary metagenome ERZ772893 (study PRJEB29015, sample SAMEA2737687) | human gut metagenome | biome: human gut; feature: human-associated habitat; material: faeces | place: China | collected 2012 ... | reverse complement strand
GGACGCCGTGGTCAAGTCCGTCGGCGCTCTTTCCGACGATAACGACGCTTTTGTCTCCGAGCGTGCGGAGTACATATCCGTCGTTCTCGAAGTCGGTCATGTCGATCCCGTTCGCGGTGTCGTTTCCGACCGCGAGATATACGTTATCGGTCAGCTTATCCCCGAGGCGATTGGTGAGAAACTCCGCGCTGTCCTCGGCATCCGAGGAGGCAACGGTGATCTTCGGCGAATATGCTCCGGCCCCCCCGCTTGCGCACGATGCAAGAAGCATTACGGGCATGCACGCGGCGGCGAGAACAAGAGATAAGATTTTTTTCATCAGGAACTCCTATTGTTCATTGTGCAGCATGAATCTATTGTAATTTTACCACACGTGAGCTACTGCGTCAAGAAAAAATACGAAAAATGCTCCCGCGCCGGAGGTAAAGTAATGCCGCAAAACGGGATCCCGTTTTGCGGCAATTATTCTTGAATCCGGTTGCGCGGCTCCGGTTGCGCGGGATTCGGCAGCACACGCCGTGCGCGGTGTTCTATTTATTTGCCTGAGCGATCGAGCGCAGCTTTGATAAGTCCGAGGAAAAGCGGATGCGCGCGGTTGGGGCGGGACTTGAATTCGGGATGGAACTGCACGCCGACGTAGAAGCTGTTTTCGGGGACCTCCACCGTCTCAACGATATATCCGTCCGGGGACATTCCGCTTATGCGAAGCCCCGCTGCGGTGAGCGTACCGCGGTAGTCGTTGTTGAATTCGTAACGATGACGGTGACGCTCGGAAATGTCCGTGGTCTTATAGCATTCCTCCATCTTCGTGCCGGGGATTATTCTGCACGGATATGCGCCGAGGCGCATGGTTCCGCCTTTTGCGATCTCGTTCGACTGATCGGGCATGAAATCTATGACCTTATGCTTTGAATCCTCATCGAATTCACCGGAGTTTGCGTCGCTGAGCCCGCAGACGTATCTTGCGTACTCGATAACGGCGATCTGCATGCCGAGGCATATGCCGAGGTACGGCACGTTATTGGTTCTCGCGTAATGCGCTGCGGCGATCTTGCCTTCGATTCCTCGGTTGCCGAAGCCTCCGGGAATGAGAATGCCGTCGCATGATCCGAGGCGCTCCGCGGCATTCTCCTCCGTCACTGTTTCGCTGTCGATCCATTCTATCTCTACACGGGATGAGCATTCGTATCCCGCGTGGCGGAGCGCTTCCGCAACGGAAAGATATGCGTCGTGAAGTCTCACATACTTTCCGACAAGTCCGATCGTCACGGTATGGCGGCGGTTCTTTATCCTCTCGAGCATCTCGGTCCACTCGGTCATATCCGGCTCGGGCGCGTTTATTCCGAGCTCGCGGCAGACGATCTGCGAGAAATGATTCTTCTCGAGCATGACGGGTGCCTCGTAGAGCACCGGGATCGTAAGGTTCTGTATTACGCAGTCCGGCTTCACGTTGCAGAAAAGCGCAATCTTTCGGAAGATCGATTCCTCGAGCTCCTCGTCGCACCGCAGAACGATTATATCCGGGGAGATTCCCATTCCGCGAAGCTCCTTCACGGAATGCTGGGTCGGCTTTGACTTGTGCTCCTCGGAGCCGTGAAGATAAGGCACGAGCGTGACGTGGATATAAAGCGAGTTCTCGCGTCCGACCTCAAGTCCGACCTGACGTATCGCTTCGAGGAACGGCTGGCTCTCGATATCGCCCGTCGTTCCGCCGATCTCCGTGATAACGACGTCCGCCTGACTTGTCCGTCCGACATTGTATATGAAGTCCTTGATCTCGTTTGTGATATGGGGGATCACCTGAACGGTCTCGCCGAGGTACTCTCCGCGGCGCTCCTTCTCTATGACGTTCGAGTAGGTGCGTCCCGTGGTGAGGTTTGAGTATCTGTTCAGGTCCTCGTCGATAAAGCGCTCGTAATGTCCGAGATCGAGATCCGTTTCGGTGCCGTCCTCGGTGACGAACACCTCTCCGTGCTGATACGGGCTCATCGTTCCGGGATCGACATTTATATAGGGGTCGAGTTTCTGCGCGGCCACCTTGAGTCCGCGCGCTTTTAGAAGTCTTCCGACGGAAGCCGCCGTGATTCCCTTGCCGAGACCGGATACGACTCCGCCGGTCACAAAGATGTATTTCGTCATGTGGATGCCCTTCCTTTATATTTATTTTCGCGCGGGCGATGTGCCCTGCGTTATGTTCGTGATTCAGTTTTCGTACATACGTATTATTTCTTCCGCGATCTCGCGCGACGTGCGGCGGCGATTCATCGCTTCCTTCTCGATGTAGCCGTGCGCGTCCTGCTCCGTCATGCCGAGACGCTCTATAAGCAGCCATTTCGCCCTGTTGACTATGCGTATCGAGTCCATCTTCTCGCGCAGCGTGCGCGTTTTCTTCTCATATTTGCGCAGCCGTTCGCATATTGCGCACAGAAGTGTGACGCTCTGCGCCACGTTCCGCTGCGTATTCGGCTTCGGGATAACGAAAATTCCCTCTCTCGTACACTGCGAGCTTACGATCTCGTAGATATCGTTCTTCACGAAAAGCATGACGCCGGACGGTCCCTGCGCGGCATCTATGCAGAAGTCGATTCCCGTCTCGTCGGGGAGCGGCGAATTGACCGCTATGATGTCATACTGCTCCGACGAAAGAAGCCGTCTCGCCTCGCCCGCCGACAACGCATTCACCACCGGATCAAATGTCGGAGTGTCGAACACGGACGCGAGAAAATCCGCACCGCGTCCCGCGGGGGAGACGACAAGCACGCTGTAAACCGAGCTTTCCTTCATATCCGGCGCTCCTTTCTTCCGTCAGGCGGATTTTATACGCGCTGCACCGCGCGGCTGCGGGATATCTCATCCCGAAATGTCAGAGAATGTTTTCAGTAAGCCTTTCGCACCGTCACGGGGACGTACTTTGCGACGAAAGCCGAATCCGAGGCAAGCGCGCGAGCTTCCCTCACGCTCCGCGGGAGAGGCATAAGTCCCTCCGCCGCTTCTGCGCTGTACAGGTCGGCATCTGTCGGTGCGGGAGGCACAAGTCCGTTCTCTATTCCGTCAAGCCCCGCGTAGATCAGGAGCGCGAACGCAAGATACGGATCGGCAAGCGCATCGGGCGAACGAAGCTCGATATGCTCTCCGGCGCTCTTCGCCGCCGGGATCCGCACAAGCTGTGAGCGGTTCTCGGAGGAATATGTTACATACTTCGGAGCCTTCATCTTTCCGAGCCTGTCGTAGGAACACTCCTTCGGGTTGAGAAAAAGCGTGATCTCGCGTATATGCGCAAGTATCCCCGCAAGGAATGCGCTCCGCAAGGCGGATGCGTCGTCCGGGGACGCGCTCTGCACCGACATATTGACGTGCATCCCGCTTCCGGGAGCCGCAGAGAGCGGCTTCGGCGAGAAGTCGGCGAACAATCCGTTTTTGGCGGCGACGGTTTTAACGACGGTCTTGACGGTGACCACGTTGTCCGCGCAGCTCAGCGGATCGCTGTAGCGGAAGTCGATCTCGTTCTGACCGGGTCCCTCCTCATGGTGAGAGCTTTCCGGGATTATCCCCATCTCGTCGAGCGTGAGGCATATCTCGCGGCGGACGTTCTCTCCTCTGTCGTCGGGCGCCATATCCATATATCCGGCGCGGTCGAACGGCACGTCGGTCGCCTTGCCCTCCTCGTCGGTCTCAAAGAGATAGAACTCCATCTCGGCTCCGAAGCCGAACGAAAGCCCCTCCTTTTTGGCTTCGGCGACCGCGTTCCTCAGCAAAACGCGCGAGCAGCCCTCGAAATATGTGCCGTCCGGACGGCGGATATCGCAGAACATCCGCACGACTCTGCCGTGCGACGGTCTCCACGGAAGCGGAGACAGCGTAGCGGGATCGGGCACAAGGAAAAGGTCGCTCTTAACCTCTCCGCCGAAGCCCTCAATCGCCGAGGCATCGAACGATATTCCCTCGGAGAATGCGCGAGGCAGCTCGCCCGGCATGACGGAGATGTTCTTCGGATTGCCGTGGACATCGGTGAATGCAAGGCGTATGAATTTCACGTCCTCCTCGCGGACGTAATCGATAACTTCGTTCTTCGTGTACATATGTGACCGACCTTTCGTTTGATTTCGGCTTATTCCGGGAAGCCGCCCTCAGTTCTGAACGTAAAGCTGCTTATACGGATTTTTCGTATTCGGGCGCAGAACATAGAATTTCTTTCCGTCGTCGCGGACCGCGCCGATGCCGAAAAGCTCCTCGTACTTCTTCAGATACTTTTCGACGGAAGCGATATCCTCCGCGTCCGCCTCGGAGCATTTCACCTGTGCGGGAAGAGTTTTTCTGATCTCGCGGCAGCGGAGGAATATCCGTCCGCCGTGCATTCCCGTGCCGCAGAAATGTCCGATAAGCTCATCGTCGTCAACGCCGTTTCCGAGGACGATTATAAGTCCGCCCGCCTGATATTCGCCGAGGAACGAGCCGCATTTTCCGCCTATCACGATAACCGGGAAGCGGTCGGCGTATGCCTTCATGTGTATCCCGGCGCGGTATCCGGCGTTGTCGCGGACGTATATCTCGCCGCCGCGCATTGCGTATCCCACGGCATCGCCCGCGCTTCCGTGAACCGCGATCGTGCCGAAATTCATCGTATCTCCGACCGCGTCCTGAACATTGCCCATTACCTCGATCTCGCTTCCGTCGAGGTATGCGCCGAGCGCGTTGCCGGGGATCCCGTTTATCTTTATTTTCTTTCCGGACATTCCGGACGCTATGAAGCGCTGCCCCATGCAGCCGTCTATCTCGATTTCACCCTCCGCACGTCTCAATTCCTCGTTGAGCTCGCGGTAGCCGAGTCCGTGTGCGTCTATTTTCGTCATCTCAGGCTTCCTCCTCTGCGGCAAGTATCTTTTTTCTGTAGGACTTCGGGAAGGCTGCAAGCGTCGGCTCCATGAAAAGAGAGTCGAGGTCGAGCGTCTCAAGCGGAGTTTTCTCTCTGATGAGGGAGGTATATATTCCCGCTCCCGCCACGTCTCCGAGGATTATGTATCCGCGCAGCGTGCCATCCTTTATAAAGAAGGTTCTCATGCTTTCACCGCTGCCGACGACGGTCTTTTCACCGTCGTATGCTCCCGCGGTCACCATGTGAAGCCCGAAAAATCCGATCGAGTTCATCGGTATCTCGCAGTCGAGCGTCATGTCTCCGCCGGATGCGTTGACTCCGGCGCACTCGCCCTCGGCGTATGCGCTCGGAAGAAGTGCGAGCACTCTTTCCGTCCCGACGGACGAATCGTACCCCTGAACGGCGTCTCCCGCCGCGTAAATGTCGGGGAGCGTCGTTCTCATGCCGCGGTCAACCGAGATCCCGCGTTCGGTCTTTGCGCCTGCCGCCGCAAGCAGCGACGTATTTGCGCGAACACCGACCGCAAGCACGAGCACGTCGAATCCGATCTCTTCCCCGTCGTCAAGAACCGCGGTATCGCCGCGAAACTCCTTGACGCTCGTTCCGAGATGAACTTCCACGTCAGCCGCGCTTTCTATATGCTTGCGGACGGTCTCTGCAGCATCCTCGGTAAGTATGCTCGAGAGCACGCGGGGTGCGAGATCGACGACCGTCACGCTTTTCACGCGCGCGGCGATCCCCTCGGCGCATTTCAGCCCGATCAGTCCCGCTCCGATGATAAGAACGCGCGTGCTTTCGCCGATCGAGGCGGCAAGAGAGTCCGCATCGTCGAGAGACATGAAGGTGAATTTTCTGTCAACCGTTTCAAGTCCGGCAAACGGCGGAACAAACGGCGACGAGCCCGTCGCGCAGATCAGCTTTTTATACGAAAATACCTTTCCGCTCTCAGCGGTCACGGTGTGAGCGTCGGGATCGACCGAAACGGCGGTCTCGCCGGGGAAGAAATCCGCGTAATTGTCTTCGTAGAAGCTGTCGGCGCGGTACTTCATCCTTTCGCGGTCGGTCTTTCCGAGAAGAAGATAGGAGATCAGCGGGCGCGAATATGTATGATGCGTCTCCGACGAGATTATCGCCGCGGATGATGTGCGGTCGTTCTTCCGTATCCCCTCGAGCGCGCCGACGCCCGCCGCCGAATTTCCGATGATAACGTATTCGTACTCAAACATTATATCACGTCCTTTCCTCAAATACAATAGCCCTGTTCGGACATCCTTCGACGCACGCGGGCTTTTTTGACGTGCTCTGCGTGCAAAGCTCGCATTTGTCGGCGGCGTGCCCATCTCCGTCCGGAACGACGGCTCCGTAAGGACATGAAAGCACGCAGGTAAAGCATCCGACGCACTTGTTCTTATCTATCATAACCACGCCGTCCGACTTCGTAATCGCCCCCGTTATGCACCCCTTCATGCAGAGCGGATCGTCGCAGTGGCGGCACGACACGGCAAAGTTTATGCCGTCGGACTCCCTAACTCTTATCCGCGGGAATATCTTTTTGCCGCGGAGCGCTTTTACAATATCGCTCATGCCGCTCTTTGCGAACGCGCAGTTATATTCGCACAGACGGCATCCGAGACACCATTCTTCATTCACATAAACGCGCTTCATAAATCTTTCTCCGTTACATTTATTCCGCCGTTATTCTCCGGCGTGAGCGATTCCGAGTATCCTGAGCTCGGTTTCGTTGAGTCCGACACCGCGGAGCATGAGCCTGTTGCCGCGGAGCGCTTCGATCGAGTTTATGCCCATGCCGCCCATCAGCTCCTTGATCTCGTGATTCCATGCGGTGAGCAGATTGCAGAGCCGCTCCGCTCCGATCTCGGGATTCAGTCTCTTCACGAGGTCGGGACGCTGCGTGGCGATGCCCCAATTGCAGCGTCCCGTCTGGCAGGTGCGGCAGAGGTGGCAGCCGAGCGCGAGAAGCGCTCCCGTTGCGATGTATACGGCGTCTGCGCCGAGCGCGATCGCCTTTACCACGTCGGCGGATGAGCGTATGCTGCCCCCGACGACGATCGACACGTTTCCGCGTATGCCCTCGTCCCTGAGGCGGGAATCGACCGCCGCCAGCGCAAGCTCCACGGGGATTCCCACGTTGTCGCGTATTCTCGTGGGCGCGGCGCCCGTTCCGCCGCGGAATCCGTCGATCGCAATAATATCCGCACCGCTGCGCGCGATTCCCGATGCGATCGCCGCGATATTATTCACCGCCGCAACCTTGACTATCACGGGCTTTTTGTATTCGGTTGCTTCCTTGAGCGAGAACACAAGCTGTCTGAGGTCCTCGATCGAATATATATCGTGGTGAGGAGCCGGGCTTATCGCGTCCGAGCCCTCGGGGATCATTCTCGTTTTGGACACGTCGGGACCGACCTTTGCGCCCGGCAGATGTCCGCCGATTCCGGGCTTTGCGCCCTGACCCATTTTGATCTCGATCGCCGCGCCCGCCTCGAGGTAGTCGCGGTACACGCCGAAGCGTCCGGAGGCGACCTGTACGATCGTGTGGTCTCCGTAGCGGTAGAAATCCTCGTGAAGTCCGCCCTCGCCCGTATTGTAGAAGGTTCCCATCTTCTCCGCCGCGCGTGCAAGGCTCGCGTGTGCGTTATAGCTGATCGAGCCGTAGGACATTGCGGAGAACATTATCGGCAGCTCAAGCTCGAGCTGCGGCGGAAGCGTATTGACAAGGTGTCCGGAGGCGTCGCGCTGTATGTTCTCGGGCTTCGCGCCGAGGAACACTCTCGTCTCCATAGGCTCGCGGAGCGGGTCTATCGGGGGATTTGTAACCTGGGATGCGTTGATCAGTATCTTGTCCCAATACACCGGCAGCGGTGCGGGATTTCCCATGGACGAAAGGAGAACTCCTCCGCTCTGCGCCTGAAGATACACCTCTTTCATGAGCTGCGAGCTCCAGTTTGCGTTTTCGCGGAAGGTGTTTGTGCTTTTCTCGATCTTCAGCGCGCGGCTCGGGCAAAGCGAAACGCATCTTTGGCAATCGACGCACTTCGAGCTGTCGCTTATCATTATTCCGCCCTCGGCATCAAATGAATGGACCTCGTTTGCGCACTGCCTTTCGCAGACGCGGCAGGCGATGCACCTGTTCTGATCGCGGACGACCTCAAATTCCGGATATATGTAATTCACACCCACGGTATCACTTCCCTTCAAGCTCGACGATAACCGCCTCGCCGCCCTTCGGCGACCAGATCCGGTCAACGTCCGGTTCCATCATTCTGATTGCGCATTCCTCGCTTGCAAAATACGTCGTCTTTCCCTTTTCGGCGGCGACCATCGAGCGCAGCTTCAGACGGTCGTTGAGCGCAAGCATTCCGCCCTCGTATCCGACGAGGATCGAAAAAGGACCCGTAATGAGCAGGCTCGAATACTGACATCTGAGGTACTCAAGCTCGTGCCGTCTCGCTTCGTCCTGCTTCTCGATCGTGCTCCAAAACGGCGCGGCGACGATCGTCGATGCCTCCGCCGGGGTGAAGCCCTTCCTTCTTATAAGGTAATCGAAAATGTACGCGATGACCTCCGTATCGGTGAGAAGGCTGCACTTGTATCCGTACATTTCTATAAATCTGCGGTTCGCGTCGTAGGAGGATATCTCGCCGTTATGCACGACCGAATAATCGAGCAGCGAAAACGGATGCGCGCCGCCCCACCAGCCGGGGGTATTCGTCGGATATCTTCCGTGGGCGGTCCAGCTGTAGCCCTCATACTCGTCGAGGCGGTAGTATTCGCCGACATCCTCGGGGAAGCCGACCGCCTTGAACACGCCCATGTTTTTGCCGCATGAGAATATGTAGCTTCCCTTGAATTCGGTATTTATTTTTATCACCGCGCGAGCAACGTACTCCTTCTCGTCAAGCTGACTGTCGGCAAGTCTGTTGTGATGCGGCGCGACGAAATAACGCCATATCAGCGGTTCGTTCGTTATCTTCGGGGATTTTCTTATCGGAATACGCGAAAGGTTCACGACTTCGAACATTTTATCGAGGTATCTCTCGGTCTCCTCACGGCAGCTCATGCCGTCGTAAAAAACGTGAAACGCATAGAGATCCCTGTACTGCGGATATATTCCGTAGCCCGCAAAGCCTCCGCCGAGTCCGTTCGAGCGGTCGTGCATCGTCGTCATCGAGCGGACGATCGTATCTCCGCAGATATTTCTGCCGTCGCGTGCGAACACTCCCGCGATCGCGCATCCCGACGGTATACGTACTTCTCCTTCTCTCTTCAGCATATCGCTCTTTCCTTTCAGTCTGTCGTCCTTTTTGCCGTGCATCATCAAAGCGCACCATCGGTGTGTTTTGCATCCGGGGCACGGTTTTAATAAAAAAGAAAAAGCGCCCGTCACGAAGCCGAGGTTTTGCCCTCCGCCTGACGAACGTCTTTGTTCCTTGACATTATATAGCACGTCAGCGGGAATGTCAAGAGAAAAATGCAAGTTGAGAGGTCAAATCCTGCAAATTGCAACATTTGCACAAAAGAAAAGTGGGTGAAAGCTTCGTAATCGGACAGATTTTTTCGACAAAATTTCAAAAAGTGCTTGACACGGCGAAAAATGCGCGGTATAATATCGCCATGAAAACGGCAAAGGCGCCGCAGGATCATGGTTATCCCGCGGTGCCTTTTTGCTTTTCCGCAGCCCCTCCGTGAGGCGGGGCAAACACGAAGAAAGGAAGCTCTCCGAAAAGAGCGAGGATAAACCGATGAGCACAGTAACCGAAATCTTCGGCAGCATGGTATTCAACGATCATGTCATGAAGGAGCGTCTACCCAAAGAGACCTACAAGGCAATGCAGAAAACGATCAGAGACGGTCGCCGCCTTGACATAAATGTGGCGACGGTCGTAGCCAACGCAATGAAGGATTGGGCAATCGAGAAGGGCGCCACCCACTTCACTCATTGGTTCCAGCCGATGACCGGTGTGACCGCAGAAAAGCACGACAGCTTTATTTCGCCCGCAGGCGACGGCCGCGTGATCATGGAATTCTCCGGCAAAGAGCTTGTCCGCGGAGAGCCGGATGCATCGTCCTTCCCCTCCGGCGGACTCCGCGCCACGTTTGAGGCTCGCGGCTACACCGCATGGGACCCGACGTCCTACGCTTTCATAAAAGACAAAACCCTCTGCATTCCGACCGCGTTCTGCTCCTACGGCGGCGAGGCGCTTGACAAAAAGACTCCTCTGCTCCGCTCGATGGAGGCGATCAGCCGTCAGGCGGTGCGAGTTCTCCGCCTTTTCGGAAATGAGGATGTCACCTCGGTAAAGACGACCGTCGGCTCCGAGCAGGAATATTTCCTTATTGAGAAGGAGCTGTTCGACCGCCGTCCCGATCTCGTATACACCGGACGCACGCTTTTCGGCGCGAAGCCGCCGAAGGGTCAGGAGCTCGACGACCACTATTTCGGCTCGATCAAGCCCAAGGTAGCCGAATACATGGCTGACCTCGACGAAGAGCTTTGGAAGCTCGGCATATACTCAAAGACCGAGCACAACGAGGTCGCGCCCGCGCAGCATGAGCTTGCACCGATCTTCTCCACCACAAACATAGCGACGGATCACAACCAGCTCACGATGGAGGTCATGCAGAAGGTCGCAAAGCGTCACGGACTTGCATGCCTGCTTCACGAAAAGCCCTTCGCGGGGGTCAACGGCTCCGGAAAGCACAACAACTGGTCGATCTCGACAAACACCGGAGTAAATCTGCTCGAGCCCGGCGACACTCCCCACGAGAACGCGCAGTTCCTTCTGTTTCTCGTCGCCGTGATCAAGGCGGTCGATGATTATCAGGAGCTGCTCCGCGTATCCGTTGCGACTGCAGGAAACGATCACCGTCTCGGTGCGAACGAGGCGCCGCCCGCCGTCGTTTCGATGTTCGTCGGCGAAGAGCTTGAAGGAATCCTCGAGGCGATCGAGAAGGATGAGCCTTACGACTCCAAGGAAAAGGATGTCATGAAGGTCGGCGTTCACGTTCTGCCGCGATTTGCAAAGGACACCACGGACCGCAACCGCACCTCCCCGTTCGCGTTCACCGGAAACAAGTTCGAATTCCGTATGCCGGGCTCGGCGCTGTCCATTTCCGGTCCCAACGTCGTGCTGAACACCGCAGTCGCAGAGGAGCTCCGTCAGTTTGCGGACGAGCTTGAGGAAGCCGCGGACTTCAATTCCGCTCTGCACGAGCTTATAAAGAAAACGATACGCGAGCACAAGCGCATAATCTTCAACGGCAACGGATACGATGACGAATGGCTCGAGGAGGCGGCGCGCCGCGGACTTGCAAACCTCAGAACCACTCCCGACGCGCTCCCCGCGTTTATCTCCGAAAAGAGCGTTTCTCTCTTCCAAACTCACAAGGTATTCACGAAGGAGGAGATCGAGGCACGCTACGAAATTCTCCTTGAGAACTACTGCAAGGTGCTCAGCATTGAGGCAAACACGATGCTCGACATGGCGCGCCGCGAAATTCTTCCCGCAGCGTCCGAGTATTCGTCCTCGCTCGCATCCGCGGCAGTGACAAAGAAGACCATGAACCCCGCAGCAGCTGTCGGATATGAGGAAAAGACCTCGCTCCGCATTTCCGATCTTACCTCTGACATGCTCACAAAGGCTGAGGAGCTTGAGGATGAGCTCATGAAGGCTAAGAGCTGCGGCGACACGACCGAGGAAGCCGTGTACTTCAAGGATCACGTTCTCCCGGCGATGAACGCGCTCCGCATCGACGGAGACGCGCTCGAGACCGTAACCTCGCGCGAATATTGGCCCTATCCCACTTACGGCGAAATGCTCATAACGAGCTACTGATAAAGTTTTTCTCTGCGGGAGAAAGCCTCCGCAGAGAAAAAGCGTTTTCCCGGCAGACGCTTCTGCCGGCGATACAATTAAAAAAGGCAATGACGGAGAGAAGTAACTGCGAAGGCTTCGGCAAAGCGAATACGGGACGGTGCAAGCCGTATCCGAAGCGCGCCGCGAATAACACTCCCGAGCTTCAATCCGAAATCCGGCGTAAAAATTCATTCCGGAGAGAGTAGGTGCGACGCGCTCCCCGCGTTACGGGGAAAGGCTTACGACGGACAGTGACGCACACCTCGCGGCGCGGCGAAAAGCCGCGCCGCAAAGGTGTGCAATATCCGATGAGCCGAAAGAGGTCGGGCATCCGACAAAATAGGTGGCACCGCGGGCGCACAGCTCCCGTCCTATAATAAGGGACGAAGCTGTGTATTTTTATTTTTCGAAAGGCGGTACATTTTATGTGTGCTATTATGGGTTATCTCGGCAAGGAGCTGAAGCTCGAAAAATTCAGGGAATACTTTGAAAAAACGGTGTCGCGCGGTCCGGATATGTCGCGTATCAGGGAGCTTGACGGAGCGATCCTCGGCTTTCACCGGCTTGCGATAATGGGGCTTACCGACGAAGGTATGCAGCCGTTTGAGCTTCACGGAAGCTATGCCGTATGCAACGGCGAAATATACGGCTTCCGCCCGATAAAGGCGGAACTGTCGAAGGAATACGATTTCGCATCCGACTCCGACTGCGAGATCATTCTGCCGATGTATGAAAAGTACGGTGTCGGAATGTTCGAAAAGCTTGATGCGGAATTCGCGTGCATCATCTACGACGGGGCGAAGAAATCGTTCGTCGCGGCGCGCGATCCGATCGGAATCCGCCCGCTTTTCTACGGATACACCGACGACGGCGGCATCGTGTTCGCATCCGAGGCGAAAAACCTCGTCGGACTGTGCAAGCGTGTTATCCCGTTCCCGCCCGGACACTACTATGCGGACGGCAAATTCGTCCGCTACCGCGATGTGACCGAGGTTTCGGAGTATGTCTCCGGCGATCTTGACACGATCTGCAAAAGCATACACGACAAGCTTGTCGCGGGAGTCGAGAAAAGACTCGACGCGGACGCGCCGCTCGGATTTCTTCTCTCCGGCGGACTTGACTCCTCTCTCGTATGCGCGATCTCTCAGAAGCTTCTCAAAAAGCCGATCCGCACCTTTGCGATCGGCATGAGTGAGGATGCGATCGACCTGAAATACGCGCGCGAGGCAGCCGATTTCATCGGCAGCGATCACAGTGAGATAATCATCACGAAGGACGATGTAATCTCGTCGCTCGAGGAGGTCATCGCCGCGCTCGGCACCTACGACATAACGACCATACGCGCGTCTATGGGAATGTACCTTATCTGCCGCGAAATACACCGCACCACCGATGTGCGCGTACTCATGACGGGCGAGATATCCGACGAACTGTTCGGCTACAAGTACACCGACTTTGCGCCGTCCGCCGAGGAATTTCGGCGCGAGGCGGTAAAGCGCGTCAGAGAGCTTTACATGTACGACGTGCTCCGCGCCGATCGATGCATTTCGGTAAACTCGATGGAAGCGCGCGTACCGTTCGGCGATCTCGACTTCGCGTCCTATGTGATGAGCATCGACCCCGAGCTGAAAATGAACCGCTACGGCAAGGGCAAATATCTCCTGCGCCGCGCCTTCATCGGGGATTATCTGCCGGAGGATCTTCTCATGCGCGAGAAGGCGGCATTCTCCGATGCCGTCGGTCACTCTATGGTTGATTATCTGAAGGAATACGCAAACTCGCTTTATTCGGATGAGGATTTCGCGCGTCTGTCGGAAAAGTATGACTTTGCACGCCCGTTCACCAAGGAATCGCTGCTTTACCGCGAAATTTTCGAGAAGTACTATCCCGGACAGGCGGAAATGGTCGCGGATTTCTGGATGCCGAACAAATCGTGGGAGGGCTGCGATGTGGACGATCCGTCCGCGCGCGTTCTTTCAAACTACGGAGACAGCGGAAAATAATCCGAAAACGCAAAAAGGAGGATCTCACGATCCTCCTTTTATTCTGATGTTTACGGCGGGACGCGGGTATCATCGGAAGCGTTTTCAAACTCTGCGGTGAGCGCCCCGGCAAAGGCGGTCTTGGCTCATTTCTTCTTTGCACCGCGGGATGCGTTCTTCCCGCCCCGTGAGGCATTTGTGCTCTTTCCGCTCGGATTTCGTCCGCCGCCCTTTCCGTTTGCTCCGCGGGAACTGCGGTCGTCTCTTCTGTCCGATCCGGCGTGCTTTGAAGTATGCGGTTTGCCGGAATTTCCGCTGCCGTGCGTTTTTTTCGCAGTCGGCACGACCTTGCCATTCCCGTCTCCGTGCGGATGCGCGGGACGTATCAGGCATTCGGGAGAATTACCGATCAGGTCAAGTCTGCCTGCGACGGCGAGCGCTTCGCGCACGCGGGCGCGGTTCTCCGGGCGTCTGTATTGAAGAAGCGCGCGCTGAAGCACCTTTTCCCTCGCGTCCGGGATATGCACCTTCTTACCCGTAAACGGATCAATCCCGGTATAATACATGACCGTGGATGCGCTGCCCGGCGTAGGATAGAAATCCTGAACCTGCTCGGGATTCAGCCCGATCTCCTTCGTGTAGAGTGCAAGAGAGATCGCGTCCTCAAGCGTACTGCCGGGATGCCCCGACATCAGGTAAGGCACGATATACTGCTCCTTGCCGCAGTCCGCCGAAAACGCAAGAAACTTCTTTCTGAATTTCTCGTACACCTCGATCTTCGGCTTGCCCATGTATGAAAGCACGTTCGGGGAGCAATGCTCCGGTGCGACCTTGAGCTGTCCGCTGACGTGATTCTCGACAAGATATCTGAAAAACGTATCGTCCTTATCCGCCATCATATAGTCATACCGTATTCCGGAGCGGACAAAGACCTTCTTCACACCGGGAAGCGCGCTGACCTTCTTCAGAAGGTTCATATACTCGATATGATCGGCAATAAGGTTGGGGCACGGCTTCGGCACGAGGCACCGCCTCTTCTGACATACACCGTTCTCCTTCTGATGCTCGCATGCGGGATTGCGGAAATTCGCGGTAGGACCGCCGATATCGTGGATGTACCCCTTGAAGTCCGGCAATGTCGTGAGAAGGCGCGCTTCCTCAAGCACGCTTTCCTCGCTGCGCGATCTCACCGAGCGTCCCTGATGGTACGCGATCGCGCAGAAGTTGCAGCCGCCGAAGCATCCGCGGTTGTGGGTTATGGAGAAGCGAACCTCCTGTATCGCGGGAACTCCGCCGTCCTTCTCGTACATCGGGTGATAGGTTCTCTGATAAGGAAGAGCGTACACCCGGTCAAGCTCCTCACGCTCGAGCGGGAATGCGGGTGGATTGACCGCAAGCATACGGTCGTCGTAATACTCCACAAGCGCGCGTCCGTTTACCGCGTCGTTATTCGCATACTGCTCGGCAAACGCCGCCGCATACGCTGCCTTTGACGTTTTGAGCTCGTCGTAATCGTATCCCTCCGGCTCCTCACGCGTACCGCGCACGGGATCGAAGTTCAGCTTTTCTCCGCGGCGGCAGAGGTACGCCGTTCCGCGGACATCGCGTATCTTCTTCACGGGAACACCGCGTGCAAGAAGCTCGGCAATACGCCTTATGCTGTTCTCGCCCATTCCGTACGAAAGGATATCCGCGCGCGAATCCACGAGAATGCTCCGTCTCACCTTATCCGACCAGTAATCGTAATGTGCAAAGCGGCGCAGCGACGCTTCAAGTCCGCCGATTATCACGGGAATATCTCCGTACGCCTCTCGGATGCGGTTGGTATAGACTACGACCGCACGGTCGGGACGGAGTCCCGCGCGCCTGCCGGGTGAATACCAATCGTCCGAGCGCTTCTTCTTTGCGGCGGTATAGTGCGCGACCATCGAATCCACGTTTCCCGAGGAAACGAGAAATCCGAGGCGCGGCTTCCCGTAGCGCATGAAATCCTCGGTCGAACGAAAGTTCGGCTGAGCGAGAACGGCGACGGAAAATCCCGCCGCATCGAGGATCCGCGTGATTATCGCGGCACCGAAGGACGGGTGATCCACATATGCGTCTCCGGAAACGTAGACAAAATCGGGAACGCCGATCCCGGAGCGGTCGAATTCCTCTTTTGTTGCAGGCAGAAAACCGTAAGTCATCAGTTATCGGATCCTTGTTTTGATTTTGTCACGATGCGGCCGTTCTCGTCACGCTTGCGGAACACAAGAAGCTTGCCGAAGGCATAGTTTATTATGACGACAAGCACGGCGACGGGCCATTTTGCGATGTATTCGCTGACCAGAAGCTTTTCAACGAGGACGAACAGGAGAACTTCCTCGATAATAAACGAGAGAAGGCGCGTGGTAAAGAAGGAGAAAAACTGCCTTGCCACCGCTTTTGCTCCGGAAACACGGTTTCCGAACACAAAATGTCTGTTCATCACATACGAGAATATCACGGCGCCGACAAAGGCGATCGCATTTGCTATAAGATAGCCGATCTTATATGCGGAGCCGAAAAACTCAAGCGATATGTCAGTCGAGAAAAACGGGATCAGCATGAGAATATAGTACAGCACCATATTGACGACGGTCGTTGCTCCGCCGAATATCACATAATTTATAAGCTCCTTGTATCTGAAGTACAGATTTTTGATTTTCGTAATCATACGTACCGTCCTTTATATAACGCACATGATGTGCGATACTTCCGATGAATCAGCGCCGCTCTTTCGGCGGCAGAGCACGGCTTTACGCATCAGCCGCTTCGTCTTTGCATATTTCGTAAAGCTCTTCCTTCGAGAGAAGGATGTTCAGTGCGCCGAGAAACGCATTCGGCGTCATTTTGGCGGGAAGCGAAAACCTGCGGCAGAGTGCGTCTCTCCGAGCCGCCGAGCCCGCCCCCGTAAGTCCTAGCTCAAAGAGATCGGCTTTTGTTATGCTTTCGCGCACGGTGTGCGCCGCCGAACCGGAGAATCCCATTCTGTCGGAAAAAGAGGAAAACAGTCCGCGAAGCACTTCGTCGGTCATTCCCTCGACGCCGAGCGTACCCTCCTTCGATGAGGTGCTCTTGCGGCGTTCCTTTCCCTCAATCTGAGGAATATACAGATTATATATCTTTTCCTTGGGCAGTGCGGATTTTATATACGACCGGATCACTCCGCCCGCGCCGTCGCTGTCCGTCAGTATGACTATCCCGCCCTTTTCGGCAAGAGTTCTGATCAGGGCAAGCTTTTCTTTCTTATTGAAGATCCCGAAGCCTCCCGTTGTTATGACATTCGCGTCTATGACGGAGGAAAGCTTTATCTTGTCGTACTTGCCCTCGACGACCACGGGGATCGGGATATGTATTCTCTCCGTCCGTTCAGCCACGCTGCTGCTCCTTTCGTATAATGACTCCGGCTTATCCGCAGATCAGCCGTTCAAGCGCAATATATCCGAGCGTCGAGCTTTTCATTGCAAGATCGGCTTCGAGGCATCGGTTTATCGACCGTTCAAGCTTCGCGGTGTCGTTTCCCGCCGCGCGCATATACAGTCCCGTTTTGTATTCGTGCATTTTCAGCTTTTTCGATATCTCCTGCTTCGTCATTCCCGCCGAAGCATACGTTGCGACCGAAAGCATATCGCTCATGACCTTACTCACCGAATAAAGGAGCGCGATAGGCTCTTCGCGTCTGTTCTTTGCCTTGGAAAGCGCGTCAAGCGCCGCCGCGCGATCTCCGGAGAGGATAGCGTTCGACAGTGCGAAAGCCTCTTCGGAAAGGTCGGGGCACGCCACAAAATCAACGGTTTCCGGCGTTATCTCGCATTCGCCGTGCGATTTCGAATAAGCGATCAGCTTTTCGCATTCGCCGCTGAGCACGAACATATCGCTGCCCGAGCGCGAAATCAGCGCGTCCGCCGTATTGTATCCGAACGGCACGCCCGCTGCGGTGAAGTGGCGTTCGACCCAGCGGCGGAGCTGTGCTCCGCCCTTTCTGTCAAACTGCACCGTTTCAAGCACTGCGCTGAGCTTTTTATAAAGCGTATTCGGCTTATTCCTCGCCACGTTTCCGAAATCCGCCGATGCGTCCGCCGTAACGAGAAGCACCGTTTGAGGATAATCCTTTGCGCGTCCGAAGACCGCGATATATTCGGAAAGCTGTGCGTCCTTCCACGACGAAACGGGCGCTGCGCGAAGGTGTACGAAATTTCTCTCGGACATCATCGGAAACGCAGCCACCGCCGCCTCAAGCTCTCCCGGAGACGTGCTGTCCCCGTCGAGCACGGTGCGCGAAAACGTATCCTCGCCGCACACGGCGGCGGCAAGCATTTCCGCATATCGTGATTTGATGAGCTCCTCCTCGCCGAAGAAAAGATAAGGTCCGGAAAGCTTATCGGGATTCGAAAGAATACGCTTGAATTCTGAATCGGTCATTTTATCGTAAACCTTTCGGCAAGGCTTTCCTCCTTATCTTATTTCGGTGGATGTTCTCCGGCGGGCGGACGCGGGCTTTGCCCGTCGGCGCGGCGCCGTACCAAACATTCGTTTTTCACGCTCCCGCAAGAGGAGCAATCTCGATATTCATTTTTGTTCTTATCGCCGCGCCGCCCTTTAACTCGACTGCATAGTCGAGATAAAGGCGTCCGCCCGCCTCGCCGACCGTATTCTCCACGGTTCTCGAAAACACGGCGGCTTCGAATCTGAGAATGGGTGTAATGTACTCGCAGCGATGGAATCTGCCCTGCTCAAAGATCATGACGGAGCCGACTGTCCCGCTTCGTTCGATCACAACGGTTCCGGGAGAGGAAAGCTCAAACGATATCTTCGTCTTCACGGCGGGCGAATCGGGATCGACCGATGCATCGTCGTACACGATCTCCATACGTCCTCCGCAGATCTCAGCCGATGCGATGCAGCTCATTTCGGTCGTGCTTTTCTCCACATCGGGGACATCGTCGGGCGGAAAGCTAATTCCGCCCCCGTCCTCTTCCTCCAGGAAAAGCCCTCCTCCGCGTCCGCCGACTGAAGGAGAAAAGAGCTCCGTCTGCTCGGACACAAGTCTGAGCCTCATTTCCCCTAAACAAGCGCGTTCCCCCGAAAATTCGGAGGAAGCGCCGTTTTTGTTATTTATTTCGGACATTTCCGACTCAGACAAGCGCCGTAACGTAGGGGCATCCGGACTCGATCTCGTAGCCGAAATCGTTCGGTGCCGCCCAACGTACACCGTTCGTGATTATGCGCTGTACGTTTGCGTCGTAGAACGACGGGCAGGTCTCATGACCGGGCTGGAAGTAGAACACACGTCCCGCGCCGCGGAGGAAGGTGCATCCGGTGCGGAACACATATCCGTGCTCATACCATCCCTCGAAGATATGTGCGTCGGGCTGCGGAATCTGGAAGGGCTCTGCGTAAAGCTCCTCTTCGGGAAGCTCGAAATGAGACGGGATACCTGCCGCGATCGGATGAGACGGCATGATGTTCCAGATGATCTCCTTCTGATTGTCGCCCCAGAGAAGGTTGCCCGTGGTGCCGACGATTGCGCGGAAGGGCTTGGAATGATGCGCGCTGTGGAGTGCGATAAATCCCATGCCGCCGACATAAACTCTCTGGCGGATGCGCTCAACGAGATCGTCCTTGACTTCGCCGTGGTTCATGTGACCCCACCAAAGAAGGACATCGGTGTTATTGAGCACCTCATCCGGCAGTCCCTGATCGGGATCGTCAAGCGCCGCAAGGGTGATCTTCATATCGTCGTTCTTCGAGAGAAACTCGCCGATCGCCGCATGAAGTCCGTTCGGATAAAGCTTTGCGACATTCTCGTCGCTCTTCTCGTGTCTGTACTCGTTCCAGATCGTTACGTTGATTGTTTTTGCCATATTCTGATACCTCCGAAGTATGGATTTACATATGTAGCAACATAATTATATACCACTTTTTCCGATTAGTCAATCAAAACCTTTTTTCGACGCGGAAATTTGTTCATCGGACGGTCGCGGACACCGGACAGGCACGCGGAGAGTCCGAAATCAAAAGTGCCGCCGCGCCGACGGGAATCGGCGCGGCGGCGTGAAAGAGGAAATCGCAAAGCGAAGGAGGCGGAAGGAGTAAAACCTCCCCGGATTCAGGCGATTTACGGATCTTTCACCGAAGCCGTATGCATTGCGCCGAAAAGCGCGCTGTGCATCGGCAAAGCTTTTATCGCAGATTATTTCATTCCGGCAGGTGCATTTTCACGAAGGGCGCGGAGCGACAAATGATCTGAATGTGCCTTCGGTGCAGTCGCGCGGCACTCCGAATCTCGGAATGAGCATCATATTATCGGGCTTCACGTTGTACGGAGATTTCGTCGTATATGCGAAGCGCACATACTTCGATGCGACGGCGACCGCTTCGTCGCTGTAGCTGCCCGCGGGATATGCGAGCGCGTCTACCTGATGTCCCGTGAGCTCCGATATATACGCAACGGATTCGGACATTTCCTTTTCGAGACGCGTTATATCCATATTCCCCATCGCGTTATGCGAAACGGTATGGGTCTCGAATCTCACAAGCCCCGACTGCGCCATCTCGCGTATCTGATCCTCGTTGAGGTACTGAGGCGTACCGATCAGCGATGTCACAAGGAATACCGTGGCACGCCCGCCCTTTTCCTTCAGTATCGGGAACATATCCGTATAGTTATCGACGTATCCGTCGTCGAATGTGAGAACGATCGACGGCTTATCGCAGTTTTGCGTATACTCATCCGCGAAAAGGTAGGTGTATCCGTAGGAATTCAGGATATCCATCTGCGCGGCAAAATCCTTCGGACGGACGAACAGATTCACATACGGGCTGTACGGCTCGTCCATGATAAGGTGGTACATAAGCACCACTGGGGTATATGTCGGAGTCAGATCGGGATCGGGCTCCGGCACAGGTGCGGGTTCCGGGTCCGGTTCGGGCTCGGGCTCCACAGTATCCGTAACGGGATCGACGTCCGTCTCTCCGGTGCTTTCCGTCGTCTGCACTGTCTGCACCGTGCTATCGGATATTCCGTCGGTATCCGACGCGGGTGCCGTGACGACGCTTTCCGTTTGATTCGATAAGTCCTCCGTCCCCGATGCTCCGTCGAGCTTTCGCAGCGTGCAGGACGAAAGCAGTGCGGCAAGTGAAAGTGCGACTGCCGCCGTCTTGACAAGTTTTTTCATTTTTCCCCCTTTTGCCGGAATCCACGGCGGCGCCGAACAATTCCGATTCACCGTGCCTCATGTGCGGCACCGCCTTTTAAATACGTTTTAATAATATGATACCATATGATTTTATGATATATTTAACACTGCTGTTAATATTCTGTGTCAGCCTTAAATGATTTATTCGACTTCAAACAAAACCTCGTGAGAGAATGTCTTTATTCCGTCCGAAATAAGCACCGCCTCTTCAAGGACATACTCGCCGACCTCGGACGCAACAAGCGGAACAGTAAATACACGGGGAGAATCTTTTCCGATATAGAGAGTGAGTTTTCCGTTGATACTTGAGTCCGCGAACACGTTGCCGTCACCCACGGAAATATACGAGTAGACCGTCTCGAGCGAATTCGGCAAAGCTATTCTGAGCTCTCCGCTCTTTATTTCGGATGCGGAAAGATCGACCGTAAGCACTGCGTCTCCGTATTGGCTGATGCGATCGGGCAGCGAAAGCGAAATCCCGTAATCCTTTTCATTCTCCCGATCCCCGTCGGGCTTTCTCTCGCAGCAGTATGCGACGCTTATTCCCTCCGCAGCATCGCTGAGCTTCACCTCGGCGGCTCCGCCGGTGGGGACGGGCAGCATGACCGTCTCGAATCCCGACACCTCGATCTTCTTTTTGAAATCACCGGATTCAACGGTAACGCTGTATACATCGTCATCCGAGGAAACGAGCGCTTTCAGGCAGGCGATCGCCGCGAACGGGAGATACTCGCGCGCCGGGTCCTCATCGATCATGGCGCTTACCTTTTCATAAAGTCCGCTGCGGTCAACGAACGACGCGCATAACGCAAGGATCGCCGACCATTCGTCCGACTCGGGAAGGTCTTTCGCCGTGTCGTACATTTCCGACGCGGTTTTGTATTCGCCGAGCATCGCAAACGAAAGCGAAAGCAGTGCGAAGTCTCCGGAATCGGCATCCTCGTCATTCTCAAGCAGTGCTTTCAGATAAAGCAGATCGTCGAGCACCGCGCTGCGCTTTGCCGCGCCGATGAGGCAGCTTCTGAGCAGAGCATCGATATCCGACACCTCGGATATCGGCCGCGGCGAAAGAGACACCTGAGAAACGGTTTCCGGTGTAAAGTAGAGCGAGAGTGCGGTGAGCACCTCATCCGGCTCGGAATTTTCGAGCTGTTTGAGCATGAACGAATCGGTATACTTATACAGCTTGATCTGCGGCACCGCGCAGTCGTCGCCGAAACCCGAATTGCAAAGCTGTGCGCCGTATCTCGCGCCGATCATCGTATCAAAGCGCGGCGACACGTTATTCTTGAGGAATTCGACGAGGTGCTTTGCACGGACCGTGTTTTCCGACGATATCTCAAGCATCGCGGGATCGGAGAGCGTCTCTATCACGCCCGCACCGTCGGTCAGTGTGCAGAAGCTTCTTTCCGCGATGCCCTGTGCCGTGCGGATAACGTCCGCCGTATAGATGATCGCATCCGTAAGCTCGCCCGCCGACACCTTGATACGGACGGTGTGCTCTCCCGCATCGAGCTTTCCGAAATTCACGGAGACGGGGGTATTCGTCTTGGCGGACACTCTGCGTGTTTTCTCTCCGTCGAGAGTGAACTCGAACTCCGCGTCAAGGTTTCTTTCACAAACGGCGGATGCGCTTACTGCAAAATCGTCCGCAGTCTTTACCTTTTTCGGCGGCTCCGAGCTTATGAAGAAATCAAGCGATGCGTCAACGGAGCTTTCCGTCTTGCCGACGTACATCTCCGCATCTGCGGCCTGAAGGGTGATACGGTACTCGGTCACGTTGTCGGGAAGCGTGAAGGTCACCTCAGCCTCGCCGTTTTCATCTGTCGTTACCTGACCGAAATACACCGTGTCTCCGAAATTGCCTCTCACCTCTTCCGGACCGCCGCCGCGTCCGCCGCACATTGTTCCGGTCAGGTTGAAATCGCGGTCGGAGGAGAAGGTATACACGGGATAATACACGGGAGCGTAGATTTCGGAAATGATATCCGACCGATCCCAAACGTTTGCGAACACCGCTTCGTTGACCACGCTTACATTCACCGCCGCACGCCGTCCGCTTCCGTCGCTCTCGGCGGTCTTTATTCTGAGAGTTACCTCATCTCCGGGAGCGTAGGATTTCTTATCGCTTTCGACCGACACGTTAAGCGTGCGGCTCTCGGGTTTTGCGCTGATAAATACGGGCTTGATCCTGTTGAACACGCCGTCCTTCAGGTAAACGCCGGACACCGTTGAATTCGGGAAGCAGTCGTCCGCGAATTTGAACGAGAGATCGTCTCCCGCGTCGAGTTTATCCGCCGAAAGTATTCCGTTTGCGGAAACTATCCTTACGATCGTGCCGCCTTCGACCTTCTTCCTGCCGTCGGCAAGAAGATCTATCTTTGCAGTTTCGCCGTACGAAAGGCCGTAGGATGCAAGACCGCTCTGCATATAGGAGGAAAGGTCGGTGCCGTTTTTTATAACGAATTCATATCCGTAAAGTCCGTATGCAAAGTTGCCCGAGATGTACCATTCACCCTCGGAAAGGATTCCGGTATAGAAGACTTTATCGTCCCGACGCTTTATGCCGAAGCCGTAATCCGTCACCTTGATCGGGCGTCCCTCGGTATCGCTGAAGGTCGCGTACAGCTGATAGGAATATGTGACGTTGCCTTCGGATTCACGGAGTTCGACCGAATCGGCGGAGAATTCAAGCTTTCCGTCCTCGGTGTCAAAGCTCTCCGAATACACCGTCTGAGAAGAGGTCGCATAGCCGTATGTCGGCTCGTTTTCCTTTGTGTATTCGTTGTACTCATATCCCGCGAGATATTTCTCCGTCCGTGTTTCCGTGACGGTCAGGGTGACATTTGTATCGTACGGAACGTACTTCAGATCGGCTGCACTTACGGATTTTCTGAAGGAATCCATGTCGAGACGCTCGGTATCGAGCACATATTCGCCGTCATCTCCGCTCCAATTTCCACGGCAGTCACGCCGCAGAACGTGAACGGTCTTTGCGGGGGACTGCGGATATTTTCCGCTCTCCGCGCTTCTCAGATAAACCGGCACATATGCAATCCCCTCGAAGAAATTGCCGAGGTCGGGCACTGCCGAGAAGTGTGCGACTCCGTTTTCGTCGGTAACTGCGGTGATCTCGTCCTCTCCGGTGCCTGAGAAGGAGAGGCAGACCTTCTTTCCGACCGCCTTCATGCCGGTGATATGAGTAACGGTCACGCCGAATTCAAACGCTTCGCCCTCGGCTGCGTAATCGCGCTCCGAGACGATCTCGTATTTATAGTACTCGTTTTCGTAATTTTCGATCTCAAGACTGTGGGAGTTGAGGATAACTCCGTCGTACAAAAGCTCGACGTAAATGCTGCCCTCAAGATGAGAGTTCAATTCAAACGATGCGGTGAACGCGCCGTTTTCGTCGGGAGTCACTCTGACGCTCTGCTCTGCGGTGCGCGAGTTTCCGATTATGCGGAGTGTGAACACTCCGTCGGCACCGTCGGGAAAGCGCGACATCGGGACGTATCCCCATACGTTCACCTTATCCGTTGGCTTATAGAGATTTCTGTCGAGGTAAATGTATGTGTTCGGGTAGGTCGCCGTATTGTAGACCTGTGCTCCGACGAAAACGGGGGTGTCGCCGCCGACGACAAGGAAATCGCCGCTGTCAGCCTTTGCGCCGCTTATCGTCAGTATTCCGTCGCCGTCGGTCGTATATTCCGCCGAACCGAATTCAACGGTCATTTTATCGATCGGGGTCTTTCCGTCCTCGATCGCCCACACGAAGATATCTTCCCCGGTCATCGCGGCGTACACCGAGATCGGGTTTATCTGCACCGTCCACTCGAACACGGCAAAGCGTCCGCAGTACACGCTTGCCGCGTAGTATCCGGTACCGGGATTTTTATCGAGAGTTATCGTGCGGACGCGCGCTGCGACATCGTCGGATTCGGTGAAAGCGACCTCGCCGAGATCCTCGGCACGGACGTCGCTTGCGCCGGAGATATACTTTTCGAAATCGTCCGCATCGGCAAAGCGCTTAAGCTTTACGGACGTGACCTCTCCGCTGAAGTTTTCGGTGACGCTGTAGCGGATCTTTATCGCGTCGTCTGGGCGGTATGTGTTTATTCCGTCCGCGCTGAGAAGCTCCGGATAAATACTGCCATTCATCTCGTTTTTGTAAGTTGAGAAGGTAAACGAATACGGATTCTTCATCTCCGTTCCGTCAGCCGAGATTCTGTCGGAAAGGCTTACGGTATACGTCGTGTCCGGTTCCATCGGAGCCGACGGAGTGAAACGCCATACTCTGCCGAGGTGGAGCCACTCGCCCTCAAGCGCGGGAGTTATCACGGTCTCCTCGGGCAGATTTTCAGCGTCCGGGCAGGAAAGCTCGATCTCGATGACCGCGTTTTCGCTCACCGTCATCGCGCCGGAGGCGGGATACGTTTCGGTCACCGAAAGCTCGCTCTTCGTCTGAAAAGCCCAGCTGTAGTCGACCTCTTTATTCTTCACATACGAAAGGCTGACGACCGTATTATCGCCGAGGCTCTTCTTCGGTGTCACCGTAAACTCATCGCTGCCCGTCTGCTGCACGGTATAGTCGATCGCGGGTTCGAGCATAAGATGACGCTCGACAAGCTCCTTCGATCCGTTCTCGGTCTTTACGACAAACGAGGTATCCCCGTCTATAAAGCTCGACGAGCTCGACGATGCGGTGACGGACACTATCGAGAAAAGGCTGTCGTCCGGGATATCGTCCGAGGGCTTATTGTTCGCATTGTCGGGAGCAGTCGTCTCCTGCGGAGGGATATCGTCGGCATCATGAGGCCTCATGAAATGCAGGGTAAGCGGGACTGCGGCAACGACTATCGCCACGGAAGCCGCGGCGGCAATAATGCGGGTGCGCATTCTGATCCTGTATGCGCGGAAATCCTTTTTGGTTTCGTATTCCGCGATAAGGCTCTCGTCTATTTCTCCGATAGCGTCGGAAAGTCTGTTCGCGTCTATCTTTTTCATCTTATTTTCCCCGTTTTTGTTTTCCATGTTCTTCATACGCTGTAGCCCTCCATTTCAAGCTCGGCACGCAGCCCCGCCCGCAGGCGGTGCAGGATCGATTTCACCTTTGCCTCGGATGTGCACAGCTCCGATGCAATATCGGATACGCTGCGCATGTTCCAATACCTCGCGATAAAAACCGTTCTCTTTTCAAGCGAAAGAGTGCGGAGAAAGCGGTTTATGATCTCCGAAAGAGCCGCACTGTCCGCCGCCTCCTCCGTCCCGGCTGCCGACGGTGACGGCAGACATTCCTCAAGCTCGCTCAGCGCGACCTCGAATTGGCCTCCGCCGCGCTTACCGGTTCCCTTTCTCCGCAGGCGGTCGATCGAGAGGTTTCTCGTTATCTTCCCGAGATACGCGGACAGGCGTTCGGGAATATGCGGCGGGATCGAATTCCACGCGCGCATATATGTATCGTTTACACATTCCTCGGAATCCTCCTCGGAAGAAAGAATGCCGTAGGCTATGCTTCTGCAGTAATTCCCGTATTTTATCTGAACCTGGACGATCGCGTCTTCCGACCGTTCACGGAACAAATCAAGTATTGCGTTGTCGTCCATGGATGTCTCCTTCATCTTTAATGCAATACCGCATCAGCCCCGCACCATCCGTTCCCGTTTTGCGGACGGCGCACGGACTTTTTCCGCCGAAAGTGCGGAACAAAGTTATGCCGTATAGCCTCTTTCACTATTATACACGATAAAAATTCGCAAAGGTTGCACCGAAACGCAAATTTTTCCGAAAAATTTTCAATTTTTTTGTTTTGCCCCCTCCTTATTGAAAAAGAGCGGCTTTTCTGATATAATGAAATCAATAATTCAATCAAAATCCGGAGGAAAACATGACCGATATCGAAATCGCTCAGGCGGCAAAAGCCGAGCCTATAACAAAGATCGCCGAACGCGCCGGAATACCCGAGGAATATCTCGAGCTGTACGGCTCGAACAAAGCCAAGATCTCGCCGGAGCTTTTCCGTACGCTCGAAGGAAAGAAGCAGGGGAAGCTCGTGCTTGTTACCGCGATAACGCCGACCCCGGCGGGCGAAGGCAAGACCACGACGACGATCGGTCTTGCGGACGCGCTCCGCAGAATCGGGAAGAAGCCCGTTGTCGCGCTGCGCGAGCCGTCGCTCGGACCGGTATTCGGCATAAAGGGCGGCGCCGCCGGCGGCGGATACGCTCAGGTCATCCCCATGGAGGACATCAACCTTCATTTCACCGGGGATTTTCACGCGATAGGCGCGGCGAACAATCTTCTCGCCGCCATGCTCGACAATCACATATATCAGGGGAACGCGCTCGGCATCGACCCGCGCCGCATCACATGGCGCCGCTGCGTCGACATGAACGACAGGCAGCTCAGGAATGTTGTTGACGGGCTCGGCGGACGTGTCAACGGCACGCCGAGGGAGGACGGCTACGACATCACCGTGGCTTCGGAGATAATGGCGCTTCTCTGCCTCGCCTCTGACATATCCGATCTCAAAGAGCGGCTTTCCCGCATCGTAGTAGGATACACATACGACGAACGCCCCGTCACCGCAGGCGATCTGCACGCACAGGGTGCGATGGCGGCACTCCTGCGTGACGCGATAAAACCGAATCTCGTTCAGACTCTCGAGGGGACGCCCGCTCTCGTCCACGGCGGTCCGTTCGCCAACATCGCGCACGGCTGCAACAGCGTGACCGCGACGAAGGCGGCAATGGCGCTCGGTGATTACGCCGTCACGGAGGCGGGCTTCGGCGCCGACCTCGGCGCGGAGAAGTTCCTCGATATCAAATGCCGCCTTGCGGGGCTTCGTCCGTCGGCGGTCGTGATCGTGGCGACTGTCCGCGCGCTGAAGATGCACGGCGGACTTGCGAAAAGCGAGCTCGGCAAGGAAGATCTCGCCGCGCTCGAAGCGGGAATGCCGAATCTGCTCCGCCATGTGAAGAACATCCGCGAGGTATACCGTCTCCCCGCGGTCGTTGCGGTCAACCGATTCCCGACCGACACCGACGCGGAGATCGAGCTCATCATCGAGAAATGCCGTGCGCTCGGCGTAAACGTCGAGCTTTCGACCGTATGGGCTGACGGCGGTGCCGGAGGCGAATCCCTCGCGCGCGAGGTCGTCCGTCTCTGCGAAGAGGAGAACGATTTCACGTTCGCGTATCCGTCCGATATGCCGATTGCGGAAAAGATCGAAGCCGTTGTGAAAAAGGTGTACCGCGGCGACGGCGTAAGCTTTACGCCTCAGGCTGAGAAGGAGATCGCGCGCCTCGAGGAGCTCGGATACGGAAACGTACCCGTATGCATCGCAAAGACGCAGTACAGCTTTTCCGACGATCCGCTGAAGCTCGGCGCGCCCGAGGGCTTCACCGTGACGGTGAAAAAGGTGAAGATCTCCGCAGGCGCGGGATTTGCGGTCGTCCTCACCGGAGATATCATGACGATGCCGGGACTTCCGAAAGTCCCCGCCGCAGAGCGGATCGACGTCGATGAAAACGGCGTGATCTCCGGGCTGTTCTGATACCGCGAAAATACGCAAAGCGCAGCCGCGCCCGATCCGCGATCGGACGAAGCCGCTTCGCGCAATTATAAAACAGACCACAAAAACAAACAGAAAGGAAGCTTTCGCCGACGAAAGCGAAAAAACATGAACAAGATAAGATACACCACGCACGGGACCTGCTCCCGCGAAATCGAGATCGAGCTTGACGGAGACACCGTAAAATCGGTGAAATTCATCGGGGGCTGCTCCGGAAACACGCAAGGCGTTGCCTCTCTCTGCCGAGGGATGAAAGCCGACGAAGTCGTCGAGCGCCTGCGCGGGATCCGCTGCGGAGCAAAGCCCACGTCATGTCCCGACCAGCTCGCCCGCGCACTCGAGGAAGAGGGCTTCACTCCCGAAGATAAATGACCGTCACGGCGCAGGGAGGTGCAATGCGCCTCCCTGCGCCGACAACATTTCAAGGTAAACAAATAAGCAAAAAAGGAAGTCTTTACGCCGTCGGGACCGCCGGGATAATGTTTTCCTCCCTTATGCATTTTTTCTGGCTGCCGTATCCCAAGGGGATAATTATATCTCTCGGGAATACCGGCTTTGTGTCGGATGCGGTCACCTCGTTGATATACTGCATCTTCATCACGGTGTATCTCGTGTCGGTGTTTCGGATACTTTCGAGGACAATAGATTACGATGCAAAACACACCGTCATAAAATACGTTTTTTCACTGATCGCGGTACTCGCGGCGGTTCTGCTTCTTGACGCTCTGCAGCTTTTCTTCAATTCATTTTCGGGATATTATGCGTTCATTATCTCCGATCTGCGCATCGTCCTCGAATGGCTGTTAGTTTTTTCGGTCATACTCCGCGTTCTTCGCCTGAAGAGAAGCCCAAAGAACAAGAATCTGATAATTTCGGCGTGCGTGCTTCTTTTCGTATCTCTGACAATCGCCGCAGCGCTTGACCTTGCGGACATCGCCGCTATCCGGAGGACTGCGGAAAAATATACGCTGTCTGGCGCCGAAACGCTGACCGTCATACAGAACACGGATTTCATGCACGGAGCGAGGGGCGCGGTGCTTGATGCCGTATCGGGAATAATAATATTTACGGCGGCGTTCTTCTCCCTCGCGGCGAAGAACGAAAGCGAAAACAAAGAAAAGGTCACCCTTGACACAGTGATCCTCAGGATTTTCCTGATTTTCGTGATGTGCTTTATGATCTGCGGAGTAAAAACGGTGCTTCTGCCTCAGTCCGCATTGAAGAATACAAATATAACGGGAAACAGCTCATCTCACAGCACTGCGGATTTTTATGCCGACACGTCCGTCGTGAGAATCTCGCGCGTTGAAGGGGACGGTTCCTCAAAAGAAGTGTACTGCATGACGAAATGCGAAATACGGTATGCCGACAAGCCTCTTTACAAATGCAGGATCGACGGCGAATCATACGGCATGAGCACCGAAATACAGGGAAACCGGATAATAATGAGCGACGGTTTCGAGAGGGTGGACATCGGCGGTGTCGGGGTGAAGGTTCTGTCCGATCGGGCGATCTGCTATGTGATCGGCGAAACTCCGTACTGTATTCCGCTGAGCGGCATCAAAAATCAGAGTGAGAACCGCGTCGTCGCGGACTTCTGCAAAAAGATGCTTGATGACGGACGTCTTGAATACTACGAGTATTCGTGCGAATACCTAAGCAAATATGCGCCGGACATTTTGACGCCGTATACCGAGCGGTATGCATCAAAGAACTTCACGGAAAAAGAGCTGCAATCAGGTCGAGGAATCAGTACCGATTATATTGCAAATCTTGCGCCGGATTTTTCGTGATCTTTGTTTGCTGAATTGTCTTACTCCGTTTCCTGCCGTCACCGAACGGCAGGCACACCCCCTTCGGCAAAGCTCGAACCGACACCGAAAAGGCTGTCGCAAATGAACTTTTCTCATCTGCGGCAGCCCGTTTTTTTGTTGACGAAAGGCCGCAAGTCGGTCTTGTCTTTTATTTTTTGATTTTGTCCCTGTTCTTCGCGCGGTCGATCATCTCATGCTTGAGAGTCCAGAGCTTCTCGGAAAGATCAACGTAGTAATGGTGCGGATTGTCGAAGCGGAGCACCTCTTCCCACATCGTATTGAGCTCGCGCGCGCAGTGCGCCCGTATCTCGTCAAGCTCCGGAAAATTGTATATGCACTCGCCGTTTTTGAACACCGGCACCTTAAGACGGCGCAGCGTATAGTTCGTCATGAGCTTGCGCTTCCATGTGTAATCCGGATCGAATATCTCGATCGGCTCGCCGTCCTCGATCGTTTCCTCGCTGAGGATAATGAGGTCTGCCTCCGCCTTGCCCGTTTCGTTTGAATAGAAGCGGTACACGTCCTTCACATGGGGATTCGTTATCTTTCCGACGTTCTCGCTTATCTTGATCTTCGGGGTGATCGTCCCGTCCTCCTCCTCGACGGCGGCAAGCTTATATACGCATCCGAACACCGGATCGCTCTTCGCCGTGATAAGGCGCTCGCCTATGCCGAAGCCGTCGATCTGCGCGCCCTGTCTGAGGATGTCCGCGATTATATATTCGTCAAGGGAGTTCGACGCAAAGATCTTGCATTCCGGAAGTCCCGCCTCGTCGAGAATCTTTCTCGTCTTTCTCGAAAGATACGCAATGTCTCCCGAGTCAATGCGTACCGCGCACTTCGTCCGTCCCGTGGGAAGAAGGTGATCCTTTATCGCGCGGATTGCGTTAGGAAGTCCGGATTCAAGCACGCTGTAGGTATCTATGAGGAGAGTGGGATTCTCGGGATAAAGCTTGATATACTGACTGAATGCATCATATTCGGAATCAAACATCTGCACCCACGAATGAGCCATAGTGCCGCCCGCCGGCACTCCGAAAATCTTATCCGAAAGCGCGCACGCGGTCGATGCGCATCCTCCGATATATGCGGCGCGTGCTCCGAGCACCGCCGCGTCCTCTCCGTGCGCGCGGCGCGATCCGAATTCCGAGATCGGACGTCCGTCTGCGGCGCGCACCATGCGGCTCGCCTTGGTTGCAACAAGCGATTGATGATTCAGCGTAAGAAGGATGTACGTTTCGACAAGCTGCGCTTCGATCACGGGAGCGCGGACGGTCAGTATCGGCTCTCCGGGGAAGATCACGCTTCCCTCAGGGATCGCCCAGACGTCACCCGTAAAGCGGAAGGTTTTGAGGTAGTCGAGAAATTCCTCGTCGAACACCTTCTTCGAGCGCAGGTATTCTATATCGTCCTCTTCAAAGCACAGATTCTGAAGATAGCGACATATCCTCTCGAGTCCGCAGACTATCGAATATCCGCCGGAATCCGGGTTCTGTCTGAAGAACACGTCGAAATACGCGATCCTGTCGCGCATATCCGAATGAAAATAGCCTCTTCCCATGGTAAGCTCATAGAAATCCGTGAGAAGTGCAAGATGCTTTTTGTTGAACATACGTCCGTCTCCTTTTTATTCTGACCGAAGCGGGCTTTTCCCGCTTCCGCAATTTACTTTATTCCGAGTGGATACCGTGCACGCCGTCCGATGAGCCGCAACGGTCCGTGTGCAAACCGCGGCGCCGCGTCAAGCCGAATCAGTCCCACGCGAGCAGCTTTGCCGCCTCGCCGATCGCGTCGATCGCGCGCATTCCCGTGTGAAGCCGCGGCGAATAGATCATCTCCATGACCGCCCAATCAACATCCGCCGGGGTCTGCGCCGTGCAAAAGCCCTGGTAAAACACGCTCGTTATGTATTTGTACGAATCGTTTGCGGGACCGAGCGACTGAAGAAATTCCTCGCAGATCGTGCTCTTTCTCTCGTCGGTGAGCTCTTTGTCTATCGCGGCGCGCCCTTCAAATATCTTTCCCGTGTTCGCATCCCACGTGTACTCAGCCATACCCGCGCAGTTTTCATCCGCCGCTTCGAACGACGCCGCGATATCGTCGCGGTCGGTGAAGCTGATCACAAGATTCGCACGCGCAAGTCCCGATGCGCGGCGTATTCCGGGGAATCCCTCGATCGAGTTGAGACGCGCGGCAAGCTCCTCGATCAGCGTGATATCCTCCTCTGTCGCGTCACCCTTTATTTCGTATACGATCTTATCCTCCCAGCGGCACAGAACCCCCGGATCCTCACCGTATTCCGATTTCAGTGCAACCTCGTTGAAGTATCCGAGAACATCGCCGGGAGTGCATTCCGGCACGGATATATAACCCGTTCTGCCCCGATCCCCGTCGGTATCGGAGGGGGGCGCGCCCTTCGCCGTCTCCGTCGTGCCGCTCTCTCCGCCGGAACCGATCAGTATCGGTATCTCAAATCCCCCGCATGACGAAAGAAAAACACATGCGAGAAGAAGCGCCGCAAGCGCTGCCGTTCTCAGTCTCATAAACGCCTCCCGTCCGTGCGGACGCACTTTATCTCGTGCGGCTCATAAGAGCGCGCACCTCTGTGTCGGTCGGTGCATACGCGCCGCGCCGCTCGGTGCTGAGCGCCCCCGCCGCGCACGCATACGTGCACGCAGTATAGAGATCGTCTCCTGCAAGCGTGCGCAGCGCAAGCGCCGATGTGAACACGTCACCCGCGCCGGTGGTATCGACCGCCTTCACGCGAAACGAAGGCACTATGCGGTAGAATTTGCCGTCATATGCGAAGGCTCCGCGCTCTCCGAGCTTCAGAACGATGTTGTCCGCCTTCATCATGCGCCCGAGTGCAACGCAGGCGCGCAGGCAGCTTTCCGAATCCGTCGGATATATTCCCGTATACGCCTCACATTCCGCCTCGTTCGGAGAGAATATGCTCATTCTGCCGAGGCGGTCAAACGGGAAATCCGGACGCGCGGGTCCTGCGTCCACGATAAGCTTTACGGAACTCTCCGAGGCAAAGCGCCCCGCCGCAAGAAGCGCTTCGTCCGGGATCTCCATCTGCACGAAAACTCCGTCGGGATACGACGTAAATGCCTCCTCGACATCAGATGCCGAAAGGTATGCATTCGCTCCGGGATAGACTATGATGCGGTTTTCCGCGCCCTCCTCGCAGAGGACGAGCGCAAACCCCGTTTTCTCGTCGCAGTCTGTCACGATAAAGCGGGTGTCGATCCCTTCCCTCTCATAAAGAGTGCGGAGGCGGCGACCGTTTGAATCGTCGCCGAGACGACACAGAAATACCGTATCCGCTCCGAGCGCGGCAAGCGCGCGTGACGCATTCGCGCCCTTTCCGCCGGGAAGGTAAGCGTAATCGCCGTCGGATATCAGTGTCTCCCCCGCCGCGGGAAAGCGTTTCGCTTTAACAGACAGGTCAATATTTGCAGAGCTTATTACGAGTATCCGTTCTTTCATGACATTCTCCGTAAAATTCTCTTGATTATTATAATTATTATACTCCCGCCGCGCCGGAAAATCAACAGAAAGCTTTCCGTTTTTAATAATATCTCCGTGCGCGAGGGCAAAACCGCGTCCTGCCCTCAAAAAGATCTGACAGATCGCACGAAAAAGCCGCCTTCGGGCGAAGCCTGACCGAGAATCATGACGCTATGATGCTTCCGGAGCGGACCCCGCGCGGAGTACGGCGGCATTACTCCAAGGTGACGCGAACGCTGCCGCTTACAAGCTCGATCTGAATATCGTCCTCAAATAATTTTTCGTGATGCTTGAACCGTTTTAATATCTCCAACATCTTGTCGGCAGCATCTCCGAATTTACGCCGGATCACATCAATGCCGATAATTTCGATATGCACGGGGCGCCCGACCATATCGGTCAGACAATCCCAAAAAGCATCCCAATTGCAGCCGTAGTAATCGGGGAAATCAAGCGATTTCCAGATAATCCCGTGCATTTCCGAATAATATTGAAAATTTGTAAAATCGACGGTATATTTCTTTCTGTACAGATGCATAATATCTCCCCGATGCGCTCCTCTCCGCAAAAACTACGATGCGTGTTCCGCCGAATTTTCTCTCCCTTAATCATATCATATTTTTTCATTTTGTCAAATTACGTCTCCGATCCGCAGCGCGGATTTTCAAAAGGTATCCCCCGAATCGCCGGGAAATCGCTCAGGGACGCAGTAAGCTCCGCACGGCAGGCGAGCAACGGGACGGCAAGCCCCCGTAATCTTGCAGAATCCCGAAAACACAGCGGAATTTCATACCGTTTTCGAAAAAAGAAAATTTTATTTTTGAAAATTTCTATTGCATACCGTTGAAAGTATGGTATAATAATCATAGGACAGTGTTGATTGTGTCCGAAAAGCATCCTTGCTCCATTTATACAACCGACATGAAAATTCTATTTACGGAGGTTTCACTATGTGCTGCAAAAAAGACGATAGAGGCGTAAGCGTCGGCAAGGTCGTTATGATAACGCTCAGCGTCGTAGCGATCATTATCGCCGCCGCCGCTGTTCTTTACAAGATCTTCAAAAAGCATTTCAAGATCACTTTCGAGTGCGGAGACTGCGATTTCTGCGACGACGACTGCTTCAGCGACGACAGCGATTTCGAGCCGGAGTGCGTGAGCGACGGAAACGACGACATTTTCGCCGAGCTTGAGAACGAAGACAAGGTCGGAGACGACGAATAAAGTGAAGAGGCCTCCGACGGAGGCTTCTTCGGTATTTGCCGTCCGCGGTCTGTCATGCGGATTTTAATTCAAAATCATTTTTTTAATGAAAGGACTTTATACATATGGCATTCTGTTCAAAATGCGGCACTTCGCTGCCCGAAGGAGTAAAATTCTGCCCCGGCTGCGGTGCTCCCACGGGAGATCAGCAGGAGACCCCCAAGACCGGATCTGCGGCTCAGGCTAACGCAGGTGCCGCCAATCAGGCAAACGGTGCCTTCAACACCGACACGATCAACGAAAAGATCGCTCAGTTCTCAAACACCAAGGATTCCACTTCGGAATTCGCTCCCGACGACATTCAGAAAAACAAGGGAATGGCGCTTCTCTCCTACATCGGAATTCTGTTCATCATTCCGCTGCTCGCGGCAAAGGACTCGAAATTTGCGAAATTCCATGTGAATCAGGGGATTGTGCTTTTCATTGCCGATCTTGTATGCGGTCTTGCGGTCGGAATCGTCAGCGCGATTCTCAGCTTTATTCCCATAGTGCGCGTTTTCCTTCCCGCCGTTCTCACCACGCTTGTTTCGCTTGCCGCTCTTGCATTTATGATAATCGGTATCTTAAATGCCGTAAACGGACGCGCAAAGGAGCTCCCGCTCATCGGCTCGCTGAAGATTCTTCAGTAAAGTCCGCACCGCCGTTTTTCGGCGGAGTGCTGCGGAAATCCGGATTTTCGGGAAATGCAAAAGAGGTTCGCACCGAAGGTGTGAACCTCTTTTTTGTCCGCCGCAGCTAGTTAAGTCCGAACAGGCGGCGCAAGAACGGTATCAGAGCTTTCGGACTCTTGACAACGACTATCTTCATTATGCTTTCCCCTCTCGGTTACGGTTCTTTGTTATAAGTATATGCCCGCCGCCGCAGGTGTGACACGCGGCACTTTTCCCTCAACTTCGCGAGCGGCATACGGGGACGCTGCTTCGAAAAGGATTGTAGACCCAGAGGAAATGTGGTATAATATTTGCAGAAAGTTTTATTACATAAAAGCGGAGTTTGCACGTTTACTTACCGTGTCCGCGAGAATGACGCAAAGCGTCATTAATCTGTAACTGCACGTTTACCTTATCCCTCGAGCCCCGTTCTCCGATGCGAGTACGGTCTCGTTTTTACATCAAAGCTATGCGCCGCTTCCCGTCGGAACGGTGTCCGTCGGGCAGGCTTTCCCGCACATCCGATAAGCGGCCTTGGCAGACAAACATTTTTACAAAGGCGGAATTTCAATGAAGATATCAAAATACAGACACGACAGCGATTATTCGTATACGCTTGGAGCCACGCTTACAATCGAGCTTCTGAAATGCATTCCCGGGGCGGTCGAAGAGGTTTTCATAAACAGCAAAACCGAAAGCAACGACACTCTGAACGCTCTCTGCGAGAAGTTCAACATAAAGATGACGGTGAGCGACAAGGTATTCAACATACTTTCGCCCAAAGGAAACTGCTTTGTCATAGGTGTTTTCAGAAAGTTCGAGCGTCACATAACCGAGGGGAATCATGTCGTCCTGGTGAATCCGTCGGATGCGGGAAACGTCGGCACGATTATAAGGACTGCGGTCGGATTTCACATCAACAATATCGCCGTTGTCTCTCCGGCGGTCGATATATTCGATCCGAAGGTTGTACGGGCATCGATGGGCGCCGTATTTCATCTGAATTTTACATATTACGAAAGCTACGAAAAATATTCGGCGGAGTTTTGCCGAAACAATATGTATTCCTTCATGCTTCGCCGCAGCGATCCGATAAACGGCACCGTATTCAAGAAGCCGTATTCCCTTGTTTTCGGGAACGAGGCGACCGGGCTGCCCGACAGCTTTGCCGATTTTACAAATCCGGTAAGAATCATGCATACGTCCGACATTGACAGTCTTAATCTTCCCATTGCCGCAGCAATCGGGATGTTTTCGGCGACGAAGGAAGAGTTTGAAGTGTAAAATCGAATCAGCCGAAAACGAAGATTTTACATTCCGCAAATTCTCCGTTTTTTGCTTGTTGCATTTACCTTCGCCGAGTGATATAATAGATAAGCTTGCGGGCGGAGAGATCCGTTCGTTTTTCGGATAAAAGAAAGGAAGCTTTTGAAAGCAAAAGCTGAAGGATGACATGGAAGCGTCACAGTATAAAACTCTGATGACAGAGGGGGCGGTATGGAAGAAGATCGTCTTTTTCGCTCTTCCGCTTTTTCTCGGAAATCTGTTTCAGCAGCTTTACAACACCGCCGATTCGCTGATCGTCGGAAATTTTCTCGGTGAGAATGCGCTTGCCGCGGTAAGCTCATCCGGAAATCTGATATTTCTCATGGTGGGATTCTTCAGCGGCATTGCGGTCGGCGCCGGCGTTGTGATCGCCCGCTTTTTCGGTGCGAAGAATTACGCGCTCGTAGAGAAAGCCGTACATACGACCGTTGCGTTCGGTCTTGCATCAAGCGCCGTTCTTACAGCACTCGGCGTATGGCTCACTCCGCAGATTCTCATATGGATGGCGACGCCGGAGAACGTGCTCCCCGAATCCATACTTTACCTGCGCACTTACTTCATGGGATCGGCGGGGCTTATAATGTACAACATCTCCGCCGGAATCCTGCAGGCTGTCGGAGATTCGCGCCATCCGCTGTATTATCTGATAATCTCATCCTTTGTAAACATCATTCTCGATATCGTTTTCATAACCGTATTCGGAATGGGGGTTGAAGGCGCGGCGCTTGCCACGATACTCTCGCAGTTCATCAGTGCGATTATCTGTCTCACGCATCTTATGCGCTCGAAGGACGTATACCGCCTGTCCCCGAAAAAGATACGCTTTGATCTTCCGATGCTGAAAATTATCGTGCAGAACGGATTGCCCGCCGGATTTCAGAACTCGATAATCGGAATTGCAAACGTAGTCGTTCAGTCAAATATAAATTCTTTCGGCAGCATGGCAATGGCGGGCTGCGGCGCTTACTCCAAGATAGAGGGCTTTGCCTTCCTGCCGATCACAAGCTTCACAATGGCACTGACAACCTTTGTCGGGCAGAACATCGGCGCTAAGGAATATGCCCGTGTAAGACGCGGAGCACGCTTCGGCATCATCTGCTCGATGACGATAGCCGAGCTTATCGGCCTTGTGACGTTCGTATGGGCGCCCCAGCTTATCGCGGCATTCAATGACAAGCCGGAGGTCATAGCCTACGGCACCGACCGCGCTCACATCGCAGCGTTCTTCTTCTGCCTGCTCGCGTACTCGCACTGCATATCGTCCGTGCTCCGCGGCGCGGGAAAATCGACGGTGCCGATGCTCGTCATGCTTGCCTGCTGGTGTGTGATCCGCGTGACCATTCTTTCCGTTTTCGTTCCGATGACGGGCTCGATCGCCGTTGTATATTGGGTTTATCCGATCACATGGTCCCTCAGCTCGATCGTATTTCTGATCTACTACTACACCGTCGATTGGATCCACAACTTCGACCGTGCAAAATAAAGTCCGAACATACAAAAAGCTCCCGCCCGATGTGGCGAGTGTGCGTAAGACAGTATTGCGCCGAAATTGTCAAAGCGGGAAACCGCATGAAGCCGATCGTGCAGTCGCTGGCGAAGCGAAACGGCGTGACCGAAAAGCTGAAAGCCGAAAACCAAATGGAATGGGTGCGGCAGATAAACGCTTGCAAGGCACAGACAGGAGTTATAGTGAAATTTGAGCTGATTTATGATTGATACCGAGACCGCCCGGACGAAAATGTTCGGGCGGTCATTCCCGAATGGTAGATTTTTTCATAATTTTCCGGTATAATTTATTTAAAAAAGTACTAGACAAATCTGAATCTGCGGAGGTGATAGTAGTGCTATTTAAGCCCTCGAAATCTATGAAAGTAACCGTCCTGCCTGAGCAGGAAAAGCAATTATCATCTAAAGAAAGCATAGCGTCAGCATGCTTAAAAGAAAATGTGCTGGCATATGATATTTATTTACAAGATTTACTGATTGGTTTTGTGATGGTGCGGAAGTTTGATGAAGGCTCCTATTTTCTTTGGAATTATGCGATAGACCGTAAATATCAAAATCAGAATTATGGGACGGCTGCTCTAAGAGCGTTTATTCGTTTTATGAAAGATACCTATAATATGTTGGAGATGACAACGACCTATATTTACGGCAACGAACACGCAAAGCACATCTATGAAAAAATCGGATTTGTAGAAACAGATATTGTTGATGAGGTTGACTGCCATGAAGTAAATATGGTTTATGACTGCAGATAAATTCCAGTTTGTCGAGGAGAGAAGCAAACGGAAAATCCCTTTAGGAACGAAAGGGCGCACTTCTATACTCTCCTATTGAGAGTAGTGTGCGTCCTGCGGAGCTTCATTCTCCGTCAGCAGAAGAAAACTGCATGACCGAGAATGTTGCGTCACGACCTTCCGTCAAGGTGGCTACACCCCCTTGCGCCGCTAAAGCGGCTATCCCCTGTGGACTTGCCGTCAGCAAGTTTGAAGATTAGACATAAACAATCCTCCGTATGATCTAAACCATACGGAGGATTCATTGTTTTACGACCACCCGGCTATGTGGCGGGAGCTTTTTGCGCGGGGAGGCTTATCAATGTCTTATCGGAGCGGTGATAGCGGTCGGAAATTACGCAGGGCAATTTCAGCAGACTGCTTATCTGTATTATAGGTAATCGCCCGGAGCTTTTGAAAATACTTATTGTGAAACGGTATAGAGTGAATAGAAATAACCTTTTTTCTCCAACAGCTTCTCAAAGGTGCCGCATTCCTCAACCTTACCGTTATGCAGCGCAATAATTCTGTCGTACCGTTTAAGCACATTCTCATCCAATTTATGCGTTACGACAATGCTTGTCAGATCTTCAACGGACAGAATTGAAGACATGATTTCATTTGCGGTAATTTCATCCAACGCAGCTGTCGCCTCATCCATAAGCAAGACCTTTGTTTTGCGGAGTAATGCCCGTGCAATCGAGATACGCTGTTTTTCTCCGCCGGATAATGCACTGCCGTTTTCTCCGCAAACATAATCTTTACCGTGGCTGCGCACAAATTCACTCAGTCCTGCCTGCTCCATAGCCGACATAACGTCCTGCTCCGGAAAATGCTTGTATAATGTAATGTTGTTGTACACGGTATCATTGAAAACAAAGACATTTTGCTGAACCAAGGATACTGCCCGTAACAAGGAATCAGACGATATCCTTTTTAGTTCAACACCGTCATACTGTATGCTCCCGCCGTAATTTTCGTAGGTCTGCATCAGCAAATTCAGAAGCGTAGTTTTACCGGAGCCTGATCCTCCGACAACAGCGTATTTTTTCCCGGCTTCAAACTGTACGCTGATACCTTTCAGAACAGGCTTGCCTTCATCATAACCAAAGGTAACATCGTTGACACAAATCTGTTTTGTCATTGTGCAGCGGAGTTTACCGACGGATTCCCCGGAGTCCTCGGACAAGGTATCTGCCAGCTTATCAATAATGGCGACAGCCGCTTTTCTGTTAGCGAGAATTTTGGGTATTCTCTCAATCGGATAAATAACATAATTTAAAAGCTGCAGGAATACTAAAACAATGCCCGGAGTTACACCTGTCCCGGATACTGCCATCCATGCACCGATGATGAACACACCCAATCTCATGATCACGCCGGCGGCGGTAGAAAGCAGATGTATGTTTTCTTCTGCATATCTGCGTTCATACTTTGCAGCTTCAACGCTTTCGTTATCGCTTTCAAATCTCTCTAATATTTCTTTTTCTGTTCTAAAGCTCTTAATTACTGCAAATCCGGAAAGAATGTCCTTGATGATGCCTACATAGCTTTCGTTTTTGTCAGACAGTTTTTTCTCTTTGGCAGCCAATTTTTTTGCACTCGGAACGGAAACGGCAATAGGCAAAACGGATAACAGGAGAGATACAACAGTTAGGATGGGGTTATACCACAGCATTAAGGCCAATGCACCGACAAATCCCACTCCCATATCAATGACCGCTAAAATACAGTCAAGATAATAATCCTCTACGGGACGCATGTCGTTTGTCAGCGCAGAAATGATTTTTCCGCTGTTCTCTTTTGAAATTGAGCTGATACGCTTGTCAAGTATCCTGCCGAAGACATACGACTTGTACTGCAGCATGGCGGATTTAATATAACGGGGTCTGGCAGTACGGTAGATAGCATAAGCAGCCATAAATACTGCAAACGAAACAGCGGATACCGCAATCACGTCGGTAAGCGGCGTTGAATCCGTCCCCGCCGCGATGTCGATTATTTTCTGCAGCAGCCAAGAGACAATAATGTTATAGACACTTAGAATGATGATTGTTGCTATAGCTACGGAAAGCCAGCCTTTGCTGTGCAGGAACAGTTGTTTTCTCAATTGTTTATTTTCTTTCATATAATCCTCCGTATATTGGGAAAGTTAAGGCTTTTCGTCATTGTGATATGGGATTCTCCGCCGGAGAAAGCGTTATCTGATAATCACGGCTTTCCACCTCCGATTCAATAGATTTTGTTGATCTTCGGCAGAATAAAACAGAGCCGCAGGAAGGCATCTTCCTGCGGCTCATAAACGACAAACCAAGCCCCGCCCAACGGAGCTATGCAATATGTTTATGAGTAGAAAATTTAACCTTCTTGCAATGGGCAGAGTTATCCCGTAAATGAAAAACGAGTCACTCTGCATATCCCGATTTTATCTGCAAGAAAAGTTAATAATCATTCCTACTCCTCATATTTTTTATTCTGTAAATATTATACTCCAGGCTGTGCAGTTTGTCAACCCCACACAGGCAATTCCCCCCAATAGAACACATAAGAAACTGACTGCCGGATGAGTAAAGCTCCCGGCAGCCATACAAAATCTCAGATATCCAAAGGCACTGTATCCGGTTACGACAACAGTATTATTAAAGCATTACGGTTTCGGTGATATTTTATTCGCCTCTCAAAACCCGCAAAGCGAATACTGTTCGGCGCAAATATCGCTGCGGAGCAGTAAGGCTCGCCTTTACTGCTCCGGCAGACCCCGCACCCAAACGTCACCGTGCGCCCTGTGCGTTTGCGCCGGAAAGCGTGACCGTAAACGTACTTCCCTCTCCGAACGTGCTTTCAAGATTGATGCTTCCGCCCATGTCCATGACGGCGTGCTTGACGATCGACAGTCCGAGACCGGTGCCGCCGACCTCCTTCGAACGGCTCTTATCCACGCGGTAGAAGCGCTCGAAAACTCTCTGCCGATCCTCGGGCGCGATGCCGATTCCGGTGTCGGAAACGGTCAGCACCGCTCCGTCGTCCGAAGCCTTCACATCTACGCTGACGCTTCCGCCGTCGCGGTTATACTTTATTGCGTTGTCGCACAGATTGAACACGATCTCGTGAAGCAGGCGGCTGACGCCGTTCACGATCGCAACCTCACCGGTCAGATTCAGCTTAACGTTTTTCTTTTCGGCTTCGTCACGCAGGCGCGAAACCTCCTCCTCTGCGATCTCGTAAAGATCCGCCGTCTCCTTCGGCATATCGCCTCCCTCGTCAAGCTGCGACAGTCTTATGATATCGTCGATCAGTGAAACGAGGCGGGCTGCCTCGGCGCGAATGCGTCCGACGAAGCGCGGCACATCCGCATCGGCGACCATGCCGTTTTCAAGAAGCTCCGCGCTTCCCATTATCGAATGAAGCGGTGTCTTCAGCTCATGCGAAACATTCGCGGTGAACTCGCGGCGGTTTCTCTCGGCAAATACCCGCTCGGTGACATCAAAGGTAAGCAGTGCAAGTCCGACCGCGCCCTCTCCGGAATCGATCCTGCTTATGTTCAGGCGGTATTCTCTTCCGTCTCTTCCGAGGGAAAGCTCCGTATGTCCGGATTCCGACGCGAGGTCAATCGCGCGTTCGATATCGCGTCCCCTCTCAATCTCGATGAAGTTGCGTCCGACGCATGAGCCGTCCGTTCCGAAAAATTTTTCGGCTGCGGGATTTATGCTGAGCACGGTCTTTTTCGTGCTGAGGAGCACAAGCCCTTCGCTCATGTTTTCTATGACCGCGTAGAACTCGCGCCGTCTGTTTTCAAGCTCCGCCTTCTGCGAATTTATCTTCTTCTGCTGGCGCTCGATATGCGTGAGCAGCGGCGAAAGCTCATCATATACGTTGTTTTCAAGCGGGCGGTCGAGGTCGATAGAATTGAGCGGCGCGACCGCCTTTGCGGATACGCGGCGCGCGAGGACCCACGAAAGGATCAGCGCGAAGATAAAGATCAGCGCAAGGGGCTGAAGCATCCCCGCGATCAGAAGCGGAACGGTCGTTCTGCTCACCGACGCACGGAGCACGGTGCCGTCCGACAGGCGGTGGGCACGGTATATCCGCTTCTCGGTCATGGTGGAGGAGAAGCGTTCGCTCTCGCCGTCGCCGTATTCAAAAGCGGCTTTTATTTCCGGCGCCCCGGCATGATTCTGCATTTCCGAGGCATCGTTCATCGAATCGAACAGCACCGTTCCGTCACGGTCCACAAACGTAAGGCGGCAATCCGTCGTGCCGATCGAGCCGAGGTAATCCTTTCCGCCTTTCTCGGTTCCCGCCGACGCAAGGACAAGCTCGCTCTTCAGGCGGCTTTGCTGCATTGAATCGAAATATCCGTAAAGCACGCCTATGATCAGCACAAGGCTTGCAAGAAGCACGGAAGCAGATGCCAAAAATACGGATCGGAATATTTTTTTCGTCATTTCCACAACCATCGCCTTCGGCATGCGAAGGCTTCCTTTCCCAACGGATCAGTCTCCGAAGCGACGCCGCACACGCGGCATTTCAGGGTCTCACACTCATCCGGTATCCGACATTCCGGACGGTCTCGATCATCGCTCCGCTTTCGCCGAGCTTCTGTCTGAGCGTCCGGATATGCATATCCACCGTTCTCGTTTCCCCGACAAAATCCTCTCCCCAGACCTCGCTGAAAAGGCGGTCTCTCGTAAAGACCGTGCCGGGATGCTCCATGAAGAGCTTCAGCACCTCGAATTCCTTATAGGTGAGTCTGACCTCTTCGCCGCCCGCGGTAACGGTGCGCTGATCCGTATTCAGGCACACGTTCCCTGCGTGAAGCACGGTGTCGGAACGCACCTTTTGACATCTGCGCAGCACCGCCCTCACCCGCGACACCATCTCCATCATTCCGAACGGCTTTACGAGATAGTCGTCCGCACCGAGATCGAGGCACTGTATTTTATCGTACTCCATGCCGCGCGCGGTCGCCATTATCACCGGGATATCACTCCACGGGGCGTTCGAGTGCAGCTTTTCGAGCACGGCGACGCCGTCCTCTCCGGGCAGCATCACGTCAAGAATGACAAGATCGGGCACATCCTTCCGAAGCGCGTCGAAAAAAGCCTCGCCGTCGGGAAACCCGCGGGCTTCAAAGCCCGTTGAGCAAAGGGTATACACCTCAATATCACGAATGCCGCCGTCATCCTCAACACACCATATCTTCATACGGTTCCTTCCTTGTGGGAGCCTGTCACGGAGAACACCACCCATTCGGCGATGTTTACCGCGTGGTCTCCGATCCTCTCGAAATATTTTGCGATCATAAGAAGATCAAGCGCATACTCGCCGTCGTCCGGCTTATCCGCAATCATCTTTATGAGCGATGATTTTACCTTTTTGAAATAGTCGTCCACGATATCGTCGTGCCGTATCGCCGTGTTGGCAAGCTCGAGGTCGCGCTTTACGAAAGCGTCCACGCTTTCCGTGACCATCTTTATCGCGGATTTTGCCATAAGGCTTATGTACTCGCATTCGCCGCCGCTTCTGCCGCCGAGAAACGTAATTATCTCCGCGATATCCGCCGCCTGATCACCTATGCGCTCCATATCGGTTATCATTTTGAGCGCGGCGGAGATCTGCCTCAGATCACGTGCGACCGGCTGCTGCTGAAGGAGAAGCCTCAGGCAGAGCGATTCTATCGTATGCTCCATCCGGTCGATCTCGGCGTCGATCGGCGCGACCTTTTTTGCCGCCTCCGCGTCTCCTTCTCCGAGCGCACGGTCCGCAAGAGATATGACCTCCTCGCAGAGTGCGCCCATTCGTGTAAGCTCCTCATTCAGCGTTGAAAGCTGTTCGTCAAAACGGCTTCTCATTATCCGAACCTCCCTGTGATATAATCTTCGGTGCGTTTGTCCTCCGGCTGCTCGAACATTTTTTCCGTGCTTCCGTATTCTATGAGATCTCCGAGGAGGAAAAACGCCGTATTGTCCGAGATGCGGACCGCCTGCTGCATGTTGTGAGTCACTATGACTATAGTATACCTGTTTTTCAGTTCGATTGCAAGTTCTTCTATCTTGGAAGTTGAAATCGGGTCGAGCGCGCTCGTGGGCTCATCCATGAGCAGCACATCCGGCTCGACGGCAAGAGCGCGTGCGATGCAGAGTCTCTGCTGCTGTCCGCCGGAAAGCCCGAACGCGGATTTCTTCAGCCTGTCCTTGACCTCGTCCCATATCGCCGCGCCGCGGAGAGAATTCTCGACGATCTCGTCAAGCTTCGCGCGATTGCGGATTCCGTGTGTGCGCGGACCGTATGCGATGTTGTCGTATATGCTCATCGGAAACGGATTCGGCTTCTGAAATACCATGCCGATCTCCCTGCGCAGTTCGTTTACGTCCGTCGCCGGGTCAAAGATATCCTTTCCGCGGTAGCGGATGTCTCCGGTTATCTTCACTCCGGGGATAAGATCGTTCATGCGGTTGAGCGTTTTGAGAAATGTCGATTTTCCGCAGCCGGACGGCCCTATCAGCGCAGTTATCGCATTCTCCTCGATGTCTATGCTTACGTTTTTCAGCGCCTGCGCGGTCTTGTTGTACCACAGGCACAGATCCTTTACCGAAATAACACTGTTCATTTATTTTACCGCCGCTTTCGGATTGCGAAAGCTTCCTTTCCGATTACCGACCGGACTTGTCCGATCAGAGGTTCTTTTTCCTTGTGAAGTATTTTCCGACAAGCGATGCGGACAGATTTATAATAACGGTGAGTATCATAAGTATCGCCGCGATCGCAAAGGCGACGCCGAATTCGCCGTCCTCCTTTGCGTACACATAAAGCGCGACCGTGAGCGTCGCTCCGGCGCTCGTAAGTCCTTCCCAGATTCCGTTCAGCGCATGGGCAAATCCGGCGGTAAACAGAAGCGCCGCGGATTCCCCGAGGATTCTTCCGACGGAGAGGATGCAGCCCGTCACGATACCGTCAACGCATCCGGGAAGTACGACCGTGCGGATCACGCGCCACTTGCCCGCGCCGAGTCCGAAAGCGCCCTCTCGGTAGCTCTGCGGCACGGTCTTCAGACTCTCCTGGGTCGTGCGCATCACGGTGGGAAGATTCATTATGACAAGCGTGAGCGCGCCCGCCATGAGCGATGTTTTCATGCCGAAGAACTGACAGAAGAACAGCATTCCGACAAGTCCGTAAATTATCGACGGTATGCCGGACAGCGTTTCCGCCGCATATTCGACGGCGGCGACGATCCTTTTGCTTTTCGCGTATTCGGTGAGGTATATCGCCGCACCCACTCCGAGCGGTATCACGACGGCAAGCGTCGCCGCGACGATATACAGCGTATTGAGTATATCGGGAAGTATGCCTATATTACCGTAGAGCGCGCTCGGCTTTGTGGAAACGAGCTTCCATGTGATGTTCGGTATGCCCCTGTACATTATGTAGCCGATCATAAACAGGACGAGCGCGACGGTGAGCAACGTGCACAGCAGCATCAGCGTGCGCATGATCCCGACATAGGCTTTTCTTCCCGCAGGTAACGGTTTGTTTTTCACACTCATCTCTCCTTGCTTCTTTTAAGGAAAAAGTTCAGCGCCGCGTTTATCATCATGATGAATAAGAACAGCACAAGCGCGATTGAGAAGAGCGCCTGCTGCTGCAGGCTTCCGTCTGCGGCGTATGACATTTCGCTTGCGACTGCGGTCGTGAGAAAGCGCACGCTTTCGAAAAGCGACGGCATATTCGGCACGTTTCCGGCGACCATCATTACCGCCATTGCTTCGCCGATCGCCCTTCCGACGCCGAGGACGACCGATGCCGCGATGCCGCTTTTCGCAGCCGGCACCGATACTCTGAAAAATGTTTCGATATCCGTCGCGCCGAGCGCAAGCGAAGCGTCCTCGTACTCCTTCGGGACTGCCTCAAGCGCGGTGACCGACACCTTGATTATCGAAGGAAGTATCATCACGCAGAGGACGATGATCGCGCAGAGCAGGCTCGCGCCGTCGGGCACGTCAAACAGCTTGCGTATTCCCGGAACGAGCACCATCATTCCGACAAGTCCGTACACGACGGACGGTATCCCGGCAAGCAGACCGACGGCGGAGCCGACTGCAGCCTTCACCTTGGGAGGAGCGACCTTCGCAAGATACACTGCGGTCATGAAGCCGATCGGCACTCCGACGGCGATCGCACCCGCCGTTCCGTAAATGCTCGTGAGGATAAACGGGAGGATTCCGTATTCCGGCTCGGCGGCGGTCGAAGCCCACTTCGTGCCGAACAGGAATTTCATGATTCCGATCTTTCTAATCGCAGGGATTCCCGATATAACAAGGTAAACGGTGATCAGGAGAACGCATGCCACGGTCACAAGACCGAGGATAAGGAATATTCCGTGTATTATGTTTTCGGCGAGATTCTTTTTGTTTTTCATCGTTTTTCCGCCTTTCATCCGCAGAAAGCGGCGCCTTCCGTATTTCAAACGGAAGAGTGCCGCACATTCTGCCGGGTTATTCTCAGTTTGCGGGGACTGCGCCTGCGTCGCTGATTATCTTTGAAGCGTCTGCGGAGGTTACGAAGTCGAAGAACTTCTGTGCCGCATCCGAAAGCTTGGTATCCTTCTTTGTCACAAGGACGAACGGACGCTGTACCGGGTAGGTTGCATCCTTGACGGTTGCCTCGCTCGGAGCAACTCCGCCGATTGTAAGAACCTTGACGCTTTCCTTGACTGCGGCGAGTGAAGCATATCCGATCGCGTTGGGGTTTCCGGCTACCGTGGTAATAACATCTCCGGTGGAGGTGAGCTCCTGACGGTACTTGCACTTGCTTTCCGTCTTTGTGATGGATTCGAAGCCGTCTCTCGTGCCGCTTCCCGCCTCGCGTCCGATGAGGACGATCTCGGCGTCGTTTCCGCCGACATCCTTCCAGTTCGTAATCTCGCCGGTAAAGATCGATGCGACGGTTTCAAGGTCAAGTCCGTTCACCAGGTTCTCGGGATTCACGATGATCGCGATGCCGTCGTAGGCAAGCACGGTCCCCTCAAGTCCCTTTGCCTTTTCTTCATCCTTGAGTGCGCGGCTCGAAAGTCCGATGTCGCAGCGTCCCTCGGATACTGCGGTTATGCCGGAGCCCGATCCGGTTGCGTTGTATGTAAATGCGATTCCGTTCTTTTCCTGAAATGCTTCACCGAGAGCGCTGATCACCTTTGACATTGAGGTGGAGCCGTCGGTCGAAACGGATGATGTCTCCTTCTTTCCGCAGGAGGCGAACGCGGTCAGTGCAAGCACTGCCGCAAGTGCGATAACGATAATTTTTTTCATATGAACGATCTCCTTTTCATTTCTTCTTTATTTCTTTTTCATGCTGCAAATACATGATAAATCTTCAGTGTAAAATGAAAAAGATTCGTTTTGTCAAATTCGTGTAAAATCGAAAAAAATCATAAAAATACCCCCGATTCGGGGCATCCCGAATCGGGGGCTGTGCCGTTTTTTCTTCGGCACACTACATCTTTTAATTTTTCGACGCGCGGCGCATCAGTCGGCAGTTTCGGTCACGGTGTTCGCCGAATACGTCCAATCGACCCTTTTTCCGTTTTCGGTGAGAAACACTTCGCTGCCGTCGATCCCGATCCCGAGCACGCGAGCCTCGCCGCTTCCGTCCTGCGCTTTCGCTCTGACCGTCGGCTCGCCTTTTCCATCGGCACCGAAGCTGATAACATAATTAGAGGCGGGGCAGAAAAATCCTTCCGCGCGGCATTTGAATCCGTCATACACCGACACGGTGAATGAAAATACTCCCGATGTCATACCCATGCCGAGGCAGAGCTTTTCCTCTCTGCCGTCACCGTCCGTATCGTAAAATACCGTTCCGTATGCGGACTTTATGTAATAATCGTCCGGCACCTGAAAGCTGAGCGCCGAGGTGCAGTTTGCGTAAATGCCGTCGTCCTCTCCCGGAATGACAGTCGAGGAAAGGTATCGGCTCAGGTAGCCGTTTCCGGTCACGTCCGTACTGTCCGCAAGCAGATACATATCGGAGCTCACATCCCGTATGCTGTATGCGGAGCGGACAAGGTATTTATATTCGTTTTCACTCAGAAACTGCTTCTTTCCGTAATCGGGACTGTTTATATCGGTCTCCCATTTCCAATCCCAAAAGCGGAATATGTATTTCCCGTTTTCATGCCGCAGCTCCTTCACGAAATACTCGTCTCCCTGATCCGTGTACTCCTGATATATCCGCACCGCCGCGTCCTGTCCGTCGGCGGAGCGATTCACGAAATCCACCCAATATTTTTCACCGGAAACAAGGCGGCTTCCGTCCATGACGACGCATCCGTCGCGCTTTGCCTCGCTGACCGTGTAGCCCTCCCTGATATCCTCAAGGGACTTCCACATGTTCTCGGGCGTGGGGTCGGTGATTTCCGAATCTGCGGGATCGGTCGTGTCGGAGGGCTGACCGGGCTGCGTATCCGCCGCATTTCCCGAAGAATCGGACGGTGGACGGACGGGGTCGGTAAGCGTACACGCGGAGAGCAGCACGCATACGGTAAGCGCGGCGACGACAAGGCGCGCCGACGGCTTTTTATAGCCGAGTACCCTCTTTATTCGCCGTCTGACGCAATTCGAGCCGAACGCAAGCGGGCATGCCGCGGTATAGGTGCGCGGCGCGCTGCACGAAAGCATCGCCTGAGAATAATCCGCCTTCTCCTGCGGGCTGAGCGATCTCACCACCCGTTCGTCGCAGGCAAACTCGATATCGCGGCACATGAGTATGTACGCTGCCCATATGACGGGATTGAACCAATACACCGAGAGCAGAAGGAACGACGCGGGCTTTATGATATTGTCGCGGCGGGCGATGTGCGCCTTTTCGTGCGCGATCATGTATCCCGCCTCACGCTCGCCGACGCCGAACGGGAGAAATATCTCCGGTCGGAATATTCCGAAGGTGAACGGTGCGCTCACGCGCTCACTCTGCCTGATGTTATCCCGCAGAAGGACCGCCGTGCGCGTCCTTCTTCTGAGCATTGCGCAGCTCACCGACGCGTAGGCGATCATGGAGCACACTCCGCCGAGCCACACGGCGGAGGCGGCACCGAGCGGCGTGAAGTGTGAAGCTTTCGCATCCGGTGATGCTCCGTCATATGAGGGGGACGCACTCCGGTTTTTGTTCCCTTCGAGCATATCGAATTTGCCGGCATATGCAGCATCGTATGAAGGCTCCGATTTTTGATCCTGCGCGGGAGAGTCAGACGAATCGGTGATTACTTCTTTCCCGCCGGATAAGGGAGTATATGCCCCGGGCGCAAAAGTGCCGGAGGGATTCGATTCTTCGGAAACAAAGCCCGAGGCGGAATTCAGAACTTCGATCCCCGTGCGGAAAACGATCTGCGACGGATACGCGCCCGCCGTGCCGAAGCTCTCGGTCGTCGGGATCATGCTGAGCGGGCTTTCAACGGAAAACGGAATCACAAGTCTGAGCGCAACCGTTCCCCACATTACAAGGCTGATCCACCGCGGTGCTTTTCTGAACAGTGCGCGAAACACAACCGCGGCAAGCACGACCCACGACGCGGCGATGCTCATGTTAAGAAGCTTGAGAAAAACGTCAGTCATCATTTTCAGCCTCCTCTCTGAATCGGTCGATCATGTCCTGTATTTCGTCAATCTGCGCGCGGCTCAGCCGTCGCTCCTTGGTGAAAGCGGCGATGAACGCCGGGAGCGATCCGCCGAATCTCTTCTCGACAAGCTCGTCTATCTCCGCCGCGCCGACCTCGTCCTTTGACACGAGCGAGGTGACCAACGTATCCTCGTTTTTGAGGACGCCGCGCTCCGAAAGCCGCTTTATCACGGTATACACCGTCGTCGGCTTCCAGCCGAGCTCCTCGCCGCAGAGCTTTACAAGCTCGCTGCTCTTGATCGGTTCGTGCTCCCAGAGGATAAGACAGAAGCGGTATTCGCTTTCAAATATCTTCGGGGTGTCCATGCTTTTTCTCCTTTCACGCTTTCGCCGCGGTACGGTCTGCACAGTCCGCAGCCCTTTACTCTAACGCATTAGACTTTATCTGATTCCAGTCTAACACATTAGAGTGAAATTGTCAAGCAAAAAAACAAAAAAATATTCATCGGATGAAATCACGGGGAATGCGGGCTTGACGCCCGGCGCTCCCCGCGATATCATGAAACCGAAGGATGCGGATGTTGAAATGTAAAAACATCCGCGCACGGAGGAAGGAAGCATGGATCTTAAAGAGCTTTGCGAGAGAATCGATCTTGCGCCCGAGATACAAAGCGAGGTGCTCGGCGCTGATCTTCGGATACCCGACGAACTTGCGGCGCGGCTGATCTCGACAGATACCGCCGATGAAGCATACGGCGAGATCGAAAAGCTGTGCGATCCGGAAAAGCACGGCTTCGACATGCTTGCATGTATGCTTATAATCGTCTGTCTTGAGGATCGGAATCCCGTCAATTTCCGCGGCGCATGAATGTATATCGCCGCAGTTTTTCTGATCCTTTATTGCCTTGTATGGATACGTTATTTCACCGGCGGACGCAAAGTATCCCTGTTCAAAAAAGCATTCCTGTTCGTGCCCATGCCGCTTGCCGTTTTTCTCACGCTTTACTATCTGTGCAGTGCTATCCGGCTTCGGAATCTTCCGGCGGCAATTGCGGCACTGATTTTCGAAGTCACATATACCATATTATCTTACCGATCTTTCGGCAAGTCGAAGGTACGCGGCAAATAATCGAAAGAAGTACAACGATCGGAGGATACCGAATGAAAAAACTTGCAATATATGTACACGGGATAGGCGGAAATGCCGGAGAGGCCGAGCACTACCGTCCCCTGCTCTCCGGATTCGGATTCGATGTCGTCGGATTCGATTACCGCGCGCAGAATCCGTGGGAGGCGAGGGAGGAATTCCCACCGTTCCTTGAATCGGAGAAAAGCGGCTTCGATTCGATCCTGCTGATTGCAAACAGCATCGGCGCATACTTTGCGATGAGCTCTCTCTCCGCACTCCACATTGACCGTGCGCTGTTCATTTCACCCGTTGCGGATATGGAAAAGCTGATCTGCGATATGATGAATCGGGCGAATGTCACGGAGGACGAGCTGCGCGCCCGCGGGGAGATCCCGACCGAATTCGGCGAAACGCTGTCATGGGATTACCGTTGCTGTTTGCGCGCTCATCCGATCAAATGGAGCGTTCCGAGCCGCATTTTATACGGCGAGCACGACAATCTGACCTCCTTAGAAAAGATCTCCTTTTTTGCGCAGCGCATCGGAGCACCGCTCACAGTCATGAATGGCGGCGAGCATTGGTTTCACACGGAGGAGCAAATGGAATTCGCGGGCAGACGGCTTGAAGAATCGCTCCGTTGAGATGCCAAACCGCGCGCGGAGCGTCCTGAACCGAGGATGCACCGCGCGTTTTCATTTTTCCGGAATTGAACGCTTACGAGGTTGACACCCGGTATCTGATGTGGTAAACTGTATGCAAGACAGTTAAATAATCATACGCCGTCAGCATCGGACTTTTTCCGCGCGGTACAACTGAAAGGATTTCGAAAAGATGAAACTTATTCTCGGCAAACCGATTGTCGTCGGGCAGGGTCCCACTCTCGAGGAAGCCGATTGGGGACCGTGGCAATTCCCCCAGCTTTTGAAAAGAGAAGACGGCACGCTTTTTGCAAGCGTAAATCTCGGACCGGACAACTGGGCGTCAAACGGCGATACACAATGGTTCAAGTCATCGGACCGCGGTCGAACCTGGACGGAAAGCACCCCGACAGAAGCCGCGACAGCATATCCGAAAGCAAAAAACGGTGACGGCTTTACGGCAAAGGACAGAGGCGCCGTAGATATTGATATGAACCTTCTTGAAGGAATCGATCCGAAATACATTCTCAATCTTGATGGAAAGCCCTTTTTCGACTATTATCTTTACTCCGATCTGAGACCGGGAACCATTGATTCTTCTGTAATGTTCATGCGGCTGAAAAAAGGCGAAACCGAGCCGAAACAATTCTTCCCGAAAATCACGGACAATCCCGGACTTTGCATCGTCCGCCCGTCGGGAACAAATAAGCTTCTTTCGAACAAGCTGTTCGGTCGTCTGAGAGTCGCTCCCGACGGCAGTCTCTGGCAGACGCATTACGACAGAGGATTTATCGACGGCAAGTTCTGTGACACGTTCATTGCATACTATTACCGCTCCGATGACAACGGTGAAACATGGTCGCTCGTTTCCGCTCTTGATCCGCGCGGCAATCCCGGCGCATGCTACTACTGTGAGCAGGACATTGCGTGGATCGACAACAGGCACGCAATCACAATGCTCCGTGCAAACGGACTGTATACTGCGATGTCCGACGACGGAGGTTACACCTGGACAACACCGAAAAAGATAGAGGATTTCGGCGTTGATCCCGCTGTGTGCGTTCTCGGATGCGGTGCGATTCTCACGACCTACGGCAGACCGGGCTTTCTCGTCCGTCCGTGCTTTGACGGACGGGGAGAAAAATGGGAGGACCCCATCGAGATAATTTCAACCGGAAACAACTCCTACAAAATGAACGATCCGTCAAAAGCGGGCAATGCCGCCGAATGGGGGACATGCTCTTATTCCGATATTGTCCCTCTCTCGGACAACGAGGCGCTTATCGTATATACCGACTACTTTGTTCCGGATGAGAACGGCATAAAGAGAAAGTCTCTTATGGTAATAAAAGCAACCGTTACGGATTGACCGTGCGCGCCCTCGGATGCGGTAAACCGTATGCACGGCTGTGAGACTGTGCGCAGTTTCGGATTTTTCCGTGCAAAGCCTCAATATTACAAAGGAGACCGACGATGATTTTTTTAGAGTCATTCCGTATGCTTTCAGCCAAAGAGGAGGAGGACTTTTTCAACGCTTCCCTTTCGACCTTCAATCCGAAAAACTTCTGCACATATTATTCCACGTATTACCCGTTCGGGCTTTTTCGCGAACGCAGTCTGCCCGTTTTCCGCTTTAACGATATCACGCTTTTTTACGGCGGCAACGGAAGCGGAAAAAGCACGATACTGAACATAATGGCGGAAAAGCTGGGACTGCAGCGGAGCACTGCGTACAACCGAAGCGATTTTTTCGACGATTATGCGGAACTTTGCAGATATTCGCTTGCCGATGCACTCCCGCCCGCAAGCAGAATAATCACAAGCGATGAGGTGTTCGACAAGGTTCTTGACATCCGCCGTGTCAACGAAGGAATCGACAGCAGGAAGTCAAACGTCATCGCGGAATTTATAAACGAACGGACGAGCCCCGAGCCGAACAAGCTCAGGGGGATCGGCGATTATGAGCGCTGGAAATCGGCAGCGGAGGCGAGAAGCAAAAGGACTACGCAGTCGCAATACATTCGCTCGAAGGTGATGCGCAATCTGCAGGAGCGTTCAAACGGCGAAAGCGCGCTTTCGCACTTCGTTGACATGATCACGGACGACTCTCTCTATCTTCTTGACGAACCCGAGAACAGCCTCTCGCCCGCAAATCAGATTCAGCTGAAATATTTCATCGAGGACTGCGTCCGCAATCACGGATGCCAGTTTGTCATATCGACTCACTCGCCGTTTTTGTTGTCCCTGCGCCATGCCGAGATCTACGACATCGATGCGATACCCGTATGCACCAAACGCTGGACCGAGCTTGAAGGAGTCCGCGCGTATTATGATTTTTTCGAAGAGCACAGGAGCGATTTCGAAAGCTGATGCGGGAATGCCGCCGTCTCCGTCTGCCGCAGAACGCACGCTTTTGCGGACGAGGTCGGTGAAACGGTGACTCTTTTTTTGAAAAACTTTCAAAAAGCCCTTGACAGGTAACCGTTCGGTTGCTATAATTATGGTAACCGAACGGTTACTGCGTTTTTTAGGGAGGAGATCATGGTCGGAGATACAAAGGAGCGCATCTTGGAAACCGCACTTGAGCTATTCGCGCAGAGCGGATATTTGGGAACCTCCATGAGCGACATTGCGGGGGCGCTCGGAATCACAAAAGGCGCCCTGTATAAGCACTATGCGAGCAAGCAGGAGATTTTGGAAAGCATTGTGGAACGGATGAACAAAACGGATTACGAACGCGCCGAAGAATATGAAATGCCGGAGACGGAGCCGGACGGTTTTGCGGAGGCTTATCTGCACACGCCGATCGAAAAAATACGCACATACAGCATGGCGCAGTTTGATCATTGGACGAAAGAACATTTTTCTTCGAATTTTCGGAAGATGCTGACGTTGGAGCAATACCGTGGCCCAAAGCTCGCCGGACTTTATCACGATTATCTTGCGACCGGTCCGACCGAGTATATGGCGGCGATTTTCCGAAAGCTGACGGATTCCGACGACGACGCGATGCAGCTGGCACTGGAGTTTTACGGACCGATGTTTCTGCTTTACAGCGTTTACGACGGAGCAGACGAGAAAGAAAGTGTCGCGCCTCGGCTTCGCACGCATATTGACCGCTTTATCGCGAAAATCGAATCCGAATGCAGAAAGTCGGGAACATAATCATGAAAGTAACCGCAGAGGAAAAAAGATGGGTCTTGTGCCCGATATGCGGGGCAAAAACTCGCCTGCAGCTCTTGCCCGAAACGGAGTTGAAAGCATTTCCGCTTTTTTGCCCGAAGTGCAGGCGCGAGATCATCATAAACGCCAAACATTTTATAATTGAAACCAAGCAGCCGGACGCTGAGACGCAGTGCTGATCGAAAATCCGATCACGCCTGCGTCTTATTTTTGACCGGAGGGCTTTACGGGCGCAATTATTTACGCCGCCGCCATCGGCAATACCGTGGATGTGACGCGCTGCCGGAATGGGAAACCGGGCTTTCTTCGCGCTCACTTGCAGAAGCAAAGAAAGACCGCACGTCGGAAGAAGACGGTATGCCGGATATGATGCGGTGCGGCGGTGAGCGGATCAGGGCAGAAAATCCAAGCGCCGTACTCGATCGGTACGGCGCGCAGCAATAAGAACGGGGGAATTTATCATGATATGTCCGAAATGCGGAAAAGAAATGAGAAACGGCTATTTATTCGGCAGTAAGGACGGCGCTTTCAGTTTTGCAAACGAAGTACCGGGTGCCTTGGAAAACGCAAAAAATGCGAAAGGCTTTGTAAAGCTCACCGCTCCGAAGGTCGGCGGCAGAACGAGCATCGCCGCCTGCTGCTGCGAAGCGTGCAGAATCATTCTGCTTTCGTACTGACGGAGGATTCGGAACATGAACGCAGTCTCGGATTTTATCCGCGGCGCCGCACCTTGGGCGGCAATAGGAATCCTTGAGGTGATTTTCACGGTCAGAATCGCCGCAAAAGAACAGAAAATCAAAAAATCAAACAAGCATCATAATTCAGGAGGCACAAAATCATGAAACTCTATTTCGGAAACGGAGTCACCGCTGCGACAACGATGATGATCCTCGCGCTGCTCGGATTCATCGGCTATTCGGTCGCTCGCCGTGCAGATATCGGATATTGGGGGCGCAGAAGTGCAGGTCTGCTTGTTTTCGGGCTTGTGATCTGCTGCTTTGCGGCGGCGCGTGACGGTCTGGACAAGACTATTCAGCATGCCCTCGACGGCAGCTGCGCACCGGGACTGTTTTCGCTTGTCAGCGTACCCACAGTCGTCGGCTGCATCGGCGCACTGCTGATCATCATTGCCGCCGTTGCCGCTCCCATCGCAAAAACGCAAAAGATGCGCGAGGTCTGGTTCTATGTGATGTCCGGCGGCGCGGTGCTGAAGATCGCAACGACGGAAATCGCGCGGATAATCCTCTGAAGAGGAAAGGTCGCATTCTTATGCCGCAAATGAACAAAGGCGGGAAATTTATTTTCGGAGAATCGGTGATCCGTCCCGACGGCGGGTGCAGCTTCCGCCGCTTGCCGCAGACGAATACCGCTTTGCTTCGGAAAAGAAAGTCTATCTGTTTACCGGGAGCAAAATCACGGCGGCTTCTGCGTGACGCGGAAGGGGCTGTGCCTGCCGTCGAAACTCTCACATATTCTGACCGAAACGCCGTCACTTTTACATTATGAAGTTCCCGACGGCACTTTTATTCCCTATAAGGGGCGTTCGTACTGTCGGACTTCCGTTTCGACATCCGGTGAAATCACGCTGACAAACGAAATGACATCGTTTCTGCATTTGAATCCGGAAATGCTGCTGCTCTGCAGCAGCGACATTGCCTTTACCATGGGCGCAAAAGGACCGCTTTGGGGAAAAAGCGGCGCATTTTGACGGCAAGATTCCGCTGTTTTGATAACGGGACGAGGAGCGTGATTGCTCCGGCAAAATCCCGCTGCCTCTCTTCACGTTTTCGTCAGGCGGTACATGACCGCACTGACTTTATCGAAAATATTCCGCTGCAGCCGGCAGACAAAAGTCAGTTATTCCGAAAACGCAGTACGACTTTTTCATACCTCTTGACATTTTGAAAAATACGATTATAATATAACTAACGAACATTAGTTAGTGAGGGCGGACATGAGGCTGGAAGACACGAAACAGAAGATTCTCGACAAAGCGCTGGAGCTGTTCTCTGCGCACGGATACGATTCCGTCAGCGTGGGCGAGATCGCAAAAGCGGTCGGCATCAAAGCGCCGTCGCTTTACAATCATTTCCCGAGCAAGCAGGCGATTTTCGATGCGATCGTGGAATCCACGGCGGCGCAGTATGAGGCGGATACCGGAAAAATCGACATCCATGTACAGGATGTTCAAAAGGACATTCCGATTTTTACGGAGATCACCGAAGAGGCGCTTTTTGAAAAGGTGCGGCAGATATTTGAATATTCACTCCGTAACGAAACGGTCAGCCGCTTCCGCCGAATGATGACGATCGAGCAGTTCCGCTCGCCGGAACTTGCGAAGCTGTACACATGGCGTTATACGGATCGCATGATTGCTTATCACGCGGACATTTTCCGCGCGCTGATCGCATCCGGTGAGATTTGCGCGGAGGATCCCGATACTCTGGCGATGATGTATGTCGCGCCGGTGCTGACGCTCATCGGAGTCTGCGACCGTGAGCCGGAAAGAGAAAACGAGTGCCTTGAAAAGCTGAAGCGTCATGTGTCTCTCTTTTTCCGCATGGTTCATACAGATATTCCGCGGGAAAACAGCGGCGAATGAGCGGCGGCGGGCGGACGGGTCATTCCCGCTAATGTATTACGTCACGATCGCATTTCTGCTGCCCGATCCGCTGTATCTGAGCATCCTGTGCGGCCTGTTCGGCGGCGGAGATATGAACGGGATCGCACTTCTTATACCGGAGTGGGCGGCGAGAGTCGAATTCGGTGTGCTGCTTATCGTAAACGGACTTGTGTTTTGGAAAAGGATTCTGCCGATCTACAGCAGATCATTTTCGGATACGGAGGTGCAAAAATGAACGAGCTGCGGGCGAGGGTGATCTCGCAGGAAAAAGGCATTTATAAAATTCAGAACGGCGCGGAGGTAAAGTCGGCGGCGGTCTCCGGAAAGTACAGGTATGAGGCGAGGACGGTCTCCGACTACCCCGCGGTCGGCGATTATGTCGTTGCCGAGTGGCAGGAGGACGACAGTAATGCCGTCATCACGGGACTGTTTCCGCGAAAGAGCTGCTTTATCCGAAAAGCGGCGGGCACCGGCAAAAATGAGCAGGTTGTCGCCGCAAATATCGATACGGTGTTTATCTGTATGTCGCTCAACAACAACTTTAATATCCGGCGGCTGGAGCGGTATCTGTCCGTCGCCTATGAAAGCGGTGCGACACCGGTTGCGGTTCTGACGAAATCCGATCTTTGTTCCGATGTGGAAAGCAAGACAGCCGAAGTTCAAGGTGTCGCTCCGGGTGTGGATGTGCTGGCGATCTCCTCTTTGGACGGGGACTATGAAGCGGTCATGAAGTATATTCTGCCGGGCAAAACCGTGGCGTTCATCGGTTCTTCAGGCGTAGGCAAGTCCACGCTCATCAACAAACTTACAGGCACGGACAGCATCGCCACACGCGAGATCGGAAACGACGACAAGGGACGTCACACAACGACCCGCCGGGAACTGATCACGCTTCCGAACGGTGCTTTTGTCATCGACACGCCCGGTATGCGCGAGCTTGGGATGTGGGACAGCGGCGACGGCATCGAGACGGCGTTTGCGGACATTGAAGAATTGTCCCGCAGGTGCAGGTTTTCCGACTGCACCCACACCTCGGAGCCGGGGTGCGCCGTCCTGCGGGCGCTCGCGGACGGAACACTTGATGATGCCCGCCTTGAATCCTATCGGAAGCTGAAAACCGAAAATGACTACGCGGCGGACAGCAGCCGATACCTTGAAGCCAAGCGGGCGAAATTCAAGGAGATCGCAAAGATCAACAAATCGGGCCGAAAGAACAGATAACGGCAGGCAGCGTGTAAGCTTATACAGGAGCAAACATATGGAATTTCACGAAAAGCTGCAGGAACTCAGGAAGAGCCGCGGACTGACGCAGGAAGAGCTTGCCGAAATGCTCTATGTCTCCCGCACGGCGATCTCAAAATGGGAATCCGGCAGAGGCTGTCCGAGTATCGATTCCCTGAAAGCGATCTCAAAATGCTTTTCCGTATCGCTTGACGACCTGCTTTTGAGCGAAACGGCATTGACCATTGCCGAGGAGGACGGGAAGCAAAAAGAACGCCGTATGCAGAGCCTTGTTTTCGGTCTGCTTGACTGCGGTGCTGCGCTTCTTCTTTTTCTGCCGCTTTTCGGACAAAGAGAAAACGGCATTGTCCGCGAGGTTTCGCTGCTTTCCGTGACCTCTTCCGTGCCTTACATCAAAGCGGTATTTCTTATTTCGGTTGCTTTGACGATCATCTCCGGCATTTTACTGCTTGCTTTGCAGAATTGCCGTGTCATACGGCTGCCGAATGCACAGGACATGATCTCGGTAGGACTCGGCACCGCCGAAACGTTGATTTTCACTGTCGCCCTACAGCCTTATGCCGCCGTCTTTGCTTTCGGTTTACTTGCAATAAAGGCTTTAATACTGATAAAACGGAGATGATACGATTCGTATCGCCCATGTGACGCACCGATTCTTGTGATTTTTACCGCCGTGCAGTAATCTGTATTCCGGCGAAAGCCGAAATACAGATGAAGGAATGAAATAACATGGTAAAAAGAAAAACGAGATACTTTCGGATCGGGTCTGCCTTTCTTGCGGCATTTGCGCTGTGGACGGCAGCGGTCGGTTTCATTGATGTTCAGGCGATCGGACCGAACGGTTCATCCGTGGGCTTTGCGATGCTGAACGGGCTTGTGCACAAAACAATCGGTGTACATTGGGGACTCTGCACTGCAACGGATCTGCTGGGACTGATCCCAATCGGACTTGCCCTTGGTTTTGCCGTTTCGGGACTTGTTCAGCTGATTAAAAGAAGAAGTCTTTTCAAAGTGGATCGCAGCATTTTGGTACTCGGCGGATTCTATATTGCTGTCGCGGCAATGTATCTCTTATTTGAGAAGGTTGTCATCAATTATCGGCCCGTTCTGATCGACGGAAATTCGGAAGCTTCCTATCCGTCCTCAACAACGATGCTTGCGCTGTGTGTGATTCCGACCGCCATGATGCAGCTTAAAAGCCGCATCCGCCGCACGGCTGTTCGCCGCGCCGTCCTTGTGATCCTCGGCATACTCACTGCCTTTTTGCTTGTCGGTCGGCTGATCTCCGGCGTGCATTGGCTGACCGATATTATCGGCGGCGTGCTGTTGAGCACGGGACTTTCCGCGTTATATGCCGCGATGTGCTGATTTTCACGTTAAAAATCCTCCTTTGCGATATCATTGTACCGCAAAGGAGGTATTTTACTGCCGCCGACCGACCGATTATTTATTCTGCTCTTTTTCCATTCTTCGAATCTCTCTATGCTTTTCGGATTCTTATAAAATTTCTTTATCCTCGGGAGGAGCATTTCGGCAAGCGAATCGAACCGTCTTTTTGCGGCTCTGATTGTAAAATGCGATATTCCCGAGAAAAATTTCAATTGTCTTTTGAGAGAAAGTCTCATTAATACCAAGACATTCTATAGAATACCCATCTATCAGTTCGGGATTCTCAACTGAGGTAACACCGATTTCATGCTTGCAAATTGAGTTCCTTAAGGAAGGATGATGTTGTATAACAAAGAGCTTCTCCTATGGATTCTCCGCATCCTACGTTCAAATCGTTGTATTGAAGTGTGCCGGAGACTGGACAAACCAACACAACTTTAACTAAGTTCTTATTCAGAGCACTGTCCGGAATTGAATCAAAAAAAGAATACTGCGGTTTTCCTTTAATATTGTAGCCTATCCCTGACGCAGTTGAAGCAATTTGGAAGGCTAACGGACGTATCGCATAATGTGTGTCATCAACAAATTTTAAATAGTTTTTCTTAAATATTGTCCCTACCAATTTTATTGAATATACAGCATCCGGGGTTTCAATGTAAAAATCACTCTGTTTTCGATTAAAACCGGAAAAAAGAAATCCACGGTTGATTACGCGCAATGAATATTCTTTCTTTTTGCAAAGTTTTTTGATCTTAACAAACACAGCGATTCTTTTACAAATAAAACGTTCGAAAGGATACAGAGCCGAAACCACGATAAGAACCAGCAGTAAACCAAACATATACATTTTACCTCATATCATATCAAAATATCATCATGGTAACATTTTTTGCTATGTTCTGTATTGATTTTATCATATTGCTTGATTTTCGTCAACATAAAAAACGGTTTTCATAACCGCCGGGAAGGCGCCTTTGCAGAAAATTATAACGCATTTGATCAAGCCCTCCGGTTCGGTCGGTCCTTCTGCCTTCACTGAGGTGTCAAACGGACACCCGCCCCACGCATACCTATTCTTGATATAAATTCGTCTTTCATATTGCCCTTTCGCGTCTATATCATACCGCAAAAGAAAGAAGCTCAAAAATGCGAAATTATGCCCCTCCGCCGAGGGATCGACAGAGGGAGCGTTTGGGTCTAACGGCGCGCGTTCTACCTAAGGATTCCTTCAGACTGCAAAAAAGACCTTGCAAGATTTCTCTTGCAAGGTCTTTTTCTAATGTGGTTTTACGAATTGGATTTGCCCAAATCAATACCCGATTATTTCTTGCTTTCCTTAATAGCAGCCTGTGCTGCTGCGAGGCGTGCGATCGGCACACGGAAGGGTGAGCAGGATACATAGTCAAGTCCGATGGAGTTGCAGAACTCGATCGAGGACGGGTCGCCGCCGTGCTCGCCGCAGATTCCGCAATGGAGTGTCGGGCGGGTCGACTTTCCGAGCTTAACTGCGGTATCCATAAGTCTGCCGACACCGGTGGTGTCGAGACGTGCGAACGGATCGGACTCGTAAATCTTGTTGGAGTAGTAGGACGGAAGGAACTTTCCTGCGTCGTCGCGGCTGAAGCCGAAGGTCATCTGGGTGAGGTCGTTCGTACCGAAGCAGAAGAACTCAGCCTCCTTGGCGATATCGTCGGCGGTAAGAGCCGCACGCGGGATCTCGATCATGGTACCTACCTCATACTTGAGCTCGGTGCCTGCTGCCGCGATCTCTTCATCGGCGGTCTTAACGACAACGTCCTTAACGAACTTAAGCTCCTTGACGTCTCCCACGAGCGGGATCATGATCTCGGGAACGATGTTCCAATCAGCGTGACGTGCCTTAACTGCGATAGCAGCCTTGATGATCGCTCTGGTCTGCATTGCGGCGATCTCGGGGTAGGTTACGGAGAGGCGGCATCCGCGGTGACCCATCATCGGGTTGAACTCGTGGAGGTCTGCGATTACCTGCTTGATGTACTCAACGCTCTTGCCCTGTACCTCTGCGAGAGCCTTGATATCAGCCTCGTCGGTGGGAACGAACTCATGAAGCGGAGGATCGAGGAAGCGGATGGTTACGGGGTAACCGCCGAGAGCCTCAAAGAGTCCCTCAAAGTCGGACTGCTGCATCGGCTCGATCTTTGCAAGAGCAGCTTCGCGCTCCTCAACGGTCTCGGCACAGATCATCTCACGGAAAGCACCGATTCTCGAAGGATCGAAGAACATATGCTCGGTACGGCAAAGTCCGATTCCCTGTGCGCCGAAGGCTGCTGCCTGCTTAGCGTCCTCGGGAGTGTCGGCGTTGGTGCGTACGCCCATTCTCTTATACTTGTCGGCAAGCTCCATGATACGGCCGAAGTAACCGCTGTTCGGGTCTGCCGGAACGGTCGGGATCAGGCAATCGTAAATGTTGCCCGTCGAGCCGTCGAGGGATATCGGATCGCCCTCGGTGTAGGTCTTGCCTGCGAGAGTGAAGCGCTTGTTCTCCTCGTCCATCTTGATGTCTCCGCAGCCGGAAACGCAGCAGGTTCCCATTCCGCGTGCAACAACTGCCGCATGGGAGGTCTGACCGCCGCGGACGGTGAGAATACCCTGTGAATACTTCATTCCCTCGATGTCCTCGGGAGAGGTTTCGAGACGGACGAGAACGACATTCTCGCCCTTCTTGCCGTGCTCAACGGCATCCTCGGCGGTAAACACGACGGTGCCAGCCGCTGCGCCGGGAGAAGCCGCGATACCCTTGCCGACGGGGTTAGCCTTCTTGAGTGCTGCAGTGTCGAACTGCGGGTGGAGAAGCATATCGAGCGACTTTGCGTCGATCTGCATGAGAGCCTCCTCCTCGGAAATCATGCCCTCATCGATAAGGTCGCATGCGATCTTGATAGCAGCGGCAGCAGTACGCTTACCGTTTCTGGTCTGAAGCATGTAGAGCTTCTTATCCTCGATGGTGAACTCCATGTCCTGCATATCGCGGTAGTGGTTCTCGAGGGTGTTGCAGACTCCGAGGAACTGCTCGTAAACCTCGGGGAGAACTTCCTTCATCTTCTCGATCGGCATAGGAGTACGAACGCCTGCAACGACGTCCTCGCCCTGTGCGTTCATAAGGAACTCGCCCATGAGGCCCTTCTCGCCGGTTGCGGGGTTACGGGTGAACGCAACGCCTGTACCGGAGGTGTCGCCCATGTTTCCGAACGCCATCATCTGTACGTTGACTGCGGTACCCCAGGAGTACGGGATATCGTGGTCCATACGGTAGATGTTCGCGCGGGGGTTGTCCCACGAACGGAAAACTGCCTTGATAGCCTCGAAGAGCTGAACCTTGGGATCGTCCGGGAAATCGGTTCCGAGCTGATTCTTGTACTCAGCCTTGAACTGATTTGCAAGCTCGCGGAGATCGTCTGCGGTGAGCTCGACGTCGGAAGTAACGCCCTTCTTCTCCTTCATCTGGTCGATGAGCTTCTCGAAGTACTTCTTTCCGACTTCCATAACGACATCGGAGAACATCTGAATAAATCTTCTGTAGCAGTCCCAAGCCCAACGGGGGTTGCCGGACTTCTCGGCGATAGCGTTAACGACCTGCTCGTTAAGACCGAGGTTGAGGATGGTATCCATCATTCCGGGCATGGATGCGCGGGCACCAGAGCGGACGGAAACGAGAAGCGGATTCTTGAGATCGCCGAACTTCTTGCCGGTGATTCCCTCCATCTTCTCGATGTTCTCCATGATCTGAGCCTGGATATCATCGTTGATGCGGCGTCCGTCCTCATAGTACTGAGTGCACGCCTCGGTAGAGATCGTGAAGCCCTGCGGAACCGGAAGACCGATCTTGGTCATCTCGGCAAGGTTCGCGCCTTTACCTCCGAGGAGCTCACGCATCGTTGCGTTTCCCTCGGAAAAGAGATAGACATACTTCTTTGCCATTTGAAAAACCTCCGAAAATAAATATATATAACCTTACTTACTGTGGGTCGATATCGGTAATCGCGCGCAAAAAAACCGTTATCATCCGATACCGTATTTTTTATTATATCACAGTTTTTCGCCCTTGACTATACCTTTGCTTCAATTTCGTCGAAATTTATAGATTGTTTACATCCGCAAAAGCACCTTTGGGACAACTTTCCCCCCGCATGTCGCGCAAAGCGCCGCCGACACGGAAAAAGTCAGGCAAAAAGCGGGAAAAACCTTCCGGTTCTTCCCGCTCGGAGATTATCTGTTCGGCTGCTGCGCCGTCTTGAGAGTTACGTCGTGGTATCCGCCTTCAACGATCGACGTGGCGGAAACGAGGGTCATCTTCGCATCACGGCGAAGGTCGGCAAGGTTTGTAACTCCGCAGTTGCACATGGTGGATTTCACCTTGTAAAGGCTTTTCTCCACGTTGTCGTGGAGAGAGCCGGCGTAAACGACGTAGGAATCCACGCCCTCTTCAAAGGAAAGCTTCGACTTTCCGCCGAGGTCGTATCTCTGCCAGTTGCGGGCGCGGTTCGAGCCTTCGCCCCAATATTCTTTGACATAGGTGCCGTTTACGTTGAGCTTACTCGTCGGGCTTTCGTCAAAGCGCGCAAAGTAGCGTCCGAGCATGAGGAAGTCAGCGCCCATCGCAAGCGCAAGCGTCATGTGATAGTCGTGGACGATGCCGCCGTCCGAGCAGATCGGGATATACACGCCGGTCTTCTCGAAGTACTCGTCGCGCGCCGCCGCGACCTCGATGACGGCGCTTGCCTGTCCGCGTCCTATTCCCTTCTGCTCACGGGTAATACAGATCGAGCCTCCGCCGATACCGATCTTGACAAAGTCCGCACCCGCTTCGGCGAGGAAGAGGAAGCCGTCGCGGTCAACGACGTTTCCGGCACCGACCTTGACGCTGTCACCGTACTTTGCGCGGATAAAGTCGATCGTCTGCTTCTGCCAGCAGGAATATCCTTCGGAGGAGTCAATGCAGAGGACATCCGCGCCCGCTTCGACAAGCGCGGGAACGCGCTTCTCATAATCGAGCGTGTTGATTCCGGCGCCGACAAGGTATCTTTTCTTCGCGTCGAGAACCTCGAGCGGATTCTCCTTATGCTGCGAATAGTCCTTTCTGAAAACGAGGTAAAGAAGATGACCTTCGCCGTCAACGATCGGGAGAGAGTTGAGCTTATGCTCCCAGATTATATCGTTCGCAGTCTTCAGCGTGGTGTCCGCAGGGGCGGTTATGAGCCTCTCAAATGGGGTCATGAATTCGGACACGCAGAGATCGGTGGACATACGGCTGACGCGGTAGTCGCGTCCGGTAACGATTCCCTTGAGAATGCCGTTCGGGGTTCCGTCCTCGGTGATCGCAATTGTGGAATGACCCTTCTCTCCGACAAGGTCGAGCACGTCGGCGAGAGTCGCCGTCGGCTTCAGGTTGGAGTCGGAAACGACAAAGCCCGCCTTGTAGCCCTTTACGCGCGCAACCATTGCCGCCTCGTCCTCGACGGACTGTGATCCGTAAATAAACGATATTCCGCCCTCTCGTGCGAGTGCGATTGCCATATCCTCTCCGGATACCGACTGCATGATAGCGGACACCATCGGAATATTGAGGTTTATCTCGCTTTCCTCACCGCGTCTGAATTTGACAAGCGGCGTGCGCAGGGATACGTTTGCCGGGATACACTCGGGCGAAGTATATCCGGGGATCAGCAGATATTCGCTGAACGTGTGGGACGGTTCGTCAAAGTAATGTGCCATTTTTCCACCTTCCTTATGTTTTTTCGTTCATTGTTTTATTTTATCTATTTTATCACGCCGAACGAAAACTTGCAAGAGGCGAAAGCGCAAATTTACGCTTTATTTCGTATCTGTTTTTATGTAAAGCGCAGCGAAAGCTCCGGCGCACGAAACGGGGCTGCCTCGAGGCAGCCCCGTCTGCGGAATTTATGCGTTTTCGTGATGCAAAATGCGCTCCGGGATCGGCAAAGATCAGCCGAAATACTTCACTCCGGATTCGAAGAAATGCATATCGTATTCGCCGTCCACGTTTCTGTAGTTTCCGGGAGCGCTTCTCTCGACGTGACCCATCTTTCCGATGACACGTCCGTCGGGAGAGGTTATGCCCTCGATCGCGTATACGCTTCCGTTCGGGTTCGAACGGATATCGTAGGAGGCGTGTCCCTCCGCGTCGGCATACTGAGTTGCGATCTGTCCGGCGGCGGCAAGAGTCTTCACCGTTTCGTCGGACGCGATAAAGCGTCCCTCTCCGTGGGATATCGCCACGGTGTACACCTGTCCCGGCTCGGTCGCGGCGAGCCACGGCGACTTGTTCGACGCGATGCGCGTGCGCACAAGTCCCGACTGATGCCTGCCGATCACGTTATATGTAAGCGTGGGCGCATCCGCCGATGCGGGAGTGATCTCTCCGAACGGCACAAGTCCGAGCTTTATCAGCGCCTGGAAGCCGTTGCAGATGCCGCACATAAGTCCGTCGCGGTTTTTGAGAAGCTCGTTCACGGCATCGGCGACCGCGCCGTTTCTGAAGAATGCCGTGATGAACTTTCCGGAGCCCTCGGGCTCGTCTCCGCCGGAGAATCCGCCCGGGATAACGATCATCTGGGAATTTCGTATCTTTCTTTCAAATTCCGACACGCTGTCCGCGATCCCCTGCGCGGTAAGGTTGTTTATCACGAACACCTCGGGAACGGCTCCCGCTTTTGAGAGCGCCTGCGCCGTGTCGAATTCGCAGTTAGTTCCGGGGAACACCGGGATCAGCGCGCGGGGCGCGGCGAAATGTTGCACGGGGCGCACTCTCTCCGATGCGGCGTGCGAAAAGTCACAGATCGGTGCGGCGATCTCGGGAGTTTTCACGGGAAACACGTCCTCGAGCACGCTGTCGTATGCTTCAAGAAGCCCGGCGAGGGGCACGCTTTCGTCCGCATATGTAAGCGCATCGGTGTCCGACGTCGTGCCGAGCTCGATGCATTCCCAATCGCCGTCGGGGACGGAGGCACCGTCGCGCAGCTCGGCGACGAACGAGCCGTATGCGTAGCCGAAGAGAGCGTCGGCATCGGTGAAGGCAAAGTCGAATCCGACGGAATTTCCAAACGCCATCTCCATGACCGCGCCGGCGCAGCCGGAGTATTTCACGGTCGATGCGGCAAGGATATCGCCCTTTTCGTTCATCCCGTAAAAGGCGTTCATCAGGGCGATAAACGACTCCTTCACGGGCAGCGCGCCGCTGTATCTCGGGCGGAGCCAGACCGTGCGGTGTCCCGCACCCTTGAATTCGGGAGAAAGAACCGTGTCCTCCGTGCCCGTCGTCACGGCGAACGAGCAAAGCGTAGGCGGAACGTCGAGCTTCTCAAACGATCCGCTCATCGAATCCTTTCCGCCGACCGACGCGATTCCGAGGTCGTTCTGCGCGTCGAACGCGCCGAGCAGAGCGGCAAGGGGCTTGCCCCATCTGCGCTCGTCCGTGCCGGGCTTTTCAAAGTACTCCTGGAAGGTGAGGTAGACGTCCTCGAACGAAGCGCCCGCCGCGATCAGCTTTGCCACGGATTCTACCACCGCGAGGTATGCGCCGTGGTACGGGCTTTTCTCCGTGATGAACGGATTGAAGCCCCACGACATAAAGGACGCGCTCTTTGTCCTTCTCTCTCCGGCGAATATCCGGTTCACCATCGCCTCGGTCGGAGTTATCTGATTCTTTCCGCCGAAGGGCATGAGAACGGTCGATGCGCCGATCGTGGAATCAAAGCGCTGTGCAAGCCCGCGCTGAGAGCATGAGTTGAGGTCGGAAGCGACGCCGAATATGCGCGACGTGAAATCCCCCTCGGATTTCTTCGCAAAATCTCCGGGCGCGGCGCAGACTGCGCCGATATGCTTCGGAGCGCCGTTTGAGTTTATGAAATCTCTCGAGAGATCGACGATCTTCGTGCCGCGCCATGTCATCGTGAGCCGATCGGTATCGGTCACGCGGGCGACGACGGTCGCTTCGAGATTTTCTTTCCCGGCAAGGGAGATGAATTTCTCCGCGTCCTCCGGCGCGCAGACGACCGCCATTCTCTCCTGCGACTCCGATATCGCAAGCTCGGTGCCGCCGAGTCCGTCGTACTTTTTCGTTACGAGATCGAGGTTTATGTCAAGTCCGTCCGCAAGCTCACCGATCGCAACGGAAACGCCGCCCGCGCCGAAGTCGTTGCAGCGTTTGATAAGCCGTGCGGCATCGTGTGAGGCGAAGAGCCGCTGGAGCTTTCTCTCCTCGGGCGCGTTTCCCTTCTGAACCTCGGCTCCGCAGACCTCGAGCGATTTCTTCGTATGAGATTTCGACGATCCGGTCGCGCCGCCGCAGCCGTCGCGTCCCGTCCGTCCGCCGACGAGTATCACGACGTCGCCGCATACGGGGCGTTCACGGCGCACGTTTTCCGCGGGAGCGGCGGCGATCACCGCGCCGATCTCCATTCTCTTTGCGGCGTAGCCGTCGTGGTATATCTCACGGACCTGACCCGTGGCGAGTCCGATCTGATTTCCGTATGAGCTGTATCCGTCCGCCGCCGTCGTCACGATCTTGCGCTGCGGCAGCTTGCCGGGGATCGTCTCGGCTACGCTGCGGCGAGGGTCTGCCGCGCCCGTAACGCGCATCGCGGAATAAACATACGCGCGTCCGGAAAGCGGATCGCGGATCGCGCCGCCGATACAGGTCGCCGCGCCGCCGAAGGGCTCGATCTCGGTCGGGTGATTGTGCGTTTCGTTCTTGAAGAGGAGAAGCCAATCCTCGTCGCCGCCGTCCGTCTTTGCGGTGAACTTCACGGTGCAGGCGTTGATCTCCTCGGATTCGTCAAGCTTCGGAAGCTTTCCCTGTGCCTTCAGCGATCTGAGCGCCGCCGTTGCGATATCCATAAGGCAGATGTCCTTCGTCCGTCCCTGCTCCCGCCTTGCGGCAAGGTATCTTTCGTAGGCATCGCCGACTTCCTTATCCTCGAATCTGACCGAATCGATCGTCGTGAGGAACGTGGTATGGCGGCAGTGATCCGACCAATATGTGTCGATCATGCGGATCTCGGTCATCGTGGGATCGCGCTTCTCCGACGCGAAGTAATCGCGGCAGAAGAGCACGTCCGCGCAGTCCATGGCAAGCGAATATTTTTCGATAAACGCCGCCGCGCCGCCGTCCTCCATGGAGGTGAAGCCGTCGAGCGTTTCGATCGGTGCGGGTTCGGGATGCGAGATACGGAGCGTTTCGGGAACACCGAGCGCCGCTTCGCGCGCCTCGACGGGGTTTATGACATATTTCTTTATCACGCCGAATTCGTCATCGGTGAGATTTCCGTACAGAAGATACACTTCGGCGGTGCGTATCTCCGGGCGTTCGCCACGCGACATGAGGCGGATGCACTGCGCAGCGCTGTCCGCGCGCTGATCGAACTGACCCGGAAGGTATTCGACCGCAAACACGCGGTCGGCGTCGGGCAATTCTTCGCAAATGTCGTCGAGCACAGGCTCGGAGAACACCGTCTTTACGCTTTCGTCGAAAAGCTCCTTCGTTATTCCCTCGGCGTCGTAGCGGTGAAGCACGCGGAGCCTCTCAAGCCCCGGTATGCCGAGAAGCGTCCGTATATCGGCGCAGAGTGCGGCGGCGTGGGATGACACCGACGCTTTCTTTTCGGAATATATTCTGTATACCATTTTCAACCGTGGCTTTCGCCCGAGCGAAAGCTTCCTTTCTTCGTGGATCGTCTCTTTGCGCGCCGCACGCCGAATCGCGGAACAGTCCTGCGGCATCGTGCGGCGGTCATTTCGCCTGAAGCGCGCGCTTTCCTATATCTCTGCGCATGTATTTGTTTTCGAATTCTATTCTGTCGGCATCGGCGTACGCCTTTTCCACCGCCTCCGCAAGAGTCGGAGCCGCGGCGCTCACGCCGAGCACACGTCCGCCCGAGGTGCGGAGAACATCACCGTCAAGCACGGCTCCGGCAACGTAGACCTGAGACCGAATATCGCCCGGAATCTTTATTTCAAATCCGGTTTCGTACTTTTTCGGATATCCGTCGGAGGCGAGGACGACGCAGCACGCAGTTCCGTGCGAGAACGATACGTCGGCTTCGTCGAGCGTGCCGTTTGTCGTATGTCTCATGATATCGAGAAGGTCGGACTCGAGAAGCGGCAGAACGACCTGCGTTTCGGGATCACCGAAGCGGCAGTTGTACTCGATCACCTTCGGTCCGTCGGGGGTGAGCATCAGCCCGAAGTAAAGGCAGCCGCGAAATTCCCTGCCCTCGGCAGCCATCGCGCGCACCGTGGGAAGAAAGATCGTGTCCATGCATTCCCGCGCGATCTCCTCCGTATAGTACGGGTTCGGCGCAACGGTTCCCATGCCGCCCGTGTTCGGACCGAGGTCACCGTCGCCCGCTCGCTTGTGATCCATAGACGAGACCATCGGGACAACGGTCTTGCCGTCGGTGAAGGAGAGCACAGAGACCTCCGGTCCCGTGAGAAATTCCTCGATCACTATTCTTGCGCCGCTCTCGCCGAATATTCTGTCGCGCATCATGGAGTTTACCGCTTCGGCAGCCTCCTCCCTTGTCTGCGCGATCACGACCCCCTTGCCGAGCGCAAGTCCGTCCGCCTTGATGACCGCCGGAACGGGCGCGCTTTCTATATATGCAAGCGCCGCTTCGGGATCGTCAAAGACCTCATAGGATGCCGTCGGAATCGAATATTTCTTCATAAGCTCCTTTGCGAACACCTTGGAGCCTTCGATCTGCGCCGCCGCCGCGGTCGGACCGAACGAAGGAATTCCCGCCTCGGCGAGGGCATCGACCGCTCCGAGCACAAGCGGATCGTCCGGCGCCACAACGGCGTAGTCTATGGTGTTGTTCTTTGCGAAATCCACGATCGCGGGGATATCCTTCGCGCCGATCGGCACGCACTGCGCGTCCGCGGCAATGCCGCCGTTTCCCGGGAGCGCGTATATCTTATCCGCGTCGGGCGATTTTTTAAGAGCCTTGATGATTGCGTGTTCGCGGCCGCCGCCGCCGACTACAAGTATATTCATGGAATACTTCCTTTCGGTCAATGGTGGAACAGTCTCATGCCGGTAAAGCACATCGTCATGCCGAATCTGTCGCAGGCGGCGATGACGTTGTCGTCGCGGACGCTTCCGCCGGGCTGTGCAACGTAGGAAACGCCGCTTTTCGCCGCGCGCTCGATATTGTCGCCGAACGGGAAGAATGCGTCCGAGCCAAGCGACACGCCCGTTACCGAATCGAGGTATTCACGCTTTTCCTCTCTCGTCAGCACCTCGGGACGGCGTGAGAACATACCTCTCCAGAGGAGGTCATCGTTCTCGAATTCATCCGAAAGGTAGAAGTCAACGGCGTTGTCGCGCTCCGGCTTTGCAAGCGTATCGAGGAATTCGAGTGCAAGCGCCTTCGGATGCTGTCTCAGGTGCCAAACGTCCGCCTTGGAGCCTGCGAGCCGCGTGCAGTATATGCGCGACTGCTGTCCCGCGCCGACGCCGATCGCCTGTCCTCCGGCGGCAAAGCACACGGAGTTCGACTGCGTATATTTAAGGGTTATAAGAGAGATTATGAGGTCGCGCACCGCCGCCTCGGGCAGGTTCTTGTTCACGGTAACGATATTGTTGAACAGCTCCCTGTCGATTCTGAAGTTGTTCCGTCCCTGCTCGAAGGTCACGCCGAACACGTCCTTCGTCTCGATCGGCTCGGGAACGTATGACGGATCGATCTTCACGATATTGTAATTGCCCTTTCTCTTCGAGCGGAGTATCTCGAGCGCCTCCGGCTCATATCCGGGCGCGATTATTCCGTCGGACACCTCGTGCTTGATGATCTTCGCCGTCGTCACGTCGCAGACGTCGGAAAGCGCGATCCAATCTCCGAAGGATGAGCAGCGGTCGGTTCCCCTTGCGCGGGCGTAAGCCGTCGCAAGCTCGGAATCGTCAAGTCCCTCGACATCGTCCGCGAAGCACGCCTTCTTCAGTTCGCGGCTCATCGGCTCCCCGATCGCAGCCGAGGTCGGGCTGACGTGCTTGAACGACGTCGCCGCCGCGCGTCCGAGCGCGCTTTTTATCTCCGACACGAGCTGCCACGAATTGAATGCGTCGAGAAAGTTTATGTATCCCGGACGTCCGCAGAGTATCTCCACGGGCAGCTCGCGTCCGTCCTTCATGTAGATGCGCGAGGGCTTCTGATTCGGGTTGCAGCCGTATTTCAGTTCAAATTCCTTCATTCCGTTTCCATGGCTTCCGCACGGCGAAAGCTTCCTTTCGTTCAGATAAGATGAGGTTTCTCAGACTTTAAGCTCGGATTCGATATGCTCGCGGTATTTTGCGGTGATCGGATGCGCCACATCGTGCAGGAATTCGTCGACCTGCGACGGGCAGCGTCCTATATACTTGCGCGGATCGATTTGGTCGCGTATCTCCTCGATCGTAAGCGGGAATTCGGGATCGGCGGCGATGCGCTCTATGAGGTCGCAGTCGAGTCCCTCCTTCTTCATGCGCGTTGCCGCCGCGATGGAGTGTGTGCGCAGCGCCTCATGTAGCGACTGACGGTTGCCGCCGCGCTTCACCGATTCCATCATGATATTCTCGGTCGCCATAAACGGAAGCTTGGCGTTCACTCTCCGCTCGATCATCTTCCCGTTGACCACAAGTCCCGAGGTCACGTTGATGTATATATTGAGTATCGAATCCACCGCAAGGAACGCTTCCGCCACGGAGATGCGCTTGTTTGCCGAATCGTCGAGCGTGCGCTCAAACCACTGCGTCGCAGAAGTAAACGCGGGGTTGAGCGAATCGCAGATGACGTATCTCGCAAGTGCGCAGATACGCTCGGAGCGCATGGGATTTCTCTTGTACGGCATCGCGGACGAGCCGATCTGATGCGCCTCGAACGGCTCCTCGACCTCTTCAAACGACTGAAGTATGCGAAGATCGTTCGCAAATTTATATGCGCTCTGCGCAAATCCCGAAAGAGTGGCAAGGAAATTCGCATCCACCTTTCTCGAATATGTCTGACCGGACACGCATACGCAGCCGTCAAAGCCCGTATCCTCGGCGATCAGCGATTCAAGCTTTTTCACCTTTTCCTCGTCTCCCGAGAAAAGCTCCATAAAGCTTGCCTGAGTTCCCGTTGTGCCCTTTGAGCCGAGCAGCTTCAGCTTCGAAAGGCGGTGTTCAAGCTCGTCGATATCGTCGCAGAGCTCATACGCCCAGAGCGTCGCGCGCTTGCCGACCGTCGTAAGCTGTGCAGGCTGAAGATGCGTGTATGCAAGGCACGGCAGAGCCTTGTACTTCTCTGCGAACGCGGAGAGGTTGCGCACGACCTGCGCCGCCTTTTTGAGGATGATCTCCGACGCTTCGCGCAGAATTATCACGTCGGTGTTATCTCCGACGTAGCACGATGTTGCGCCGAGGTGGATTATCCCCTCCGCCTTCGGGCACTGCTTACCGTATGCATAAACGTGGGACATAACGTCGTGTCTTACCTCACGCTCGCGCTCTTCGGCAACCTCGAAATTTACGTCGTCGCGGTGCGCTTCAAGCTCTGCGATCTGCTCGTCGGTTATATCGAGACCGAGCTTTTTCTCAGCCTTTGCAAGCGATATCCATAGTCTTCTCCATGTGCGGAATTTAAAATCCTCGGAAAAGACGTGCTGCATCTGTGCCGACGCATACCGTGTGGAAAAAGGGGAAATGTATTTCTCTCTGTCGTTCATATCTGGATTTACGCTTTCGTCGTGCGAAAGCTTTCCTTTCATGTGAAATCGCATCCGATCCGGGACGGCAAAGCCGTGCATCATCGGGTATGTCGTCCGGGTCGGTGCGTAAAAAGCTCAGGCGTTTTTATTTACGAGGCGCTCCTCGGTCTCTCCCGTTTCGAGATCGGTATACCTGACAACGAGGGATATTTTATTTTCTTCATTGAGGTTTTCCCACACCGAGGAGAACAGCTCGTCCGCGCTGTCCGGCACGGTCACTCTTTCGGGATCCGCCGAGAATGTGGGCAGCGGGTTTCCGTCTCCCGCGTATGTATGGATGAAATGTCCGAGTCCGGGTACGCCGGAAAAAACGTAGGTGAAGCGGCAGCACGCGCTTCCGTTTTCGTCCGCGCTTTTCAGTATGCTCATCCGGTAGGAGAAGTCTTTGCCGAGGTCAAGCATTGCGCTTATGCGGGGTGTGAAGTTCGGCGCGTCCGGCTCGAATTCTCTCGTTTCAAGCGCCGCCTCAAATGTCGATCCTCTTTCGAGGAAGCTGCACACCGTATCGGTCTGGTCGCCGTTTGTAACGACGAGGCGATTGCCGACCTTTCTCACGGGGCTGTAGATTATGAGCGAGGGGTCCGACACCTTGGATTCGTCGAACGGGTATATCGTCACGGTCTCGCCGTCCGATCTGAACACGCGGTTGCGGCTGTTCCCGCTCCGTCCCATTATGAAATACGCAAACGCCGCGTATCTTCCGTTTTCCGAAAGTCCTGTGACGATCCCGCGTCCGGGATACGCGCACTCTGCAAGTATATCTCCGATATTTTTCTTTTCGTAAATGTTCATTACATCTCCTCCGTTTTCGGTGCAGCTTCATTCCCGCGTCCGCGCGGCACAGCCGCCGAGGCGGCTGAACGCTCCGGCGCTGCGGGGTTCTGCATATTCTCTGCGCTTTTCATTGCGCCGGAGCGCACGGTGTACCGTGCGCCGCGCGCCGTCCGTATCACCCGTTCGCCATTGCCTTTGCCGTTTTTTCAACGGCAAGCGGGAGAATTATATGTTCAGCCTCGCGCATGACCCGCTGCTGCAATATTTCGGGGGTGTCCCCGTCCTTTACCTCGACCGCCTTCTGCATGATTATCTCTCCGCCGTCGGTGACCTCGTTCACGAAATGCACCGTTGCACCCGTGACCTTGACGCCGTATGCGAGAGCCGCTTCATGGACGCGGAGTCCGTAAAAGCCGTCGCCGCAGAACGACGGTATGAGCGACGGATGGACGTTTATCATCCGCCTCGGAAAATGCGAGACGAACTCCGGCGAAAGCACGCGCATAAATCCCGCAAGAACGACGATCTGCGCGCGCGCCCCGTCAAGGCATTCGAGCAGCTCTTTCTCGAATTCGCGCCGATCCTTCCCCGCGGAAACGACGGTCGCCGAAGGGATCCCCGCCGCCGCCGCGCGCTCAAGCGCGTAAGCGCCGGGCTTGTTCGATATCACGCGGACGATATGTCCCGACTTTATTATCCCGCTTTTCTCGGCGTCGATCAGCGCCTGAAGATTCGTGCCGCCGCCTGACACGAGCACGGCAATTTTTATTTTTTCGCTCATTTTATCGTTATCTTGTCTTCGCTTTCGGCGATCTCGCCGATCACATATGCATCTTCTCCGGCACTGCGGAGTATCTCAAGTGCGAGCTCGACATCCTCCGCGTGGACGGCAAGGCTCATTCCGACACCCATATTGTAGGTGTTGAACATATCCCTCTCCGGGATATTTCCCGTGCGCGCGATCATGTCGAATATCGGCAGCACGCGGACCGCGCCGCGGTCGATCACCGCGCCGAGTCCGTCGGGAATTGAACGCGGTATGTTTTCGTAGAATCCGCCGCCCGTGATATGCGAAATGCCGCAGACCTCGACCTTCGGAAGAAGCTCAAGCACCGCTTTCACATAGATCTTTGTCGGGGTAAGGAGCGCATCTCCGACCGACATTCCGAGGTCGGGAGAAACCTCCGCAAAGATATTTTTCTCCGATGTGTGAAAAACCTTATGCACAAGGGAGAAGCCGTTTGAGTGAACGCCCGACGAAGGAAGAGCGATAAGCACGTCGCCCGCTCTCATTTTCGAATTGTCAACGATCTGCGCCCGATCAACGATACCGACGGAAAATCCCGCAAGATCATACTCATCCTCGGGATAGAAGCCGGGCATTTCCGCAGTTTCTCCGCCGATCAGCGCGCATCGCGCCTGACGGCAACCCTCGGCGACGCCGGACACGATATCGGCGACCTTCTCGGGCACATTCTTCCCGAGCGCGATATAATCGAGGAAGAACATGGGCGCGGCGCCGGCGCAGATGATGTCGTTCACGCACATTGCGACGCAGTCGATGCCTACGGTATCGTGGCGGTCGGCAAGGAACGCAAGCTTCAGCTTCGTTCCCACGCCGTCCGTGCCGGATACAAGAACAGGCTCCTTCATTCCGGCAATCGGCGGGACGAACAGCCCTCCGAAGCCTCCTATGCCCGAAAGCGCGCCCTCGGTCATCGTGGACGCGACGTGGCTTTTCATAAGCTCGACCGCACGGTATCCGGCGGTTATATCGACTCCCGCCGCTTTATAGCTTTCGCTGTAGCTTTTCATTTGGCACCTCGTTTCAATGAATTATCTCCGCACGGCGGAGATCATATGTTTTTTGTGAATCTGCATTTCGGGTAAGCCGAGCATCCGATGAACTCGCCGCGCTTGCCGTTCCGGGTTACAAGCGGCGAGCCGCATCGCGGGCATATACCGCTCGCCGTTTTTTCTTCCGTTCTGCGTATTTCATCGACATGGCTTCTTGATGCTTTTATCGAAGAAATATTCGCATCGCGGATAATTGAAACGATCCGACCGCACCGTTCGTTGCCGATCACACGTTCCTTATGCTTTTTAATCTCGTCGGGAAGTTCGACGAAGTATACAACAGGAGTTTCGCCTTTCTCTGTTTTCAGCTTGCCGAAGCCGGAAAATGTGATAATCGAATAAACGGGAACATCATCGCCGATTATGCTTTGAAGGGCTTTTATATGACCGTAATTCTGATGTATGGGATTCATGAAGTAACGCTTTCTTCCTCCCAAATACTGTGTCCACTCGTTAGCCTTCTGCTTACCGTACACGGTTCCGCTATACGATTTTGTCTCTATGACAAATACGCCGTAGGGTGAAACAACGGTATGATCTATCTGCGCTGTTTTATCGTTATTCCGAAGCATCACGTTATTCATGATTTTATACTCCGGTCCGAGCTTCTTGAGAAAGTAACCGACAAGGATCTCGCCGAATTTTCCCTTGCCGTCGGGCGAACGGTCTATCCATATGCAAAAAAGCACCACCGCTATGGCAAGAATCCAAAGTATTACGACCAAAACGATAAAAGTCGGTGAAAATGTTATATCCAAAATGTCCCCCTCCCTCCGAAGTTCTTACTGCAGATTGTCCTTTTCCGATATCTTGCGCTCGAATCTGTCGCGCTGTGTGCTTGACGGCACGTCGGTAGGGTACACGCCGTCGAAGCAGGCGCGGCAGAAGTCGCCGCATCTATCGTCCCCCGCCAGGCGGACCACGTTATCTACGCTGAGGTAGCCGAGCGAATCCGCTCCGACTATCTCGGCGATCTCGGGTATCGTATGGTGGCACGCGATCAGCATATCGCGCGAATCTATATCCGTTCCGTAATAGCACGGATTTAGAAAGGGCGGAGCCGATATGCGGATATGCACCTCCGTAGCTCCAGCCTCGCGCAGAAGCCTTACGATACGCGCGCAGGTCGTGCCGCGCACTATCGAATCGTCGATCATGATCACGCGTTTGCCGCGGACGGTCGAGGCTATCGGATTGAGTTTGATCTTGACCTTATCCTCGCGCGACGCCTGACCAGGCGAAATGAACGTGCGCCCGATATATTTATTCTTGATAAATCCCATTCCGTAAGGGATGCCCGATCTCTCGGAATACCCGATTGCCGCGTCTATTCCGGAATCGGGAACGCCGATCACGATATCGGCATCGACGGGATGCTCGTCCGCAAGGAAGCGTCCGGCGCGTTTCCGCGCCTCATGAACGCTCACCCCTTCGATAAACGAATCGGGGCGCGCAAAGTAGATATACTCGAAAACGCAGAGCGACTTTTTCGCCGCCGAGCAGTGATCCTTTATCGAGCGGACGTCCTTCCCGTCGAACACCACTATCTCTCCGGGCTCGAGATCGCGGACGAAATGCGCGCCGACGGTATCGAGCGCACACGATTCCGACGCGATGACATAGCGTCCGTCGTCGCATCTGCCGTAGCAGAGCGGGCGAAATCCCTTCTCGTCGCGCACCGCGATTAACTTCGACGGAGACATTATGACGAGCGAATACGCACCGCGAAGCCTGTACATCGCGCGGTTTACCGCCTCCTCGATCGACGGTGCGGCAAGGCGCTCCTTCGTGATGAGATAGGATATCACTTCGGTATCGCTCGTTGTATGGAATATGGAGCCTGCCATTTCAAGCTCCTCGCGCAGCTCGAAGGAGTTGACGAGGTTGCCGTTATGCGCGAGAGCCATGCGTCCCTTTATATGGTTGACGACGATCGGCTGCGCGTTCGTTCTTCCTCTGCTTCCGGTCGTGCCGTAGCGAACGTGACCGACCGCCATCGTGCCCATGCCGAGCTCCGCCATCGCCTCCGCGGTAAAAACGTCGTTCACAAGCCCGACATCCTTATACGCTCGGAATATGCCGTCGTCGTTCACGACAATGCCGCAGCTTTCCTGCCCGCGGTGCTGGAGCGCGAAGAGTCCGTAATATGCGGTGGATGCGACATCGGATATCTCCGGACCGATCACGCCGAAAACGCCGCATTCTTCTCTGATTTCTGCCATTTGAAGCCCTTTCCTTATCTGTGGGGTAAGCGCCGGCTGCGTGCCGGGCCATGCGTATGCTTTTCGGAAAAAACGCCCCCGGAGAGCGATTTCTCCCCGGGTGCATCAATGTCACTCGCCGAGGAGACGGCGCAGTATCTCATGATATGCGTCCTCAACTCCGCCGAGATCGCGGCGGAAGCGGTCCTTGTCGAGTTTTTCGTGAGTTTTTATATCCCAGAAGCGGCAGGTGTCGGGGGATATCTCATCCGCAAGCACGATCGTGCCGTCGGAGGTCTTGCCGAATTCAAGCTTGAAATCGATCAGCTCGATCCCCGCATCCTTCAGGTATTCGGTAAGTATTTCGTTTATTCTGAGAGAATACGATGCGATGAGTGCGATCTCTTCCTTCGTCGCCCATTTCATCGCCGCGATATGATACTCGTTGACCATGGGATCGCCGAGCGCGTCGTCCTTGTAGCAGTATTCGAGGACGGTGGACGAAAGCTTTACTCCCTCGTCGAGACCGAGTCTCTTTGCAAGGCTTCCCGCCGCGATATTGCGCACGATAACCTCAAGGGGGATTATCTTCACCTTCTTCACCACCGTTTCGCGGGAAGAAAGCTCCTCGACAAAATGCGTGGGAATGCCGTTCTTTTCGAGAAGCTTCATAAGGTGATTCGTCACGCGGTTGTTGATCTCGCCCTTGCCGAGGATCGTGCCCTTTTTCAGTCCGTTGAACGCGGTCGCATCGTCTTTGTAATCAACGATGTAAAGCTCCGGATCGTCGGTCGTATAAACCTTTTTTGCCTTGCCTTCGTAAAGCTGAGTTCTCTTTTCCATTTCGTATCCTCCTTATATTCGAGGCGGCAGCGCGCCTTCACGGTCACACTGCAGCTTGTCTTACCTTTTTCAGCCGTTGAGCTTCGCTGCGATCTCGCGGTCCTTCTCGAGCACCGCCGCGCTTTCCTCCGCGCGAAGCTTCTTCAGCTTTGCGGAAAGCTCACCGTCGGAAAGCGCAAGTATCTGCGCGGCGAGCAAAGCGGCATTGGCTGCTCCGTCGATCGCCACTGTCGCCACGGGAATCCCCGTCGGCATCTGCACGGTCGAGAGAAGCGCGTCAACGCCGCTCAAATTTGACGATTTCACGGGCACGCCGATAACGGGCAGGGTACACCCCGCCGCAAGCGCTCCCGCAAGGTGCGCCGCCATCCCGGCAAGCGCGATTATTACGCCGAAGCCGTTTTCCTCGGCGCGAAGCACAAAATCGCGCGCCTCGACGGGCGTGCGGTGCGCGGAATAGACGTGTGCCTCATACTCTATCCCGAGAGATGCAAGACGCGCCGTCGCCTTCTCGGCGACCGCAAGATCGCTTGCGCTTCCCATGATAACTGCAACCTTCTTCATTATAATAACCGTTCCTTTCTTTCCTTTGCGTCCGCCGCCGAAAAAAGCAAAAAGGCAGACTTATCCGAAAAATAAGCTCTGCCCAGGCGGTGCGGCGCACGGGCAAACTGATTGCGGGTGCATATACCGTACACGCTCCCATCGTGGTTTGTTCCACTTTAACCGCCGGTCACGCATACGTTTTATTCATTTACATACTGATGTTATACCGTGTTCAAACTCAGTTTCTCGTTGGAGTTCAGCGCATCGCGCAATGTCGGGCTTGCGTCGGAGAATGACGCTTTGCGTCATTCTCGCGGACACGGTAGGATAACGTGCAATTACAAACTAACGTTATACCGTGTCCTGACGTCATAATATTGCAACCGTGCGAAGCACGGGGCGGCGCCAGCCGCAGAATTTTATGAAATAAAATTCCTTGCAGATATTATAACATGAAGCAGCGGGCAAGTCAACACCGACTTTGCCAGCCACCGGGCGCATAAACACCAACATTTCCGAAAAAAAGACGCCCGTTTCAACAATTATGCCGAAACAGGCACTGTTCCTTATCGTCAGACGGCGGCAAAGTCCTCTTTGCCGGCTCCGCAGAGCGGACATTCGAAATCGTCGGGCAGTTCGTCGAACAGCGTCCCCGGCTCAAGACCGTTTTCGGGATCTCCCGTCTCCTCATCGTATTCCCAACCGCAGATTTCGCATGCGTACTTCATATAACAGTTCCTTTCTTTAATAATATTTGCACCGCCAGGCAAGTCCCGATACGGCTTTTTGAAACAAACGATAAACAGTATATCCGATAGCCCTGCATTTGTCAAGACAAAGAACGTAAAAATTTTCCCTTTTTCACAGCACGAGAAGAACAAGCGGAATCGTGAAAATGCAGAATACCGTTGACGAAAGCACGATCAGCGACGAGGTCTTCTGCCCGACTCCGTAAAGCTCGGACAGACTGAGTACGACATTCGCCGTCGGGCAGGCTGCCATTATCACAAGGGCGGCCTTCATCTCCGCGGAAAACGGAAGAAAACGCACGACCGCATATGACGCAAGCGGAAACAGAATAAGCTTTACGAGCGCGGTCGGATATATGACACGTTCCGAAAAAATTTCCCGGATCGGAAATGTCGCAAAGCGCATTCCGAGGATCAGCATACACACCGGAGTCGTCATATCGGCAAGAAGAGCGATCGGATCCGCTATGCTCGCGGGAAGGCGCGTGTTCGTAAGGAAAAGCGGGAGCGCTGCGGCAAGTGCGATCACGGGAGGATTCAGAAATGCGCGCTTAAAACTCATGTGGCGCATATCTCCGGTTATGCATGCCGCGCCGACCGTCCAGCAGAGTATTCCCATCGCAAGAAAGAACATCGCGGAAAGTGCGGATGCCTCCGGATAATCCGGCAAGAGCGCGCGAAGCAGCGGCACTCCCATAAACCCGACATTTCCCGCCACTCCGGCGATAACCGCGATCCTCGCAGAAGTATCGGAAGCAAATCTCTCACCCATGACAAGACGCGATACGGCGTAGATCGCCGCAGCGGACAGCGCCTGAAGAACAAGACATATCACAAAAAACCACGCCATGCGCGAAAACGCCTCGGGCGTATATGTGATCTGCCTGAACGAATCAATGCACAAACACGGCTGAAGCACATACATAAGAAGCGCCGCAAATCCCGGAATCGCCTTTTCGCCGACGAGACGGCTTTTGACAAGGAGATAACCGGGCACGGCATATGCGAACATGAGAAGCACCTCGGTCAAGGTCAGTCCGAAATTCATAAATAGCCTCCGAAGACAAAAATCTGCTGCCGCCGTAAAAATATCGGGCATCGCTCCTGCCGCCGGCTTTGCGAAGAAGAACACGGTCTCTCCGTCCGACAGGCGAAAGCGCCGATACGGTATCCGAAATAAACGGTAATCAGTATATCCGAAACAGGCAGGTTTGTCAAGACAACCCGTGAAACGCACCGCGTTTTTTGCATCGCGTCGGACTCCCCGAGTAATCTCAGCCGATATAATATATGTAAGCTTCGGAAAGCGCGGCAGTGCATCGGCATCATGAACGGCAGTGCGCATCGACGTCATGAACGCCTCTTTCGAACGCCATACAGCGCGCCGCAAGAACGCACGGTATGACATACTCAACATACGCTCCGTCCGAAGCGCAGACATACTGCCGAGCAGAGCGGCGGAATCGTTTGACACCGCCTTTGGGGGAGACAGACCCGGGCAGTACGCAATTTTCCGTCAGCGCTTCAACCGATGTATAATCACCGCGCGCCGAGAAAAAAGCCCCGCGGGGCGGGACTTTTTCACATCCGATGTATTATTGTGCAGTCCGTGCGGCGAGAAGGTGCCGCGGGCACATCACTTTTCGAGCAGCTTTCCGGAAACTACGTATTTTATCGCTTCGGCGAGTATTCTGCACGCCTGCTCAAGCTCGGTATCCGAAGGATACGTCGGCGCAAGCCGCAGGTTCGCGTCATGCGGGTCGATGCCGTAGGGGTATGTCGCACCGGCGGAGGTCAGCGTCACGCCCGCACGCTTTGCCTCATCATAAACCGCCTTTGCGCATCCGTCCGGAACGTACAGGCTGATGAAATATCCTCCCTTCGGTTTTATGTAGTTAACGAATCCGGCTGTTTTGAGCGGCTCGAGGATGCTGTCCACAAGCTCGAACTTCGGGCGTATCACGTCGGCATGATGCTTCATGTGACGCAGAATTCCTTCGGCGCTGCCGAAATACTTGACGTGGCGCATCTGATTTATCTTGTCGAAGCCGATAGTCTGAGTCGAAAGTATCGGCTTTATCTGCGCGATATTCGCCTCGGTCGCCGCCATTATCGCAACGCCCGAGCCGGGGAAGGTGATCTTCGATGTCGACGCAAAGAAGAAAATGTTGTTCTCCGTGCCGTATTTCTCGGCTTCGGTGAAGATATCGAGCAGCTTGACCTTCTCGTCATACAACTCATGCACCGCGTATGCGTTATCCCAGAAAATGCGGAAATCGGGCGCGGCGGGACGGAGTGCGGCAAAACGGCGCACGGTCTCGTCGGAATACGTTATTCCGTCGGGGTTCGAAAACTTCGGAACGCACCATATGCCCTTGACCGACACATCGGACGAGACGAGCCGTTCCACCTCATCCATATCGGGTCCCGCGGGGGTCATCTTCACGGGGATCATCTTTATTCCGAGCGATTCGCAGATACCGAAATGTCTGTCATATCCGGGGGACGGACACAGGAACTTTATCTCCCCGGCGCGGCACCACGGCTCGGGCGAGCCGAGCACGCCGTACAGCATCGCGCGCGCCATCGTGTCATACATCATATTTAGTGAGGAATTTCCTCCGACGAGTATCCTCGTTGCGGGGATACCGAGAAGATCGGAGAAAAGGCGCTTCGTCTCCGGAAGTCCGTCGAGGATGCCGTAGTTGCGGCAGTCGAATCCGCCTTCCGAAAAGCAGTCGTCGGCATCGGAGATAACATCGAGCATACCCGTGGTAAGATCGAGCTGCGCACGTCCCGGCTTTCCGCGGGTGAGGTCGTAGTTCAAGCCCTCGGCGGCGAAGGCGTCAAGCGCGTCCTTCGACGACGAATGTATTTCTTCAAGCATTTCAGATGACATTTCCATAATTTATGACCGTACCTTTTCATATTTGCGCTCCGCCTTCCGAATGCCCGGGACGGTTCGCATTTTACAGGCGGCACACGCCGCCGATCCCGGCAGAGCCGGAAATTGTCAGTTAAAGCAGGGCTATACCGGCGTCGGCACAGGCTTTCGCCATGTCCTCCGGCCAGACGGAGCACTGAACCTCTCCGACGTGAACCTTGGCAAGCAGCGCCATGCACAGTCTCGACTGTCCGATTCCGCCGCCGACCGTGAGCGGAAGCTCTCCGTCAAGCAACGCACGGTGGAACGGCAGCGACGCGCGCTCCTCGTGACCGGATATTTCAAGCTGACTGCGCAGAGACTCCGCATTTACGCGGATTCCCATCGAGGAAAGCTCAAGCGCGCACTCCATCGGCGCGTACCATATCATTATATCGCCGTTGAGGCTCCAATCGTCGTAGTCCGGCGCGCGTCCGTCGTGCGGCTTGCCCGAGCGCGGCAGCGCCCCGCCGATCTGCATGATAAAGACGGTCCCGTGCTCGCGGCACACCTTGTTCTCGCGCTCCTTCGGCGTAAGCTCGGGATACCGCTCCTCAAGCTCCGCCGTCGTGACGGCGTATACCTCGCGTCCGATCACGTCGGGCAGCGCGGGGTATATCGTTTTAAGCTCCGCCTGCGTGTCGCACATCGCACCGACGATCTTCCCGACAACCTCGAGAAGGAATTCGCGGCTGCGCTCCTCAGCGGTAATGACGCGCTCCCAATCCCACTGATCGACATAAACCGAATGGAGATTGTCAAGCTCCTCGTCGCGGCGGAGTGCGTTCATGTCGCAGTAAAGACCGCTGTCGGCGGCAAAGCCGTATTTCGCAAGCGCATTGCGCTTCCACTTTGCAAGAGAATGAACGACCTCGACCGTGGTGTCCGCGGACGGAATGTCAAACGATACCGGGCGCTCCACGCCGTTCAGGTTGTCGTTAAGTCCGCTTTCGGGACGCACGAACATCGGCGCGCTTATTCTCCTGAGATTCAGCGCCGCCGAAAGATATTTTTCAAATATACGCTTTGTATCCGCAATTGCCGCCTCCGTCTCCATGACGGTGAGGACAGGCTTGTAATTCTCGGGAATGAACGTCATTTTGTGACCGTTCCTTTCTCTGTGATTTTCTTTGTTGCCTCGGTTTCCCGATCGGACAAAGCGCGCACCTCAACTGCGCCGCGGCAAAACGCCGCCCTTCTTCCGTCCGATCATGCTTCATTATAATACATTGAATCGCAAAATGCAAGACGCACGGCAAAATTATTCAAAAATTCCGCGATTTTTTCGAAAATGACGGTGTTTTTCGATTGATATTCCGGCACGCGCTGCAAATTTGCCCGGCCGCCTTGCATTTTGCGTCGAAAAATCCGCCGAAACGTCCGCCGGGGACGCGCGCCGACGGAGCGCGCGGCGCACGAAACGCAAACGGGGAATCCCGAAAGACTCCCCGTTTGCGTTTTGAATTTTAATTGGAAAGGAAAATAAAGTCTCCGGTACAAGCCCCGGATCGCACGCGGTGCGTGCGGCAATCCGTCCCGTCGGCAGGCGGTCCGAACTGTTGACTGTATTATATCACAGCTTTTTCCAAAAGTCAATATTTCCCATGAAAATTTATGAAAAAATTTTATTTTCGGGAAATTGCGGAATTTCGCTCATTCTCCGATATTCAGCGCAACATCGTGCGTGTGCAGGTAATCATACGCCGGATACTCACTTTTAAGGAACGATTCATCCGATGAAACCGCATTCTTCGGAAGAGCCGCAAACTGATAGAACAGAAGCGTATAGCCATACGGAACGGTTTCCGCAATACCGTACTCAAGCACGGCCTTTCCGTCTTTGCAGTAAATTCTGTTCAAACGTTCGTAGCCCTCGAACGCGCCGTGGCTCGAACGCACAACAAGCAGCGTGTGTTCGTTGAAAAACTCTTCGCCGTATCCGGCGATTATGTCGTCGGTGCTCCAGCAAATCTCATCCCTGTACTTTTCGGGGTCAAACTCGTCTTTGCCCCATTTCTCCACAAGTTCATCGAGAAAACCGCTGTCGGGCTTTACGTCGGCAAGAAAATTTTTAAGCTCTTCTACCGAATTTATCACAACTTCTCTGTCGTGTTTTTCTTCACCGCGTGTGATCTTAAGCATAGAAGTGAAATCCACCGTGCGGATATTCGCCGCAACCGGATATTCCTTCTCGGGGTAAAGCTCGTTCTTCCATCCGGAAAGGCGGCGAACCATCTGAATTACATCTTTGTTGTCAATGGGGTCGCTGCCGTTTTCTCCGCTCATCTTCCCGTCGTAGTTCCCGGCAAGCGTGTCGATATCGGGACTTGAATGACGCAAGGAGTCAGGAATTCCTCCGTTAACGGCGTACATGATCATAAGAACGAGGTCCTTCATGTCAAGCTTTCCGTCAACGGCTATATCGCCCGCGAGCACAAGCTGTGCACTCGCCGAAAGCTTTCCGTTCTCGGGAATGACGATTCCGCCGTCCTCGGCGATCTCTCCATCAACCGTCAGGCTGTATGGATAGTATCCCTCTCGGCACACGACGGAGGCGTAAACGGTCTGCCC
>ERZ772893.184-NODE-184-length-87626-cov-11.109728_pt1 | contig 87626 bp, 74 predicted proteins | sample MGYA00511482_ERZ772893 | MGnify/ENA primary metagenome ERZ772893 (study PRJEB29015, sample SAMEA2737687) | human gut metagenome | biome: human gut; feature: human-associated habitat; material: faeces | place: China | collected 2012 ... | reverse complement strand
CTCCAAATTTCTTTGTGGGTATTATTGTCATTTACACGGTTGGGTATTCAGACTCCAATGTACTTTTCCTTGTGTCATCTGACGGAATTAAAATATATCAATTATATAACGGCGGTCATACAGAACAAATTTCGGTAGACTATTCTTTTGTATTTGAATCAGAAAATTCATATTTTAAGCTGTATAAATATAGCTGTGAATATGGGGAGTGTTTATATTTTGATATGGATTCAGATAACTATAATGATTCCTATTTTGCTGTCGATTCAAATAGGCAAAATATGATCAGTTCTAATGGAAGAGTCAATTTATTGCTTTATCAACAGGATCGAATAATTTACACCGAATCGTCATTCCGATTTAGAACGTTGTATGAATATTCATTTGTCAATTGTCAAGAACATTGCTATAATAATCTTGATATTCGTGATTATGCTCAAGGATTTTTTGAAAATACGCCCTATGTATCCAATGACAAATATATCATATCTGTTGCTCAACGAACTACATCACGTTCAATCACAAGAGACGGAGGACCTACGGCAACTTCCTGCGAAATGTCAAAGCATGAAAACGATTGTTTATACATTATAAATACCGACGACTGCACAAAATCCTTTCGGCACTGCACACGGACTTTTGAGCGGATACTATATGTAGATGATGAAAAGGCGATTACCTATTATAACGGAGAATATTTAACATATTCGTTTGATAAATGGGAGATCACAGCCGAGCAGCCTGCAGATGAAATAAAAAGCAGCGGTTCATACACATTTGAATCCTGCGGAGATTACATTTTCGTTTTTGACGATAATTCCAGAGAACTGCTGAATACTATCAGCATAATGTAAGTTATTTTAATTGACCGTTGTACAGACTAAAAATCTGTGCAACGGTCTTTTCTCAAATATGTAATTGAAAAATGCAAATAATATCTTATTTGATGATTGCATTACGGCTAAAAATTGCATACTCGTTTTACAAACAAACACGCAATTGATATAATATTAAATTGAAATAACACTTACATACATTAAGCAAACACTTTTAAAGTTTAGAACCCGTACATATTTAAGGCACAATTACATAGCAGATCCTCTTGCGTAAATCTTGAAACTGAAAATATGTACAGTTTTTTTGTTTGACTGTAATAATTGTGATACCCTCCATATCACAGAGAGATACCTTGAAGATAACATACTAAGTAATATTAATATAGCAGAAGAAAGAATGTATGCATACTCGCTACTCAGAAAAGAGGTCGTTAGGTGCGTAACGAAACGGAGCATCAGAAAAAACAATCCGATTGTTGTTTTTCATTCTTCTGTTATGAGAATGAGCTTTTCAAGTAGGAAAAGCTATCAGAGCGTGACAGTAGTGACAGTAAAAACGGCAGCGGAGTTACTGTCAACAGGCTGATTCAAAAAGTCTGAAAACACTTGTAAAACCTTGCTTTTCAAGGTGTGACGGTAAAAATTGAAACGTATTTTTACTGTCAACATTTCAAAGTTACTGTCAACCAAAATCGGCGAACGTGGGCAACGTGTGGGCGTAACTGTTCCGTCGGGTAAGTTTAGCAAAAGCAACTGAAAACCCGACACAAGCGATTTGTGAGCCGATGTGGGCGATAACAAAAGCAAAATCGGTTTGTCAGTTGAAATAGCTGATTTAAGCAATTCGTCAATCTGCACAAATCCCCAATATGCAGCAGTTAAAGCAAAGTGAAATATTTCAGAGCAAGTTAAAGTTTCGGGGTCAAAGCCCCCGAAACGCTCACAGCGGACAGCAAAGCTGACCGCAAAAGCACCGAAATTACGCCGTTTCAGAGTAGGTCTTGTGCATATTGTCAGCGGTCGCCTCATGGGGTCGTAAATGATAAATCGGTCGGCTAAAGGGGTCGCAAACGAGAAAAAGTGCGGTACATCGGCGTGTTTACAGGGGTTGTTGCAGGAGTCAGTCAGAATATAAATTAAGTATCGCCGTACTTGACAAAAACTTTCTAAAATGATATACTAAAAAAAGAACGACAGCGTTCAACATAAAATGAAAATCAAATAGTGTGCCTATCACTTACATAAAATATTTAAACTCAGAGCGTCAAGCTCGTACATATTATCAGGCACGATGTAAAGCAACGGGATAGTTGTATCCTTTCGCCAAATCGTGAAACTGAAATGTGTACGAGTTTTTTGTTTTGATGAGCAGCTTGAATTTGATCTTACTCAGGCGGTGTAATGTTTCAAGACGAACAAAAATTTACATGAAAGGACTGTTTAAAATGATCGGACAGAAAATCACAAGCAAAACAACCCGAATGACATCAAGGAGGACGATAATTGAATGCAAAAAAAGAACATCGGTAAAGTTTACAAACGAGAATACAATCTTGACAAGGCTTTGTGCGAGAGCGATCCCAAAGTGCAGTCAGCGGAGTACACCGACCACTACATCAACGGCGTGACATACCGAGTGTGGTCGGCGTTCGAGGGTAAAACAAATGCCGCCGACAGCCTAAGCGGACTGATGCTGCGAAAGCTTGAGTCGGGTGAGCAGGTCGGAGAGGTCGTCGACGAGTTTAAAGAGGGAATAAAGCGTGTGAGTAATTGCTCCTTAGTTACAATGTGAAAATTTATCAAACGGACTTAGTAACATTCAACAAATGTTTTTACGGACAGCGGATTTTACTGGCTTTTAGGAGATCGTTGTGATATACTTTTGTTGCGGAAAATACCGCAGAAGCTTATTAAATCCGCCGCCGGGAAAGGAGTTATTATGAAAAAGCAGCAGCATTACAACGCAGGTCTTTATTGCAGACTTTCGGTCGATGACGGAAACTACGGCGGAAGTGTATCGATCGAAACTCAGAAGATTTTGCTTGAGCAGTACTGCAAAGACCATAAAATCACAAACTACAATTTCTACTGTGACGACGGCTGCAGCGGAACGAACTTTAACAGACCGTCCTTCATGAAAATGATTGAAGACATAAATAGCGGAAAAATCAATCTTGTCATCGTAAAAGACCTTTCAAGATTCGGAAGAAACTATGTTGAAACGGGTATGTATGTTCAGCAGTTTACAGAACGCAATGTGAGGTTTATTGCGGCGGACGACAGCTACGATTCACTTACAAACGGTGATGACTTACTGTTCCCCATAAAGAATGTAGTGAATGAAATGTACGCCCGTGACGTTTCAAAAAAGACAAAAGCGGCGAAAAAAGCGAAGGCAAAAGCAGGACAGTTCATAGGTTCAAAGGCACCATTCGGTTACAAGACAGACCCTGACGACCGACACCATCTGATTGTTGACGAACCTGCCGCAGAGGTAGTCCGCAGAATTTTCAGGCTTGCTTCGGAAGGTATCGGCTACAACAAAATGACTAAGATTTTTCGTGAAGAAAAGGTGCTGACGCCTATTGCATATTTCAATCTAAACAATCCCGATTACTTTAAGTCGGACTATTGGCGCAAGGAATTTGACTGGCACGTCACTTCCATAAGGGCAATACTGAATAATGAGGTGTATCTCGGAAAGTTGGTTTACGGCAAAAAGCGAAATAAATCCATGAAAAGCAAGGAGAAAGTCAGCAATCCGAAATAGGACTGGATCGTTGCGGAAAATTGCCACGAGCCAATTATCACGCAGGAATTATGGAATACGGTTCATAAGATTTTAAACTCTAAACATCGTCCTGCTAAAACAGGAGAAATTCAGATGTTTGCGGGACTTCTTTACTGCTCAGACTGCGGTCATGCGCTCACCTACTCACAGAAACAGCGCAAAGACGGCAGCTATCACGGCGCATACTCCTGCTGGATGTACAAGACTCACGGAAAAGAATACTGTGCGTCCCACTACATTACCTTTGACACGATTTACAATCTAGTGCTTATTGATATTCAGCGGAATTTGTTCAGCTACAGGAATAACAAAAAGCAATTCAGAGATATGCTCAGCAATAAATATATAGCGGTTTCACAAAAAGAGGCGGCGAATATACAGTCTGAATACGATAAAAAAGTCAAGCGCTGCGAGGAGCTTGACAAGATAATCTGCAAGCTTTATGAGGACAATGTACTGGGGAAAATCAGCGACGTCAGGTACGAGGCTATGTCCGGAGGCTATGAAGATGAGCAGGAGGAGATAAGAAAGGCATTACCTCAGCTAAAATCAAGGCTTGAAGAGCTTGAACGTCAGACCGACTCGGCGGACAAGTTCATAAATGTGATACGCAAGTACACAATAATTGACAAGCTGGACGCAGCAATTTTAAACGAGCTTATCGACAAGATCGTTGTGCATCACAAGGAGAAAACGGCTGACGGTCATGTATTTCAGCAGATCGAGATTTTCTACAGGTTTGTAGGCAAGCTTGATTCGGGTAAGGCAGGCACAAAAGTGGCTTGATAAAAAATATTATATTGTCGCTTTAATGACAGCCCATGGTCGTCGGTTCGAGTCCGACTATCAGCTCTCTTTGAAACCCCTGCTTGAACGTTTTTGAGCGGGGGTTATTTGTTAATGTGGAAAAAATTATGAAAGCGGCAAAGAGGTGGATTTTAACAATTTAATACTAAAATTAAACCCCCGCAGACCACGCGCCTACGGGGGTTTTTATGCAAATATTTGTTTTACCTCAAACTGCCATGCCGAGCAGTGCAGCGATACTGACAATTATCTCGGCGGGAATGAGCAGACCATTTAATCCTATAAATGAAAGCTCTAGGTGGAACAGGCATGAGTGTATTGAACAACGAGAGATGATGTTGATAATGCTGAAGTGAAATTATAAAATATGAAAAATCGACGTAATTGTGCGGTAAATTGCTGATGATTTTTAGGCAAATATGCTTGATTTAAATATATGTACAAAATTATAACGAGAATTATTTACAATTTCCGGGATATAATAAGTGCAGATAACTGAAATCAAGACGATCATCGGGAGGCAAATTATGAAAACAAAGACACATTTTCTCATCGCAAAGATCGCGGCAATTCGTGCGGGACTTAATTCAGCAGAGCAGCTGGTATTCTCACTGGGAGCAGCCGCGCCAGACCTGCTGCCAACGCAGTTTTTGCATCCGCATTTTTACCAAAGTTCGGTAAAATATGTCTTTCGACGGCTGATGAGGCTGGAAAATAAAAGCACATTTTTGGCGCTTTTTCAGCTTGGCGAGATGGCGCACTACGTCTGCGATTTCTGTTGTGCAGTACACTCGGATGGCAAAATTGGAAATATCAGAGAACATATTGGCTATGAATTGCGCCTGCAAAAGTATTTTATTGATAACTATTCTAAACTAATGAGTGAGGTCAATAAGCACAATAAATATCAATCATTGGAGAAGGTAATAGATGAATATTTGAACGGAGAAGATAAGGGATATTATCGCGACATTTGCAGCGCGGTTCATGCAAGTATTGCGGTATGCCGGCTTTACGAACGTGCGACCGTTAGACGGCGTACCGCTAATGCAAATATATGAAACACTTATTGGTATACCTCTGCACCGTCAACATAAAAGTCACCTGAGATAACTTTTATCGCAACAGTGTGCTCGCCTTCCGATAGATCAAACGCTCGGCAGGTAATAGCTCTTTCCTTTGATTTTGCTGGAGTTATAAGCATTTGTTCACCGTCGTCAATGGTCATTTCTACTTGCGATGTTCCGATTTGCGCTCCCATTATTCCAAAACCACTGCCTGTGAATTTGAAGATAAGGCTATCTCCAACAGTGCCTTTGGAAAGCGTACGCTTGTAATTTTTGAAACTGCTCATTAGTTCGTGCTCCCAGTTGCCGAAGTACTCAAATCGCATATCGGTATCGTCAAAACGCTCGGCATAAGTGTAAGCATCGTCAGATCCAAGCGGTTCAATTGCAAGGTTTTTGAATGAATTTTTGTTATATGAACTATACAAAGCTGCACGTCCTGCACTTGCAATCGAAAGCGAACTGGGAACTCTGTATTCAATTACCAACTGATTTCCGACATATGCTCGCAATAAATCATGCTGAATTAACAGTGCAAGTCTGCCAAAACTGGAAACTAATCCACTTGCAATTATGCTGTCGTCATACATCAATTTCCAATTTTTCGATTCGTAAAGCCGCAGAGAATATCCGCTCATTGCGTCGCAGGCAAGAATGTGGCGCAGTCCGATGCCGACGTAGTTGCTCTCGGGCGCGTCTGACGATGCAAATTCCACGTCTGCCGAAACGGAATAGTCGAACCAGCGGTCGTCACCGAGAGTTGTGGTCGGCTCGGGGGTGTAGCCCCACTCATTCGCGCGCATTTCCTGCGTGATCTGCTGAACAAGAGCGCCGTTTTCGACTTCAAATGCGCCGCCTTGATCGGTCGTATAGAGAGGAGCGCCGCCGCGACCATGCAGAAAATTGGCTGGCTTGTCAGAATAACGAAAATCATCTCGATAAGGCAGTGCAAAAATATCATTTGACGAATTTTGAATAGGCTTAGTGAACTTCGGCTCAAGCGTTGTGATCGTGACAATAGACATCGGCTGTATCGTTACATCAAACTTAGTCAATTTATCATTGGTTAGTATGGATATAAATCCCTTACTTTCAAAAAAACCGCTGTCAAACGACTTAGACATATCGCTTTCTCCGCGAGTTTCCCAGACGTTCAGGGGCTTATTTTCTGTGTTTATTCCATTTACTGTAAAAGTATACTTGATCGGTTGCTGTAAAGTATTGGTTACAACGATAGAATAATCCTTAAAATCCGGACTAACGGTGGTCAGATAGCTGAATTTTGCATCGACCATTGCGTGACCGTCGCCGCCTACAACGCCGTCACAGAAGCAAGCATTTTTGATAAATCTCCACCCTTTAGGAATAAATTGTGAAAAATGCAGTGCTGTATAAAACCCATTTTCAAGAATAAAATTACCATTCCATGGTTTATATGCTGTAACAAGCGACTTATGGCAATAACAAACACCATCGTAATACGCAGAAATGACGGGCTGATACTCGTGCAGGGTCATTTTACCCTGCGGATACATCGCGATAACGCGGTTTGCGATGTCGAGCGCGCCGTTTATACCGCTCAGCCCCGATTTGTTAAAGCGCCTCACGCCCTCAGCATACGCCATAGGCGAGCTGGCTTCGCTGAACCAAAGTTCTTTACCTTTTTCGTTGGCAATTACCTGCGCATTTTCCGTTGACTGGCTTGTATAATGACTGCCGATAACGTCAACTGCTTCCATAAGTTCACTGTCTTGAAGCATATTGTCAGCAAAATTCCAAGTGCAGACCTCTTCACCGCCTACTATTTTGATCTTTGAAAAGTCGTAGGGGCAATTTTTTTCGCCACGCAGCCTCGCTGCTAGGTACTTCACCCACTCAAGATCCGCGCCGCGCTCGTTTTGTACAGCGCTAACATAGTCAAATTTAAGCCCGTAAGTCTCGTAAGCCGCGATCAGCGTGCGCTTATACCACTCATAACGTGCTTTGAAAACGTTTTCGGAATCGCTGACCCAACGTGGCTCGCTCCACCAAAGCATATCCAACGTAAGATCGGGGTTGATTTTTTTCGCATCGGCGGCTAGTTGAAAGCTTGCACCGCGCGTAATGTCAGGCTTTTCCTCGGCTGATCGCATAACGCAAGGCTCGGTACCCGATGACGAATTAACATCGCTGCCCATTTCGACCTTTAAATGGCTCACACACAAGCCGCTTTTGCCAAACGTCAACTCCATGATCTTCCAATATGAATCGGGGGACTGCGCTTTGTAGTCGAGCATCAGCCGCGATGAGTTGTTCGCGCTGACCATTCCTGTGCCGCGCCAGCGCATATTTTCGTGCATATCGGCGTCGGCAGCGTCTATAAAAACATTTCTTTCCTGCATAATGACCTCCGTTTTTCTTAATTATACACCTCGCGTGCGGACTGGTCAAGCTGAAATTTTTTGCATATTATTATGATTTTAGCATTAAAGCATTGCGCTGCCTTTGGCGCGCCGATAATCGCGCGGAGATATGCCCTCTATTCGGCGAAAAACTATGCTGAAATAATTTCGATCGGGGTAGCCTACCTGTCTGCCTATCTCGCCGATCTCAAGCGAGGTGTTTATCAGCAGCGATTTTGCGGCGGCAATGCGACGGTTGGCAATGTACTCGAGCGGACGCATAGACGTGCGCATTTTGAACACGCGGCAGAAGTGCTGCACCGACACTCCCGAAAGCTGTGCTAGCTGTTCAACTTGAATATCTTCTCCATAATTTTGCTCAATATACATTATTGCGCGTGAAGTTATGTCGCCTAGATCTGTCGTACTTTTGTCGCCTGACAGCATAGCCGTGCGCATTGCCATGATGATCTCGTACAGCAATGCAGAAGCATTTTCACCTTGATTTATTGGGTTTTCAGCGCATGAATAAAGACGATTGAACATATTTATAGATCTCGGCATATCAAGTTCGTTTGTTTTGTTGAAACTTGAAAATCCCATTTCAAGCATAAGCTGGTCTGCATATTTTCCGCGAAAAACCAGCCAGCGCGTGCACCATTCATCGTCTGAGGGATAATACTCATGCGCAGTTTTTGGCGCAAGATAAAAAGCACTGCCGCGTTGTTGTGTATAAGTTTGTCCGTCGATTTTCAGCACGCCGCTGCCTTTTTCGGTAAACAGAAATTGGTGTGACGTAAGCCCATTCTCGCGAACGGCGTGATATTCGGGGTCGGAAATGCCGATACCCGCGAGGTAGAAGGGAAGAGTCGTTTGCCGTGCAAGTACGGGGTAGATTGATCTTGTCATTTGCATCGCTCCTTTATTATTATTTTAGCATAAATTATGGGAAAATGCAAGAGTGCGTAAATAAAAAAATCGCCCTGCCAAAACAGAGCGATCTTTGATATGAAATAATTTGAAATTATCTCTTGGAGTTTACCCCGAATGTTCGGCTAACCCAGAACTGGTATTCAGGCATCTTCACTTAAATTATCCTTTTCTTCAAAAAGTGCCGTAAATACGGCGTTTGGATTGAGTTACAAGAACTGCGGTTCTGCTGGATTTCAAAGTCTCTGCCGTCCTCTTGTAACCAAGTTGACCACTACTTGACCTTAATTGACCACGCTATTGCATATCTCTGTACTAAATTTGAGAACTGTGGTGAGAGCCTTTGAGAACTCCGCCCACGAAAGGAAGATCATTATGACAATAGCAGAAAAACGTGAGATCGTAAACACAATCATTAACCTCTTGCTTCAACTGACCGCCGAGGAAGAAGTGCAGGAACAGCCTGCAACATCATCAAAGCCTGTCAAAGCTCCTGCACAATCGGTCAGAATGCTGACTATCAAGGAGTGTACCGCGCTGATCGAAGGTATCTCCGAGCATTCTATCCGTATGCTGATAGCACAAGGCAAGATCAAAGCATTCCGAACAGGTGAGGGTGTCCGTGGCAAGTATCTCGTCAACAAGGAAAGCCTGCTGTCTTATTTCAGCGGAAATGAGGAGGTGAGTTATGAGCAGATACAAGAGCGAACATACCGCATACAGCCCACTGAAAAAGAAATACGTTCCGCTGTGGAAGCTTGACACTAACACTGTTACCGTCACCCACTTCAACGCCGATACGCAGACCGAGGAGAGCAAGACCTACAACACCGACTTCATCAGGTATCATCTTCATTTCTCTGACAACCATTGCCCCGACAGGCTTCGCAGGCTCGTTAACGAGGGTAGGATAGAGCTGTACCTTGATGATATGGAACGGAAAGTTAGTGACGCTATCTCCCGTCAGGTGGAGCTTTGGAAGCAGACCGACAGTTGTTATCAGAAAGCTGTTTTCGCAAATGATGCTGAGAAAATGCTCGGTCTTGAAAACTGCTTCATAAGTATGGCGAGAGAAACAGTGTTTGAGTATATGGTTTATATTTGATGATCAACGGCTGTGCCTTCGGGTGCAGCCGTTTTATTTTTATTATGGTCTGTAAACTTTGTTATATAGTATAGACTTTGATGCTTTTCTCAATAGGAATAGCCAAATTCTTGTTAAACAAAACAAGATTCTTACCTTTATCATATACTGTGCTTTTATAGATAATTCCACAGTACCCTAATGACTGAAAATAGTGAGCAATGCAATGAAATGGTGCGTAGATTAAGCTTTTATTATCTGAATTCAGTGGAACAAATAATTCACTTGATATTATATTTGCATAAGCTGCGACAATCATTCTTTTGCAAATCGGATGTTGTTCAAGTATTTCGGTTTCCACAATAAATGGGTTCTTTTTACGCTGGCTTTTTATCAGCCTTCTTATCTCTTGCTGTTGCTGTGTGGGTGACCATGTATCTCCTACTGTTAAGTCAACTAATTTAGCATCATGTTTAGTTGCTCCAAATTCACACAAAGCAAATCTATTACCGGTTATTACTCTGCACTCCTTTTCGGAACACCTACGTGCTTTATCTTTTCCGTTTTTGGCTTTAGGGTAGCCTAAAGCTAAATATAGCCATTCCACACCTTTAGGACTAAACCTGTTATCATCTTTTATGTACTGTGAATTTGGAATAAATCGATTTCCATTTGGCGTGGGTTCAGTCTCTCCAAGAATAGTACCTCTGATTAGATAAGCATTATTACATACATCGCTTAAAGTTTTTGAGAAGTATTCTTCTCCACCATCAGTCGTAAAGAGACTATCAAATTCTGATAGAAATTTACTTTTGGTTGCTTCAGATTCATCATCAAATGAATATTTACCTACTTGAAGATCTTTACGTAGTAGCCCCCACTTTGCTTTTATCGCTTTATGAGCAACCATCATATCTTCAGGTTTATAACTATTACTTTTTTGAACAATTTTCGCTTTCATAAAAACTATTCACCACCCAAATATTGATAAGTCGAACCTAATGTTTTAACTAATCTTGCTTAACAAAATGGTTGTAGGTAAAAATACTATCTTTACCTACAATTTTCTCCAAGTAGCTTTCAAATTCATCATTAATTGGTACAGTTACAAATATTGCTAATCTTTTAATAGATCTTGAGCAGCAGACATAGAATAGATTTCTATTTCTAATATAGACATCATATTCTTTTCCTGATAAATTCGTTGGATCTAAATAGACTTGTTCATCAAATTTATAGTTATTCCATCCTCGCCCAATAATGAAAAGTACATTTTCATATTCCTCACCTTTTACACCGTGTTCGGTTGAATAGTCTGATTGCGGTGAAAAGAAAGCAATTGCATTTACAATTTCCGAATAACTAATATTATATAACTCGGATAATGATACTTTATTGTATATATAATCTGGATTTGACAGATGTGCTTTATAGTTTTCTACTATTATAGATGGAATAGGGATTATTTGCGCGTTTTCTATACATACATTTATTACGTCTCTTATTGTTTTTTCTCGTGCCTCTTTCAATGCTTCATACAATTTATGCCATGATTTCTTTTGTTTTTTTCTTTCTATAAGCATACGATGTGTTTTTAAAGCATCACACAAATCATTTATATTATTATCACATAATGCCTTATAGAGAGGTTCGATAATATTCTGAAAGAATTTCAAATACTCATTTTTTTCCTCTTTCAACGAATCTCCTAATAATGTAAGCACATTATCATAATGCTGTTGATTTGCGAGCATTTTATGGGTGATCATTAGTGTTTTTACTTTGCCATTCCAATCACGTTCTAATTGTTTTTTTACATTATCAACGTAACATACAAGGTCATTTTGAGCTAATTCTGACTTGTAATAACCACCTTGTCTATTGCCTTGGTAATCTTGTGTTGTTATCACGAAAACTTGTCCATCATCTTGCTGATCTACGGCTTCTTGTTGAAAATCAGGTCTAATTGCGTTTAGGGCATTTACTACAGCCACATTTGAACGAAAATTCAATTTTTTTTGTATTTCAATAAGCTGGTTGCTGTCTATTTTTCCACAAGCACCATTTGATGTATAAATAGTTTGCCATGAATCACCAAAGAAACCAAATTGAATGGTTTTCGAGCCTTCTACAAAGTGCTCTATAAATTTATCAGTCAATATCTTAAAAGAATCCTGATATTCATCAATTAATACGATTGGATATCTTAGCGATAGAAGTCTTCTGAATTTTATATTATCTAAGAATTTGGCAAACAGTTTAATAACATCATCATGGTAAAGATATAAAGTTCCGTTATCTATATACCTTGAACCAAGCATATATGCAACATTAGAAACCTGATTTATGGTTACTCCTTCGGGTAATAGGCCTAATTCTTCTACATAGTTTTTAATAGTTTGCTGAAATTGATTTATTGAATCCCACGCAAAAGAATGAATTGTTGAAGGGACGATTGAACTATCAGCAGAAAGTCTTTCAAGTATTACGTTTACAGCAGCGTTAGTATATGTAATACACGCTATATTCTTTTTCTTTCTTCTAAATTCTTGACATTTATTTTGTTCCAGCCAATCAATAACTTTTAGAAGGGAATATGTCTTTCCCGAGCCTGCACCTGCTTCAACTATAAAACTGTTTCCTGATTTTAAAGCATCAATAATATGATTATCAATAGCATCAGCTTGTTCTTGAATTCTTTTATTAAGTATAGCCATATCATTCTACCTTAATCTTTTATTGTTTTTATGGTTAGGTTTTGTTTTCTCTTTTCTTTGACGGTGATTGTAACAGGATATACTATCTTTTCTTGATTGTTAAGCCATATTAGCCCATCAACAATGTATGAAGGTGTTTGATATTCTAAAAAATCATCGTCAGTCAATAATTGCAAAGAAAAGTTTGTTTTCTTTTGTTTTTCCGAATCGAAAGAAAAATTACTATCAGAATGGCTAATACCATATAGCTCTCTATTAACATTCATGATAGCCTCCTCCAAACTTCGAGCATGATATCCGTTTTCTTCTTTTTGAAATTCGATATGTCTAAATCCATTAGTGAGTTTATCGTTGGATATTAGTTTATATACATCTTCTATCTTTACTGTAGTAGATAAGGGAATATTCAATTTATCGTGACACCATTTCATGATAGTTGCATTGGAAGTTCTTTTTGCTTTATCTTTCAAACATTTTTTTCCTTTTGAAGTAACAAAATCAATGTCTGTTAGTATTAACGTTGGTATTCCAAGGAAGTCTATAAAATCAAAGAACCTGTGAGCATATGCTCCTCCAACTTCTATTATTGAGCAATATTGAGATGCTAAGGTTGGCGATTTTGTGTTGAACAAACCAGCTTGATCACATTTATTAATCATATCTGGAATCAAAAGTCTCTCAGCTGCTCCTTCAACCAATATAGCTTTATCACAAAAGTAAAGATCACATCTGCTTATTGTCATGTATTTATGTAGGAATTGCAAATTGTTTTGCTTTTCTTCATCATTTTGACACGTATTATAGAAGTCAGTTAAATTCTTACATATAACACATTCTTTCAACCTCTTAAAATATCTGACTTGTGTAAAAGGAACTGAATTAGCTATATATGACGAATGAGTAGAAATCAATATTTGAATTTTATTGCCTGTAAAACTTTCAAGAACCTCACTAATATACTTTACAAAAACGGTTTGTAATTGAGGATGCATATGTGCTTCAGGTTCTTCCAAAAAAAGTAAAGGAATTGCAGAAAGTGAATTCTTTTTGATTTCTTGTGCGAACTCTTGCAATAAAAACACTATTTTTATAAGATTTTTATAACCCAGACCATTGTGGGAACTTGGTAGAGTTTCATTTTCTCCACTAATTGAATATGCAAGATCAGTGTCTTTAATGATATTATCTTTCAACAATATTTGCGTTGTTGCCTTTAATTGCAAGTCTTCTGCCGTCGGATATCCGAAGCGTATCATTTTTGTAATTATTTCTTCAAGAAGTTTATTGATCTCATCTTGAGCTTTAATGCTTTCCTGTTCAACATAAGCTTTAAGTTTTTCGATTTTTTTATTTATATTATCTTCAAAAAGAATAACACCATCTTGAAAAATGCGTTCCATCACCTGTCCTATTGGTTTTTTATCATGATTATCAAGTTCATCTAAACCACGTTCAGCTGATATTCTTTTGAATATAAAAACATCTCTGAGATGGGATACTTCTCTTATCTGAAAAACAGATGGGTTAGTGGGATTGATTGCTTTTACACTAATTTCAAATATCTTGTTAAAATTTGTACTGAGGTAATTTGAAATTGCTATTATTTCACTGCTTTTTTTACTTTTAGCTGTAGGATTAGTTACTTTTAGCAGACTTATTTTATCAGTTATTTCCGATATAATGGTATCAGAGAGTATGCTTTGATATTCTACCAAAATGCGAGCTATGTTATTGTTAATATCTAAATCAATAATAAATGGTGAGAGTGCTCCAAGATACTCATCCTCAGCTTCATTTGAATAATCAATATCAAACTGAATAGCTGTTTTTGGAATCAAGTCTTTGGCTTTGTCAATAGAAATTTTCCCTTTTACGACTTTCCATAAGACTTCATATAATGTGCTTCTACATTGTATCGGATAATCAGCAAAATCCAAGTCTTTTCTGCCTGATAGAACACGTTGCAGAATAGATAAAAACGAAGTCTTACCAGCATTGTTTTTACCAACTATTAGTGTCAGTGCTTCGTCTAAATGTATATTGGTATCAAGAAGAAGTCTGTAATTCCAAATATGTACATTACTCAGTAACATATACTATCACCTTCTAAAACAACTATTATATTCTATCTCCATAAGGCAGTGATTTAATATAGTCCTCCATAAACTGCCAATCAGGAATATATCCTTCGTCGGAGTATTTGTTTGTATCATCAATATAAGGAAGATCATTTGAATTGTATCGTATGGGAAGACAAATTTCAGTATTGACCATATTTTCAAGTGTCCATTTTCTTCCATATGAGAAGCGGTATTTTTCTTGACGAATAACCGTAGCAATAAACAGACCGACATACTTATTAAATCCACTATATTTTGAGTACAAAACATTTACATCATCGGTTGCCCAATAAGGATCTGGTTGATAAAACGCCTCTCCAACAGAACCATTATAACTTAACGAAATAGTGTTCCCTTTGTGGATTGGACTTTGACCTATATGATTAGCAACACCATTATTTGAATCTATTGCACCTATATAAAGGTTATTACCTTCCTCTTGATCTTCTGATGTAAGGCGTTTTCCTTTTTTAATATCAAACAACCTTCCAAGATAGAAACGCTTCCATTCCTTGGTCTTTAGCTCAAGTGTTCGTCCATTTGTATTTTTTGTGGTTAGTGGTTTATAATGCAGCGATTTTATATAATTCTCCATGAACTGCCAATCAGGAACATAACCTTCATCAGAATAAAATTTGGTTGAATCTATGTAAGGAGATCTATCAGAATTATATCTTATAGGAAGGCAAATATCCGTATTATTCATGTTTTCAAGCGTCCATTTACGTCCGTACGAAAAACGATATTTCTCTTGACGAATGGTTGCAACCATGAATAAACCTATAAATTCGTTGAATCCTTCATATTTAGAGTATAAGGCATTAACATCATCGGTAGCCCAATAAGGCTCAGCTTGATAGAATGCTTCACCGACTGAGCCGTTGTAACTTAATGATATAGTATTACCTTCGTGTATAGGTTCCTGTCCTATATGATTGGCGACACCGTTATTTGAATCTATTGCACCAATATATAGATTGTTTCCAACTTCTTGATCTTCAGCAGTGAGACGCTTGCCTTTTTTTATATCAAATAATCGTCCGAGATAAAAGCGTTTCCAATCATTAGGATTAAGATTCATAAACCTTGCCCTCCTTGATTTGATACGCAAGATAGTTATTTAATGTAGTTTGAAAATCAGTTTCAGATAATCTGCTGTAATCCGTTTTCATATACGCTTCACATAGCCATTCGGACTCACCATTTACTACTACTGTAGCAGATTTACCAGGTTCTGCCTTGTGATTTCTGAAAAGGTAGAGCCATTCTTTTTCAATTTTTTTCCACAAGCTCTCGTTGTCTACATTAAACTGTTCAACTCTGCCGAGGTTTTTCTTTTTCTTAAAGCCATCGTCTTTACAATAACCAAAGAAAGTCTCTTTTTCCTCTGAGTGCGGTTTGCCAAGTGTAAATAACATACAGCAGGCACAAGCAGAGGCTCCAGGATAAAAAATCTCATTAGGAAGCGTGAATACCGCTTCAAGAGTATTATTCTCAAGCATTGCAATCTTTTCTTTTTCGATTATATCGCTTGTTCCTATTGCCGCAGCAACAGGAAGTAATACAGCAAGCTTAACTTGCTTAGTTGGCTTTCCAGCTTTTTCTTTCAGATCATTCAGTTCTTTTATAACGTCAGAAATGAAATGAACGAATACAAATCCCTTAGTCGGATCTTCTTTTCCGTCCTTAGCCTTAGCAGTCCATGTTGTTTTATAGGCAGCAGGAATGCCAATAGGTTTGGCATTGTATGGCGGGTTCATCAAAATTATATCAGGGTCGGCTTCCATGATAAACTTCTTACTATCAAAGATACTGCCAAACTTGATGTTTGAATTGCCGTCACCATGAATAAGCATATTGGTTGTAGATAGACCATAGGCTTTTTCTTCAACTTCAATACCAAAAATGTGTTTTTCCTTTACTTGTCTTATCAGTTCCTCGGCTTCCTTTTCAGTTTTATCTCTTCGACAATCAGCAATTTCTTTTACCATTGCCTGCACTAAGAATGATCCGCTTCCACAAGTGCCGTCCAGAACGACCTTTGTTCTATCTACATCTGTTATTCGGCACATGAATTCAGTGATGTGATCAGGAGTGAAAGCCTGATTTTTATCGGCTTTGCCAGTATACTTATTAAAAGCAATAAAGAAAAGGTTCAGTATATCCTGTCCCTCGGAACTGTCAGCATCAATATATCTGTAAATATCCATAAGGATAGTATCGAGTATTTCAATCCAATCCTTTATTTTAAGTTTTTTGACTTTCTGATCGTTGAGGACATTCTTCTGTAATAGTTCAATTTTCTTTGTCTTGTTTTCAGAATTATCAAGAAGATTATCAAGAGTATTTTTTATGCCGGCACGTATTTCTTCAGCAGACATCATTTTCCATACATCGTCGAGCTTATCTTTAAGTGCGTCATCAATTCTTGTAGCACCTGTTTTCTTTACCATATCTTTGATATAAAGAAGTGTAGTGCCTACAAATTGACTGCGAAGCTTCTCGTCAATGTCCTTTTTATGAAGTAGCTCATTAAGATCATAGGTGTTTTTCATGACACGTTCTTTATCGTTTTGTCTCGAAGTATCGAAAAGTTTTACATAGTGCTCCATTGCATCGAGGACGGTTTCTTCTTTTAAAAGATGAGCATCGTCCACAGAGTAACGCCATACCTTGATCTTATCATTATTAGTGTTTGCAAGAATAGCAATAATTTTTATCCCTTTATGTAAAGCACGTTCTTCTTCAACATATTCTGCCAACTGTTTTTTCGTCAGCTTTAGTGAAGCTCTGCTTTGTTTCGATTAATACTGCAACGTTATTATTTTCAAAACGTATATCTAACTTGAAATGCTTGACAGCGTGACCTACAGCTTTTTCAAGCTTTTCTTTACTGCTTGCTTCCTGTACATAGCTGTATTCGCCTGCTTCTATGTTAGCGGTAAGATATTCCTTACCAATACGATCAATCATCTCATGTCTATTCACTATCAACACCACTTTCTAATGGATATTTCGACAAAATATATAAAATAATTATACCATAATTCCTTTGAAAAAGCAATATGTAATCGTGGGATTTCACCTGTTTTTCGACATCCACAACTTTGAATCCACCGGAGTCAAAGTTCATACCTTCTTCCCAAACCTCTCAACAAGCTCTTCTGCAATAGCCTTCATCTCAGCCTTATACTTAGCACTGAGTTTTTCAAGCTCCTTGGTCGGCAGACCGTTGCGTATCAGGCGTCTTTTGAGCTTGTCCATATCTTCCATACGCTCCTGCTTCGCCTGCATAAAATCGTCGAATTCGGCAGGGTGATACTTCTCAATACCTGCTTCAACGAGAACCTTCTTATATCTGCGGACATAGGCATCATAATCACGCTTCACGGCTGAATATGCCTTGGTGTTTTCCTTGTATATGGCTTCTTTCTGCTGTTTCTGAGCTTCGATGCACTCAGTTGCGTGACAGCAGACCGCCCCTTCCGTTCCGAGGAACAGCTTATGGCAGAATCCGCACTCGCAGACAATCCACTTGTTATGATGAACGAGCTGCCCGATCTCTGCAAGGATGGTAAGCAGGCAATTGTCGCTTTCACGGAACACATTGAATGTATAATCATCGGCAGCAACTATCGTTCTTCCGGACTGTATCATAAAATGCTCCATAGTAGACTTATGGCTGAAATACGCATCACTGCACATCAGGGCGAACTGCGTATCCATGAACTCCATTAGCTTTCGGGAAACCTCGTCCTGTATCTTTCTTCTGTTGAGCTTGGCGATAACAACGTCATTCGGTTTCAGTAGGACGTGCCTCTCCTTGTCATAGAACTCAATAACAGAGCCGACATATCCTCTGAAAAAGATATTCTCCCCATATTCAGCTATAAACCTTGCTATCATATCATCGGTGCTGACTTCAATGCTCTTGTCAATACGCAAGGCGCTGTTGAGCCTGTCCTTGAAAGCGTCATAAGGCTCGGTATGTTCGCAGAACACCCTATGCTGATTCATCAACTCATCAAAGGTGAACGTCCTCGTATTCAAAACTACGCCGTGTAAGCTTTCATCAGTATCATTAACAGACTGTGCGATATTTATCGTGCGGCCTGTTTCGTTTATACGGTAAATTGTCGTAGTTTCCATATGCTCTCCTCGCTTTCGGTATCTTCTTCCATTATAGCATATCATACGCAGAACGTCAATTATAATGCGTATTATAGCGTAACATACTTCGTACAATAAAATGGTTTTGAGTATTTGTTTGCGTAAATACGCAATACACGCACAAGCGTCCAAAAGGAAATGCTACAATATCCATATCATTCGCACCCCCCAACCGTCACCCCACAAAAAACACCCCCATCACCATTTCCACCGTTATTTTCACTACATTTATTCCTCCCAATTTGTGCAATGATATGATTTTTCTTTTAATTTGGACATATTTCATTGTTTGTTGCATATTTTCGTGCAACTTTTTGGGCTTTTGACGCTATTTATAGAGGGGTATTTCTCCTCTGACAATTTTTTGAAAGGACGATGATGATCGTTGAACAATGAAAACCAGTGGGAAAGACTCGCACCACTCCGTCCCGACGGGACAAACCTCCTGCCGTTCCCTGTGAACGCACTTCCACCTATTATAGGTGATATGGCAGACGCAATAGCGACTACCACATCAACGGACGTTGCTATGGCAGGCACTTCAATACTCTCAGCGGTGAGTTACTGCTTTTCGGGAATGTACCGTATGTCAGCAAAGCGTGACCATACGGAGCCGCTTGTGCTTGATACTCTCACAATAGCAGAGCCGAGCTTCAAGAAGTCTCCTGTTATCTCTCTTATCAAGCGACCATACATTCAGTTCGCTCATGACTGGAATGAGAACAACAAGCAGGACATCTTCACGGCGCAGGAAGAATACAAGCTGTTAGAGAGCAAGCTCGAAGCCCTCGAAAAGAAGAAGGACGTTACCGCCGAGGAGATAGCCAAGCTCCGGACAGAGCTGAGCAATATGCCACCGAGCAACTTTCGCAGGATTGCGGTGGACGATGTTACGCCTGAATCGCTTGTGAATCTGCTTGAAGAAAACGGCACTTTGCTTATGATCTCCGATGAAGCGGGAATGCTCGGTAATTTCAGCGGACGTTACAGCAACAATATACCGAACCTTGATTTGCTACTGAAATCGTGGAACGGCGAAACGTATATCAGCGACAGAGCGACCAGGGCGAGCATAGTGCTGAAAAAGCCATACATGAGCATCTGCCTTGCGTGTCAACCATATATGTTTGATAGCATGATAAACAATCCTGTGTTCCGTGGCAGCGGACTGATAGCGAGGTTTCTATATTGTTTCCCCGTAAGCAATATCGGCTATCGTAAATATGATACGCAGGCTGTTCCTGAAGCCGTTGCTGAGAATTACAAGCGGCTGATATACAAGCTCCTCGGTAAGAAGTTCGCCTATAATGACGAGAAAGAGCTGTATCTCCACTTCGATGAAAAGACGTACAAGGAGTTCGTTGACTACTACAATAACTACATTGAGCCGCACCTCGTCACGGATATGGCATTCTGCAAGGACTGGGGCGGAAAGTATCACGGAGAACTGCTCCGCCTGTGCGGTATCATTCACTGCATCAAGTGTGCTTTGAATGGTGTTGAGCCAGCGGAGAATCGTGTCACGCTTGATACGTTCTGCAACGCTATCGAGATCGGTGAGTATTTCCGTGAACAGGCGATATATGCGTACAGTCTCGGTGACGTTGACCACGGAACGATAAAGGCAGAACGTGTGATAAACAAGATACGCTCCAAGCACATCACAAATATCAGGCAGAATGACCTGTACAAGCTGTGCAGATGCACACTATTTAAGAACGCCGCCGACTTTGCTGAGACAATGGATATGCTGGAGGAATACAGGTATATCGTCCGCAACACAAGCAAGGGCGCAAACAACAAAACGATAACAGACGTTATCATCAACCCGAACATTTACAGATGATGAACCCTGAACTTTCCGCATTTTGCACACTTTGAAACTGCAAAATGCTCAAAATGTTCAAAGTTCATAAAACACAAAACTCTTAGATAGAAAGATGAGGATTTTAATTATGACAAACGAAAGAAAAGAACAGCTTCTCGACCAGATACTTGAACTCATGACCGCTGTCGCTTACGACAGAGAGCCTAATGAGGGCGCAGTCCCCGAAACAACCAAAGCTCCTGCACCCGAAAAGGTGAAGATGCTGACTGTCAAGGAATGCACCGAGCTTATTGACGGGCTTTCCGAACACACTGTCCGTATGCTTGTAGCTCAGAACAAGATCAAGTATATCCGCACAGGAGAAGGTGTTCGTGGAAAGATACTTGTCAACAAGGCTGACCTGCTTAACTATTTCCAGAATTGACGGTATTCGAGCAAGTAAAATCTGCTATTGATATGAGAACGGTAGCGGAGGGATATGGTCTTGAAATATCCCGTGGTGGTATGGCACTTTGCCCGTTTCATAACGAGCGTACTCCCTCTGCAAAAATATATCCCGATGCTCTCCATTGCTTCGGCTGCGGAACGCACGTTGACGTTATCGGTTTCACGCAGAAAATGTTCGGATTGGACAAGCCTATTGATGCTGTGAAAAAGCTCAACGATGATTACGCTCTGCATATCGAAATCGGCAAAGCTCCGACTGCGGAAAAAGTGTCCGAATATCAGAAGCGAGTCCGAGAAAAACGAGCCTATGAAGAATGGGAGAAGTCAGCGTGGCGAACACTCAATGATTACCTGTGGCTGATGCGTGAATGGAGAGAATTTGCTCCTGCTTCTCCCAATGAAGAATGTGACGAGCGTTTTGTATATTCCTTGCATCATCTGGACTACGCAGAGTACCTTTGTTTTGAGTTCATAAACTGCAACAAAGCTGGTCGGCTTTCCATGAAAAATATCGTTGCTGAGATAGCAGATTTTCAGAAAAAATGAGAGCTGATTTTTCAAAATTGTAATGCGGATTTCCGCAGTTCTCACGGGTACGATTCAGAATAACCGTACCCACAATTTCGGCTGCTCCGCCAGCCGATAAGAGCCTCGCAGAGCCCCGGCATTTTTGATAGTCGTGTAGGCGGCTGTCAAAAGTGCTTTGGGGTTACCGGCGGCGCTCGCACAAGACTTCGCTATGTGCCGCAAGTAAAATCCGGTGCTTCGCACCGTTTGGGTTGCCGATCTCCGTATCGTTGCAAGCCAATTGCCCGTCAGGGCTTTGCGTCAGCAATCCCCTCATCAGAGGGTTCAAATATAGAAACAAAGGAGACTAATTTTATGAGTACAAAGACTATCTCGATGTGTCAGGGGAAAGGCAGCCTGTCACATAACAACAGAGAGTTCTCTGCCAAGAATATCGACAGCTCCAGAACACCGAACAATGTTGTGTTCGTTCAGCAGGCTCTGAGTGATGCTTATCATCAGCTTTTCGATGAAGCGGTAGAGAAATATAACGCTAATCAGAAAAGAAAGGATCGTAAGATCGGTAACTACTTTGAACACCTGTTCAACCGCCTGCCGAGCAAGAGTGTTATCACAGGTACAAACAAGCACAAAAGTTTCTATGAACACCTTGTCTACATAGGAACGAGAAAAGACACGGCGGTCGGCACTCCCGATGCGGAAATCGCTGTTGCCTGTCTGCGTGAATACATGGAGAGTTTTCAAAAACGCAATCCAAACTTCTACGTTTTTAATGCCATCCTGCACATGGACGAAGTCCGTGCGGAGCTTGACAAGGCAGCAAAGAAGAAGGTCAAGCTCGATGAGATCGAGGGCATTGAAGCCAAGGAGTCCGTGTTTGGCAAAAAGGTCACACTTTCCAAAGAGGACTATGACAAGCTCAGCGACACGGCTAAGAAGTATGTGGCAATGGTCAAGACCAACAAGAAGCTCAGATCCGAGCATGACACGGCAGTGCAGGAACTTGGGGCTGTGATGCAGAAGTTTGAAGCGGTGTCCTCGGAGCTTTCGGAGTACAAGAAGAAAGAGGAGAACGCTCATTACCTTAGCCGTAAGAAGCTGAACGCCGAAGCACAGCGCATCAAGCGTGAAGATCAGCTATCCCGTGATCTACAGAAAGCAAGGGCGTTCATATCCGCTTGTGGACTTGCGGAGGATTTACATTGGCAAATATAACAAAACGTAGAAACACATTCCGCATCAGGGTGTTTGTCGGTTATGATATGAACGGCAAACAGCTTGTAAAATCAACGACCTACACTCCACCTGACGGAGTGACACCAAAGAAAGCCGAAAAACTCGCCCAGGAGTACGCTTTCGAGTTCGAGAGACACTGCAAAGGTTACTCTCAGCTGAACGAAAATATGCGTTTTTCCGAGCTTGCTGACTGGTATTTCACAAACTACGCTCCGCAGGAACTGAAAGAAAGCACGATCTATACCTACAAGGGGCAGTACAAGAACCACATCGAGCCTGTTCTCGGTAATGTTAAGGTAAAGGACATCAACGCTCCCAGGCTGACGCAGATAATGCAGTCTTATAACCTGAACCCTGCGACGGTAAAGAAACTGTACGTCATAGTGCAGAGCATCTTCCGCAGAGGAGCAGAGCAGGGCTTCATTCGTGACACTCCCTGCCGTAACGTGATACTGCCGAAACGTAAGAAAAGTCGTAAAAACAAGGCTTTAGAGGAAGACAAGCTCAAAAGGTTCATGGAATACCTCGAAAGTAAGCCGTGGGACGAGGACTTCAAGCGTATCATCAAGGTTCTGCTTTACACGGGTATGCGTTCGGGAGAGTGCCTTGGACTTGCTTGGGAGGATATCGACTTCGAGAACAACACTATCTCGATAAACCACACGTTGACCGACATAGGCGGAAAGCATGAACTGACTGATCCTAAGACCGAGAGCAGTATCCGCATCATCGGTATGGGGCAGGAGCTGAAAAAGGTACTTCTTGCACAGAAAGAGTATATCGAAAAGCTGAAATATGCCCTCGGTGATGACTTCGCTCACCCTGAAATGGTGTTCGTTTCGGCAAGAGGAAACTATCGTGACCGTAATTCGGTGTATCAGTCCCTTAAACGCTTCACCAAAGGAACGGAATTTGAAGATATGACTCTTCATCAGCTCCGTCATTGCAACGCTACAATGCTCTTAAACAGCGGTATCGACCTGAAAGTCGTGTCTGAGCATCTTGGTCACTGTGATGTGAACGTAACTGCTGACATCTACGCTGATGTTTTGCGTAAAACAAAAGCCCGAACTGCCGAACAGATCGAGCTGTGCCTTGCATAAAGGCAAACAAAAAACCTCCCTGCGCGAACAGAGAGGTTTTGAATTGACCAAATGTTGACCAAAGAGTTTTTGACCACTCGCAAAGTGCGTAAATACGCAAGTTTTGAGGTATCTGATTATCTCTTGGAGAACTGAGGAGCACGTCTTGCAGCCTTTAAGCCGTACTTCTTTCTCTCCTTCATTCTCGGGTCACGAGTGAGGTAGCCCTCAGCCTTCAGTGCAGCTCTCAGCTCGGGATCGAACTGGAGGAGTGCGCGGGAAAGACCGTGACGGATAGCGCCGGCCTGTCCGGTAACGCCACCGCCAGTAACGGTGCAAACGATGTCGAACTTGCCCTCAGTGTTGGTAACAGCGAAAGGCTGACGAACGATAAGCTTTAAGGTCTCAAGACCGAAATAATCGTCAATATCTCTGCCGTTTATAGTGATCTTGCCGGTGCCTTCATAAACGCGAACTCTGGCAACGGAGTGCTTTCTTCTGCCTGTGCCGTAATAAAACGGATTCTTGGATTCGTACATTTAAATCTGCTCCTTTCGTTGATTAAAGCTCGTATTTCTCAGGCTTCTGAGCGGCATTGTCGTGCTCTGCGCCCTTGTAAACTCTCAGGCGGGTAGCAGCTTTTCTGCCGAGCGTGTTGTTGGGGAGCATGCCGGTCACAGCAATGGTCATAGCTCTGTCAGATTCCTCAGCCATCAGCTTGGAATACTGGATCTCTTTCAGACCGCCTATCCAGCCGGTGTGCCACTTGTAAGTCTTCTGAGTGAGCTTGTTGCCGGTGAGAACAGCCTTGTCCGAATTGATGATGATAACGTGGTCGCCGCAATCAGCGTGGGGTGCGTAGGTAGGCTTGTGCTTACCTCTGAGAATGTGTGCAGCCTTAGCCGCTACACGACCGAGGGACTGACCCTCAGCGTCGATAATATACCACTTGCGCTCGATGTCGCTAGCTTTAGGCATATAAGTAGACATAGATTTTTCCTCGCTTTCCTAACTCTTCTGAATATTTCAGACTTTTTGATACTTGTATATTATACCACGAATTTAGAAATTGTCAAGTCCCTTACGTCAAAAAATCAAAATATATCCCTCATACGCTCTGTTTCTCTTCGAATTTCTCTGTTTCTCTCGTTTTCTCATTTTTCATTTCACTTTTTTCAGTACTATCTCCAATGCGCAAGATCTTACTGCAAATCCACTTTACGCCACTGTCAAACCGAATAATGCGCTTGATCCCCTCGATGATCACAGATACTCCCAGTGAGATAACAAGCAGCAACGCCCAGCCTGTCAGAAAATTTTTATGGCCATATATGAAATCTTTGAAATAAATGGTTTTAATAAACAGATGTATCAAAAATATGTTTGTGGCGTGCCTGCCAATGAAGCTCAAAACGCTCCTTACAATTGGCAGCCAAACCACAAATTCACACAAGAAAAGTATCACGACCGTCGGCAGCAGCGCCCACTGTATCTCCCAAAACTTTTTCTCTGGCATCGCGACGTACAGCTTGTTTAGAATGTGTATCAGCCAAATCTCGCCCACAAATTTGCATATCTTCGCAGGAATGGAAGCCATTTGCCCGCCGCATATCCACCTCTGCGCCGCCCCGCTTTTCGCAAAAGCCATGCCGATCATGAAGATGAAAAGGAAGCCAAGAATGCTGTTTGTACTGCAAATGCTTCGAATTTGAAGCACTCGCGGTATCACGAAAGCCAAGATAAGCGCCGTCGCTATGCCCCGCCGCTTTTGGTATTTATAGATGAAAGGAGTCAAAACTCCATAAACTACCGCCGCGCTCATATACCACCAAGCATTACAAAGCATGTGCGTTCCAAAAAGATTTGCCAGCCCGAGAAAGTCGATCAGCATGAGAAAACGCCCATATATCGGCTTGTTGTCCTCAAAAAATATCCGCTGAATGTACTCGGGGTTAGGGCTATCCTGCCAATTCTCCATTAAACTGCAAAATATCACGCATAAAATATACACAAACTGGAATCCTGCAATAGTCTTGATATATCTCGCGGCAGACCATTTTAACATATCCTGGCTGCTCTCATGCGCTTTGTCAAACTTACTGTAAGATAAATACAGTCCATAGCCCGAGATAAATGCAAAAATGCTCACACATATCTTACATACTATGGCAAAGTCCACCATGTTTGCCTGCTCAAACGGCGCGAACGACAGCTTATACTCGTCAAACATCGAGGGTTTACGATACATATGATGGAACAGCATGAGTAAAATAGCAACACCTTTCAGCGCTGCAGAAGCACTTTTGTCAAGGTAATTTCTCTCAGTGCCGACTCTTATCGCCAAAAATCTGCTCCAGAATGACCCTTCTTCATCTGAATTGTTCATACTTTCCATAAAAACACCTGTTTCTGTCAATTAACTTTCCTACAATTGGAGAGATATTCCTTATATATAGTAACTCAGCTAAAATTCTAGCACACATATGTTAATCTTTATACGCGTTTCAATGTATAATTTGTGTACTATTGAATATCAGCGGTGATCTCCACCAATAATCTATCTGAAAATATGCGCGTCTGCGCGGTCTGGAGGATATTAAAATATGAAAGCAGTAATTTTGTGCAATACGGATACTGAAAGAGCTTCGGCACTTTTGCCCGTAACGGAGAGAATTCCGCTCTGCGGGTTTGAAATAGCTGGTGTAACTCTGCTGTATCGCGCTGTTCAGAACGCTTATTCAAACGGTATGAGCGATATTTACGTCATCGGCGACTACCTCACGCGGCGGATAGAAGAGTATCTGCTTACTGACAAATTTAAAAATATGAAACCGAAATTCTGTCAGTATGAGTCGAACTTTGCAAATAAATTAAACGAGATCGCGAAAGGCGAGGATATTCTCGTGCTCAATGCAGACACCTATCAAGCTTTGCCGCTTGACAAACTGATAGCTTTTTACAATGAAAATCGTCCGTCGGCGGCGGTTCTAACGGCAGAATGTGAGCGCGGTTTTGGCGTGAATGTGCGGGCGGAGGGCGAAAAAATGACCGAGATCGGCGGGCTTGTGCTCTGCGAAAAGGCGGAGCAGGTGTTTTGCGGGGCGGCGATCTTGTCGGCTGAAGCGTTGGAGCCGCTGAATAATTCGCCTGCAAATTCGTTGGCGGAGCTGCTTTCTGAGCTTGCCGAGGGCGGCGACGATGTGCTTGTTTGTCTTGAAAATGCCGGGTTTGCACCGATAAATTCGCCAGCCGATCTAATAGAAGCTGCTCACAAGCTGCTTGCGAACGGTGGAGCAAGTGACATATCTGAATTGCCAAAAGCAGGAATTACGGTTATCGAGCCGGTCTATATCGGCAGAAACGTTACGTTGGAAAAAGGGTGTGTTCTGGAAAATACTGTTGTTGGCGACAACGCTGTGATAGGCGCACGCGCTCGGTTGAACGGCTGTATTGTGGGCGAATCGGCAAATATTGGCGCGGGCGTACAGGGTGAAAATGCTATTATCTGTGCAAACAGTCATGTTAAGGCAAGTTGTATGCTGGAAGAAAAGTGCGTAATAGGCGAAAGCAGTCTGATTGGAAGCGGCGCGCGGGTCAAGAGCGGCGTGAAAATTTACGCGGAAAGGCGCGTTGAGGTGGGTGAGTTCGTTTCTTCGGACGTGAAATGCGGGCACGGCGGCGAGCTGGCGCTTGACGAGGAGGGCTGCTGCACTTTTGCAAGCGGCGCGACACCCTCTGAAGCGGCGCGGTTCGCGATGGCGGTCGGCACGGCGCTTCGCGAGGGCAGCACAGCGGTTTGCAGCTGCGCCGAGGGCAGCCGCGCGATGTTGGCGGCGTTTGAAAGCGGGCTGGAATCTGCGGGAATAACGGTGTTTTCCATCGGCACGGCTACCCCTCAGCAGACCATGTTTCTGATAAATCGCCTAGGCGCGGATGTCGGAATGTGCATAAATAATGGCGGGTCAGGTAAAATATGGCTTATATCGCGAGGGGGTCTGCCGCTGGAACTGAAGCTTCAGACTGCTATGGAGCGCGCTTGTTCGCTTGCACGTTACCGCGAACTGCCAAATTCTTACTATGGAACGCATTGCGATATGTCAGATTGTAAGCAATTGTACAAAATATACCTCAACCAAATTCTTCCGAAAGCATTTGTCGGTCTGAATGCGGATGTCAGAACTGCCGATTTGGCACTTGCTCGACTGTCAGATGATGTTATCCGCCCCAAGAATGACCTTTCAGGTGAGCGCGTTATCTTCCATATTTCGGGCGATGGGCGCGCCTGCACGGCGTATTCCGACGCGACAGGCTATGTTACCGGCGAGCGGCTGACTTTACTGGCGGCGAAGGCGAATTTCGAGAATGGCCTGCCGGTGGCGCTTCCGAATACCTTTCCGCTGGCGGCTGATAAGCTCGCGGAGCAGCTCGGCGGCAAACTTTACCGCTATTTTGAGCAGGCGGGCGACGGCGACGATGCGGCGCGTGCGGTTGCTGAGCGACCAGATAATTTTTTCGTGCGCGACGGGCTGGCACTGCTTTGCACGGTCTGCAATTATCTGAGTTCGCATCGGACAACCCTTGCACAAGCAATGGCAGACATACCGCAATTTTACTCTTCACAACGCTTTGCGGCGAGCATGGCTTCGGCGGGCGAGATCTGCCGCGTGCTGGGTTGCAGGCGCGAGGGCGGCGACGGCGTTATGATAAGCGACGGGACTACGCGCGCGATGGTGCGCCCTCTGCGACACCGCCGCGGCATGGTTATATTTACAGAAAGTGTAAGCTGTGAGGCCGCCTCTGAGCTGTGTGATGAGGTCATTCGCAGACTAAAAATGGGTCTTGATAAATAAACCGGTAATTATACCCAACTTGGTGACTTCTTCCGCTATAAAAATCGCAATTTCCATTGACAAATCGGTGGAACTTTGCTATAATGATTATAGATATTTTTGTTCGTGAGTCGAGCGCGCACAAGCGCCCTCTATATAAGGTATACTCGGCGAAAAGTTTTAGCGCGGAATGCGGTCTGCGCCAAAAACTGGCTGTTTAGTCACACTATTTTGTTCATCCAATCTTTGCCAATACGGCGCAAACAGTCGGGCTTTTTAGAAATTTGTAACGTGAAAATATTTGAAATTTGCAGTCGGAAAACGTTTCGGCTGTGCATTGTTGTAACTATTGTAATTTAATGTAACTGGGAAAGGAGAGTTATGCCGCTCGAACGCCTGTGAATGTGCTGTAAATTCTAGCGTCGATCGGCATTTTATGGAATGAGTGTTCAGAATAAATCAAAAAATCGCTACCGCGGTGCCCGTGATAACCGCGATGTGCGCGAAAATTCACCCGAAAAGCGCAGAAATGAGGGCAATTCGCTCGATAAACTGATAGGTGCAGACAAAACGCAGAAGAAATTTTCGCCGCTGAGCGTGCTTGGCGCACCAGTACAGCGCCGTCAGCGCGGCGAACAGCCTAAGCGCGACCGTCAGAATAGGCAGGAACGCAATGACTTGGCAAATAACGCTAATTTTGTGCCTGCGAACCGCACAAAAAATCAGCGCAGAGATCAGAAACCGCGTGAACAGCGCCGCACCCCCGTCAAGATAATCCCTCTGGGCGGTTTGAACGAGATCGGCAAGAATTTCACCGTAATCGAGTGCTGCAACGATATGTTCATAATCGACTGCGGATTGGCGTTCCCCGACAGCGAAATGCTTGGCGTTGATATTGTTATACCTGATTTTACCTATGTTGAGCAGAATAGGGATAAACTTCGCGGTATCGTACTTACTCACGGCCACGAAGACCACATCGGCGCTCTGCCGTATTTCCTAAGAAAGATAAATGTGCCTGTTTATGGTACAAGGCTGACGCTCGGTCTGGTCGAGGGCAAGCTCAAGGAGCATGGTCTGCTTAATTCTGCCAGACTTATGCCGACCGAACCGCGCAAAACTATACGCTTCGGCTGTATGGCTGTCGAATTTATCCGCGTCAACCATTCTATACCTGACGCGGTCGGCATGGCTATCCACACACCTGCGGGCGTGCTTATCCACACCGGCGACTTCAAGGTCGATTACACGCCGATAGAAGGCTCGGTGATAGACCTCGCGAGGTTTGCTGAACTGGGCAGCAGGGGAGTGCTGGCACTTATGTCAGATTCGACTAATTCCGAGCGCCCCGGCTACACGATGAGCGAGCGCAAGGTCGGCGAAAGCTTTGAAAGGCTGTTCACAAAGGCGGAGGGCAGGCGCGTTATAATCGCGACATTCGCCTCGAACATCCACCGCGTACAGCAGATTGTGAACATCGCGGCGCGCACGGGCAGAAAGGTCGCCGTTTCGGGCAGAAGCATGGTCAACGTCATCGGCAAGGGCATCGAGCTGGGCTACCTGAAAATTCCAGACGGACTGCTTATAGACATCGAAATGCTTTCGCGCTACCCCGCCGACAAGGTCTGCATCGTCACAACGGGCAGTCAGGGTGAGGCTATGTCTGCGCTTACGAGAATGGCGCGCGGCGAGCACAGAAACGTGACTATAACCCCGAACGACTTCATCATAATCTCGGCGAATCCCATACCGGGCAACGAAAAATTCGTCACCAAAGTTGTCAACGACCTGCTTCGTCAGGGCGCGGACGTGGTCTACGAATCAATGTACGAGGTGCACGTTTCGGGTCACGCGTGTCAGGAAGAGCAAAAGCTGATACTTTCTCTCACAAAGCCCAAATTCTTCATACCCGTGCACGGCGAATACAAGCACCTTATGAAGCACAAGGCGACTGCGATGTCCGTCGGCATACCCGAAGAGAACATCATGATCGCGAGCGTTGGCTCGGTCATCGAAACGGACGGCGTGGATATGCGGATCACAGGCACTGCGCCCGCGGGCAACGTACTGGTAGACGGTCTGGGCGTCGGCGACGTTGGCGCTATCGTCCTGCGCGACAGAAAGCACCTCGCGGAGGACGGCTTGATAATCTGCTTCGCGACGGTGGACAGAATGACGGGCGAGATACTGGCAGGCCCCGACCTCGTGTCGCGCGGATTTGTGTACGTTCGCGAGAGTGAAGAGCTGATGGAAAATTCCAAAAAGCTGCTCACGCAGACCTTACAGAACTGCCTCGATAGGGATATGCACGAGTGGAACGCGATAAAGACGAAGATGAAAGACGTGCTTTCTGACTATATCTACCAGAAAACCAAGCGTAATCCAATGATACTGCCTATCATGATGGAAATAAACGACTAAACATTCGGTCGCTGAAAGGAATGTGAACTTATGAAGGGAACATCGGGCTTGCAGATAATTATCAAGCTGACCACGGCGATCTCCGCAGCAGCTTCGCTAATAGCTTCATTTATGCTGTATCAAGTGCCCAGAACGCAGACGCAGGGCAAGGCGCTCTTTGCCGTTTCTGTGATAGCGGCGCTGCTGCTGGTGCTGGAATATGTATTCTTTGGCAGCACTACTAAAAAGTACATTGCCAAAACTGCCGCGATGATAAATAAAACAGAGAAAGAATCGCTGCTGAATTTCCCCGCGCCTGCCGTGATAATTGACGAAAACAACTGCATAGTGTGGTACAACAGGCTTTTCGGCCGCCGCGTTTACTCTGAGGAAGAGGCTTACGGGCTAGACATTACCGAGCTTTTCAAGCTTGATATGGATAGGATTTATAGCCGCGAAGGCGATACAGTATGCTATAATGAGCGCTTTTACGATGTCCACGCTGTGCATACAGACCACGGCGGCGATATGTCGATGCTGTATTTTGCCGATAAAACGCAGTTTGTCGAGCTGGATTACCGCTTCCGCCAAACGCGCCAGTCGGTGATAATCGTCATGATCGACTACTACGAAGAGCTTATCAGCAACCTGCGCGAAAGCGAAAAAGCGCACGTTTTGGTAAGCATTGAGCGGCTGATAGAGAATTTCATCGACGGCACTACTGCCATCTCGCGGCGCGCGGGCAATGACAGATTTTACGTTATAATGGAAGAACAGTATCTTCAGCCGATAATCGACAAACGCTTTGAGATACTAGAGCAGGCGCGCAAGATAACTGTCGGCGAGCGCACGAACATCACACTTTCCATTGGCGTTGGCCATCAGGCGGGCGACCTTGCCGAGAGCGAGAAGTACGCCAAGCAGGCGCTTGATATGTGTTTAGGACGCGGCGGCGATCAGGCGGCTGTACGCACGGAAAACGGCTACGAGTTTTACGGCGGGCTTTCAAAGGGCATTTCGCGCAATACTCGCGTGAAGTCGCGCATGGTGGCAAACGCGCTGGTAGAACTTGTGAATTCGCACGAACGCGTGCTGGTAATGGGCCACACATACGGCGACCTCGACAGTATCGGCTCGGCAACGGGCATCTGCGCAGCGGTCAAAGCTATGGGCAAGGAATGCTATGTCGTTGTCGATAAAGAGCGAAATCTTGCGCATCTGATGATCGACTACATAGAAGAAAACAGTATAAAGAACTATTATATATCTCCACAGGAAGGCCTTTCCAAGATGAACGAGGAGACCCTGCTTATCATCACCGATACGCACAATCCCGACCTTGTGGACTCAAAGGAACTTCTGGAAAAAGCAAGCTGTTTGGCCGTTATCGACCATCACCGACTCATGGTCAAGGCGATAGAGAAGAGCGACCTTTTCTACCACGAGCCTTCGGCTTCCTCGGCTTCTGAAATGGTGGCGGAGCTGCTGGAGTATTTCCCCGGCGACCTCAAGATCTGCCCGCAGGTGGCTGAGGTTCTAATGGCGGGCATCATGCTCGACACAAAGAGCTTTGTTATGAACACTGGTGTGCGAACTTTTGAAGCGGCGGCGTACCTGCGCAAACTGGGCGCGGATACCATAGCTGTCAAAAAGCTGTTTGCAAACTCGATGGAAACATACAGACAAAAGGCTGCGATCATCAATTCTTCCGAAATTTACCGCAAATGCGCTATTGCCCACGCCGACGGCACGTTCTCAAATATCCGCGTGGCTGCCTCGAAAGCGGCTGACGAGATGCTCGAGATCTCGGGCGTGAACGCTTCGTTCGTGCTCTACGAGCTGGGGGGCAAGGTAAACATTTCGGCGCGCAGTCTGGGACGGTACAACGTTCAGGTAATTATGGAATCTATGGGCGGCGGCGGTCACCACGAAATGGCGGCCTGCCAGCTTAATACAGATATGGACGACGCAAAGAAGAAGCTCATATCTGCGATAGATGAATATATTAGAAATAATTGACGAAAGGATGTATAAATCATGAAAGTAATTCTTGTAAAAGATGTTAAAGGCTCGGGAAAAGCGGGCGACACGCTTAATGTTGCCGAGGGATATGCCAGAAACTTCCTTCTGAAAAACGGACTTGCTGTTGAAGCTAGCGCGAAAAATCTTAACGAGCTTGCGGGAAAAAAGGCTTCCGAGCAGCACAAATTAGACGTTGAAAAGGCTGAGAACGAGAAGATCGCGGCGGCGCTCGAGGGCAAGGACGTAACCATCACCGCAAAAGCGGGTCAGGGCGGCAAGCTTTTCGGCGCGGTAAAGACATCCGCAGTTGCGGAAGCCATCGCGAAGCAGCACAGCATCAAGATCGACAAGAAAAAGATCGTCATGAACAGCGAGATCAAGATCTTCGGCGACTTTGAGGCGACCATAAAAATGTCGCAGGGCGTTTCCTGCAAGCTGACCGTCAGGGTGGTCGAGGAATAATGGCTGAGGGCTTTAACGAAGCGTTTACGCAGCTTTCGGGCAGGAAGCCTATCTACGCGCCCGAGGCGGAACAGGCGGTGCTCGGCGGCGTGCTGTTAGACCCTTCGGCTCTGCCAAAAGTGGTGGAAATTCTCAAACCCGAGAGTTTTTACACGCCGATACATCAGCAGATCTTCGCGATAATCATGCGAATGTTCGCCGACAACCGCACCGAGGACATCATAACCGTAATCAACGAGGCGGTAACGGCGGGCGTTTTTGAAACTTCGGCGATGGCGAAGACCTACCTTTCGGGTCTGATGGAAGCTGTTCCGTCTACCGCCAATATTGAAACATACTGCCAAATAATTGACGAGAAATACCACATCCGCAGACTGGTGAACATTGCCAATGACATAATCGAAAAGGCGAACGAGGGCACAGAGGAAGCTTCGGCGCTGCTAGACCGCGCGGAACAGAGCATTTTCGACATTCGTCACAACGAAGTGCAGGGTCTGACGCGCATAGAAAATGTAATTATTGACGCTTATAACCATTTGCAGGAGATAAGTGGAGAAGACGCGGACAAGCACCAGTCGGCGCGCTCGGGCTTCGGACAGCTCGACGCCGTGACGAACGGTCTTAACAATTCCGACCTTATAATCCTGGCGGCGCGCCCTGCGATGGGTAAATCTGCATTTGCGCTCAACATAGCTGTTAATATGTGTAAAAGCTCGCAAAAAGATGTAGCGATATTCTCGCTCGAAATGGGCAAGGAGCAGCTCGTAACGCGTATGCTGGCTTCGGAAGCGCTTGTCAACAACAATTCGTTGCGTTCGGGCAACCTTGAACCCGAGGACTGGGATAAACTGGTCGCGGCGACCGACCAGCTTTCGCGCTTGCCGATCTATTTGGACGACGGCGCGGGCATAACTGTGCCGCAGATGAAGGCGAAGCTGCGCCGTTTGAAAAATCTGGGACTTGTGGTCATCGACTATTTACAGCTTATGGAATCGCCGAACCAACATTCCAGCCGTGTAAACGAAGTTTCGGAGATCACGCGACAACTCAAACTGATGGCGAAAGAGCTGAACGTGCCTGTCATCGCGCTCTCGCAGCTCTCGCGTAGTTCGGAAAAGCGCGAGGACAAGCGCCCGATGCTCTCAGACCTGCGTGAGTCGGGCTCTATTGAGCAGGATGCGGACATCATAATTTTCCTTTACCGCGACGCTTATTACGAAAAAACGGCTGAAAATCAGTCGGTGGCGGAGTGTATTGTTGCCAAAAACCGTCATGGACAGACAGATACTGTAAATCTTTCGTGGATCGGCGAGTACACGCTTTTCCGCGGCATTGACATGAGAAGAGAAGACCGCTGATATGATAGAAAAAGTTAGAAATGCAGTAGAAAAATACCATATGGCGAATACGGAGGAGAGCGTGCTTTGCTGCCTTTCGGGCGGTGCGGACAGCGTGGCTCTCCTTTTGTGTTTGCACGAAATTTTCCCGCAGGTGCGCGCCTGCCACATCAATCACCAGTTGCGCGGCGAGGAAAGCTTGCGCGACGAACGTTACTGCATTGAGATATGCCAAAAGCTGGGCGTGCCAATAGAAGTTAGGCGTGTGGACGCTAAGGAATACGCACAGAAGTTGGGAAAATCGGTAGAAGAAGGCGCACGAATACTTCGCTACCAAATTTTCGAGGAGATTGGCTGCGACAAGATCGCGACGGCGCACAGCCTTTCCGACTGCATTGAAACGGCGATCTTCAACTTCGCGCGCGGCACTGGCATAACGGGGCTGGCTTCGATACCGCCGGTGCGCGGAAAAATTATCCGCCCGCTGATCGAGTGCAGCCGTGCTGAGATAGAGGAATTTTTGAGCGAGCGCGGCGTGGATTGGGTGACGGATTCTACCAATCTGACAGATGATTACACGCGAAACAGAATTAGGCACAACGTTGTACCGCAGCTTCGGCAAATAAATCCATCGCTGGAAAAGACTATGAGCGGCACTCTGGACAATCTGCGTGAGGATGCCGCCTTTATTAAAGGTATGGCAGACGAGCTTTTCGAGTCGGCGTATTCGGGCGGTGGGCTGGATTGCGCGGCAATAGCGGCGGCACACTCTGCGCTTTCGGGCAGGGCCGTCATGCGGCTGCTGAAAGAGGCGGGCGCGGACACCTCGCGCGAGATGGTGAAACGCGTGCGCGAGCTGTGCACGACAGGCGGCAGAATTTCCGCGGGCGGGGGCGTTGAAGCGTACACCAGCGGCGGCAAATTATTTGCAGTTAAGCCAAACAAAGGCACGCAAATCGAGCAGACCTCAGTTATTTTGCACGGTGACGGCAATTATAAAATTTTTGAAAAAAACATTTTACTGAATATTACACACAATTTGCAATATGATTCAAATATTCATAAAAAGGTAACAAACTTCATTGCTGATTATGGTAAAATAAAAGGTGAAATGGTGGCGCGCGGCAAGCTTACGGGCGATAAGATCAAGCTGATCGGCCGTGGGTTTACAAGTTCTGTTAAAAAACTCGCGCAGGCGTATGCTCCGCCCCACGAACGTGCAAAAATGGTCGTAATTACCGACGATGACGGCTTGATATTTGTGGAAGGATATGGTTTTGCTGAGCGTGTTGCAGTTGATAATTCAACAAAAACTGTTTTACACTGCAAAATTTCATAAAACTGTCACAATTATAGTATACAATATATAAATGATTTGCGCAGGCTTCGGCGCGGTTCGCCAAACGGAGCCAATAAGGAAAGGTAGTGCTGAATTGAAAAATAATGGATCGAGATCGTTTATAATATACCTTCTGGTTGCGGTCGCGCTGATCGGCGGAATGGTCTACGCCCTCACCTCGATGGGCAAGCAGAAGGACGACACCGAGTACTCGAAGGTCATGCGGTATTTCGACGAGTTGAAGGTCTCAGAATTCAAGTTTGATCTTAACTCGGGCGAGTTGACCTATAAGCTGAAAGATTCTGACAAGGAAGAAACTTACACTGTTCCTAATGTCAACCTTTTTGTAAACGAAGTGCTTGGCTCGGAAGATGCTTCTAATTACCGTAAGCTTTACGACGCGGAAAACCCGAAAAAACCGCTGAAATACGACCTTGTGCCCATTTCGGACAACAGTTTTTGGCTCAATCTGATACCGACGCTGCTGATGCTCGGCGTGATGATCTTCTTCTTCGTGTGGATGATGCGGAGCGCGGGCGCGGGCAAGATGTCGGGCTTCGGCAAGACGAATGCAAAGAAAGCCCCCGACTCGAAAAAGGCGACTTTTGCCGACGTTGCGGGCGCAGACGAGGAAAAGGCTGAGCTTCAGGAAATTGTAGATTTTCTTAAAAATAACAAAAAGTACAATGAGATCGGCGCGCGTATCCCTAAGGGCGTGCTGCTGATGGGCCCTCCGGGTACCGGTAAAACTCTGCTTGCGCGCGCAGTTGCGGGCGAGGCGGGCGTTGATTTCTTCTCGATCTCGGGCTCGGATTTCGTTGAGATGTTCGTCGGCGTTGGCGCATCACGTGTTCGTGACCTCTTCGAGCAGGCTAAGAAAAATGCTCCCGCGATCATCTTCATCGATGAGATCGATGCGGTCGGCAGACAGCGCGGCGCGGGTCTTGGCGGAGGTCATGATGAGCGTGAGCAGACGCTCAACCAGTTACTGGTTGAGATGGACGGATTTGAGGACAACGACTCTGTCATCGTAATGGCGGCGACCAACCGCAGCGACATTCTCGACCCTGCGCTTCTCCGTCCGGGACGTTTTGACAGACAGATCTTGGTAAGTCCTCCCGACGTTAAGGGCAGAGAGGAAATTCTGAAAGTTCACACGCGCAACAAGCCGCTCGCTCCCGATGTAAACCTCAAGACCATTGCGCAGAGCACGGTCGGTTTCACCGGAGCAGAGCTGGAAAATCTCGTAAACGAGGCTTCGCTGCTGGCGGCTCGCAAAAATAAAAAGGCTATCACACGCGCCGAAATGGAAGAAGCTGCTATCAAGGTCGTTGCCGGCCCTGAGAAGAAGTCGCGCGTTGTCACCCCCGCCGAAAAGCGCCTCACAGCGTACCACGAGGGCGGTCACGCTATATGCACATATTTCTGCCCCACCCAGGATAAGGTACACCACGTTACGATTATCCCGAGAGGTCAGGCCGGCGGATTTACCATGAGTATTCCTGAAAAGGATAAATCTTACGTTTCAAAGAACGAGATGTTTGAAAATATAATCGTTCTGCTTGGCGGACGTGTTGCCGAAAAGCTGATTTTGGACGATATTTCCACCGGTGCTTCGAACGACCTCGAGCGTGCGACAGCTACTGCGAGAAACATGGTCACACGCTACGGTTTCAGCGACAACCTCGGCCCTGTGGTTTACGGACGCGGAGAACATGAGGTTTTTCTTGGCAGAGATTACAGCTCCACCCCAAGCTATTCGGAAAATGTTGCGGCTGAGATCGACAACGAGATCCGCAGCATCGTCGAGGACGCTTACAACGATTGCGAAAAACTGCTTCGCGAGCATATGGATAAGCTTGAGCTGATCGCGCACTACCTCATGAAGCACGAAAAGATCGACGGCAGCAACTTCGAAAAGCTGATGAAGGGCGAGCTTGACCCCTCTGAATTTATGGATTACGATGTTCAGGCCGCTTATGACCAGAAAATGACAGAGCTTATGGGTGACGCTTACAAGCCCGCCGACAAGACCGATGAGAACGAAAATGCGAATAATGACAGCACTGCTGAATAATCCCAAATAAATCAAACAAATTACCGCCGTTCAAAAAAGTTCGGCGGTTTTTTTGCAGAAAATTTGTCACAGTTTTGCCGTTTTTGCGGAATTATAATTGAGAGGAGTTGAAATGTCCTTATGCAAACGGCTGATTCCGGAATCGCTGAACTTGACATCTCTCAAATTATACAAAAATATCAGAATATGGTTTACGGCATTGCGCTTACCCAGCTTAAACATAGATCAGAGGCAGACGATGTTTTTCAAGACGTTTTTTTGACGTACCACAGGAAAAATCCGGCTTTTGAAAGTGAGGAGCATCGCAAGGCTTGGCTTATCAGAACGGCTGTTGTCATATGTAAAAGGTATAATCTAAGTCCCTGGCATACGCATACCGTATCGTTGGACAACACTGATGAGGTCGACGAGTTCACCTGCGAAACTGAGGAGCAAAATAGGCTGTTGGACGCTTTGAGAGATTTGAAGCCGCGCTACAAAATTCCGATATATTTGTATTATTTTGAGAATATGCCGGCTGAGCTTATTGCTCAAACTTTGGATATTAAGTACGATAATGTAAGAAAAAGGCTGTCGCGCGGCAGACAGCTGTTAAAAGACAGACTGGAGCGTGATTATTTTGAATAATTTAATAAAAAACATTCACGATCAGATGAAGCCGCGCAAGCAGGTCACCGACGATCTGTTGAGGAAGATCGAGGAACAGCAGACAGAAGAGGTACGAACAGGCGGGCTGAGCAAATTATGGGTCGCACTGCCGGCTGCTGCTGCGGTCGCCATGGTCTGTGTTGGCATTTTTGTGAATCTTGGCGGCAGCAAATTGGAAACAGTTGCCGGCGGCACGGACGATTCTGCTGACAGAAACAGGCAGGCAGATACCGTTTTTTCTCAGATCAATGAGAATATTGGTACGCAGACCACTACTGCGACTTCAAAAGTGAAATCGCCGGACGAAAGCTCGAAGAGCGACAAGAAAGATCCCGATTCCACCGCAAAAACCAGCGTTTTGAGCAACAATGAGGCGGACAGCGAAGCGGTTCAGATCGAACTGACCGACGAGATCACGAGTGTGACTTTCACGATCGACAAGTTTTTTGACGATGGTCTGACGGCGGCAGATTCGCTTATCGAGTTTGATTCGGATTACAAAGTGGAAATTATAGACAATTCTGTAAGTATAGACTATGATGGTCGGACGTATTACAACACGTTCACCACGCAAAATTCTTACGGCGACCTGCTCGCAGGCGGCACGGCGTGCATCAATGGTGAGGAAAACATCGCGATGTGGGTGTACGAAGCGGAGAGCGGCTCGGCGGACACGCGGCTGGCGGTTGACCTCGGCGACGGCGAGGGCATCGTTTTTGAGGCGGAGGCGCAAGAACCTGAGCACTATGCGACGGCGGCGCTGACCGCTTGGGACGAGCCGAGAAGCGTTACACCGCCGACGGTCGAGATAAGTCAGCAGGATAAATCTGATATTTTGAGCCATCTCGGAACGATCGAATTTGGCGGAAAGAGCTACTATTCGAGCGGTGGAAGTGCTGCGGCAGAAAGCGGCGCACAGGCGATAGGCAGCGGCACGATAACTGTGGACGGCGACATGGTTTACGAGGTCTACGTTTTTGCGGTCGGCGACGACATAGGAATAGATTTCGGCGATCACATTTTGTGTGTTTACACGGTTTGATGAAATAAAAAGAAAAATGTGCAGAACAAGGTAATGGCGCGGGCAGAAATGTCCGCGCTTTATTGTTAAAATGCAAAAAATTTTGCGGAATCACTTGCAATTTTACACGAAATATGCTATAATAAAAGATGTGAAATTTAAGAAGGCGGGTTACGCGAATGGATATAAAGAAAGTTATTGCGGGCAAAACAGATAACACATTTATACAATTTTTCCGATATGTGTTTGTTGGCGGCGGCGCGACGGTCGTGCAATACCTCATTTTGATACTTCTGAAAGAGCTTTGCGGCATGAATGCCAACCTTGCGAACGCCTTCGGATTTGTCGGCGGACTGGTCACAAACTACATAATTTCAACTTACTGGGTTTTTGATAAAAAAGCGATAAAGAACAAAGCGGCTGAATTTACAGCGTTTGCGCTGATCGGCGTGGTCGGACTCGGCATAAACCAGGGGTTGATATGGATATTTGATAAACCTCTTGCAAACAGACAGATCTTTGGCGGATTGATACCGTCTGATAAATATTACCTTGTCGGACAAGTGCTGGCAACGGGCGTGGCGTTTTTCTGGAATTTCTTTGCTAGAAAATACCTGCTCTATAATAAAGATGCCGACGAAACGGCTAAAAATATTTCAACTGATGAAATGACAAAAATAAAAAATTGAAAGGAAGACTAGATCATGAAAAATGTAGTAATCATTGGCGGCGGCCCTGCGGGTCTGACTGCGGCGTATGAACTGCTTCGCGACGGCGGAAACGAGCAGTTTAGAGTCACTGTGTTGGAAGAAAGCAGCGTACTTGGCGGAATTTCTCAGACAGTACGCTACAACGGCAACCGTATGGACATCGGCGGGCATCGCTTTTTCTCGAAAGACGATGAAATAATGAAGTGGTGGAGCGACCTCATGCCCGTTCAGGGCAAGCCCGCGTTCGACGACAAGCTGCTTGGCAGGGAAAAGCCGCTGGAAAAGGGCGGCCCCGACCCAGAAAAGCAGGACGAGGTAATGCTCGTGCGCGACCGCGTTTCGCGAATCTACTACAATCACTGCTTCTTTGATTATCCGGTGACTATGAACTGGAATACGATCAAAAATATGGGCTTTTTGACGACAATGAAAGCCGGTTTCAGCTACCTCGGTTCGTGTGTCTACAAGCTGCCTGAAACAAATTTGGAGAACTTTTACATCAATCGTTTCGGAAAAGTGCTTTATTCGATGTTCTTTGAGGGTTACACCGAGAAGCTTTGGGGCAGACACCCGCGCGAGATCTCGGCGGATTGGGGCGCTCAGCGCGTAAAGGGGCTTTCGATAACTGCCATAATCAAGGATATGTTCTCAAAACTGGTTGGTAAGAAAAATAACGCCAATGCTGAGACCTCGCTGATCGAGCAGTACTGGTACCCGAAGTACGGCCCGGGTCAGCTCTGGGAGCTGGTCGGCAAAAAGGCGCAGGAAATGGGCGGCGAGATACTCTTCGAGCACTCGGTCAGCCGCATAAACACCGAAAAAGGCTGCATTCGCTCGGTAGTTTGCAGCACGCCGCAGGGTGAAAAGACCATTGAGGGCGATATTTTTATTTCCTCGATGCCGATAAAAGACCTCATCGGCGGTATGCACGGCGTAAATGCTGAGAAAAATGCCAAAATACAGAAGATCGCAGCAGGGTTGCCGTACCGCGATTTCGTCACCGTTGGTCTGCTTGTCAACAAACTTGAGCTTAAAAACAAGACGAACAAGCGCACGCTCGGCAACATTGTTCCCGATTGCTGGATATATGTGCAGGATAAGGGTGTAAAACTTGGCAGAATACAGATATTCAACAACTGGTCGCCATATATGGTAAAGAACCCCGCTGAAACTGTTTGGATAGGGCTGGAATATTTTTGCGCCGAGGGCGACGATTTTTGGAACATGAGCGACGCCGAGTGCATCGAATTTGCGAAAAAAGAACTAATCAAGATGGGCGTTATCAAGAAGGGTGCAGTGCTTGACGCGCATCGCGAACGCGTTAAAAAGGCATATCCCGCATATTTTGACACTTATAAGCACTTTGACAAAGTCGTTGACTACCTTAATGGCTTTGAAAATCTTTTCTGCGTTGGAAGAAATGGTCAGCATCGTTATAACAATATGGATCACTCAATGTTGACATCTATCAATGCTGCAAAGGTAATCAAGTCAGGCTCTGCTGATAAATCTAATATTTGGAATGTAAACACCGAGAAGGAGTACCATGAGTCGAAGTGAGCGCTGGGGCATTTCCACTGCGAAAACCGACGCCTTTATAAAAGGTACCGCCGCGCACCCCTACGTCTGCGCGTTGCTGGTCTGCCTGCTGCTGAACCCGTTTTACCTCGGCGCGGCTGAAAATGTGCCGCCGAACGCGCTGTACATGGAGAGCTTCGGTGTGCTGCTGACTGTGCTGATCGGCATTTATATAATGTACAAACGCGGCAAAATTGGCAAAATACAGGCGTGCGTTTTCGGCTTGTCGGCGGCTTTTCTCGATTACGTCGGCGCGAAAAGGTTTTCACAGGCAACCGACAAGGGGCTTTGGATGCTCGTCGGCGGGATAGCGGTAGTTAGCGTGTTGTATGCGTGCGCAAATACCGATAAATTTCAAACGCAGCTCAACGCTCTGTTCATTTTCGCCATTGGCTTTTTGGTAAAGTTTCACTATGTTTTCAACACGTCCGTCTACACGCGGCAGAACGATGTCCACGTTTTCGGCGGCGACAGCGGCCACGCGGCGTACATGGAGTACCTTATCGCTCACCGCGCCCTGCCGAATTTCGACGTGCGCGAGGTCTGGCAGTTTTGCCACCCGCCGCTGCACCACATCATCTGCGCGCTTTGGATCGACATAAACGAAAATGTCCTCGGCGTCGGTCACAACCCTGCACGCGAATCGCTGCAAACGCTCACGCTTTTCTACGCAATGTGCATCATGATTACGGCGTACAAACTGCTTCGCCGCTTTAAACTGCAAAATATGGCGCTGTATGTTCCGCTGCTGATGATCTCGTTTCACCCCGCGTTCATTCTGATGTCGGGCGCGATCAACAATGACGTCCTCTCCGTAGCGTTCATGATGGGCGCTGTGCTCTGTACGCTTAACTGGTACGATAACCAAACATATGCAAATATTCTCAAAATCGCGCTTTGCGTCGGATTCGGCATGATGACGAAGCTTTCCGCCGCGATTGTCGCACCGGCCATTGCACTCGTATTTCTGGCAGTGTTTATCAAGAAAATACGCACCGACTGGCTTCACCTTATCGGACAATTCGCCGCTTTCGGCGTTGTCTGCGTGCCGCTGGGGCTTTGGTTTGAGATACGCAATTACATTAAGTGGAAAGTGCCGATAACATATGTGCAGGAAATGCCAAATACGGTAATGCAGTACATTGGCGACCGGTCGTTCAAATCCCGCGTGACCGACTTCTCGGGCGAGCAGGTCAAGAGCGTTTTTGAGCAATGGCTTTGCTATGACGACAAGGGAGAGCTGACGGGCTACAACGAGTACAACCCGGTCATAGCGCTCTTCAAAAACTCGCTGTTCAGCGAAAGCGTCAACGAAACGACCTTCGAAAACACTCCGTATATGCTCACGGCAGCGCGCGTATTTTTCTGGCTAGGCATTGCGCTGGCGGCAGTTTTCCTGCTGCTGATGGTTGTCATGCTCGTCAAAAAGTGCGAGATGAGACCGGTCGAAAAAACGCTTTTCGGCTTTTTCTACATCTCGATGATATTCAATTATTTCAAGATGTGCTATGATTACCCATTCACTTGTACGATGAATTTCCGCTACATAACGCCAACTGTGATAATAACTTCCATTTTCTGCGGACTTTTCATGAATATCCGCAAGAATAACGAGCACCCTTGCGTGGTCAAGGCGGTATCCGCCGTGCTGACGCTGCTGGTCGGCGTGTTCTGCGTGCTTAGTGTAATTACATACATTGCCATTTGCGCGCCCGTTATAACCGAATAAACCTGAGCAGCGCTTTGACGTTCACCGCCGAAACGCTGCTTTTATTTTACCGTATTCACAATTATTTTGCAAAGAAAACCCTGCAAACTGCTTGACAGATCCACCGAATTAGTGTATATTTAATGAAAAAATATACGTTTGCATCAGCAAATACGCATGACAAACGCCAACAAAACTGTAATCGAAAGGAAGTACTATTATGCCAAAATGGCTCAATAATGCTGTATTTTATGAGATATACCCGCAGAGTTTTAAAGACTCCAACGCCGACGGCATCGGCGATTTTGAGGGCATCATCGAAAAGCTCGACTACATAAGATCCATAGGCTGCAACGCGGTCTGGATCAACCCCTGCTTCGAGTCGCCCTTTATGGACGCGGGCTACGACGTCGCCGACTACATGAAAGCCGCGCCGCGCTACGGCACGAACGAGCAGCTTTTTGAGCTGTTCAAACAGGCGCACGCTCGTGGAATGCACGTCCTGCTCGACCTAGTGCCCGGCCACACCTCCATCGACCATGAGTGGTTCAAGCGCAGCTGTGAGCCGACGAAAAACGAATTTTCCGACCGCTACATCTGGACGAACACCATTTGGGAAGCGCCCGAGGGCTTGGGCAGTATCCGCGGCTGCTGCGACCGCGACGGCAGCTGCGCCGTCAATTTCTTCACCCACCAGCCCGCGCTCAACTACGGGTTCGCCAACCGCACGCGCGGCTGGCAGCAGGCCCCCGAAGACCCAGCGCCGATGGCGACCCGCGAGGCGATGAAGGACGTAATGCGCTTTTGGCTCTCGAACGGCTGTGACGGTTTCCGCGTTGACATGGCGGGCTCGCTCGTGAAAAATGACCCCGACGGCGCTGCGACTGTAAAGCTTTGGCAGGATTTCCGCGCGTTCCTCGACGCCGAATACCCCGAAGCCGCGCTGATCTCCGAGTGGGGCGAGCCTGACAAATCGCTGCTTGGCGGCTTTCATATGGACTTTCTCCTGCACTTCGGCCCTTCGCACTACAACGATCTTTTCCGCTGCGACGAACCCTACTTTTCTCGCAGAGGCAAAGGCTCGGCAGATGAATTTGTCAAAAAATACATTGAGAACTATAAAAAGACAGACGGCAAGGGGCTGATCTGCATACCCTCGGGCAACCACGATATGGACAGAATGCGCCGTTTCCTCGACCCGCACGAGATGAAAGTCGCGTTTGCTTTTCTCCTTTCAATGCCTGGAGCGCCATTTATTTACTACGGTGACGAGATCGGCATGAGGTACGTCGAGGGGCTGACCTCGAAAGAGGGCGGCTTCGGCAGGACGGGTTCGCGCACGCCTATGCAGTGGAGCGCGGCGGCGAATGCGAGCTTTTCAGACGGCGCGGCGGAAAGCCTTTATCTGCCCATCGACCCCGCCGAAGACCGCCCGACCGCTGAGTGCGAGCTGGCGGACGAAAACTCGCTGCTGAGCGAGGTGCGCAGGCTCATCAAGCTGCGCGGCGAGCACAAGGCGCTGCAAAGCAACGGCGCGATAGAGTTTGTGTCCTCGGGCTACCCGATGGTCTACAAGCGCACCGCCGAGGGCGAGCAGATAATGGTCATCATCAACCCCGCGGCGAAAAGTTTCGCACTGCCGCTCAAGATCAGCGGTGAAACGCTCTATTCCGTCGGCGGCGCGCCTGAGATCCGCACGGGAAATATAGTCGTAGCGCCCGAATCTGCCGCATTTATTTTGTTAAAGTAAAGTTCACATAACGTTTACAATAAAATTTGCAAAAACCCTTGACAAAACGTGATTCTTCGTGTATAATATATAACTGTGAGTTACCGATAACTTAAACAAGTTAAAACGAAAGATTCACTTGCTGATATGGCTCAGTCGGTAGAGCACATCCTTGGTAAGGATGAGGTCCCCGGTTCAAATCCGGGTATCAGCTCTTAAAAGAACGCGATGGTTTTTGCCATCGCTTTTTTTGTATATACTAGAGATTTTCGGAAATGATATTTTAAAGCAGCGCCGCGCGACTATTGCGTGCGAATTGCCTGAAAAAGGAGGAAATAAAAATGGACGAAATAGAGCTTTTTGCCGAGAATTTCCATGAAGAGGTCATAGACAGCGAGCTGCCCGTACTGGTAGATTTTTGGGCGCCTTGGTGCGGGCCTTGCCGCGCGGCAGCACCTGCAGTCGCCGAGCTTGCCGAAGAGCTGGCGGGCAGGGCGAAAGTCTGCAAGGTCAACGTTGACGAAGTCCCCGAGCTTGCAAGCGAATTTGAGGTCATGAATATCCCGACTTTCATGGTTTTCAAAGACGGCGAATGTGTCGGCAGGGAAGTCGGCTTCCGCGGAAAGAGCTCGCTGATCGCGCTTCTCGGACTTTAAATTGTAAATAACTGTACAGATTTCCGCAGGGAAGCGAATTTTCTGCGGAAATTTTTATTTTTTCAAAAAAATTTGAAAAAAGGGGTTGACAAGCGCGATATTGTGTGATATAATATATATCGTTCGATGGACAGCAATATGGAGAAGTCGCCTAGCCCGGTTTATGGCGCACGACTGGAACTCGTGTATGGGTTAATAGCTCATCGAGGGTTCGAATCCCTCCTTCTCCGCCAAATACCCGCCGTAGATTAACGTCTGCGGCGGTTTTTGCGTTGTGCAGATCTTATTGCAAAAAAAGCGGCACTTTAGGTCGGTACTAATATAGAAGTTTTTCAACAACTATTATGTAAAGACCTATACAGCAGGCTATGAAACAAAAACAGGCGGATACTTCGTATAAGGTATCTGCCTGTTTTTCGTATGTATAGCAGATTTTCATCAAAACACGGAGAAAGGCTCTATTGATTTTCTGTCAATTGACTTTTTCACTTCTATCTGATATAATTAGAGAAACAACGAACGCTTTATGGAAGTGAGCACAGATGTTAACAATAGCAATATGTGACGATGATAAAAGTCAGACCAACTATTTGAAAAATATGCTGAGAGAATGGAACAATCAGATTATTATTACGGAATACAATTCGGCAGAACAATTTCTGTTCAGCTATCCCGACAAACATTGTGACCTTCTTCTGCTTGATATTGAAATGGGTAATATGAACGGTATGAAACTTGCCAGAAACCTGAGAGCAAAAGGTGATATGCTGCCGATTATATTCATCACTGGCTACTCTGAGTTTATGCAGGACGGCTATGATGTGGAAGCTCTTCATTATCTGCTGAAGCCTGTGGACAAGAATAAACTTTTTGCTGTGCTTGACCGGTATGCAGACCGTCACAAAGCATACCGCAGAGTTATTCTGCCTGTTGGTGATGAGTCTGTTTGTGTAAACTACGATGATATAGTATATCTTGAAGCATTCGGGAAGAAAACGCAAGTTACACTTTGGGACGGTAAAGAAGTTATCTGCACCTGTGGATTAAGCACTACTGCTGAAAAGCTTGGAAAAGACTTTGTGCCCTGTCACCGTTCCTATATAGTGAACATTGGATACATCAGCAGTATTTCCAAAACTGAGGTCACAATGGACAGCGGAAAAAAGATACCTGTTTCACGCAGATTATACGACAGCGTAAACAGAGCATTTATTGCATATTACAAGGAGAACCGGGAATGAAAACAGCTATTACTATCGCCTGTATTGCACTGCTGATTTCTGCATTTTTCTTGCTTCGCAAACTGTTTTATCATCTGGTGGATAAGCGTATTGCCCGGTTTCAGAGTGACCTTATCAGCAAGCAGACTGTGGAAATACAGAATATGTACCGTCAGATGCAGGAATGGCGGCACGATTACCGCAATCATATTCAAAATATGAAAAACCGCCTCGACGGTGACCAAGGCGAGCTGGAACAGTATCTTGATGAACTTGCCGATGATCTGACTCAAACTGATACTTCCATTCAGACAGGTAATGTCATGGCGGATGCTGTGCTGAACAGCAAGCTGTCTGTTGCGGAGCAAAAAAGCATTCAGCTCAATGTCAAGGCACACATTCCAAAAGGTATTGAAATGACAGATGTGGAAATGTGTTCCGTGCTCGGAAATCTCCTTGATAACGCTATAGAAGCGTGTGAGAAACTGCCCTGTGACAAGCGTTTTCTTCGTGTGTACATTGACAAGTTCAAAGGACAGTTTTATCTCTCAGTACAGAACTCCTCTCCCTCCATTCAGCGTGACAAGGGTATTTTTCGCACTACAAAGGCAGGCACTCACGGTTTTGGACTGTTTCGTATCGACCGTATTGCAAAGAAGTATGGCGGATATGTCAACCGTCAGTATGAAGAAGGAGTGTTTGCAACGGAGTTATTATTACCATTAAGCGGATAAATCTTACCTTTCGTTCCGTATATTTACCGTTCGTTCCGAAATCAACACAAACGGTCAATTTTGTGATATGCTGTGTTGTAAGGAAGTGAGAAAAATGAAACGTGTTAAGATCGCAAAATATACTAAGGAAAAACGAAAAAAGGTCTGGGATAATTACAATAAGGAACAGGCGAAGATAAAATACAAAACGTGGGAGAATATGCGGTATATTCTTTTGGAACTTTGGAAAAGTCAGCCTGTTATGTTTTTGCTGCTTATCGTGGAACTGATCTCGGCTGTGGTGAACTCGCTGCTTGGAACATTTATCAGCAAATATGTGGTAGAGCTTGCGCTAGGTACTTCGGAGAGAACAAAGCTTGCGGTTATATGCCTACTGCTTATCACAGGTGAGCGCATATCAAAATACATATGGAATGAAACAGCATCTTATCAAAATTATGTTGGCGATTACAAATTCCTTTGTCATATGATGCGAAAAATCATCCGAAAAAATATGTCAACAGATTACGAAAACAACGAAAGCTGTGACAAAAATGACGCTCTGAAAAAAGCGGAAACCGGGTCTGATTATATTACATGGCAGACCATAAGTACCATAGAATATTTTTTGATGGCGGTATTGCAGGCAGTAGCGTACGGCTCTATCCTGTCAATGCTTGATCCTATAATGCTGCTTATCGTCGGCGTACCTGCGATCGCAAGCTTTTACATTGAGCGGCACAAAATGAAGTGGATATGGAATATGTCAGATAACTGGCAGAAATACGACAGGGAGCTTGACTATATCCAACACGCAGGAGGCGGCTTTTCTACTGCAAAGGACGTTCGTGTTTACGGTATGGATAAGTGGTTTAATAAGCTGTTTGCACGGTCATATGCTAACCGCCTTAACTGGTATGAACAGCAGGACGAATGGTCGTTCAGGCATGACCTCGCTCGTGTTCTTATGATATATTTATCAAATTTCGCCGCATACGCCTATGTGATCTATATGATAGTGAAAGGCAATATTGGTGCAGGAGATTTTGTTCTTTATTTTGGCTCTATTTCTGAGTTCAGCTCTGCTGTCAGAAATGTTTTTGATAAATATTCGGGATTTAATTGGCTGTCAAATAACATTTCATATTCAAGGGAGTATCTTGATATAACAGACAAGGCTAATCGCAGCAAGGGTGAAAAACTGCCCACTGGTGAATGTGAAATAGAATTCAGAAACGTAAGCTATAAATACAGCGGTGCTGAAAAGCCTACTATACAGAACATCTCGTTCACTCTCCACAAGGGTGAAAAGCTTGCTTTGGTGGGACTTAACGGAGCAGGAAAAACAACACTGATAAAGCTAATGTGTGGGCTTTATGACCCGACCGAGGGCAAGATCTTACTAAATGGCAAGTCTGTGAACAGCTATAACAGAGATGAATATTTCAGCCTTTTTGGGGCAGTATTTCAGGATGTTTCGGTGTTGCCTGTTACAATAGCAGAAAATGTTGCAGGAGCGGAAATTGACAATATTGATATGGACAGGGTGCATGATTGTCTGAAAAAGGCTGGATTATATGATAAGGTCATGAGCCTGCCTGAAAAGGAAAACACCCGTCTTGTGAAATCAGTTTTTGAGAATGCAACGGAGCTTTCCGGCGGACAGACCCAAAAGCTGGCGTTGGCAAGGGCATTGTATAAGGGCGGTTCTGTTTTACTCCTTGACGAGCCGACAGCTGCGCTTGACCCTATTGCCGAACAGCAAATGTATCTGAATTATGCAGACTTTTCAAAGGGAAAGTCGAGCGTGTTTATTTCACACAGGCTTGCATCAACACGTTTTTGTGACAGGATAATAATGATAGAAAATGGTGCTATGATCGAAGAAGGCACACACTCTGAGCTTATGAAGTATGGTGGAAAGTATGCTGAACTTTATGAACTTCAAAGCTCATATTACAACGGCGAGGAGGTGCAGACAAATGAGTGAGAATACAGAAACGAAACTTACGGCAAAAGAGAAACGTGAAATGATCAGACAAACGCTAAAAGCTGTAAATGCCGCAGACAAAGGCTTTGTGGCAAGAGATACATTTAAATACTGTATTGATCTTTCGGAGCAGTTTATATCCATTTATCTGTCTGCACTTGTTATTGACGGAATAGCGCAGGCTAAGCCCGTTGAAACCTTGCTGCTGTATGCAGTGATAGTGGTTGGTGTTCAGGCTTTACTTTCTGTAATACAGAGATTCCTATTCAGACGTAAGGATTCTCATAAATTTGCACGGGACACAAATCTACAAAAGAACCTTTGGCAGAAAGTAATGACAATGGATTATATTCATCTTGAAAGCACCGACACTCAGAACAGGTTTGCAAACGCACAGCGTCAGCCAAATAATAATAACGCAGGTATCAGTGCAGTCTGCAATTGTTTTAAACTTACCATAGGCGGACTTTTTATGGTGGTAACGGGCGTTCTGCTTATTATCCCAACAGCGTTCAGAAGTCCCACAGCGACAGCAGGTCTTGAGGGCTTTATTCAATCTGTATGGGGATTTATTGCAGTGGCGGTCATAACAGCGGTTCTGGAACTTATAAAATCGCTGGTGATAATTCCGAAATCGATACTTGGTTTTGAGGAGGTACAAAACGATAAAAACATAATTGCGGCAAAACGTGTTGAGATTTTTTTAAATCAGTATGTGCTAAACAATTATCGTACCGGAAAAGAGATAAGAATGTACTCTCAGCAGAGACTTATTGAAAAAGAGCTTGATATTGCACAGAAAACGAATTTTGACGGTTGGCTAAAAGGCTATAAAAAGGAACTGTTACCGAATTTTGTTTTTCAACTTGTAAATATTCTTACAAAGGTACTGATGTACGGCTTTGCAGTCATGAGGGCAGCAAGCGGAATGTTAACACCGGGCGAGGTTATTGCTTTTGCATTGTATTTTGAAAACATTTCGGCAGGCATTTCCGAAATATCCAACGGGTACGGACTGCTGAAAATAACACCCACATTCTGCAGAAAATATTTCGACTTTCTCGACATTCCCGACGAAAAATACAAGGGCACTATTCCCACCGAAAAGCGGAATGACAACGAATATGAGTTTGAATTCAGACACGTTTGGTTCAAATATCCCGACAGCCAAGAATATGTGTTGAAAGACATAAATCTAAAATGGCGTATTGGTGAGAAAATGGCTCTTGTGGGTAAGAACGGCTGCGGAAAATCCACGCTTGTGAAGCTGCTTTGCAGGCTGTATGACCCTACCGAAGGTGAGATAACACTCAACGGAATTGACATCAGAAAATACAAATACGAAGAGTATATGGCGTTGTTTGCTGTGGTGTTTCAGGACTCAAAGCTGTTTTCCTTCAGCCTTGCGGAGAATGTTGCCGCCGATACCGATTATGACAGCGAGCGTGTAAAGGACTGTGTTATTCGTGCAGGATTGGGTGAACGGCTCAAAGCTATGGATAACGGCATTGAGACCTGTATTTACAAGGATTTTGACGAAAGCGGTGTAGAAATTTCTGGCGGAGAGACCCAGAAATTATGTCTTGCAAGGGCGATATACAAAGGCTCGCCTTTTATAGTTCTTGATGAGCCGACAGCGGCGCTTGACCCTATCTCAGAGCATGACATTTACACCAAATTTAACGGAATAGTTGGTACAAGAACGGCTATATACATTTCTCACCGTCTTTCATCCTGCCGTTTCTGTGATGAGATAACTGTTATGGATAACGGGCGAATTATTGAACGAGGGACACACGATAGTCTGATCGCCGAGCATAAAATTTATGCGGCTTTGTGGGCAGCTCAGGCGGAGTATTATAAGGATACGGCGGGAGAGCTGTTCGCTTAAAGCAGTATATAAACCTAAAGAAAATACCGCTGACATAATTGATCTTGTCTGCGGTATTTCTTTAATTTGGCAGGTAGATTGTAAATGTTCAGTCCGTGCAGTAACTCAGCCCATGTATGAGCTGGATATAAACGCACTCCGCACGATCCCGTTCCTCTTCCTCGGTAGACATCATGAGTTCGAGGAAATATGCCTTTGCTTCTTCGTAGTCCTCCCATACCTCTCGTTTGCTGTTGCATATGGTAGTGACCTTGCGTGTTCTCGGCATCGCTAATTCAGGTGTTTTCAACATAGCTATTACTTCCAAAAGTTTTATTGTGAATCTATTATAGCGGATAATCTCTCCAGAGTCCAGCTTTGCAGGATGATTGTAACCATTTTGGTGAAATGTGCACATATCAGATTTAGTGCTGTCAGGAAAACTCCTGGCAGCACTTTTGTTTTACGATCAATGCTTCAACTGCAAAACTTTACCTTGCAGAAAGATTAACGGCTGCCAAAGCTTGTTTACTCCGTCTTTGATCTCGGCAATATCATTATTATAAATATTTTCCGTGCTGTTTACACGGACAGCGATCTGATTGATATTGTTGGCAATATTTGTGGCGAGCTTATAAATCTTGTGAAGCTCGTTTTCGTCCATGTGGACGATGTATCCCTCAAAGATCATCGCACGAACAAATCCACTCAGACTGCTCATGCCACTGTTCTCAAACTTCTTCTTGATGGCATCAATTTCTGCCTGACTTACTCTTACCTTAAGGCATAGATCACGCTTGTTCTCGTCTTTCATCTTTTCAGTTTTCCTTTCTCTGTTTTTGTTAATTCGGGGTCGTAGGGGCAGCGCCCTCTGCCAAGCTTTGTATCATGTGAAAGTCGCTGTGTGCGCCCACATGATACCGAGCTTGCTGGGAGTCATTTGCCCCTGCGGGTCAAGATCTCATTTCCGAGCTTTTCAGCTCGGATTTTTTCTCGCTTATCGAGAATTGGAGCTGTGCGACTTCTTCTGTTTCTCTATCATCGTCGCTACTGCGATTCCCCATATTCACTATACCAAAGATTTTGAAATCCGTCAATGGCTATCCGAAAAATTTTTTAGGCAGTCAGAAGCGGCTTCGTCAAAATGACCGGGTGGAAATATTAGCGTAATAGCGTCATTTCATAATTTCGAATCGCAAATTTCCCCGGTTGATTGTTAATAGGCTATGAACAAAAGTTTGTGCGCATTGCGGCTTGTTTTGATACGGCAGCGCGCGATATAATGTGATCGTGGTCAGATCATTTGACCGCAAATATGCGTTTCATAAATATGTTGAAACAGAAAGTGAGGTGAATGCGATGGGGCTGTATCTTGAAAAGATCGAGGAGAATGAGAAGAGAATCAAGAAGCTGAAGGCGACGATCGAGACCAGCAAGGCAAAGCTCAAAAAGTTGTTAGACGAGAATGCTCACCTGAGCTATCTTGAGATCAAAGCAGAATACAACTGCGAAGGTCGTGAGTTGCTCGAAGTTCTTGCAAGAGAACGTGAGCAGTCGGCAAAGCTGAAAGAAAACGGTCTGACCGATTCGGGTATTGATGCTACTGCGAAGTCCGTTGATGAGAAAGACGGCGACACCGATAACAGCGATGATAAATTCGGTCAGCAGATGAGCTTTATGGATAAGAAGAATCCTTACGAGGATTAACATATATCCGACAACAAGACGTGAGCTGTGTATGGGGCGGCAGCGATGCCGTTCCGCACGGCTATATCAAAAACAGAAAGAGGGGCTGATAGAGAAAGCGCCCCCTCGCTCTAAAAGCATAGAGAAAGAGAAGCTAAGGAGTACAAGCTATGAATAATAACAATATTGACGTAGATAAAGAAAAGGCAGACAACCCTTTTACCACAAAGTCCGAATACAAAATTGGGCATACCTTTTATACAGTGACAACTGTATTCAGCCCTGCTTCAAATGAAAGTCTTTCGGAAATAATGAAAAGGCTGATTATCCGAGAAAGTGAAAAACTCCTCGGTGAATCCGGACAAGAACCAGAGAAGCAGGCTGTGTAACTTTGGAATATCGGCGCATTGAATCATGTGAAAATGCGCGCTATAATGATAACATAGCTTGCTGTATCTGTCGGAAAGGAAGGTTTAATATGACAGACAAGATAACAGCATTATATTGTCGTCTTTCGCAGGACGATATGTTACAGGGTGAAAGCAACAGTATCACCAATCAGAAGGCTATCCTCAAAAAGTATGCAGAGGATAATGGCTTTAGTAATACCGTTTACTATGTCGATGACGGAGTTTCGGGTACGACATTTGAGCGTGACGGCTTTAAAGCAATGATGGCTGACGTAGAAGCTGGTAAGGTCAGCACGGTCATTACCAAAGATCTTTCAAGGCTTGGTCGTGATTATCTGAAAACTGGCGAGTACATCGAGATTATTTTTCCCGATTATGATGTTCGCTACATTGCGATCAATGACGGAGTTGATACTTTAAAAAGCGAGAACGAGCTGATGGCGTTCAAGAACATTTTTAATGACTGGTACGCTCGTGATACAAGTAAGAAGATTCGAGCTGTTTTCAAGGCAAAGGGTCAGTCGGGCAAACCGCTTTCCTATCCGATTTACGGTTACAAAAGATCGGAAACGGATAAGAACCTGTGGGTGATTGACGATGAGACTGCCGAAGTAGTTCGTAAGATTTTTCGTCTTTGTATTGACGGCTACGGTCCGGCACAGATTGCCCGTATTCTCACGGAGGAGGGTATACCGACTCCTACGGCTTACGCATTATCGCAGGGCAGGGATAACGGTCACAAGAATGTTAAGCTTGATCGCTGGGGCAGTGAAACTATTTCAGGAATACTTGAGAAACCAGAATATTGCGGACACACGGTCAACTTTCGCACTCATGTAAAATCCTACAAAAACAAGAAGCGTGTGAATAATCCGAAAGAGGATTGGCTGATATTTGAGAATACCCATGAACCTATTATCACACAACAGGAGTTTGATCTGGTGCAGGAGCTTCGCAAGAACAAGCGCAGACCGACTAAACACGAAGAAGTCAATCCGTTTTCGGGTATGGTTTACTGCGCTGACTGCGGAAAGAAAATGTATCTGTGCCGTGCAACAAGTCTGACCGCCGATCAGGAGCATTTGAAGTGTTCAACATACTCCTTAGATAAGGATGCTTGCTCAGCTCACTTCATCAGGACGATTGTGATGAAAGAAATCGTACTGAGTGAGCTGAACAAACTGCTTGTGAATGTCAGGGAAAACGAGGAGAAATTCGTGCAGGCGGCTATGAATAACTCCGTTCAGAATCAGTCCTCGGAACTTTCTAAGGCAAAGAAAGCTCTGAAACAGTCTGAGAAGCGTATCGCTGAACTTGACAGACTTTTCACAAGGCTCTATGAGGATAATGTATCTGGCAAAATTTCTGACGAACGCTTTGAGATGATGTCCGCAGGATATGAGGACGAACAGAAAAAGTTAAAGGCTACTGCTTCAAAGTTGACCGCCTATATTGATACTGCGAAACAGAAGTCTACCGATGTAAACGATTTCATCAAAGTGGTACAGAAGTATGAGCACATAACGGAGCTTAGCCCAGAGATTATGCACGAGCTTATCGAGAAGATCATAGTTCATGCGCCTGACAAGAGCAGCGGTCATCGCACACAGGAGATCGAGATTTACTATCGTTTCAACGTTGCCGTAGCGACTGCTGTCGCTGACAGTATGAAGTACGACAAAAAGAGAAAGGCTGCGTAGGATATTCTACGCAACCTTTCATTCAAATCATTAAAACTTCTTTATGAGTACCCGCTTTTCAGCCGCTTGATTTTTTTATTTGCCTGCAATGTCCTTTATGACCTCGCCCGCGATTATCAGACCTACTACCGAGGGTACGAACGCCGTCGAGCCGGGTATGTCGCGGCGAACGGTGCATTTTCTCTCCGTGCCGGGCGGGCATACGCAGTGGTTTCTGCAAGAGATCTCCATGTCGTCGATAGGACGAATGGGCTTTTCTTCCGAATATACCACTTTCAGCTTCTTGATTCCCAGTTTGCGAAGCTCGTAACGCATTACTTTCGCCAGCGGACAGACTTTCGTTTTGTAAATATCAGCCACGCGAAAAGCCGTCGGGTCGAGCTTGTTGCCCGCGCCCATTGAAGATATTACGGGCACGCCCGCCGCGTCCGCGCGCTTCACTATCTCCAGCTTGCCTGTTACCGTGTCGATGGCGTCGATGATGTAGTCGTACTGCGTAAAATCAAATCGGTCGGCGGTGTCGGGCATATAAAAGCACTTGTGCGCTGTGACCTTTATGTCGGGGCAGATGTCGTGCACGCGCGCCTCAGCCACGTCCACCTTGTGCTTGCCGATGGTGCTGCGGGTCGCGATTATCTGGCGGTTCAGGTTGGTCAGACATACTCTGTCGTCGTCGATGAGGTCGAGCGCGCCGACTCCGCTGCGTGCGAGCGCCTCTACCGCGTAGCCGCCCACGCCGCCAATGCCAAACACCGCAACGCGGCTGTTTTTCAGCTTCTCCATAGCTTCTTTGCCGAAGAGCAGCTCGGTTCTCGAAAATTGATCCAGCATTTCTATTTCTCCTTTTAGTTCATGATCGTTCATAATATCATAACATATTCGCCGCGTAAATTCAAGCTGTATTTTAAGATATTTATTAAATTTTCTGATAATTCCTATTGAAAAGATAGGGTTAATGTGATATACTATATTAAAAGGCAATACCGCACAACTACCGCCTATCGGCTTTGTGTACGCCTTGCTTGCATATTGTTCCGTCATATTGCACTAAAACTCCTAGGAAAGCGCTAGCTTGCCGTCGTCGTTTTAGTACAATCTGACGAAAAATCTGACTACGCAATTCGCACACAATAGTTGCGCGGTATTGCCTAAATGATTTCAGAAAACAGGTGTATGTATGATGAATATGGTAAGAGATAGTATTACATTGGCGGAGCTTTCGCAGCTTACCGCCGAAAAAGGCTGCCTTGTTATCGACATTCGCAACGCTGATGAATTTGAGTACGGGCATATAAACGGCGCGGTGAATATACCGCTCGCCGAGCTGGAGGAGCGCGCCGAGAGCCTGCCTGCCGATAAGCTGCTCGTGATCTGCTGCAAAAGCGGTCTGATAAGCGACCCCGCCGCCGAAAAGCTTCGCGAAAAGGGTCTGCCAGCCGCAAACCTCGCCGAGGGCTACTATGGCTGGCTGCGCGTGAAAATGGCTGAGGAGGTCAACTTCGCCGAGAAAGCCGCCGCGGTCGAGCAAAGCCTGCACACCGAGTTTCGCGAGAGCATTTACGAGAAATTCAAGCAGGCGATAGAAAAGTACCGGCTAGTTCAGGCAGGCGACCACATCGCCGTCTGTATCTCGGGCGGCAAGGACTCGATGCTGATGGCGAAGCTTTTCGGCGAGCTGAAAAAAGAGGGCACGCTAGATTTTGACGTGACATACCTCGTGATGGACCCCGGTTACAGCCCGCAGAATCGCGAAGTTATCGAGAGCAACGCCCGCAGGCTCGGCTTCCCGATAAAAGTTTTTGAAACCAATATATTCGATTCCGTCTATAACGTGGATAAGAACCCCTGCTACCTCTGCGCGAAAATGCGCCGCGGACATCTTTACAAAAACGCTCAGCTCGCGGGCTGCAACAAGATAGCGCTGGGCCACCACTACGACGACGTTATCGAAACAATATTCATGAGCATGATATACAGCGGTCAGATACGCACCATGATGCCGAAGCTTCACAGCCAGAATTACGAGGGTATGCAGCTTATCCGCCCGCTGTATCTTATCCGCGAGGAGGAGATAAAGCGCTGGCGCGATCACAACGATCTGCACTTCATAGCCTGCGCCTGCCGCTTTACCGACACCTGCACCACCTGCAACCCCACGGGCACAGGCTCGAAGCGCGTGGAGGTCAAAAATCTCATCGCTGAGCTGAAAAAGACCACCCCCGAAGTTGAGGAGAATATTTTCCACAGCATCGAGAACGTAGACATCGACAAAGTTATCTCCTACAAGATCGACGGCTGCGAGCACTGGTTCGACGGCGTACCGCACAAATAATGCACACAGGCAGGCTTTTTACCTGCCTTTTTTGCGCCGAAAAATTTGACATAAAGCGACTGGTGTGATATAATTAAAAGTGTATATGCAGAAAATAAAATAAGGAAACGGAAACGAATAATTTATGGATAAAATTTCTATCGGCGGCGTTGAGATAGAGCGCACGGCCGCCCTTGCGCCAATGGCTTCGGTGGCGGACAGAGCCTATCGGCTTATGTGCCGCGAGTACGGAGCGGCCTATTTGGTGAGCGAGATGATCTCTGCCAAAGGGCTTTGCTACGGCGATAAAAAGACGGCTAAAATGTGCGCGGTGGACGAGCGCGAACGCCCCTACGCCCTTCAGCTTTTCGGCGAGGACGCGCCCTCTGTCGCGCGGGCGGCGTATATGCTCAACCGCTTTGAGCCTGACATAATCGACATAAATATGGGCTGCCCCGTGCCTAAAGTAGTCGGCAACGGCAGCGGCTCGGCGCTGATGAAGACCCCCGCGACGGCTGAGCTGATAGTGCGCGAGGCGGTGAAAAACGCCAACTGCCCCGTTACCGTGAAGATACGCGCGGGCTGGGACGAGGAGAGCATAAACGCTCCCGAATTTGCAAAGCGCATGGAGCAGGCGGGCGCTTCGGCGGTCGCGGTGCACGGTAGAACGCGGCGGCAGATGTACTCGGGCAAGGCAGACTGGGGCGTTATCGCGGCGGTGAAGCAGGCGGTGAGCATACCCGTTATCGGCAACGGCGACGTTGACAGCGCGCAGGCATGCGAAAAAATGTACCGCGAAACGGGCTGTGACCTCGTAATGGTCGGCAGAGGGAGCTACGGCAGACCTTGGATATTCGAGGAGATACGCGAATATCTGCAAAGGGGCAGCCTGCCGCCCGAAAAAAGCGTAGAGGAAAAAATGCAGATAATGCTGCGCCACACCCGTATGCTCATCGATGAAAAGGGCGAGGGGCAGGGTATGCGCGAGATGCGGCACAACGTGATATGGTATGTAAAGGGTATGCACGGGGCTGCGGCGCTGCGGCGCGAGTGCTCAGAGCTTACCGAATACAGCCAGCTCGAGCGAATGGCGCGCGAGATGATCGAAAGAAATACGGAGAACTGAAAATGGGTATACTATATATAGTCGGCACGCCGATAGGCAATCTGGGAGATATGACTTACCGCGCGGTGGAAACTCTGAAAGAGGTAGACTTCATCTGCGCCGAGGACACGCGCGTTTCGGCGAAGCTGCTGAATTATTTTGACATAAAAAAACCGCTTATAAGCTACCATGAGCACAACGCTCAGGCGGCGGGAGCGGGCATAATAGCGCGGCTTGCGGCGGGCGAGAGCGCGGCTATAGTCACCGATGCGGGTATGCCCTGCATATCAGACCCCGGCGAGCTGCTGGTGAAACAGTGCGCCGAGAGCGGCATAGAGGTGCGAGTAGTGCCCGGCCCCACGGCGGCTATGTCGGCGATAGCGGCTAGCGGGCTGAACAGCAAAAATTTCAGCTTCCGCGGATTTCTCTCGGTCAACAAAAAGCAGCGCAGCGCCCACCTCGCGGCGGTAAAGACCTGCCCCGATACGCTGATATTTTACGAAGCGCCGCACAAGCTGCTCAATACGCTGGAGGATATGCTGAAATTTTTCGGCGACAGGCGTATAGCGCTCTGCCGCGAGCTTACGAAGATACACGAGGAGATAATCCGCACGACCCTTTCGCAGGCGGTGGAGTTTTACACCGAAAACAAGCCGAAGGGCGAGTTCGTGCTGGTGGTAGAGGGCGCACAGACGGCTGACGAGGCGGCGGATACGCTCGAAAGCGCGCTGGCGCAGGTGAAAGGTCTGGCGGATAACGGTATGCGCCCCGCCGACGCCTGCCGCGAGATAGCTAAGGTAACGCCTTACTCAAAGGGTGAGCTTTACACGGCGTATCTGGAGGGCAGGGGCGATGAGTGAGCTTGTGCTGCTGCCGATGAGCGAGGAAAACTACACCGCCGCCGCGCAGATAGAGGCCGAGTGCTTCGCCGACCGCCCGTGGACGGCTGAGCAGTTTCACGAGGAGATAACGCTAGATTTCTCGCGGACATTCATAGCCTACCTTGGCAGCGAGCCTGCGGGATTTGTGAATATATGGCTGACACCGCCGATGGCGATTATAAACAATATAGCCGTGCGCGAGGGCTTTCGCAGGCGCGGGATAGCGCAGGCTATGATAAACGCGGCGCTTGGCGAATGCGGCGAATGCAGCTCGCTGACGCTTGAGGTGCGCGTTTCAAATCAGCCCGCCATCACGCTTTACGAAAAGCTGGGATTTTCGCAGGTGGGCAGGCGCAGGGATTTTTACGAAAACCCGCGTGAGGACGCTTTTATAATGACGAAATTTTTTAGGAAAGGGGCGGCGGAGCAGGATGCCGAGTGAGATAAAAGGGCTTTCCGTCGAGCAGATCGGCGGGGTAAAGCTGCACATTTCGGCGGTGCACCGCTTCGGAACTGACGCTTTTTTGCTGGCAGATTTCGCCGCGCCGCGCCATAAAGACACCGTTTGCGACCTTTGCAGCGGCTGCGGGATAGTCGCCGCCGTGATGTACGAGCGCTTTCGCCCGAAGTCGATAGAGGCGGTGGAGATCGACCGCGAGGGGTACGAGCTGATGAGGCTGACGGCGGAAAGCTCGGCTCTCGAAAATTTCAAGCCCGTCTGCGGCGACCTTAAAGACTGGCGTGCGGAGCGCGAGCTTGACCTCATCACCTGCAACCCGCCGTACAAGCGCGACGGAGCGGGCATAAAAAGCGCGGGCGAGGTGGCTCTGGGCGCGCGGCACGAAGTGCTTTGCAGCTTTTCAGACGTTTGCAAGGCGGCGGCGCGCTCGCTGAAATACGGCGGCAGGCTTTGCGTTTGCAACCGTCCCGAGCGGCTTTGCGACATGATGTGCGATATGCGCGCGGCGGGGATAGAGCCGAAGCGTATGCGTTTTGTGTCCAAAAATTCGGACAGTGCACCGTGGCTGGTGCTGTTGGAGGGCAGAAAAGGCGGCAGCTCGTTTTTGCAGACGGAGAAAAATTTCTACACGCAGACGGCTGACGGCGGCATATCGCCCGAGCTGGCGGCGGTGTATGGGCAGGGGTGAGCGCAATGCGACCCACAGGTTCAGTTTAGGACAATCAAGCTAATATAGATCAAAAGTACAAAAATATGTACAGTTAGGAATGACGGTTATGAAGATACTGGGAATAGAAAGCTCCTGCGACGAAACGGCGGCGAGCGTTGTCGAGGACGGCAAAAAGGTGCTTTCAAACATAGTTGCGAGCCAGATCGACGAGCACAGGCTTTACGGCGGTGTAGTGCCCGAGATCGCTTCGCGCCGCCACGCGGAAAACATCGGCTGGGTGGTACGCGAGGCGCTTTTGCAGGCAAACTGCACCCTCGCCGACATCGACGGTATAGCCGTGACATACGCGCCGGGGCTTATCGGCGCGCTGCTGGTCGGCATAAGTTTCGCGAAAGGGCTGGCGATGTCTAGCGGCATACCGCTGATACCCGTGCACCACATCGCGGGGCACATCGCGGCGAATTACATCACCCACCCCGACCTTGAGCCGCCCTACCTCTGCCTGGTCATCTCGGGCGGGCACAGCCACATCATCGAAGTGCGCGACTACACGAAGTACCACGTTATCGGCAGAACGCGCGACGACGCGGCGGGCGAGTGTTTTGACAAAGCGGCGCGCACGCTGGGTTACGAGTATCCCGGCGGAAAATTCATCGACGCGGCGGCGAAGCTGGGCGACCCGAACGCTTACAAACTGCCGAAGCCGAAGATACCGAACAGCGAGTTTGATTTCAGCTTTTCTGGTCTGAAAACGGCTGTCATAAACACCGTGCATAACGCCGAGCAAAAGGGCGAGCAGCTGCGCCGCGAAGATATGGCGGCTTCGTTCCAGAAAACGGTAGCAGACACGCTCGTTGAACGCACGATGGCTGCTGCAAAAATGCTGGGCAGTAAAAAGCTGGCTATCGCAGGCGGCGTTTCGGCAAACAGCGGCGTGCGCGGTGCGTTTGAAAAAGCCTGCGCCGACCGCGGGGTAAAGCTGTATATGCCCGAACTGAAATACTGCGGCGACAATGCGGCGATGATAGCTTGTCAGGGTTACTACGATTTTCTTGCGGGCAAGCGCGCGGACGAGAGCCTGAACGGCATAGCTACCCTTTCGCTGGATAAAATTTCTGAGGAGCAGTGAGGTGCAAAATGAAAATACTGGCAATTGACGGCAACAGCATCATGAACCGTGCGTTTTACGGCATAAAAGCGCTTTCGACCTCGAAAGGCGAGTACACGAACGCGCTCACGGGCTTCATGAACATCTATCTGAAAGAGCTGGAAGCGGTGCAGCCCGACTGCGCGGCGGTGGCTTTTGACCTCAAAGCGCCGACCTTTCGCCACAAGTCTGACGCGGCTTACAAGGCGAACCGCAAGGGCATGCCGCACGAGCTGGCACTGCAGATGCCGCTGATAAAGGAAATTCTGGCAGACCTTGGCGTGAAAACGCTGGAGTGCGAGGGTTTTGAGGCGGACGACATTCTCGGCACGCTCTCGGAAATTTTTGGTAACGGTGACGAATGTGTTATCCTAACGGGCGACCGCGACAGCCTGCAGCTCGTCAGCGAGAGCTGCACCGTGCGCCTTGCGACCAACCGCGAAACGGTGGTCTACACACCCGACAAATTCCGCGAGGATTACGGGCTTGAGCCGATACAGCTTATCGAGTTGAAAGCGCTGATGGGCGACAGCTCGGACAACATTTCGGGCGTAAAGGGCATAGGCGAAAAGACAGCTGCGGCGCTGATAAAAGAGCAGGGAAGTGTTGAACAACTGTACGAAAATCTGGACAGCATGAAGTTGACGCCGTCCGTCCGCAAGAAGCTGGAGAGCGGTCATGAGGACGCTGTGCGCAGTAAATTCCTCGCGACCATCGTGAAAAATGCGCCCATCGAGCGCGACACGGCGGCGTACACCTTCGGCGAGCGCAAGGACGACGAACTGAAAATGCTGCTTTCGCGGCTTGAAATGAACAAACTTATGGCAAGGCTGGGGCTTACAGGCAATGCTGAAAACGCTCCTCAGCCTGTAAAAGCAGACGATCTGCCGCCGCTGCAAACGGCTGAACTGACGGCGGATAACCTGCCGAACGGCAAGTCGGCGTTCACTTTTGACGGCGAAAAACTTTGCGTTCAGAGCGGCGAAACGGTTTATCATACTGACGATGAGCAATTGATATTGAAATATTTTACAGCAGAGCGCGAGAAAGTCTGCTTTGACGGCAAAACGGCGTACCGCTGGGCATTTGAGCATGGCGGAGAGCTGCGCGGTCTGACTTTTTCGTGCGATCTGGCGGGGTATCTGCTGAACTCGCAGGCGAGCGAATACACGGCGGAGAACCTTTGCTTGGCTTACAGGGTGGCGTACCGAGCGGATATGGGCGAATTTGCCGACGTTTGCTCGCTCATCGCGCTGGCTGAGCGGCTGACGCAGGAGCTTGAAGCGGCAGATATGACGGCATTATATAATGACATAGAATTGCCGCTTTGCAAAACGCTGGCTTCAATGGAATATTATGGCGTAGACGCAGACGCGGACGGAATACGCGCTTTCGGCGACAAACTGAATGAAAAACTCGGCGACATCACCGATAAAATATACCGATTAGCGGGGCAGGAGTTTAATATTTCCAGCCCGAAACAGCTCGGAAAAGTGCTATTCGAGGATCTCGGGCTGCCGTGCAAGAAAAAAACGAAAAGCGGCTACTCGACCAACGCCGATGTGCTCGAGTCGATCGCGAACAAGCACCCCATCGTGCCGATGATCCTAGAATATCGCACGCTTTCCAAGCTTTCCTCGACCTACGTCGACAGCTTGCTCAAGCAGATACACGCTGATGGGCGGGTGCATAGCATCTTCAAGCAGACGGAAACGCGCACGGGGCGCATCAGTTCGACCGAGCCGAATATGCAGAATATACCTGTGCGTAAAGAACTTGGCAGAGAAATGCGCCGATTTTTCATCGCGCGCGAGGGCTGTCTGCTGGTGGACGCCGACTATTCGCAGATCGAGCTGCGCGTGCTGGCTAGCGTTTGCGGCGACGAAAATATGCAGCAGGCTTTTTTGAGCGGCAGCGACATTCACACTTCGACCGCCGCGCAGGTTTTCGGCCTGCCCGAAGATTTCGTTTCGCCCGAGATGCGCTCGGCGGCTAAAGCTGTAAATTTTGGGATTATTTATGGCATCGGGCCGTTCTCGCTCTCGAAAGACATCGGCGTTTCGGTCGCAGAGGCTAAGAAATATATACAGAGCTATTTGGATAATTATCCAAAAGTTACAGAATTTATGAATAAAACTGTTGCAGACGGCGAGAAAAACGGCTATGTATCTACAATTTTTGGCAGACGGCGCTACATTCCAGAGCTTTCGGCGTCGAACAAAAACGTGCAGGCGTTCGGCAAACGCGCGGCGATGAACGCGCCGATACAGGGCGCGGCGGCAGACATAATCAAACTCGCGATGGTGAAAGTCTATCGGCGGCTGAAAGCAGAACTGCCCGAGGTTCACTTGATCTTGCAGGTGCACGACGAGCTGATCTTGGAAGCGCCCGAGGCGCAGGCTGAGCGGGCGGCGGCGCTGCTGAAAGAGGAGATGGAGGCGGCTGTGAAGCTGGCTGTTCCACTTACAGTAGATGTTCATACAGGCAAGAGCTGGTATGATGCAAAGGGCTGATGTGCAAGCCAATATTGTGCTGGTTTATATAGAAAACTGAAAAGGAATGGTAAAGATGGAAAGAAAATATGCAATTCTCGGCGAAACTTTGAAACACACGATGTCGCCGCCGATACACAAGGCGCTGTTTGATCTGCGCGGCAGAGAGTTCTCGTATGAGATAATCGAAGTGCCGCCCGCAGAGCTTGCGGCTAAGGCTGACTATCTTGATTCGCTCGCCGGCTACAATATTACGATACCCCACAAAATGGGAATTATCGAGCAGATCGACAAGCTTGATGACACCGCAAAGCGTTACAACAGCGTGAATTGCGTGGATAACAAGGACGGCGTGAGCACGGGTTACAACACCGACTGCGTTGGTTTTTTGGAAACTATCCGCGCGATGAACGTTAATTTCGGCGGCAGAGTATTGCTCATCGGCTGCGGCGGTGTTGGCAGAATGATGGCGATAGAGGCGGCGCTTGCGGGTGCTGACCTGACGATCGCGGTGCTTGAAAGCGATATGCCGCTTGCCGAGCAGGCTGTTAAAGAGATCAAGGTAATGAAATCTGACGCTAAAATCAATATTGTGCTAAACACGGCGGTCGATACGTCGGTGAAGTACGACCTGCTGATGAACGCCTGCCCTGTTGGAATGTATCCGAAGGTCAACGCTTGCCCCGCTACGGACGAGATGATCGCGGCGAGCGACGCCGTTTTCGACGTTATATACAACCCCGGCGAGACGCGGCTTTTAAAGAAAGCGGCAGAGATGGGCAAGAAAACCTCCGGCGGTATGGCGATGCTGGTTTGGCAGGCGGTCAAGGCGCACGAGATCTGGGACGGCGACCGCTACACCGACGAGGAAGTCGCCGCGATAATCAAGGAAATGCAGGCGGAAGTTGACCGCGATTTCCCGCTTTAAAGGGTGATACATATGATAAAAAAGAACAGACCCGTTTACCTCTGCGGCTTCATGGGCTGCGGTAAATCGACCATCGGCAGGCTGCTTGCGAAAAAGCTTGGGCGCGAATTTGTTGACCTTGACGACTACATCGTGCAGCGCGAGGGCATGAGTATACCGCACATCTTCGAGCAACGCGGCGAGAACTATTTCCGAGAAGTGGAAGCTGCGGCACTTTCTGAGCTTTCTGCCGCTGCGGGCGTGGTCGCGACGGGCGGCGGAACGCTGCTGAAAAAGGAGAATGGCGACCGTGCGAAGAGCATGGGCACGGTGGTTTTCATCGACGCGCCGTTCGACATCTGCTATGAGCGAATCAAGGGCGATAAAAATCGTCCGATCGCTTACAATTCCACGCGAGAGCAGCTTCTCGACCGTTACGAGCAGCGTAAGCTCCTTTATAAGAAAAATTCGGATTTTTCTGTCAACGGTAACGCCGCGCCAATGCAGATCGTCAGCGATATTTTAGACTAAAGCGGGAGATTTTACATGAAAAGACTGGTTACTATACAAGATATATCCTGCTTTGGCAAGTGCTCTTTGACAGCTGCACTGCCTGTTATCTCGGCGATGGGCGTCGAAACGGCGGTCATTCCGACGGCGGTGCTATCTACGCACACGGGCAGCGGTTTCTCGGGCTACACATTTCATGATCTGACGTCAGACATACCCAAAATATCAGCACACTGGAAAAAGCTAGGGCTAAAATTTGACACGATCTATACGGGATACATCGGTTCGTGCGAGCAGATCGAGGTCGTGAAGCGTTTTATCAGAGATTTTCGTACCGATGAAACGCTTGTCGTCGTCGACCCGGTGATGGGTGACGCGGGGCGGATGTACGCGGGTTTTGACGCAAAATTCGTTGAGTCGATGCGCTCGCTTTGCTCTGTCGCCGACTGTATTTTGCCGAACGCGACCGAAGCGGCGCTGCTGCTGAACAAGCCTTACGACGAGATCGCGGGGTGCGAATCGCCTGAGGAGCTGCGCGAAATTTTGCGTAAATTGACGGGACTGGGCTGCAAAAACGCTGTGTTTACAGGCGCTTGCAGCGACCCTGCGCTCAACGGTGCGGCGGCGTACAGCGCGCTGAACGAGGACTTTTTCATCGCGACCTGCGAGAATATCGACGGCAGCTACCACAGCACGGGCGACATTTTTTCGAGCGTGGTGTCGGGCGGAATGACCCTCGGCATGGAGCTGAAAACGGCGGTAGAGCTGGCGGTGAATTTCACGCACGACTGCATAAAAGCGACGCAGCCGCTTCGCGAAGAGTTGTTTTACTCGGTGCGGTTCGAGCCGTGCTTGGGTGAGCTGGCGAGGGCTTGCGAAGGGTTTATCGACAACTGACGGCTTTTTATAGATCTATGTAAATTTGTGCACAAATTCTGCATATAATTATTAAAAATCTTTGTAAAGAAAAATCATCAAATCAAAAGGATAAAAGTTCGGAAAATTATGCACCTTTATTCATGCAAATCAAGTACCCTTGGAATATAATATATTTAGAAAATATTATTATATGAAATTTGAAGGAGGACTGCTGCGATGGATGAACTGCGTATTCTGAAATATGAGGAAAATTCGGCGGGCGGCGAGTTGCTGCACGTCAGAAAAGTAGCGCTCGGCGAGGGCATTCTGGACATCTGCGTCAGCTCAGACCTCGCAAAACTCGACCTTTACATAAACGGCGTGCTCGCGATGCGGCAAAAAAGCAGCGGTATCTTTGATTTTGTGCTGCCAAGACCCGCGCAGGGCAGGCTGCAAGTGCGCATCTCGCCCGCTAAACAGACCGACATTTTCCATGAACTGACATTTAATATATGAGATAGGCGCCCGAAGCCTCGCAATTTGCGAAAAACTTCGTGGCGCCCTTGATTTTTTTGCGCAAATATAGTATAATAGTATAGATATTATGTTTTTTGGAGGATAATCAATGGCTGATTTAGTTGAAGAGATAAAAAGGCGGCGCACATTCGCGATAATTTCGCACCCCGACGCCGGTAAGACCACGCTTACCGAAAAATTCCTGCTGTACGGCGGAGCAATCGCGCAGGCGGGCGCTGTTAAAGGTAAGAAAAACTCGCGTCATGCAGTTTCTGACTGGATGGAAATTGAAAAGCAGAGAGGAATTTCTGTAACTTCCTCGGTAATGCAGTTCCAGTATGGCGGTGCTTGCATAAATATTCTGGACACACCGGGACATCAGGACTTTTCGGAGGATACCTACCGCACGCTGATGGCGGCGGACTCCGCTGTCATGGTCATCGACGCTTCAAAGGGTGTTGAAAATCAGACGAGGAAGCTTTTTAAGGTATGCGCGATGAGAAATATACCCATTTTCACTTTTATTAACAAGCTTGACCGTGAAGCCCGTAATCCGTTCGACCTCATCGAGGAGATCGAGCAGGAGCTGGGCATGCCGACCTGCCCCATCAACTGGCCGATAGGCTCGGGCAAGGATTTCAAGGGCGTTTACGACCGCCGCAGCCGCCACGTTATTTATTTTGACCCTACGGGCGGCAGCCACAAGGTCTCCGCGACCGAAGCTGACCTCACCGACCCCGCGCTTGCCGACATTCTCGGCGAGGTGAATTACGAAACGCTCAAAGACGACATTGAACTGCTGGACGGCGCGAGCGACGAGCTAGACCTCAAGGCGGTGCATAGCGGTAAGCTTTCACCGGTATTTTTCGGATCAGCACTGACAAATTTTGGTGTTGAACCATTTTTGGAGGAATTTCTCAAAATGACCCCTCCGCCGCTGCCCAGAATGTCGAACGACGGCGTTATCGACCCTTTTTCGCCCGATTTTTCGGCATTTGTTTTCAAAATTCAGGCAAATATGAACAAGGCTCACCGCGATAGGATAACTTTCATGCGCGTTTGCTCGGGTAAATTCGACAAAGATATGGAAGTTTTGCACGTTCAAGGAAACAAGAAAATGCGTCTTTCGCAGCCGCAGCAGATCATGGCGCAGGAGCGCGAGATAATCGACGAGGCATACGCGGGCGACATCATCGGTGTATTCGACCCGGGCATTTTCTCGATAGGCGATACGGTCTGCTCGCCGAAACATAAATTTACATTTGAGGGCATACCAACCTTTGCACCCGAACATTTCATGCGCTACCGCTCGAAAGACACGATGAAGCGCAAGCAGTTCGTCAAAGGCATCACGCAGATCGCGCAGGAGGGCGCTATCCAGATCTTCCGCGAGCCGCTGATGGGCATGGAGGAAGTCATCGTTGGCGTTGTCGGCGTGCTCCAGTTCGACGTTTTCGAGTACCGAATGAAAAACGAGTACGGCGTCGAAATGCTCAAAGAGGGGCTGGGTTACTCGTTCATCCGCTGGATCGACAGCGCGCCGTGCGAGCCGAAAGCCCTTAAACTCAGCTCTGACACCAAGCTCGTGACCGACCTCAAGGAAAATCCGCTGTTGCTTTTCACCAGTGAATGGAATATTAGGTGGGCGCTGGAACGCAATGAAGGCTTAGAGCTTTCGGAATTCAACCGCGGCGACCTCCAGTGATCTGAACTATGAAATTTCGCTGCTATCTGACGTGTATTGTCATCTTTTTAGTGGTTTTGATGGGTATATCTTACAAAACTGCCAAACTGCCGTCAGATAATTTAAACTTGCCAGATCAGTCCTCATCTGTTACTTTTAAGCAAAATGTGCAAAGTAAGTCAGACGATACTGAATATACCATAGAAAATGCTGACACGGACGGAAAATCTGACGATCCCGACTTGCTTTACTCGCGCGGAGGAGTGTCGGTTCGGCTTATCGAGAGCGATCTTTCGCGGCAGACGCTGCGTTTTGAGATGACGAACGATTCGCCCGACGAGGTCATCATTTCGACCGACGCGGTGGCTGTGAACGGCTTTGTCAGCAGCGCACACACCCTCGCGATCGTCGCGCCGAACAGCACGGAAACGCGCGTTCTGACGGGCATTTGTAATGACCTGCCTGAAAAGAAAGAGATAGACAGTGTTAGCCTGCGCTTTTTTATCGACAAAGACGACGGGGATGCGTACCTTAGCGAGCGGGTGAGCATTGTGTATGCCGACGGCGCACACTCTTACACGCCGCCTAAAAATGGCACGCTGGTGTATGAGGGCGAGGGGCTGAAGATTTGGTCGGTCGGCTCGGAAGTCGCAGAAAACTACGGCGAAAAGCGGCTTTGGCTGAAGTTTGTTGCCGAAAATAGCGGCGTTGAGCGTATGATCTCGCTGACTGAGATACGCGCTTTTGACAGCGACGGCGTGCCGGTCAGCGCTGACTGCTTTAACAACGTGACTTTGCCGAGCAAAACGAGTGCGAATGCTTTTTTCATGCTGGAGGGCGACATTTTGGCGGTCAAAAAAGTTGTGCTGAAATTCCGTATTGAGGTAATTAAGGCAGGAGCTGACTTTTACGGCGACTCGAAATTGTCTGACTCCATCGAAATTGAGATATAAAAAACGTCCTGTTCCACGGCGGAGCAGGACGTTTGCTTTTTGTTAAGTTAAGAAATTCCCTCGGTCGAAATGTAGTCGGAAATGTTCTCGATAGCTTCGGCGATGAGCGCTTTGAAGCGTGGCGCGGCAGCGCTGGCGATCTGCTGAACCTCCTCATGCGTAAGAGGGTCTTTGCGAATGCCTGATGCTTGGTTAGGAATGCACGAAATTCCACAAACTTTCATTCCTGCGTGGCGCGCGGCGATCGCCTCGACCGCAGTGGACATTCCAACTGCGTCAACACCCATCTTTCCGAGCATTCTGATCTCGGCAGGCGTTTCATATGAAGGTCCGGTCAGCTGAGCATAAACGCCCTGCTTGATGGAGATATTTAACTCTTTAGCCGTATCGAGGATTATCTCGCAAAGCTTGTTATCATAAACATTGCTCATATCCGGAAAACGCGTGCCCAGCTCTTCGACATTCGTGCCAACGAGCGGGTTCGGTGCGAAAAGCGCAACGTGGTCGCGGATAAGCATGAAGTCGCCGGCGGAAAAATCAGGATTGATGCCGCCCGAAGCGTTGGTCAAAAACAGCACCTTCGCGCCCATCATGCGCAGCAGGCGGGCGGGAAGCACCACGTCGCTGATCGGGTAGCCCTCGTAGTAGTGCACGCGCCCCTGCATGACGGCGACATTGACTCCGCCGACTGTTCCGAAAACGAACCTTCCCTTGTGCCCCGGCACGGTCGAAACGGGAAAGCCCTCGATCTCATCATAGTTTACTGATACTTCCACATTTACCTTTTCGTCGGCGAATGCACCAAGTCCCGAGCCGAGTACAAGCGCTATCTCGGGCACAAAATCAGTCTTTTCACGTACACTTTTTAGACAAGCTTCCAGCTTATTGTAAATAGAATTGCTCATATCAAATGCTCCTTTTCGGCTTCATCGCCTCGAGTCGGTAGATCGGCATGCCTTGCTCTGAGAAGCGCCGCTCGTACTCGGTCACGATGTTGCCCTCGAAATCTGAGTTGTGCAGATCAAGCGAAACGTTTTTCAGCCCCCACCCGCTCTGCGAAAACTCCGCGATGGAAAACTCAAAAAGCTGCATATTGTCCGTTTTCTGGTGTATCTCGCAGCCGTCTTTCAGCAGTTTTTCGTATATCTGTAAAAAATTGCGATGCGTCAGACGGTGTGCCGCGTAGCTTTTTTTGGGGAACGGGCAGCTGAAATTCAGATAGATGCGCTCTGCCGAAAGCGGCTGCACATAGCAGTCTAGGTACTCCGCGCCGCCGCGCAGGTAGCGAATGTTCTCGATGCCCTCCGCCAGTGTTTTTTCCGCCGCGTCAACGATGACATTGCTGGCTTTTTCTACCGCCAGATAGTTGTACTGCGGCTCGCGCTTCGCCAGCTCGCGTATGAACTGACCCTTGCCGCATCCGATCTCAAGCACTATCGGCTTGTCGTTGCCGAAGATCGCCTTGTAATCGAGCATATTTTCTGTATCTTTTACCGAAAAATCCCTGTCTTCGCGATCCATGAATATTATCATGTCGCCGCAGGCAGCTAGCCTTTCGTCAAGGTGCTTTTTTCTTCTCATTCTCATAATTGGTTATTTCCTTTTGCGGTTCATAATTTTTGACAGTCCGCCGTGCTCAAAAAACTCCTGATCGGCGGTCAGCGTTACCCATTCGGCGAAGTTGCCGTCCAGCGGGTTCTCTATCGGGTAGATGTTCAGCATGACTTCCGGCTCGCCTGCACCGCTGAATTTTGGCACGAACTTGAAAATAATTTGCTTGTTCATGCTGCCGCGCAGCTCGTCCTCCGTCACCGCGCCATCGGCAAAAATGTTGCCTTCCGCGCACTGCGGTATCTTGATCTCGCCGAATTTTGCACGCCAAACTTTTCCGCCGTCCTTGCGCTCAAAAAGCTCGGCTTTGCGGCGTATCGTCTTAACTCCCGCGCCCGCGGGGTAGGTCACGTCGATCATGTCGAGCGTCAGCTCGCCGCTGTCTGCTGCCTCGCCCGAAAGCGTGAACATCACGCCCTTTGAGGAAGCCGCGCCGTCGCTCTCAGCGCTTACGGAAAATGTCAGCCCGTCGATCATAACTGCGCCGCAGCTCGATTTTTTCAGCGCCACACGGCCAGCGTCGCGCTTCTGCATCGCGCGAACTATCATGTCGTTAAAGCTATTCTTTGCCATTACAGCGATACCTCAGTTCCGCCGAAAGGTCTTATCGAGAGCACATAGCAGCTTCCTTCGCCGAATACGCCCTCCATCGCCGACTTGAATTTCTCCAGCTTTTCTTCGGGCACGAATGCCTGTATAGTGCCTGCGAATCCGCCGCCGTGCACTCTGCAAGCGCCTTCGCCGCCGAGAACATCGCTTGCTATGTAAAGCGCGAGCGAAAGCCCCTGCTCGGCGGGGTTAGATGAAGCATATATATTCTGTAAATACTTGTAAGAACTGTCGCCCGACTCGTTGATGAGTTTAAGGAATTTCTTGAAATCGTGCGATCTCAGCGCCGCAGCCTGCTTAACTACGCGCTCGTTATCGCCAAAGAAATGCAGCGCTCTCAGCACCGCGCGGTCGCCCAGCTTTGCTCTCAGCGCCGCGAGGTTTGCTATAACGTCCGCCTTTGTCAGCTCGCGCAGATAGTCCTTGCCGAAAAACTGCGCCACCGATCTCATCTCGGCGGGGATAGCGGCGTACTCGGGCGTGAGGTCGGAATGGCTGCCCTTTGTGTCAACTATGCAGAGGCGGTGTCCGCTGGCGGCGAAGTCAAAGTCTATCGCCTCAATAACGGGGTTCGCCGTGTCGGCAAAGTCGATGGTGATAAAGCTGCCGACCGATGAAGCCATCTGGTCCATCAGTCCCGAAGGTTTGCCGAAGTAAATGTTTTCCGCAAACTGCGAGATCTGTGCTATCTCAACGGGCGATACCGCGAAATCGTTGTAAAGACCGCTGAGTATAGTGCCTACCAGCACTTCAAACGCGGCGGAGGAGGAAAGTCCCGAGCCTTTAAGCACGTTTGAGGTGGTGTAAGCGGTAAAGCCGCCGACCTTGTAGCCGCGGCGAAGCATACCTGCCGCAACTCCGCGTATCAGTGCGCAGGAAGTGTTTTCCTCTTCATCCTTTATCTCGGTGTCGTTCGAGTCTACTGTGTCCATAGGGAAGCCCTGCGACTTTATGCGGATTATCCCATCGTCGGTGGGCACTACAGCGGCGATAACGTCCAGCGAAACGCCCGCGGCGAGCACTCTGCCGTTATTGTGGTCGGTATGATTTCCGCCGACCTCGGTTCTGCCTGGGGCGCTGAAAAAGCGCTGCGGCTTCATGCCGAAAAGCGCTTCAAATTCCTCTGCGGCGGCGGCATAGCGCTGAGCCTGTAATGGCGTTGCTTCCGCGCCGTAAATTTCTTTCAGTGTATGTATCATTTTCTAATACCTCCGTAAAAGGCGTTGCCGCCGATATATCATTTTAATTATAACATATCCGCGCTGATTTTGCAATACCCGCGCCAAAAAAACAGCCGTTCCCACAAGAGAACGGCTGTGTATTTATGCAATTTTTCGCTTAGAAACCAAGTATTTTCTTGAAGTCGCCCGCTATGGTAGCTTCCAGCTTCTTAGCAGCCTCTCTGCTCTCGCCGATGGTGGTGTAGTAAGCCTTTATCTTAGGCTCAGTACCCGAGGGACGAATGATAACAGAAGCGTTCTGCTCAAGGCGGAATGCCAGTACGTCAGACTTCGGCAGGGTGATCTCGGTCTTTGCGCCGGTAGCGAGGTCTACCTCTTCCGAAGCCATGTAGTCGCCAAATCTCAGTACTTTGAGTCCGCCGATCTCCTTCGGGGTATTGGTGCGCAGGTCAGCCATGATCTCCTTCATGCGCTCCATTCCGCTCGCACCTTCGCAAACGAAGGACTCCTGCGAGTGGAGGTAGTTGCCGTACTTAGCGTACATCTTATCTCTAGCTTCCAGCAGCGAGATGCCCTTAGTTCTGTAAAATGCAGCCATTTCGCAGATCAGCATAGAAGCTACTACTGCGTCCTTGTCGCGTACATAAGAGCCTGCGAGGTAGCCGTAGCTCTCTTCAAAGCCGAAGATGTATCTTGCGTCCTCGCCCTTAGCCTCGAGGAAGCCTATCTGCTCGCCGATAAATTTGAAGCCGGTGAGAACTTCTCTCAGCTCTACGCCGTACTCCTCAGCCATCTTGCTTACGATGTCGGTGGTAACGATGGTCTTTACAGCTACGGGGTGCTCGGGCATAGTGCCGAGTGCCTTGCGCTCGTGGCAAATGTACTCCATAAGCAGCGCGCCGACTTCGTTGCCGGAGAAGAGAACGTAGTCGCCTGCGGGTGAGGGAACTGCTATGCCTACTCTGTCAGCGTCGGGGTCGGTAGCCAGCAGCAGGTCGGGCTTTACAGTTTCGCAAAGCTTCAGACCGTAAGCGAGAGCTTCCTTTATCTCAGGGTTCGGGAAGGGGCAGGTGGGGAAGTTTCCGTCGGGGTTCTCCTGCTCGGGAACTACGGTAACGTCCTTTATGCCGATCTTCGAGAGTATAGCGCGTACAGGCTTGTTGCCGGTACCGTTGAGGGGGGTGTAAACTACTTTGAGTCCGCTTTCGGCAACGAGGTCGGTATGTATGCCCTGCTCCATTACCTTAGCGAGGTAAGAGTCGATGCAGTCCTGCTCGATGTACTGTATCATGCCGCTGGCAAGACCTTCCTCAAAGGAAACTATCTTAGCGCCGCCGAACATGGGCACGTCGTTTATCTTGCCGATAACGGTGTTTGCAACGTCGAGGGTGATCTGGCAGCCGTCAGCGCCGTAAACCTTGTAGCCGTTGTACTTAGCGGGGTTGTGCGAAGCCGTTACCATGATACCTGCGGATGCGCCGAAGTAGCGTACAGCGTAGGAGAGCATGGGGGTAGGCATAAGCTCTTTGTAAATATATACCTTTATACCGTTCGCAACGAGAACTCTTGCAGCCTCTTTAGCGAAAACGTCAGATTTTATTCTCGAGTCGTAGGAGATAGCTACCGAGCCTTTTTCAAAGTCGCCGTTTACGTAGTCGGCAAGACCCTGAGTAGCGCGGCGGATGGTGTAGATGTTCATGCGGTAGCTGCCTGCGCCGATAACGCCGCGGAGACCGCCCGTGCCGAATTCGAGATCTCTGTAAAAGCGGTCGAGTATAGCGTCGTTATCGCCCTCGATGTTTTTCAGCTCGGTCTGAAGATCAGCGTCGTCGGTAGCCTTTTCGCACCATAATTTGTACAAAGACATGATTTCGTCTGTCATTTCAATATCACCTCATAAAAAAATCTTAGTCAGCGCAGCGCTTTTGCAAAAGGCGCGCCGTTTTTTTCTCATTCATGATTTAATTATATCATATCAGTAGAATATTTTCCAGTGTTTTTGGTACTTTTAAAAGTTTGTTCATTAAATTTTGTAGTTTTTTACACCGATAACGTTTTCTTCGTCGGCGAATTTGTGCGCGGGGCGGTTCATGTCGCCCAATACTTTCTGTCCAGCGTGCGGTAGCCTGCCGCTTCGATTATGTGCCTGTCCTCTATCAGCTCGGAATTTTCAAGGTCGGCGGCGGTGCGGGCTACTTTAAGTATCTTGTCGTAGGCGCGCGCCGAAAGCCCAAAGGCTTCAAATACCGTTTTCAGCGCGTCCTTAGCGTCATTCGTCATAACGCATACTTCGTTCATCATGTCGGGCGTTATCTTCGCGTTGCAGGTTATATCCGTGCCCGCGAAACGGCGGTTTTGTATGTCGCGCGCCGCCTGCACCCTCTCGCGTATAGCCGATGAAGGCTCGGCTTTTTCTTTTGAGGCGAGGTCGGAAAACTCTACCGCCGCCGCTTCGCAGTGTATGTCAAGTCGGTCGAGCAGCGGGCCTGATATGCGCGAAAGGTAGTTCTCTACTTTCTTAGCGCCGCAGGTGCATTTGCGCGTAGGGTGTCCGTAATATCCGCAGGGACATGGGTTCATCGCCGCCAGCAGCATTACCGAGCTGGGGTAGGTCACCGTGCCCGCCGCGCGCGATATTGTAACTTTTCCGTCCTCTAGCGGCTGGCGCAGTATCTCTAGCGCGTTTCGCGAAAATTCGGGCAGCTCGTCTAAAAAGAGCACGCCGTTGTGCGCCAGCGAGATCTCTCCCGGCCGCGGTATAGTGCCGCCGCCCGAAAGTCCCGCCGTAGATACCGTGTGGTGCGGCGCGCGGAAAGGCCGGCTGGTTATAAGCGGGTGCTCTGGGTCTATCTCGCCCGCTACCGAGTAAACGTTCGTCGCAGAGATGGCTTCGTCAAAGGTCATTCGCGGCAGTATAGACGGCAGCGCCTTTGCGAGCATTGATTTTCCCGAACCCGGCGGGCCTATCAGCAGCGCGTTGTGCCCGCCCGCGGCAGCCACCTCGAGCGCGCGCTTTGCCAGCTCCTGACCTTTTATATCGCAAAAATCGCAGCCGTCCGCTGCCTGCTCAAAATCGGGCTGATACTCGGGCTGCGGCGTTATCTTCTTCTTGAAATAAAAGTGCGCGACAAGCGTTCGCAGGTCGGGCACGCCGTAGACCTTTATGCCCGAAACTACCGAAGCTTCGGCGGCGTTGTCGGCGGGCACGAATATCTCGCTGCACCCCAGCTTCTGCGCCAAGATCGTCATTGGCAGCACGCCGCGCACCGCGCGTATCTCGCCGCCCAGCGATACTTCGCCGATGAAAGCGGCGTTTTCCACCGCGCTTTTCTTTATCCAGCCCTGCACCATGCAGAGCGCCGCGGCTATCGCTAAGTCGTGTACCGTGCCAGTCTTGCGCACATCGGCGGGGGCAAGGTTCACCACTACGCGCTGTTCGGGAAAATTCAGCCCCGTGGTGCGGAAAGCGCTCTTTAATCTCTCGCGGCACTCGCGCACGGCGGCGTCGGCAAGGCCTATTATCTGAAAATCTGGAAGCTCGCTGCTGCCCTCTATCTCGGCGGTAACGGGAAAAGCGTTCAGCCCCGTAAGCCCCATACTCTTTACTTTATAAAACATCTGTCATCACCTATGCTGTCCGGAAATTTGTACAATTAGTCGGACAAATTCGCGCCGATAAATTCGAGTATATCGCCGTAAACTTCCTCGCGGCAAAGCTCGTTCAGCAGCTCGTGCCGCGCACCTTCGTAAAGTTTCATCGAAGCGTCGCAGCGGTATTCGCAGAGCTTTTCGTAAACGCTGCGCACGCCTTTACCGTAGTTGCCAACGGGGTCGGCGTCGCCCGCAAGAAGCAGCAGCGGCAGGTCTTTGCGCAGATTTGTGTACCACTTGTCGTTTGAAACGTACCAAAGTACCTCTGCCAGATTTATGAAGCCGTTGACGGTGAAAACAAAGGTGCAAAGCTCGTCGGCGGCGTATTTTTCAACTATCTCTTCGTCGCGCGAGATCCAGTCGTACTTGGTGCGGCAGTTCTCTATGCGCTCGTTGTTACGACCAAATCCCAGCTTGTTCAGCAGCTCGCTGCGGTATCTTTCGCCCTTTACTTTTTTGAGTATCTCGCCCTGCGTTAGCATAGCCGTTATCGCCGCTCTGCCGAGGTTCGTTTCCTTGCCTGTAAGCTTTGAGGTCAGCCTGCCTGCGAAGCCCGCGCCCTTTTCGATGATGTCAGCCGCGGCGGATTCAAAGCCGTCAGCCGTGCCGATGAAAACAAAAGCGCGGCACTCGCTGCCGTGGCGCAGAGCGTAAGCCCTCGCGAGGAAGCTGCCCATGCTGTGGCCCACCATGAAAAACGGCAGGGCAGGGAAGCGCTTTTTCATTATTTTGGTCAGCGTGTGCAGGTCGGCGACGGCGTTCTGCCAGCCGTTTTCGGGCGAAAAATAGCCGAGGTCGGCGGGGTCTGCGGCAGTCTTGCCGTGGCCTAGATGGTCGTTGCCGAAAGCCGCGAAGCCGTTTTGCGCCAGATACGCCATGAAATCGCGGTAACGGTCGATGTATTCGCACATACCGTGCGAGATCTGCACCGCGCCCTTTATCTCGCCTTTGGGGATCGCGGCGATGTATCGGCAGCGGTGAACGCCGTCGGCACTGTCGAAATAATTTTCTTCAAAAGTAAGATCCTGTATATCAGCCATAACGTGCAGTCCTTTCTAGTTTATATTTAATAGTATAAACAGCCGCGGCGGTAAAATTCGCGCCGCTTAGTCCCAGCCCAGCGTTTCTTTTATTATCATTGTGAGGTACTTCGCCGCCTTTTCGTGGGTTGCTTCGGTGGGGTGCCAGTTTGCGGCAACGCCGTCCTTTTCTGTATCCTGCTCAAAGAATTTCACGGTGAAAACCTTGCGGTCGCCTGTTTCGGCGCAGTAAGCGGCGGCGGCGCGCGCCAGCGGCAGGTATATGCGCGTGCCCATTATGCCCACTCCGCAGAATATTACAGAGTCGGGGTTGAGCCTGCGCACCTCTTTGAGAAATTTCACATACTCCGCCTGATAATCAGCGCGGCGGTCGGCAAAATCGCGGCAGTAGCTGTCGTCGTTAGTGCCGAGGTTTATCACGATTATGTCGGGCACGAAGCGCGAGAAATCCCAGGCAACGTCCTGCGGCTTTACCCCGCCGAAACTTCCGCGCGAGTAGCCGAGGCTCTCGTAAAACTGCGGCAGACGCTGGTCTTCCAGCTTAACGTCGCCCTCGGTGTATCCCGTGATTATGCCGTAGCCGCTGGCAGAAAACATACTGTAATCCGCGTTCAGCATACGGGCGGTCTTGTAGGCGTAGGCGCGGGTGACGTCCTCGGTCGCGGTCTTGAACTGGTGCTCGGCCACCTCGTCGTCAACACCGTAGCCGCAGGTTATAGAGTCGCCGATGAATTCCATCTTCAGCGGTCTTTCCGCCGCGGGGACAATGCTCGCGCCATCGTCAGTTTCCAGCGGCTTCACGCCCGCCGCCGACATCGGGCTTTCGGTAAGCTTTATCACCTGCACGTTCGCGGTAACAGGCTCTTCGCTGTCGATAACGCATACGGTCTTTTCGTCGGTATCGAGCATTTCATCTGCTTTGCGCACGCCGTCAACAAAGACCGCTGCGCGCGCTATCTCGTTTTGGTCGCCGTGGGCGATCTCGTCGGCAACGAAAGTAACGCTGAGCTTTTTGCCCGTAAACACAAACTCCGCGCCCGTGCCCGAAAGCCCGAGCCAAAGCGTATCGCCGATGAGCATAGTTCTTCCTACAAGTTTAACATTATTTTGATCTGCTGTAAATTTCATAACTTTTCTCCTGCTTCAAATTAGTTCCATATCGCCGAGCGAGCAAAGCTCCTGACCGTCGAAAATGCAGTGGTCGGTGTGCTCCAGCTGGTTCACGGCGGCAAATTTCGCCGCCATCGCCGCAAAGGTCATCTCCCGCATCAGCGAAATATCCTCGGGGCGTGCCGTACAGCGGATAGTCACGAGTTTGCCCTTGCACCGCGGAACGATATGCCGCAGAGCGTTTTCGGGAGCTTCATAAAGCGTTTCGTCCGCCTTGAATGCGCGGCAGCCCAGCGCGCCGTTTTCCGTTTCGTAGATGACTGCCGTGACCTCGCCTTTCAGCTCGGCAGCACGGAGTATCCTGCAAAGTCTGGCGCTGTCGGTGATGTCCGCGACCACCGGCTCGGCGAACTGCGCCGCCATATCGAGCAGCGCACCGTAAAAGCGCATCTGCCGCGCGGCGGAAATATCCACGTTCTCGATCTCGCAGAGCAGCTCCTCGTGTGCTTTCAGCATAGCTTCGGTACATGAAAAAAAACCGAGCAGGGCGTGGGCTATCTCGTTGGTATTCCTGCGGCGATAGCAGCCGAAAAGCAGCATTTCGAGAAGTTCGTGATCTTCAAATGAATCAAAGCTCATACCGTCTGCCGCGAAGCGCCTTCTCATACGCTCACGGTGACCTGCGTGCACTGTTTTGCCGCCTGACGCGCCCATGCCAAACACCCCTTTCCCGACTGTTGCCTATACACATTTATTATAGCATTTTTTGCCGAAGATGTAAAGGGGCAAAAGGGGGCAATGGGGAAAATATTTGGCGCGGCGGTACACAAAAAATTAACAAACGCCCCTTGACAACGCCTTAAAGCTTTGTTATAATAGATGTATATAGCTAAAGACTGTGACGAAGACAGTAGGCATTGTTTTTATGGGAAATACCTCAGCGAGCCGCGGAGGGTGTAAGCGCGGCGTGAGTACCGCTTTGCCGAATATCACTTCCGAGTTGCAGAGCAGAACCACGAAGGTCATTTACAGCTTTCGCCCAGTAAGCTCCGCCGCTTTTTCCGCGTTAAAGGAAACGCATATGCAGGTATGCTGAAACAGGTGGTTTAAAAAACGTAAGCTTTTGCGCTTTCGTCCCTATTTCGGGCGAAAGCCTTTTTTTATTGCAGACGTAACTGAAAGGAATGATTAAAGTGTACAAAAAAGTGGACACTAATCTGAACTTCGTTCAGAGAGAAAAAGAGGTCGAGCACTTTTGGGAAGAGAACAATATCTTTGAAAAAAGTATCGACTCCAGAAAAAAAGGCGAATCGTATGTCTTTTATGACGGCCCTCCTACCGCTAACGGAAAGCCGCATATAGGCCACGTTCTTACCCGCGCTATCAAGGATATGATACCCCGCTACCGCGCTATGAAGGGCTATCAAGTTCCCCGCAAGGCGGGCTGGGATACTCACGGTCTGCCCGTAGAGCTTGAGGTAGAGAAAATGCTCGGTCTTGACGGCAAGGAGCAGATAGAGGAATACGGCTTAGAGCCTTTCATCAAAAAGTGCAAGGAGTCCGTATGGAAGTATAAAGGTATGTGGGAGGATTTCTCCGGCACAGTAGGCTTCTGGGCAGATATGGAGCACCCCTACGTTACCTACGATAATAACTTCATCGAGTCGGAATGGTGGGCTTTAAAGCAGATCTACGATAAGGGTCTGCTGTATAAGGGCTTTAAGATAGTTCCTTACTGCCCCCGCTGCGGAACGCCACTTTCTTCTCACGAAGTTGCGCAGGGCTATAAGACCGTTAAAGAGCGCTCGGCTGTCGTAAGATTTAAGATAAAGGGCGAGGACGCTTACTTCCTCGCTTGGACGACCACCCCCTGGACTCTTTCTTCCAACGTTGCTCTCTGTGTAAACCCCGACGAAACATACTGCCGCGTAAAGGCTGCCGACGGCTATACCTATATCATGGCTGAGGCTCTGCTCGACCGCGTTCTCGGCAAGCTCGCCGAAGAGGGCAAGGCCGCTTACGAAGTTCTTGAAACTTACAAGGGCACCGACCTCGAATATAAAGAATACGAGCCGCTTTACGAGTGCACGGGCGTGTGCGCCGAAAAGCAGCATAAGAAAGGCTTTTACGTTACCTGCGATAATTACGTTACCATGACCGACGGTACAGGTATAGTTCACATCGCCCCCGCTTTCGGTGAGGACGACTCTAAGGTCGGCAAGAAGTACGACCTGCCTTTCGTACAGTTCGTAGACGGCAAGGGCGATCTTACCGCCGAAACTCCTTACGCGGGTATGTTCGTAAAGGACGCCGACCCCGTAGTTCTTAAAGACCTCGACGCTCAGGGCAAGCTTTTTGAAGCGCCTAAGTTCGAGCACGAGTATCCTCACTGCTGGCGCTGCGGCTCTCCGCTCATCTATTACGCGAGAGATACTTGGTTCATCAAGATGACCGACGTTAAGGACAGACTTATCGCAAATAACGATACTATAAACTGGATACCCGAGAGCATCGGCAAGGGACGTTTCGGCGACTGGCTGAAAAACGTTCAGGACTGGGGCATCTCGAGAAACCGCTACTGGGGTACTCCTCTTAATATCTGGGAGTGCGAGTGCGGCCACCGCCACTCCATCGGCTCTATCAAAGAGCTGAAGTCTATGTCGGATAACTGCCCTGATGATATTGAGCTTCACCGCCCGTACATCGACGCCGTTACCGTAAAGTGCCCCGAGTGCGGCAAGCAGATGAAGCGCGTTCCCGAAGTTATCGACTGCTGGTTCGATTCCGGCTCTATGCCTTTTGCTCAGCACCATTATCCTTTTGAGAACAAAGAGCTTTTTGAAGCGCAGTTCCCCGCAGACTTTATTTCTGAGGCGGTGGATCAGACGCGCGGCTGGTTTTACTCGCTGCTCGCTATCTCTACCCTTATCTTCGACAAAGCGCCGTATAAGAACGTTATAGTTCTCGGACTGGTGCAGGACGAAAACGGCCAGAAGATGTCGAAGTCGAAGGGCAACGCGGTAGATCCTTTCGAGGCTCTCCAGCAGTACGGCGCTGACGCTATCCGCTGGTACTTCTACACCAATTCCGCACCCTGGCTGCCTAACAAGTTCCACGGCAAGGTAGTTACCGAGGGTCAGAGAAAGTTTATGGGCACTCTTTGGAACACCTACGCTTTCTATGTGCTCTACGCTGAGATAGATAAATTCGACCCGACCAAGCACAAGATAGAGTACGATAAGCTTTCCGTAATGGATAAGTGGCTGCTTTCCAAGATGAACTCTATGGTAAAGGCTGCTGATGATAATCTTAATAATTACCGCATACCCGAAGCTGCAAAGGCTATGCAGGATTTTGTAGACGACCTCTCGAACTGGTACGTTCGCCGCGGCAGAGAAAGATACTGGGCGGTGGGCATGAGCCAGGATAAGGTAAACGCCTACATGACCCTCTGGACAGCCCTCTGCACACTCTGCAAGTGCGCAGCTCCTATGGTGCCTTTCATCACCGAGGAGATCTATCAGAATATAGTAAGAAGCGTTGACGCTGCCGCTCCTGAGAGCATACACCTCTGCGATTATCCCGCGGTGGACGAGAGCATGGTAGACCTCAAGCTCGAGAGCGATATGGACGAAGTACTCGATATAGTAGTTCTCGGCAGAAGCGCGAGAAACGGCGCAAATCTGAAAAACCGCCAGCCGCTGAACGTAATGTATGTAAAGGCAGACCACGCGCTCGACAGCTACTATGTAGACATTATCCGCGATGAGCTGAACCTCAAAAAGGTAGAGTTCTCGGACGATGTTTCGGCGTATATCGACTACAAGTTCAAGCCGCAGCTCAAGACCCTCGGCCCTAAGTACGGCAAAAATCTGGGCGAGATCCGCACGCAGCTCAGCGAGCTTACAGGCACGGCTAGCCACTCCGCTATGGACGAGCTGAACAAAAACGGCTTCATCAAGCTGAATATCTCGATAGGCGAGATCACCCTCTTCAAGGAAGATCTGCTTATAGAGTCTGAGCAGAAAGCGGGCTTCTTCACCCTCACCGACGGCGGCGTTACCGTAGCCATCGACACCGAGCTTACTCCCGAGCTTATCGAAGAGGGCATGGTGCGCGAAGTTATAAGCAAGCTCCAGACCATGAGAAAAGATTCGGGCTTCGAGGTAATGGATCACATCAAGGTAGCCGTAAGCGGCAGCGAAAAGGTGCTCGGCATTATCGAGAAGAACAAGGAGCAGATAGCTCACGACGTTCTCGCTGAGGACATTTCAGCGGCTGACGCTGAAAACGCCAAGGAATGGGACATCAACGGCGAAAAGGTAGCTATCGCAGTAGAAAAGGTCTAAGGCATTTGATTTTGATACCCTGATATAGAAAAAATACCCCTGTCGGTTCGGCGGGGGTATTTTCATGCAAAAAAACAGAGCGCACGGAAACTGCCCCATGCGCTCTGCCTTTATATCAGTAATTATCGAACGTTATTTGCTCTTTTCTATCATCTCGGCGATAATATCCGCGCAGCCCTCAAAGCCGAGCCTGCCGCTGTTTAAGCATAGGTCGTAGCTGGACATAGCGTCCCACTCGCGCTGAGTGTTGGTTCTGTAGTAATCGGCGCGCTTTTTATCCATCTTGCGCAGCAGCGAGGGTGCGTCCTCGTAGGAAATATCGTGGCACTCCATAGCGTGCTGCATACGGTTCTCCTGACTGGAATACACGAAAACGCTCAGCGTAGGCACGTTGTTTTTGAGTATGAAGCCCGCGCATCTGCCGACGATTATGCAGGGCTCTTTCTTCGCCAGCTCGGTGATTATATCAGCCTGCGCCGCGAAAACTATCTCGCTCATGTTCTGTTTGCGGTCTATACCGCTGCGAAACGTTACGGGCGAAAACAGCGGGCTTACCAGCGTTTCCTCGTACTTCGCTATCTCTTCGTAAGTAACGCCCAGCTTCGCCGCAGTAAGTTCGGCAAGCTCTTTATCGTAGCAGGAAATGCCCAGCCGCTTTGCCGCAAGCTTAGCTATCTCCCTTCCGCCGCTGCAATACTGCCGCTGAATGGCGGCTACTCTTATCTTTGCCATATGTATCCTCTCCTCTGTCATAGATCATCTTTAAAATAATTATAAACTAATTTTTAATAGATTTCAATTACATTATTATTACAATTTGTTACACTTTATCTGTTTTTCCGACACACGTTACAGATATGTTACAATTATTAGAAAGTGTTTAAAATCTTTCTTTGCTACTTGAAATTTTACGGCGGGTGTGCTATAATGAAATTTGTCGGATAACAGAATAATTATTGACATAAATAAGGAAAGCATGAATTGCGAGAAAGGAATGTGTAGAAAGAATGGCGTCTAAAGAAGCCGCAGATAACGGCATCAAAAACGGCGGTACACCCCGCCCTAAGCCTAACCCGAATTTCGCGCCCGCAGGTCAAGCACGCTCGGCGCGCACAAACGCAGCCCCGCAGCACCGTCCCTCGGGGCAGCGCGCTGCTAATGGTCAGCCCGTACACTCGGGCGCGCGCCCCGCAGGCGCAGCGCAGCGCTCCGCCTCGGGCAGACCCGCTCCGCAGGCTGTAAGAAAAACAGGCAGCGGCGCGAAAAACGCAAACGCTGCAAAGCCACGCTCGGCTCAGGGCGGCAAGCAGCAGCACAAAAAGCGCCGCAGAAAGAAGAGCCGCGCTCCGCAGATAGCCCTCGCTTCGGTACTCTGCATAGCGGGTGCCGGCGTGCTCGCTTACTTCGCGGGCTACGCGTATTACAAGGATAAGTTTACGGCGAATACTTTCGTCAACGGCGTAGAGGTCAGCGGAAAGACCTTTGCCGAGGCTTCAAAGCTTTTCGAGCACGATGAAGTTCCTGATGCGCTAGAGGTGATACGTCCTTCGGGCGAAACGGTGGATATACAGCTCAGCTCGATAAATTATTCGTACAGCTACGAAAAAGAGCTGAAAAAGGTCTACGACGATATAGACCGCAAGAGTTGGTTCGCCGCGCTGCTCAGCAAGACCGATTACACATTCACCGACGTTGCTTCTTACGATAAGAACAAGCTGGTGCAGGAGATGGAAAGCTCTGACTGGGGCAGCAACGTCAACGAAAACGCCAAGCTGCGCACTAATGACGACGGCTACTACATAGTTCCCGAGGTGCAGGGCGACGTTTTTGATATGACCGAGCTGGAAAAGTACGTTATAAAGTGCCTGGATAAGGGAAGCTATACGGTAGAGGGCGTAGATTCTGGCGCTTACACCGCTCCCGATACCGTTTCGGGCGACCTTGAGGCTAAGCTTGAAACGCTCAATAAGCTTTGGAACGTAAAGATAAAGTACGATTTCAATTACACTAAGGAAACGCTCACGGGCAAGCAGCTCACCAAGATGGTTCACGTCAAGCGCGACGGCAGCTATACGGTGGACGAGGACGCCTGCATGAAGTACATCGAAAAGCTCGCCAGAAAGTACGATACTTACAATACCGAGCGAAAGTTTAAGGCTACTATACAGGGCAAGATCACCGTGCCGATAAGCTCTGACGCTAAGTACGGCTGGTGGCTCGACCAGCAGCAGACCTGCGATCAGCTCGTCGGACTCATCAAAAAGGGCAAGACCAAGAAAAAGGTAGAGCCTATCTACTATTCGCAGGGCAACTACGAATTTACGGGTCTTGCTTCCGCAAGAAGCAAGAATGACGATATAGGCAAGACTTACCTCGAGGTAGACCTTACTAATCAGCAGTTCTGGTACTACAAAAAAGGCAAGAAGATAAGATCGGGCTACATAGTTTCTGGTCAGACGACTTCCGAAGCACGCACTACTCTTCCCGGCGTTTACAAAGTATGGCAGAAGGCTACCAACTACCGCATGAAAGATTCCAACGCCGACGGCGATACTTGGGACACCACCTGCAACTACTGGAACAGAATAGCCATAGTCGGCATAGGCATGCACGACTCGACATGGCGCGGCGGCGCATTTGGCGGAGATATTTACAAGTACAACGGCTCGCACGGCTGTATCAACATGACCTACGACGACGCGAAGTACATCTACGATAACGTCGCGATGGGCACGCCTGTTGTAATGTACTACTGATAAAAAATAAGACCGAACGTTTTAAAAGGCGTTCGGTCTTTTTGTATCTATATGCTCTTAAATAACGTAATCGTCCGCGGGCGAATTTGCCGCCTGATTGTCGAGAATATCTTGAAGCGTTATGGAATCTACCGTTTCGTTTATGGCATCGTAAAGCTTCTGCCAAACGAAAAGGGTAGGGCAGATCTCCTGACGCGGGCATTCGTTGACCTCATTATCCAGACAGGCTACGGGCGAGAGCGTGCCCTCAGTCAACCGCAGTATCATGCCTACGGTGTAGTGCTCGGGCGGGTAAGCTAGGCGGTAGCCGCCCTGTGAGCCGCGCAGGCTCTTGACGTACCCCGCTCTGCTCAGCGCGGTGATTATCTGCTCTAAATATTTCACCGAGATCTGTTGGCGCTCGGCGATCTTTTTCAGCGGCACGTTTTCCTCAGTGGTCTGGTGCTGCGCCAGATCTATCATCATTCTCAGGGCGTACCTGCCCTTAGTTGAAATGTGCATTATACTTCCTCCAATTCAAAAACCGCAGGACGTTAATTCCTACTAAGTATATTATATAACAGTAAATTCGATTTGTCAAGCAGGGAAGCGCCGAGTATAACAAAAAAACCTGCTCTTTTTTAAAGAACAGGTTTAATATGTGGAGCGGATTACGAGGCTCGAACTCGCTACCTCCACCTTGGCAAGGTGGCGCTC